>Ga0255154_1000415_pt1 | contig 13474 bp, 10 predicted proteins | sample Atl_Atl_RepB_8h_FD_188419 | JGI IMG/M metagenome (GOLD analysis project Ga0255154, IMG submission 188419) | Freshwater microbial communities from Altamaha River, Georgia, United States - Atl_Atl_RepB_8h | ecosystem: Environmental > Aquatic > Freshwater > River | place: USA: Georgia | collected...
CCATCGCCGTCGGCATCTTGGTGGCCAGTGAGCAAGTCGTACCGAGCCGCTCTTTAGATACGCTCGAGTTCTTTGGTGAGCTCGGTTTATCGGGCGATCTTCGAGCCATTCGCGGAGCGTTACCCGCTGCGGCCGCGGCAGCGATGGACGGTCACTCTGTGGTGTTGCCACAAGGGAATCGTCACGAACTCAACTGGTGCCCCAATCTCGAAGCGTGGGTTGCCGACAGTTTGCGTTCCGTGTGCGACAGGCTCGCAATCAAAGAAATTCAGACGACATCTTTATCGGGTTCCGTCACCGCAGGACAGGCGAACACCAACGCAGACGATGATGCTGTCGAGGGCTTGCGGTTATCCGATGTGTGCGGACAGCCAATCGGCAAGCGCGCTCTGGTCATCGCGGCGGCTGGCGGGCATAGCCTCCTCATGATGGGCCCGCCTGGGTGCGGCAAAACGATGCTTGCAGAGCGCTTACCCTGGTTACTGCCGCGGCTTGAGAGCCAAGAGGCGCTTGAGGTTGCGACGATCATGTCGCTCTCGGCTGCGTCATTACCCGCGGTGGTGCATCGACCATTCCGCGCGCCACATCACACGGCATCGGCAAGCGCCATCATCGGCGGAGGCCCGGCGGCAGGGCCTGGCGAAATCACTGCGGCACATCGAGGGGTGCTGTTCCTCGACGAACTGCCCGAGTTCGATCGGCGAGTTCTCGAGGCGCTACGCGAGCCGCTCGAAACCGGTCGAGTGGCGATATCTCGTGTTGGCGCCAAAACCGAATACCCAGCTCGCTTTCAGCTGATCGCCGCCATGAATCCGTGTCCCTGTGGGCAAGCGGGTTCCCGATTCGCGGGTTGTCATTGCAAGCCGGCGGCCGTCGAGCGATATCGAGCGCGACTGTCGGGGCCCTTACTCGACCGACTCGATCTTAGGGTCGCGCTCGAGTCGGTGAGTGATGCCGATCTCGCCGAGCATCGCCGCACTCAGCATCACCCCGCAGCAGAAGCGGCGCAGGTCGACGACGAGCGCCGCCTTAGAGCAAAGATCATCGCCACGCGGTCGCGGCAGATCGAACGCCAGGGTTGTCTGAATGTTTCGTTGGAGGGTAGAGCGCTCACCGCCGCATGCCGTCTCGGTCATGCGGCGCATCGGGTGTTGTTATCCGCCCGCGCTTCGCAAGGTGGAAGCCTTCGGTCGCAAGATCGCTTATTGCGCGTATCCCGAACGATTGCCGATTTGAGAGAGTCCGCAGAGATCAGCGACTCGGATGTACTCCAAGCCGCTGCACTGCGACAGAGTTTTAGGTGAGCGACGGGCGCTTACTGCGCCTTGGTTACCATGTAGTCGACAGCAGCTTTAACCAGGTCATCCGGCAGATCGGTGCGTCCGCCCTTGGCGGGCATTACGCCTGCTTTACCCGCGTAGCCCTCGATCGCGTGTTTGTAGAGCGTGTCTTTGCCTTGCGCGATACGCGGCGCCCAAGCAGATTTATCGTCGGAGCGCGGCGCTCCGCCGATGCCGTTGAGATGACACGCGCCGCACACTTGCTCGTAAACGCCGATTCCGTCGGTAGGAATAGCGAGCTGCGCCACGACGGCCCCCGCGGCCGGAACGATCGCGAGAGCGGAGTTGTCTTGGCCAGCGATGGCGACTCGCCCCGTCGTGAGATTTTTTTCGACGTCAGCGACGTACTTGGGGTCGAGCAAAAGATGGGCGCTTTGGGTCTCGCGGCCCACCGATCTCGCCAACGCGAACAGCAAGATCGCGATGACGATGAGGATGCCGAGCACGATGCTGAAGATATTGAAGAACTGGGAGTCCTGTTTACTCACGACGATATCCAAAAGGCCCTTGGGAAAGTCGGGCCGGAGTATAGCTGCTACCGGGGGGCTGGCGCATCCGCCGGGGTGGACTCCATCCGCAACGAAACCCCGACCAAGTTCGCACCGCGGGCACTGATCTTGCCGAAGCGGATACGTCCGTCGAGCGGAAGGCTTCGCAGCAATTTACCCGGAAAAACGAGCGGCGCATCGGGGTCATAGCCCCCGCCTCCCTCCAGAGCGGCGGCGTAACGCTCGAAGTCGATTTGGTCGACATCGACGGCGAGATGAATGGGGTCCTCGAGGCGGACACTGCCCGATAACCGAGAGTCGTCCATCCACAGTGTGATCTTCTCGGCGCTCAATATCCCGTCTGCGTACGCCAACTTTGCAGACAGCTGCTTGAGCTGAAAAAGGTTAGGGCGACTTCGGAAGGGTGAGTCGATACCCGCTGAGCGCATCAAGGCATCGATGGCGATGGGTTGAACCTCGAGCGTCGAGTGCGCGACCTGTGGGCTCGCGACGATATTCTTGAGCGACGCTTGCAGCGTACCAAGCCTGAGCATTGCCTCGTCGATGTTCACCGAAGCGTCAGCGGCTTCGGGCGTGCTCAGATCGACGGCCGTAAGACGAGCCTCGAGCGTGCTATCGACTTGGAGTCCGAGGCTGCGCGATGTATGTACGCCGCCCTCGAGGTTTATCGAAGCGATAGCAAATTGTCGTCCGTCGATCGGACCGGCTCCACGACCCAGTTTGTCGACCGCCAGTCGAATTTTTTCGAGAGTGAGCAGGGGGTCGGACGAAATCGATTCGTCGGTGTATCGAATGACTGCATCGCGCAACTCGATTCGAGGAATGGCTAACGCTGCTTCGGGGGGTCCGGTGTCGTCGAGTGGCCCGAGATCACTGAAGTTGTTGCGACCCGATCGATCGATTCGAGGTTCAGCCAAGAGTCCTTCGACGAGGATCGGGCCAAGGAGCGGCTCGGGCTCATAGAGCGTGCTGTAGTGAAATTTTAGGGTGATACGTCGCCAGCTCAGAAGCGGCGGCCCGTTGAAGCCTTCGGGGTTGCTCAGCGTACCGGGCCCGACGATCACCGTGATCCAGGGAAAATCCTCGATGACGATATCGCCCTCCATGACGACGTTTCGCCCAGTTAAGCGTCTCATGATTTCGGCGATTTCTGCGCGGACCGGATCGGAGTTGACGATGGGCTGTCTCAGCAGCACCGTTGCGATAGGTAAAACTAAAAAAAGAGTCAGCACGATCAAACCGCCGACCATGAGGACGGCGGGTAGCCTCCGAGCGGCGGTGTGCGAGGGCTCTGACTCGGTCATTGACGTGTTGCAAAAGCGGCGTGAAGTAACCTCAGCGCTGCTTCCAGTTGCCGTCGAGGTCTTTGAAATACCAGCCCGGCTTCGCGCCGCGCTCGACCCAGCGTTGGGCAAAAATACGTCGAATGTCCGGAGCCCACTCTGGGCGCTCGTTCTTGCGCGCGATGGCATCGTAAAGCGCATTACGATCGGCGTTGTCTTCGGCCACGAGGCGTTTGATCAAGGCGCGGTCTGGCAGAGCCGCTGCGCTGATATCTCGAATGTCGATGAGCCCGTCTGCCGTGAGGCCGACTACGCCTGCATCAAAAAACCGTTCGAGTTGGCCGAATCGATTTTGCATGGATGCCGTGATGGCGCGGATCTCCGGCGATGAAACGTCGAGATTCATTTCAGTTTGCGCATGCGCTCTCGGAATGAGCGCATCGATGAGCGAGGCTGCGACTCGGTGCAGTGGTTGCGTCGCGAAAGAGTTGATCTGTGTTGTGGGGGGTGTGGTTGTCGTCGGCGGTGAGACGGGTGGCGTCTGGGGCGTGCCGCGTACTGCGCCACCCCCTTGGATCACCGAGTCGATGATTTGATCGGCAGCTTTCTCCGCTGCGCCGGCCGGGAAATAGACGTTGATCGTGATGCACGAGGCGATGAGCAGCGTGGCTGCGGTCAACTTGAGTTTGAGAAAGTTCTTCATGGTTATCCCCATAATCGACGACCGAGTTTCTTGAGGTTACTGAATGCTGAATGTGCCGCCGGTTTCGATCTGCCAGGCGATCTGCCGGAGAAGTTCTGACCACTGTATACGCCCAGAGTTGCCGACGATATCGACGCGAGGGACTCCGGCACCCTCGAGCAGGTAATAACGATTATTGGCGATTGGCGCACCAGAGAGCTGACAGACATCGTCTTCCAGCACACATCGAACGGCAAGTTGCCGATAACGGTAACGAGAGAAGAAACGTAGCGCCCCCATTTGCAATGCTGAGGCCACACCCGACCCGGCGTTTCCACCGACGTTTGCGATGCTATTGATGGCGTCGACGCTGATGCGCTTTCGGCTGCGATCGTCTTCAGGGGTGCGCAACCATGCATCAAAAGACACTGGAGCCCAGGCGAAGAGTTCGAGATTATCGACCTGACCATCGATACGACCGGTGATGGCACCGAACTCAAGTGTGGACGTGAGTGTCTCCAGATCGAGATTGTCGATGACTAGGTCGGCAGAAAGACGCGGCCAGCGACCGAAAGGGTCGCTCAATTTGATGTTACTGCCGCGCACGATGCCATCAAAAATTTCGGCTTCCAGGTCGCCATCGAAAATCAAAGTATCCCCTTTGTATTCGACCCGAGGGATGCGCCCTGTCACGAACCCGCCGAGTGCAGGCCAGCCGAACGCCTTGCTGATCTCGCTCATGCTGATCGGCTCGATCTCGCCGGTGAACTGGATTTGCATCGCCGGCGCCCCGGCGTCCGTCACGCGTAATTCCTGGATGTTGATCGCGCCATCAAAAACCGGCAGACGAGCAGGCTCTAATAAAGCCGCCGACAGTCCGCGCAACACGAGTCGTAACGAGGACGCCCCTCCGCGCACGTCATAGAGACCGCCGGCGTCCCACGTGAGTGAGGAGGGCTCCATGGGCTCATCGACTTCGGGCACCCAGTTAATTCGCCCACGCAATCGATCAACGAAAAAGAGGCCTTTCGCGTCGCGCAGGGAAAGATCATCGAGGACCAGATTCCCGGAGACTGGAGCGTTATCGACAATTTCAAGCGTGCCCGAGATACGACCGGAAGACTCGAGCGAGTCGAGGGCCGTACCGGCGAGAGCTGTTTGGAGATAGCTCGTATAGACGGCCGGAAAGCGGAGTTCTTGCAAGGAGAGCGTCGCCGACTCTACTTTCAGTTTTTGAATATCCAACGGAGCTTCGAGGAAGTTTTTGGGCTGTGTGATCGTGGCGCTCGCCGTGGCGCTGATCAGCCCCTCCTGTTTGATTTCGAGCAAACTGATTTTCAGGCGGTTGGCGTCGAGCTCACCCTCCAAGCCAATACGTGTCGGATGCGAGCCCAGCTTCAGATAGGCGTTATCGAGAAGTGCTTCGCCCGTCTCGCTCATCAAATAACCTGAGACAGTCATTTTTCCGTTTACATCGGACGAGAGCCCGACACGGACATCAAGGTCTATGCCTTCTGCGGCAACGCTCCCTTCCGCATTCGAGAACCCCAGGTTAGAGCCGCGAAATTCAAGATTAGCCGTTTCGGGCAGCGCGGCGGTGGTACGACCTGCGAGCTGTAAAACGGTGTCGAGTTGCCCCTGCGCCGAAAATCCCGCCGGGATATCAATGAATGATCGGCTGAGTTCGAGTAGCGATTCACTGGTGATAGCGCTTGCCGTCACGGCGAAGGTCCAACGCCGGCCGATGAGCGAGGCGTTGAATCCCACATCGCCTCCGGCGAACCGAAATCGGTCGCCGGCGAAGATAAGACCTTGGCTCCCAGCCTCGCGTAGCGCCAGATTCATTGAAATGGGGCCGGCGGGCGTCGAACCGATTCGCAGGCTCCCCTTGGGTGTGGCCGTCTTTTGGTCGATAGATACCTTGAGGTGAGCGTCCTTCAATACTGCAGCGGGGGTTTCGATTCGATCGATACGCAGTTCGAAGCGATCGATGGCCAGCACGGCCTGCGGCATCGCGGCAAGTGCTGCCGAGAAACCCAAGGGGACAATACAGGACAGGCGGGTAAGGCGCGCCATGGCTTGCTTACTATGTCGTACGGATGGCGACCATGTCGACCGCCAACCTGTGGTCGGTCAAAAAATCACTAATCGCAGTGCTTTATCGGTCGGGGCCCCCGGATTAGATTGTACCCATGAGGTTGTGGCGCCTGCTGCCGGTTATTGCTCTCTACTCGGTCATTTCTTTTGCCGAGGAGCAGCGTGCGTTTTTTACGATCGACGAGGTTCTCCGTACTGAGCCCGTACCGACCGCTCTGGTGGTGGGTCGCGCTCAGGCTGGCGAGCGGGTTTCGGCTCGCGAGCGCAAGGGCTTCTGGCGGCGTGTCGAATTACGCTCAGGCGTGACCGGCTGGGTGCGCATTTCTTCGGTTCGCCTTTTTGCACCCGGCCCCGCTGCAGGTCTCGCGGCGATCGCCTCTGGCCGCGATGCAACCAATAACGTGGTGCTAGTCAGTGGCACGCGCAGCATGCTCGGGCGCAACGCGCCACTCGATCGCGCCACCATTCTCGCGGCCACGGCTGATCCCACTGTGATACGCAGCGTGTCATCGGTGTCCTACGACTCCGCCGCTCGAGCAAGTTTTGCTGCTGCAGGAGGCCTGGTTCCTCGAAAAATAAAATTGCCGGGGCTTTCGCCCGCCGGTCTCGCAGCTGCGGCCACCGTCGACCCAAAGCTCGCTCAGGAAGAAATTGCCGCGATGCTCTTTGGCGTAGCGAAACCCCTCAACGAAAATGCCGTTCAGACTTACGTCAATCACGTGGGCCAGTGGGTCGTCAGCCGTATCGGCGGAGGCGCTCAATGGCGTTTCATAGTCGTTGATTCGCCGTCGATCATCTCGTTTGCCCTGCCCGGCGGACTGGTCATCGTGAGTAGTGGTCTCTATCGGTTGCTGACCACCGAAGACGAGCTCGCCGCGGTGCTCGCCAGAGAAATCGCTCACGCTCGAAGAGGGCATCACCTCAAAAATTTGCGTCAACCGTCGATTGAAACCTATCTGAGGCCGCTCGATCCCGCTCTCGACTTCATCGCCGATGAGGAGGGAATGCGGCTTGCCGCGAGCGCCGGCTATGACGCATCGGCTCTGATCGGCGTGCTGGAGCGTATCGCGGCCGCATCATCCCAAGGCTTCGACGTCGCGCTCTTGAAGGCCACTTCGCCGACGATCAACGATCGTATTGCAACACTGGCCGGAGCAGTCACCCCAGAACTCGAATCGGCTGTGGTGCCGTCGGCGGCATCAGCGCGTATTAATCAATACAAGGTGAAAGACCAATGAATTCCATGCTCGGTCGAATCTTGCCTTCGATTGGTAGTCTCGCGCGTCGCTGGGAGTCACGGTTTTATCTCGTGCTCGGTCTTATTTTGGGTTTATTTGTGATCGCCGATTTTTCATTGAAAGGGATGTATGGCGCTCGTGGCGCCGATGTCGACGATCAACTGCTCGATTGGCGCTTATCGAGCCCGAGCCCTTCCTCAGACATCCTGATCGTCGATATCGACGAGAGGTCGATTGAGCGCGTCGGTCGAGAGCAGGGACGATGGCCCTGGACCCGCGCCGTGCTCGCCGAGGCGCTCGCCAATATTTCGGAAGTCGGGCCGAAGGCGGTATTACTGAACGTGCATGTCTCCGAGCGTGACATGCGAGATCCGGCAGGGGACGAAGCGCTTGCCGAGGTGGCTGCCGCCTATGATCGCATCGTCTTCCCGTTCATACGCTTGTCGCCCGACAATGACCCCGTCAGTCAGCTTGAAGCAGCGAGCGTTCCTGGAGCGCGCCCGCTAGGCGAGGGTGCATCGGGACCCTCGACGGTAGCCGCCGTCATGCCGATGTTCGCGAGTCTGCAGCGAAACATCGGAGCCTCAAATTTGATGACTGACGGTGATGGCATCGTCAGACGCTATCAATATTGGCTGCCGGCGGGCGGCTACTATTTACCGTCGACGGTCGCGAGTGTCGTGAGGCTCGCCGGAGGTGATGTGGCGCCAGGAGAGGAGCAGTCTTCGAAACTGAACTGGCGGAATAAACGTGGGGATTACACGAGAGTCTCGTTTGCGGAGCTTTACGAAGACATGCGTGGCAGCGGGACGTTTGATTGGCGTCGATTCGAAGGAAAAATAGTGATCATCGGCGCCTCTGCGCCGGGTATTTCGACTATTAAGCCTACGGCTGTCGCGACCACGGTTGATGACAACACCATCATCGCAACGGCGATCGACGATGCATTGTCCGGTACAGCGCTGCGGGTGACGTCTCCGTTATTCGGTGTGGTGGTCGCTCTCATCATGCTGGCCTTGCTGTCTCGTGCGTTCTTGATTGGGACTGATCAAGGGATGATCACCCGGGTGTTCACCATCGGACAGTCCGTATTAGTCGTGGTGACGTTCTTCAGCCTGAGCTATTCGAATTTCGTCATCGACATGACGCTACCGTTCAAAGTCGGCCTTGCCTATTTCGCCGTGGCCAAAACGTACTACGGCGCTCAACACGCGACTGAGCGTGGGTTCGAGAGGTTTTGGGATGCGTCTCGTGTTCGCGAGGCCGAGACCGTCATCATCATGCTGTTCGATATGAACCGTCCCGGCTCGAGGCAGCTCATTACCAAGGTGCGACGTCAGCTCGAGCGCGAGGTGTCATGGGAAGCTGTGCTGCACGTCAATGATTTCGTCGATGGCAGAACGTTTCTCGGCGCTGGAATGACGCAAGTAGAATTGTTGCTCGCCTTCTTGTCGCCGAACTTGTCCGCCGCCGATCTTAAGTCTGTTCAGTCCGCTAAAGATGAACGATTCAAGGTTGTTCAGGTCAGCATCAAGGATCTCGATGAGCGTCAATGTCGCGCGGTGGTCTGGCGTAAAGTCGTAGACAACGTGCTGCCTTCGCCTGGAGATATCTTTTCAGCTTGAGTGGGTTTTCGATATCGATACGCAGGCTCCGGAGGCGAGCATGGCTTCCCACTCTTGTCGTCGACCTGAGTGAAGCCCGATCGCCGGGATAATCGTTCGCAGTACGACGTCACCATGATTCGGGATGTCGCCCGCTGCGAGTCCATAGTCGAGGGCAAACCAGGCGCTACCTGAGCGCTGCCATGTCGGCCATTGATCTGGCGCCGCTGTTTCATCGATACCCACCTGATCGATCATTAGTCGAACGACATCGATCATCGTCGTGATGAGCGTGTGCCCCTCGAACCTGAGCCCTTGCATGAGGCGTTCGAAAAAATGGGGTGTGGCCAGCAAGGGAAAGTCATAGCTTTCACTCAAGATTTCGCCAGTGCGCTTTCGCAGTGCCTGACCACGGAGTTGATACACGCCGTCCGCGTTGAGCTCGCAATACCCCCACATCGCAAACTTTCGCGTGCCCTCGATCATCATCACTCTGCTGTGACCGAGCGTGTCGAATAAAAACTCGTGGACGATCCGAACCCTAGGTCCGAATTTCCGGGGCCGACGCTCAAGACGATAATGATTTCGTCGATCGCGGATCCGGCGCTCGAGATCACGCCGCAGGCCCCGTGCATGACGGTCGCTGATGGGGTGATCTGGCAGGTCGAGCATGACCGAATCCTCGGAAGGTCCACGAGCGGGGATAAACCGCCCCTGCGAGCTGTATCGGTCGTGAACGGACTGATTTGAGGGGGGAGGAGGGCCGCAGAACGGACCTGTTTCGCATTTACGCATCACCCCCTTTCGAAGGGAGGCCTTCGCGGCGAGAATCCAGTCACGCCATGGCGCGACGGACAGGGGGTAAGACATGTCTAAGGCCGGTACTGTGTCACGCACGCTCGCGGTGGGTGTGGCGCTGGTCCTCGTCACGGCCCGTCCGGTGCAGAGCCAAGAGCTGACGATGTGCGCGTCATCGGCGCAGATCGCCGCGGTGCGTTCGGCTCTAGACGGCAAAGAACCCGCTCCGCTTGGTGCGACTGCAGCGACCCTCAAAACCCCGGAAGCGATCGTTGCGAGCGCATTACCTGCTGCTCAGGCATACGGAGTGAGCGCCACCCATTTTCAAGTGATCTGGAAAAGCCTCGAAACTTGGAGTGATGCGACGATCTTTATCTCCAAGGGCTCCGATCTTTTCGAGGTGCAGGGATCTGTCGCTCGCGGTGAGCCCTCGAAACGCAGCAAGTTCTTCAACCTCCATCGTGAGGGGCCGGGACTCATCGGGCATCTTCGGCCCGATCTTTACTCTTCTATTTATCTACTCGAGATACCCGGCACTTCGACGACGCTCCGAGGCGTCGTGTTTTTCGATCAGTCGGGGGCCTCTGTGTTTTCGGTATACGTGCCGGGTGAAGGCGCGCCACCGCCCGCCGCAGCGGTCGATCAGTTCAAAGCGACATCGACACTCATCCGTTCATTGCCGAAGCTCTGCCAAAGCGAGAGCCATTCTCATTAAGATAACGACTTGAGTTTTCGGAACTTTATGTGATCTGTCCGGTCTGACTGAACATTTAACATGGCTACTCTTAGCTCACACGCCCGCTTTCTTCGTAGCCATTTATGGGTTCCGTTAATACTCGCTGCGCTCGTCCTGATCGCCTTGGCGCTGCTCGACGGAGATCTTCGTCTCGCGCGAGCATTTTTCTTCGATACAACGACTCAGAGTTGGCTCGGTGCCCAAAGCTTTTGGGCGAACGAAGTACTGCATCGAGGCGGCCGTAATGTCATGCGTTTGGTGGGTGTCCTCGCTATCGTCGGATGGGCGGCGAGTTATCGATCCGCTTCTCTCATGCCGCATCGACGTGCGCTCGGATACCTCGCGCTCTGCATGGCGATCGTGCCGCTGACCGTGGGCGCACTCAAGGAGGCCACCAACGTCGATTGCCCATGGAGTCTTCAAGGTCTCGGTGGCGATCGCCCCGTGATTCACTGGTATCAAGATCGACCCGATGAACTGCCTCGGGCGGCGTGCTTCCCGGGAGCACACTCCTCGTCCGCTTTCGCCTTGTTTGCACTCTACTTCCTCTGGCTCGGTAGTCATCCGGCTCGCGCCCGGATGGCGTTGGTCGGGGTCTTCGCTCTCGGAAGCCTGTTTTCGATCGCGCAGCAATCTCGCGGCGCGCATTTCATTTCGCATGACCTCACGTCTGCGCTGATCGCTTGGCTGATCTGTCTTGCTCTCTATATTTGGGTGCTCCGACGTGCTTGAAATGATTGCAGCCCTTGCCTTGGCGACTGGAAGCGACCCGTCTGCGCAGGCGCCAACAACTGATACGCGCCCGCGATTTTCGGCGCGTTCTGATCGATTGAGCTCAGCTCGACCGTCCGAAGTTCCCGATGACGCCGCGCTCGAAGCTGCGGGTGCACGAATCGGAACCATCACGATCCGAGCGCTCGACGTCTTCGACACCAGTCGGCCCGATGAAGACATTCAACTTTTCAGACTCGCCAACCGCCTGCATCGCAACACTCGTGACACCACAATCGTCGATCGACTTCTGTTTCGCGAAGGTGAGCAGTACCAAGGGCGATTGCTCCAGGAGAGCGAGCGTTTGCTTCGCGATACCCGATACCTTTACGACGCTTCGGTCACGCCTGTTCGTTATTCCAATGGCGTCGTCGATATCGAAGTTGTCACTCGCGACGTTTGGACACTGAACCCAGGCGTCTCTTTCGGAAGAAAAGGTGGGAAGAGTACGTCCGGAATCGAGCTTGAAGAGCTCAATCTGCTCGGCCTCGGATCGCAAATCAACTTCAAGCAACTCAATGAAGTGGACCGCGACATCACGTCGGTTCGATACGTCGATCGGCAGCTGGGCAGTTCGTGGTGGGCTCTCGAAGCCGAGCATTCCGACTTCAGTGACGGCGGAGCAAAACGATTCAGTCTTGAGCAACCGTTCTATTCGCTCGACACTCGTTGGGCCGGTGGGGTGTCGACTTATGACACCGACAGAATCGACTCACGTTACGACCTCGGCGAAGAGGTTGGCGAGTATCTGGTCGATCAGCGATTCAAAAGCGCTTATGTCGGCTTCTCGAAGGGGCTTCAAGGTCGATTCGTGACCCGCTGGTCGCTAGGCGTGACGAGCGACGCGCGAGAGTTTTCTGAAGTGCCAGCAGGGAACCCGAATACGCTCATTCCGGACGATCGCAAGCTCGTGTATCCCTGGATTCGTGTCGATTGGCTCGAAAATGATTTTCGTGCTGCGCGAAACCGCGATCAAATCGAACGTACCGAAGATTTTCAGTACGGTTGGAACGTCAGTGCGCGACTGGGCTATTCCACCAAAGGGTTTGGCGCTGATCGGAACGCGTTCATCTTCGACTCCCAGATGTCCAAGGGACTTGAGCTCAGCGAAAGGCGTAGCCTTCTTTTTGCGGCCACGCTCGAAGGTCGTTACGAAGATGGAAACTTCCAAGACACTCTGCTGAGTGCCTCAGCTCGGTATTACCATCGACAGTCCGACCGAAGGTTGTTCTTTGCGTCGCTCAGTGTCGATTCAGGTGAAAAACTCGATGTCGATCGCGAGTTGATGCTCGGCGGGGATACGGGGCTGCGCGGATACCCCTTGCGCTACCAGGGGGGTCAGGGCCGCTGGCTTATGACCCTCGAGCAGCGCGCGTTTACCGATTGGTATCCGTTCCGACTCGTCCACGTGGGCGCTGCAGCGTTTCTCGATGTGGGCGGAACCTGGGGTCGCGATCCCTACGCGAGCAAGACGCAGGGTGTGCTCGGCGACGTCGGTGTAGGGTTGAGACTCGGTAACAGCCGATCTGCACTCGGTAACGTTCTGCATATCGATCTCGCCTTCCCAGTAAACGGCGATAAGTCGATCAAAAACATGCAGGTCATCATAGAGACCAAGAGAAGTTTTTAATCTGGGGCGGGGGCCCCCTCATCAATGAAATTTCGATTGCCGTCATGGAAGTTCAATACGACGGCGCTGACCGCATGGGTCGCGCTGTGGTGTTTGGTTGCGCTTAACGTACCGTTCTGGTCGAAGGTCTTCGAGATTCGACCTCTCGCGTCCCTCGACGATGCGTTATATCTACTTTCGTTCGCAGTTCTTGCGTTTATCGTCATCAATCTTTTCTTGATGCCACTTACGCTGATCAGGCCCGTTGCCAAGCCACTGTTGGCGCTTGCGGTCTTGCTCGCAGGGCTCGCCTCCTATTTCGTTTCGGCTTACGGCGTTCTCGTCGACAAAGTCATGATCCGAAACGTCTTCGAGACGAACGGCACGGAGGCCGGCGAGCTCGTCAATCTCAACCTTATTTTGTACGTCGGGTTACTCGGTGTGTTGCCTGCTTTTCTCGTGATGCGGGCCGGGGTTATTTCCGTAGGCTGGCGGCGTGAACTTGCGCATCGTGGCATCGCACTCGGGTTGACCGTCATCGGAGTAGGGGTTGTCGCGGCAGCGTTTTATCAAGATCACGCTTCGACATTTCGTAACAACCGAGAGTTACGTCACATGATCGTGCCGGTGAATTATTTGGCCGGAGTCGGAAGCTACGTCGGCGAAATCACCCGACCCGAGTTGCCCTATCAAGCGATCGGCAACGATGCGAAGCTCGGGTCGAAGTGGAGCGGGCCAGGCGCGGAGCGCCCGATGATCGTCGTACTGGTGGTCGGAGAGACTGCTCGCGCTGCAAATTTCGGCCTC
>Ga0255154_1000416_pt1 | contig 13473 bp, 20 predicted proteins | sample Atl_Atl_RepB_8h_FD_188419 | JGI IMG/M metagenome (GOLD analysis project Ga0255154, IMG submission 188419) | Freshwater microbial communities from Altamaha River, Georgia, United States - Atl_Atl_RepB_8h | ecosystem: Environmental > Aquatic > Freshwater > River | place: USA: Georgia | collected...
TGTTCCTTGGCAGAATCAGAATAATCATTGGTGGAATGAAACCTGTGCTCAGGTTGTAGAACACTTTGGATTGCCAGGCGGTAAGTATGTAACAGAAGTTTCCTCTGAATGTATGCACTTTGATTTCCAAGACGAAAGAGATGCCTTATTATGCAAGATAATGATCAGCGACAAAATTTAAAAAAAGATACGTGGATTATTATTGTAGCGTTGATCTGTGTTCTTATATTTGTTTTTACAAATTTCGGAGAAAGTCAAGGTCGCTATTATGATTGTCGAGATGCACACTGGCACCCTGATATTCCAGTCGAAGTCAAAAAAGAGTGTGATCGAATTATGTATGAGGAATGGAAACGTCAACAAGAAGAAAAATATAAATCTAAGACTATTATCAGCACATGAAATCTTGGACACTATCTATTGAAGAGGACGGTATATTAATTCTTCCTCCTGACCTGCTATTAGAAGCCGGATGGGAAGAAGGGGATACATTACATTGGATTGATAATCACGACGGTAGTTGGAGTTTAATCAAAGAAGAAGACTTGACAAACTTCATTAAAAAAGGTATAATAAACAATGAGCAAAATTAAAATCGCAGAGCTGTTTTACAGCATACAAGGTGAAGGTCGCTATATGGGTGTTCCTTCAGTTTTTCTACGCACATTTGGTTGTAACTTTAAGTGCGCTGGCTTTGGTATGCCTAAAGGCGAACTGAGCACAGAAGTAGAATCCATCGCTTCAAGAGTAAGCGAATTCAAAACCTATGAGGAACTGCCATTGGTTACTACCGGCTGTGATAGTTACGCTAGTTGGGATCCTCGATTTAAGGATCTTAGCCCAATGCTTACTTCTGACGCTATCGCAGATAGGATCTGCGAAATATTACCGTATGGTGAATGGAGGGATGAACATTTAGTTATCACAGGCGGTGAGCCGTTACTAGGTTGGCAACGTGCTTATCCAGATTTGTTAAATCATCCCAAAATGGCAGGGCTCAAAGAGATTACTTTTGAAACGAACGGAACTCAAAAATTATCAAAAGAATTTAAAGAATATCTGATTACATGGGGATTAGATCATAGAGATTATCACAAATTAACTTTCTCTGTGAGTGCTAAACTAAGTTGCAGTGGTGAGGAAAGACACGAAGCTATTCGACCCGACATTGTTTGCGAATACGAAGAAGTCGGATATACATATCTTAAATTTGTTGTAGCCACTGAAGAAGATGCAGAAGAAGCATTAGAAACTGCGGACATTTATCGTGCAGAAGGATTTACTGGTCCTGTATATTTGATGCCTGTAGGTGGTGTGGAGAGCGTTTATACATTAAATAATCGCCGCGTAGCGGAACTAGCCATGAAGAACGGACTGCGCTATTCAGATCGCTTACAGGTTCCTTTGTTTAAAAATGAGTGGGGAACTTAATGTTAAAAAGAATTTTAATTATGGGACTGCCGGGTGCAGGCAAGACTTACTTTGCTGAACGCTTGAAATCCTATCTCGAAAGTCAAGGAAAGACTGTAGGTTGGTTAAATGCTGACGAAGTTCGAAGACATTATAATGACTGGGACTTCAGTGTCGAGGGTCGTATTCGTCAAAGTCACCGTATGCGTGAGCTAGCAGATACTAGTAATACAGACTTTTGCATAGTAGACTTTGTAGCACCTTTACCAGAAATGCGTAACAATTTTAAAGCAGATTGGACTATTTGGATTGACACTATCGAAAAAGGTCGATTCGAGGATACCAATAAGATGTTTACTCCACCCGATGTCTACGACTTTCGTGTCATAGAACAAAATGCAGAAAAGTGGTGCGAGTTTGTTGGAGAACATATTATTGACAACCGTCGGCGACCTACTTTCGATTGGCAAAAAGAAACAGTTCAAATGCTAGGTCGTTGGCAACCTTGGCATGCCGGGCATCGTGCCTTGTTCGAACGTGCCATCGCTAAAACTGGTCAAGTTTGCATTATGATCCGTGATTGCCAAGGCTGGAACGGTAGTAATCCCTTTGCCGTCGAACAGGTAAAAAGTTTTATACGCAGAGACTTAGATCCACTGTATCAAGGTCAATACGAAATTCAAGTTGTTCCTAATATCGTAAACATTACCTACGGTAGAGATGTTGGATATAAAATAGAACAAGAAGTGTTCGATGAAGAAACTCACAGCATAAGTGCTACCAATATTCGTAGGAGCATGGGTCTTGAGTGAAAAACCGTTAAGAAGTATTGTTAAAACGGTTAGTTGGCGCATCACCGGTAGTAGTGCAACATTTCTTATAGCATATATAATGACAGGAAATTTAGCGATAGCCGGTGTTATTGGTATAATACAGATGATATCCAATACAATATTGTATTATATACATGAAAGAATTTGGAATAAAGTAAGTTGGGGAAGGATATTGTGAAAAAAGTTGTTGTATTAACTGGTCTTAGATCAGGTTCAAATTATCTAGTAGATAATTTAGTTTTATCAATTGAAAAAAAATATAAGATTACCCCTTCGCACGAACATTATTATAGATCACCAGAAGACAAAGTAACAAAAATTGACAGCGTTATTAAAGACAACTTTTCTGTAATAAAATTGTCCTGGTTGGTTCATTTACACGAACTTAGTAAAATAGAAGACCTTTCTAATTATGACGCTATTCTACTAAAAAGAAAAGATAAATTTGCACAAGCGATTAGTATGCTCACAGCTATGCAAAATCCAGAATTTACTTTTAATTTTTATAAAGATCACGAAGAAAGTTGGAAGGAATGGATCAAGAGCGATCCAAAATTTTACATCACAAGAGAATCTTTTCATTTATATTTCTGGATGAGAGAGCAATTAGAAAAGGGTGCCGAATCATTTAAAGAAAAATTTAAATCTTTTACGGAAATCCATTACGAAGATATTGATGAAAACATAGAGAATTTAAAAAAAGTATTAAGTAATGTCGATTTACCCGATCACGAAAATCATCAAAGTGATTTTATAGCAGGGAAAAGAAATTGGGATAAATGGGGCAGTGTTATAAACAAGGAAGAAGTATTAGGATGGGCAGAGAAACTATTCGGAGAAGAAGGTTATGCTATTGATCCGAAATATTATATTAGAGGTTAAAAAATGAAAATCATAAAAAAATTGTTTGGTTTGGATAAGATCGAAGCCAATATCGAAGAAGCCCGTCAGGCTTTAGAACAAGCTACCAAATTAAAAGAAGAAGCTGAAAAAAGTCTAAAAGAAATTGCTCAAGAGCAAGAAATGGCTAAATTGTCGCCTAAAGATCGAGCTACTCGGAAGAAAGAGCCATGGGTTGGGGTGTTAAATACCCATGTAAACAAAGAGAATGTTCGTAATGGCTTTTTTGAACTTGACTGGAACGAACATTTTGTGCTACAATTAAAGCAAGAAGGTTACGGTGTAGAAGGTGATAATGATGAAGAAATTGTTGATCGCTGGTTCCGTGAGCTTTGTGCCAACGTTGTAGTCGATGGCGATTATGGTGGTCCTGTGGAAACAGGATCTTTGGACATACAGAGTGTAAAGAAGAACAATCAATGACATATATTTTAGTTGATACTGCTAACACGTTCTTTCGTGCTAGACATGTTATTAACGGCGATGCCGATATCAAGCTCGGCATGGCATTCCATATAACCCTAAACTCTATTCGTAAAGCATGGCAGCAGTTCAACGGCAGTCATGTTATCTTCTGTTTAGAAGGCAGATCTTGGCGTAAGGACTACTATGAGCCTTATAAACGCAATCGCAGTGATGCTCGTGCTGCTTTAAATGAACACGAACAGGAAGAAGACCGTGTGTTCTGGGAAGCCTTTGATACTTTCAAAGAATTTGTCAAAGACAAAACTAATTGCACAGTTTTACGTCACGATCAATTAGAAGCAGATGATCTTATAGCAGGATGGATACAGAGTCATCCGCAAGATAATCACGTTATCATCAGCACAGACACAGATTTTGTGCAACTTATCGCACCCAATGTAAAACAATACAATGGTGTGATGGAACATGTTATTACACACGAAGGAATCTTCGATGACAAAGGCAAACCAGTTATCGACAAAAAGACAAAAGAAGCAAAAGCAGCACCCGATCCAGAATGGCTCTTGTTCGAGAAATGTATGCGTGGTGATACCAGTGATAATGTCTTCTCAGCGTATCCGGGTGTTCGCACTAAAGGCACAAGCAAAAAAGTGGGTCTTGCTGAAGCGTTCGAAGATCGTAAAAGCAAAGGATTTGCGTGGAACAATCTCATGCTTCAGAGATGGACTGACCACGAAGGCAAAGAACATCGTGTCTTAGAAGATTACGAACGCAATCGTCGACTTATTGATTTAAGTTATCAACCAGACCATATCAAAGAAATTATTTTTACCACTATTGCCGAAGCGACTGGTTCTAATAAGAATATCAGTCAAGTAGGAATTAGACTAATGAAATTCTGTCACTTATACGATCTTAAAAAGATCGCAGAACAGGCACAGAGTTATGCGGAGCCATTGAATGCTAGATATATTATCAAAGAAGAACAGGACCTGTCAGTTTAAAGATACCTGTGAATCAAAAACAGACACATGTTGGGAGAACATTATGACAGAGCTACACGCTAAACCGATCATTCAAGATAAATTTTGGATCGTTGAAGAAAATGGAGAAAAGGTCGCGACTCTTAGAAAAAACGAAGACGATCGGTTCGTCATGAGTAATCACGACGGTGTTAAGATTTATGAAACAAAAGAAAGTCTAACTCGAGAGTTTGGAAAAAACTTTTTTGTTGTTAAGATCGTTAAAGAAGCAGATAATTCAGAACCGAACGAAGTTCATGGCTTTCCTACCAGCACCGCTCCTCATAATCCTTTATATGATGTAAAAAGAAAACTACCATTGTTTACAAAAAGCAGCGACTCAAAAAGTTTATATTGTGCCGGCTACTATACAATCAGATTTGAAAAAGGATGGGTGAAGAGTTTTTGTCCTAAGCTCATCACTCTACAACGTTATGAATTCAAAGGTCCTTTTAAAACCGAGTTTGAGATGAAACAGGTGCTGTCAAATGTCTCAAAATAATCTTCCTACTAATCTTCCCAGCGTTGAAAAACTCATACAAAAGGTAGTAGCAGCTGATAGAAGTCAACAAAAAGAAATTAGGATTACTATACAAGAGGCAAAAGACCTAACCGCAGAATTAGCCATCTTGACATCCAAATTAGGTAAAACCGTTCAAGAAATACATCAAATGCTGGCCGAAATCAAAGAATCAACTACTAATATAGACGTTAAGTTCGACGGCGGAAGCTTCTAAAGATATAAATATATACGTGGTTAATTAGGAAACACGTATATTATGAGTAGACCAAAACCGAAGATTCTTTTAGAATACGCTAACAAGGAAACATTCAAAGTAGAACAGATCCTTGATAGCGAAGCCATCTGGGCTGTATTCTATAAAGGTCAACCTTTTAATTTAAAAAGCGGAAGTTTAGTCGCTAGTTATCCAGGACCCAAATATAAAAAAGTTAGTTTTTCAAATCCTGGTCATGCATATAATCTCGCCAAAAAGTTAAACAAGCTCTTTAAGACTTCAGACTTCGCTGTATATAAACTGACCTCAGGCGAAGAGGTAAAATAAATGAATACTAAGGATGCCTATACACGGGTATTCTTACAGGTATCAAACATTGATCCTTCCGACGATAACATCAAAAAATATTCTGCTGTATTTTGGTTCAGCTTTAGAAACAAAGACCAAGGCGGGTTAAGGCTAACCGAAGCAGGATTGCAATTCATAGAAGAATATGTTAAAATAAAAACATATAAAATAGAATTCCCAAATGAATTTGCATTCACTCCGCAGGTTTTAATTTGGTTAGACAATTTTATAGATTCACCTTATTTTATAACCAAAAAAAATATCACAGTATTAAAAGAAAAAGCAGCGTTTGAATTATATCTGTTTTCGGGAGATATAAGAAAGTTTGGACACAACAAAGCTCTTTCTAAAAGATTAAACCAAGAATCTATCCCAGAATAAACTGACCATATAAATATTGCACTATGTTTAATTTAAATCCTATTGCGATTTTGAAAAAGAGAGAAGTTAAAACTCTTCCTCCCCATTTCGCTAAAATTAAAATCAGCGATACAGAAATGTTCGATAACAAGATCAAAAATTGGATTAAGGATAAACTCAAAGGCAGATATTGTGTAATTAGAACTCCTCATGTTGATCAGAGTGGCGTTCTAAAATCAGTCACATTTGCAGCCTTTGAAGATCAAAAAGAGCTAACATACTTTATGTTAGCCTGCCCATTTTTAAGGAGAAACTAATGTCAGAAGAACTAGCCAGCGCAGTAGCAGAAGAAGCTGCAAAAGCACAACAACCGGCCGCAGCCCAACAGGCTCCTCAGCAACAAGGCACTGATTTAAATATCAGCGATCTAGTTGCATTAAAGAGCATTTTAGAAGTTGCAAGCCAACGAGGTGCATTTAAAGCCAACGAGCTAGAAGCCGTTGGAAGAACATTTAACAAACTGAATGCTTTTCTAGAGTCAGTAGCTAAAAAGGAGGCTTAATATGCCAGTCTTAAAACACATAGGAAGAATTACCAAAACAGGAGCGAAAGTTCTGGTTGCTTTCAGAACATTACCCGGAGAATCAAACTACGCTCTTGTAATTCCTGTGGCTGGTTTAAGCGATTCTTATCACGATGCTATCATGAAGGTAGTAGAGAGCGATCAAGCACAAGAAACGTTTGAGTTTGGCGAGATCTTATTCATTAGATCTTTTCCAGATGGAAGACCAATGCTACAGGCGCTCAAGGCAGACGGAGACCTACAAAAGGTTCCGACAGATTCTGTTACAATGACTCCTACACCAAATGACAACATCGAGCTACACCAACTCAATGTTCTTATCGCAGAACAAAGAAATTGTGCTGTAGATGATCTATGCAAATTTGTCTCCGGAGCACCTAATCCAGATGCTCAAGTTGAAGATGTTGCGAAGATTAATGAAGTTCCTAAAACAGAAGAGGTGTTAGGTAGAGATGTTGGAGAACCAAAAAATGTTCCGCAACCTCTTAAAGCTCCAGAAAATCAAGTGTTATCTGACAAAGACATTGCAAAGAGCTACAGAAGTCAAGCCGATGCTATGTATAAAGAAGCAGCTAGACTAAGACGAGAGGCAGATGAATTAGATCCACCTCAAAAGAAAACCGTAAAGAGTAAAGAAACTTTAGATGCCTAATCCGCTGTTCAGACCACCAAGACATCTGGTCAAAGAATGGCCTGAAGTGTTTGAAGATCTATATATGAATACTATGCCGGTAGCATATTTAGATCTTGTTCATTTAGAATTCACAGACGGAAAAATTTGGCAGATAGATGTTAAAAAAGAACTAGAAAATAAATCGGCTGATGTTATAGCCGAGACATTACTAGACACACTACAAGAATACAAAGACGATATTAAGAAGATAGATTTTAAAGTTGATGTCGAAAGATTAAAACTAGATATTAAAAATTCTACTAAAAGTATTTTCTAGTATTTCCGTAGTGGATCACTCGGTGATCATCTGATTTAAAACTTCTCCAAGGGTCAATAACAATTGACCCTTTTTCTATTTTACAATATAATTGCTGAGATTCGTTAAACCCGCGATATTCATATGTAACTTTTTTGTTGTGAGCCAACAAAACTACACCATAACAACCTTGGATATCGTCTCCAGTTAACGGATCTATGTATGTTGGTTTATGTCCTAACTCTTCGCAATAGTATCCGATCAATAAACTATAACTGCCATCACAATATTCTACTCCCGGCTTATATGCCTTGCCGTGAATAAAGATACTCATCCGATGTTCTTCGGCATGTTTTACTAATTCTTTAGCTAAATTTTTTGCCTGTATTTCTCTGGCGTTCATTATCGCATCAAATAGGTCATACCCAAGATCTAGATGATCTGCCATATATCGCAGAGCGATATTATCTCTAGGATGACATGCACCACCATCTCCCATACCCGCTTTCATATACTGAGGTCCCATGATGCGCATAGTAGATTTTGCTAGAGCATCAGTTACTACATCAACATCAATGTTTCCTTGTTTTACAGCAACATCTTGAATCATATTGACTAACCCAATCTTAGCAGATATGAATGTGTTATAAAAAACCTTAATGCATTCGCACTCGTCCCATGTTCCAATTACATACCTAGGATTGTTTTCCATGACAGTTTTATAGAAATCTACTAACTGCTTGGCATCTCCAGTTTCAGTTCCATCTTCTGTGCCAATCATAACCATTTCAGGATTGACCATATCCCATGCTACTGATCCCATAGCAATAAGATAAGGATTATAAACAAATCTTGTATTGTTAACTAATTGAATAAATTCTCTTCGAGTCGTTCCAGGTAATACTGTAGATATCAATACTAACAATTGATTGTTATTCATATGTTTGTTAGCTTCAACTAAACATTGCTTAACTATTTCATAAGAAAAATCTTTTGGATCAAGGTGAGCTGTTGGGGCTCTTCCATCATATGCAGGGTCATGAGGAGTAGGCACTGCGATAAAAACAATGTCTTTGCCTTCAACTGTATCTTTGATCGACTTAGAAATTTTTACAAGCATTGTAGGATCTACTGTCCGTATGTCGTATCCAGAAACATCGTGACCTTTTTTAGCGATCTCTTCTGCACACGGTAATCCTAATTTACCCAATCCAATAAACCCAATTTGCATCTTTAACCTCAATAAATAATAGCAGCATATTATTTATCGGAGTATATTTTTGTATAAACAGGGTTTGATAGAACCATTCTGGGACTTGAATCATAGATATCTAGTATATCAACGAGAACCGTTTAATTGTCACGACGATGTTTCTCTATGGAGGTCTCAAGGATTTTCTCAAACTCATTTTACAGGTTTACTGTATGATATGAAATCAGTGATGCCTCCGTGGACTGAAAAATTCCTATCAATCTTTAAAGGTGCTAATCACGGATTAAGTTTTTATAAGATGGAGACTTGTAATATTTTACCATATCATCAAGATACCTACAGCTATTACAAAAAAATTTTTAATATCTCTGATAACAGTTCTATATGGAGAGCCATAATATTTTTAGAAGATTGGAAACCAGGACACATATTTGAAATCGAAGGCGAACCGATAACTAAATGGCAAGCTGGAGAATATGTATTATGGCAATACGATTCACCTCATATGGCCGCTAATCTAGGATTAGAACCTAGATATACTGCACAGATAACATTCACTGATGTTTAATAAAATATTTGAGTTCGAAAAAGAACTATCCGAGTTCACCGGTGCTCCGTATGTAGTAACTACTGACTGCTGCACACATGCCATAGAATTATGCTTGCGATATAGAAAAGTTAAAAGAACAGGATTTACAGCCTTTACGTATCTATCTGTTCCTATGACATTACATAAGCTAGGTATCGAATATAACTTAGTTCCTGAAAAATGGGCAGGAGAATATAGATTTTACGGAACTGATATTTGGGATAGTGCTAGAAGATTAGAACCCAATATGTATAGAGAAGGGATGATGCAATGTTTAAGTTTTGGTCATACGAAACCTTTAGAAATAGGCAGGGGCGGTGCTATATTGCTAGATAACTACGAAGACTATAAAAAACTTTCAATGTTACGATATGACGGCAGAGATTTAAGCATAAGCCCGTGGGTCAATCAAAAATCATTTTCCTTAGGATTTCATTATAAATTAAATCCAGAAGAGTGTGTAATTGGTATTAAAAAATTACAGGAATATAAAAATAAAAAAGAATTTGATATTAAATTTGTAGAATATCCGGACTGTAGAGAAATAGAAATTAAATGATTAATTCTAAAAACGAATGGGACAATTTAAAAGAAGTTATACTCGGAACTGCTACTAATGCTCATTGGCCTGCAAAGTGTCCTTCTTTTAGAAATTTAGAAAACACCACCTTATGGAAAGATACTCCGGTTCCTGCAGGTCCGGTCGATACTAGAATAATAGAAGAATCAAATGAAGATTTAGAAATCTTTCGAGAAACGTTAGAATCTTTGGGCATTGTTGTTCACAGACCTAAAGATCTAGACTTTCAATCATTTGACGGAATGTATAATTACTGTCCTAGAGATAGAATATTAGTAATAGGTGATCAAGTAATCGATGCACCGGTTCTATATCCCACAAGAGTAAACGAACTAGATGCCATAAAACATTTGTTTGAAAAAGATCTAATATCAACTGTAGATCCCGATGTTAAATTTGATGCGGCTAATGTTTGTCGTTTAAATGACGATTTGTTATATCTTATTAGTGAAAGCGGAAACCGCAAAGGTGGAGAATGGCTACAATCTATATTACCCGATTATCGAGTTCACATACTAGACAATATCTATAACGGAGTTCACATAGACAGCACCATTTGTCCTATCAGAGAAGGTTTAGTTATGTTAAATGCAGATAGAATAAATCAAGATAATTTGCCTAGCATATTTAAAACCTGGGATAAAATCTGGATCACCGGAAACGACTTAGTTACTCAATCATTTACTGGATATCCGTATGCTAGTAAATATATCGCTTTAAATTTCTTAACCATAAATCCTTTTTTAGTTATATGCGATCCTAAACAAACGTATCTCAGGAATCAACTGTCAAGACATAATGTAGAAAGTATAGGAATAGATCTAAGGCATAGTAGAACATTAGGAGGAGGTCATCACTGTGTTACTCTCGATCTTTTCAGAGACTGAAGAACAATACACCCAAGATTTATTCTGGAACAATATTCCAGGAGCCGAAAAAAAACTAGGCTACCTAGAAGAATTTCTAGTCAATCAGTGTTTCTTAAAAAAATTAAAAAATCCGTATTTCATTTATACAGGAAACGGAACAATAAAATCTTTAGAAACTATGATTGTTGATCCAAATATTCAACAATCGGAAATTTATTTTTATCTTTACGAACCTAGTTGTTTTCGTATCGGTGAACATAATAGAAATTTCTACAGTGAATTTAAATCAAATATAAATCTCAAAGACATAATCGTAGACGAACTCGAAAGTATAAAAATATTTGTAAAAAATAATAACATTAAAAATTTTAGAGTTTTTACTTCTGATTATAAAATACAACTGATACAAGAAAACTATCCAGAAATAAAGTTAGATTGTTTAGATTTGTTCCTTAGAGAAATGGGAAAATGTTATAAATCATTTCCTAAGTATTTTGTAAAACATCATGTTAATAAAAAGTTCTGGTGTGGAAATTGGAGATACACTATACATAGGCATGTTGTTACCAGTTATCTATCTCAACTTAGTGGAACATATACGTGGAATCTTAAATGCTCATATGATGAATTAAAAAATAACGATTGGTTTGACTTAGAAAAATTCAAGCAGGAAAGACCAGCACAGCACGAACAATTAAAGAAAGGTATTGATTTTTTAGAGAATAATGTGTTAGCTATAGATCAAAGTATAAATTCGTTATCAGTTAATCAAGTAAACGATGTTTATATTCCAGGCGGTCATGCACCCAACTGGACTCCTGAGTTTCTAAAAAGCTACGAATCTAATTTCTGTGCTGTAATTAACGAAACTAGATATGCACAACCGTTTGGTTACTTTAGCGAAAAAACACTAACAGCTATTGGTAACAATATGCCGGTGATATTAGTAGCACCTCCGTATAGTTTAGAATATCTAAAAACTTTCGGGTTCCAAACGTTCGATAAATGGTGGGATGAAAGTTACGATCTAGAAGAAGACCACTATAAAAGAATCGTTAAAATTTTTGATATCATAGATTATATTAATTCTAAATCATTGAAAGAACTATCTGAAATTTATTATGATATGAGATCTGTAATAAAACATAACAGATCCGTTTTAGATACAGTTCTGCTTAACGATAAAATTGTATAGTTTGTGCTTCAACGAAGCTGTCGGGAACATCAGTCGAATAAGAATTATAATCTCCCCAATCACCTTTTCCTGACCAATGAAAGTTAAAGGTCCAATCTATATTTTTATTAAGATCTTTTTCTTCGGCAAATAATTTATTGTAGTCATCCGCCGAACGTCCTTCCATTCCCCAATCAGGCTTAGCTAGACGCCTTGCACGTATAGATGCGTTACTAGTCATGTTACTGAAATCTTGTGCAAAGAAAGGACCTTGTCTATCAGCGTTCCTATAAGAATCTAATTCCCAGTGCTGGATAAAATCCCATTTAAAATCAGCAGTCCACTTTCCATCTGTTGAAATCTTAAACTTAAATTCTCCAGTGAACTTTCCTGTTCCAAATGTATTACCAAATTCAGCAGAGTCGAGTTCTGGACTAAATCGTATTACTGTAGAATATCCGCCCTTTACTCTCCAAAGAGTTCTAAGGAAAGGCCACATCTCATTTACTAGTCCGTCAGCGTAAGGATTGATATCAGTGTTAATTATGTCGTAATCAAAAATTTCATACTCAACTTCTCTTTCGATATCATCTTGATATTCTATAGTGTAATGAAATTTTCTAAGATTAGGACGTCTAGGATAATCTATTTTTTTATCTTTAATAATTTGATCTAAAAAGATACTCATGCATTTTACACGAATTAATACGTGAGAACCTCCCATCCTATAATCTTTAGTGATCCAATATCCTAAATATTTTTGATAAGATAAATTAAATTTATCTGGATTTTGGCCGGTGATCGTTTCTGGTCCTTGACCGAAACCAATACCTGTGCTGATATTACTGATATTCATATCTCTATTACGAATCAAGAATGTCATAGTATCTGCATAATCTTGATGTGTCTCCGTCGGAAAACCAACTATCCAGTTAGTAGCAGCCTTAATTCCTACTGCTTTACCATCTCTAAAATTCTGTTCCATTTCTGAAATGGTAACACCCTTGGCCATATCATTGAGAATTTTTTGACTTCCGGATTCGCAACCATAATTTAAATAAACGCAGCCGCTATCGGCTAAGTCTTTCATATATTCAAGGTCCATGCGACCATCACAACGAGCATATCCTGTCCATTTTATCTCTAGGCCTTTAGCAATAATGCCTTTGGCAAATCCCCTAAGTTCTTTAAGGTTTCCATTGACTAGACTATCAATAAACCAAAACAGTCTAATTCCTCTATCATAGAGATACGACACTTCTTCTAAGGCATCAACAGCCATACGCTGTCTGTATTTCCAAAAATGAGTTTCTTCACAGAAGGTGCATTTTGCTATACATCCACGACTTAATTCAGTTGTTACACCGTTGGAAATCCTGTATTCATTAAAATCAATATTATCATAGTCGGGCATAGGTAATCGATTTAACCCAAGACGCTGATCTTCTGGCTGTATTATATGTTGCTGATCTACATGAAGAATATCTTGTTCAACTTCAT
>Ga0255154_1000424_pt1 | contig 13240 bp, 7 predicted proteins | sample Atl_Atl_RepB_8h_FD_188419 | JGI IMG/M metagenome (GOLD analysis project Ga0255154, IMG submission 188419) | Freshwater microbial communities from Altamaha River, Georgia, United States - Atl_Atl_RepB_8h | ecosystem: Environmental > Aquatic > Freshwater > River | place: USA: Georgia | collected...
GATTGCCGGTTTGTTCCGCCTTGAAAAACGGGCCAACACCGGGGCCAACCGTTCCCGAAAGGTTCGGCTTGGGTTGGAGGGTCTGGAAAACCGCTGGGTTCCGTCGGGATTCAACGGCGGTCTGGCCAACGCCAGCGGCGATTTCAACAACGACGGGTATACCGATGCCGTGGTGGCTACCCTGGCCGGCAGCGCGCCCACCGTCACCGCTGTCAGCGGCAAGGACGGGACCACACTCCTGAATTTCTTCGCCTTCGACCCCAGGTTTCGCGGGGGTGTGAATGTCGCCGCCGGAGACCTGAACGGGGACGGCGTGGATGACATCGCCTGCGGGGCGGGTGCGGGTAACGACTCGGTGACGGTTTGGAACGGCGCGAACGGCAGCTTGCTTGCCAGCTTCGACCCGTTTTTGAATTTCGCCGCGAACGGAGCCTCGGTGGCTATCGGTGATTATGACGGCAACGGCGTCAACGACCTGGCCGTGGGGTCGGGTTCCGGGGGCGGCAGCCTGGTGACCATCTTCAAGCCCACTGTCAGTGGTGCCAGCGTCACTTTCTCGCAGCTTACGAGCATCACCGCTTTCTCAGGCTTCAACGGCGGCGTGAAGGTGGCCCTGGGGAATGTTGACGGCAATGTGGCAGACGAATTGATCGTTGCAGCCGGCCCGGGGGGCCCGCCTGCCATTGTGATCTTCGGCAACGCCAGCAGCACCACCCCTCTGGCAAGCTATTACGCCTTTGAGCAATCGTTCACCGGCGGGCTTTCAATCGCCACCGGGTTCTTTTCCAACTCCAACCTGGAGGATGTGGTGGTTGGCAAGGGGGCCGGCAGCACGCCCACGGTGAGCCTTTTCAAGGGATTGCAAACCACCGCCCACACCACCTTCCTGGCATTTGACTCGGCCTACCGGGGCGGTGTGTCGGTCGCCACAGGCGGTTTCAGCGCCTCATTGGGGCTGCAACCACCCCGCCAGCAGGTGATGTTCTCGCCTGCCGGCTCCAGCCAAGGGCAAACCCACATCTATGACACCGTGCTGAACAAGAACCTGTTTGTCTTTACCAGTTTCTCCAATCCCGGCCCCAAACCCACGAACCTCTTCTACAATCCAAGCCCCGATAATCCGTGGGGCAATGTGGACCCGGAAGTTGTGAATCCGATCGCGAATGAAACCGTAACCCAGGGGGCAGCCAACAAGACCATCGACCTGGCAACCGTTTTCGCCGATCCGAACGCGTCGAACACGCTGCTGCAGGTCAAGACCTCTGACGGGACCGTTCTGATGGAGCTGCTGGACCAAGCGGCGCCCCTGACGGTGAACAACTACCTGAGCTATGTGAATTCGGACAAGTATGACGGCACCATCTGGCATCGATCGGTGACCGATTTCGTGGTGCAGGGTGGCGGATATGTGCCCACCAAAAATGATGCTGGCAATGTCACCGGATTCACCCATATCGCCACCAACCCGCCGGTGGTCAACGAATACAGCCCGCTGCGGTCGAACATCCGTTCCACCGTGGCCATGGCGAAGGTGGGCGGCGATCCGAACAGCGCCACGAGCGAGTTCTTCTTCAACGTGGCCAACAACTCGGCCAACCTGGACAACCAGAATGGCGGGTTCACCGTGTTCGCCAATGTGCTCGGCACCGGCATGGACCGGGTGGATTCCATCAACGCCGGGCCGAACTACACCGTCACGGCCACCACCGGCGACATGCAAAACGTGCCGCTGCAGGATGTCACCAAGACATCCCCGGTGCCCAGCACCGACACCAAGCTGGCCAACTACTATGTGGTCAACGATATCAATGTGGTGTCGCTGGGCGAGCAACTCACCTTCACGGTGGTTTCGAACAGCGAACCCGATGTGGTCACGCCGACGATCGTTGGCAACAACCTCACGCTGGCCTACTCCGCCACACAGACCGGGACCTCGGTCATCGTGCTGCGCGCGACCGACCGCGCCGGTCATACCGCGGACACGGCCTTCACCGTCACGGTCAATGCCCCCACAAGCACCTGACAAAACGGCCGGATAAAAGCGTCGGGCGCCGGTTTTCCCAAGGTAGGGACCGGCGCCTTTTTTCTTGAGGGAGGCCCGCCATGAGCTGGCTTATCGCACTGACCACCCTGCTCGCAATCAATCAAGAAACACCACGGGCCAACCCATCCAAACGGGTAACCGGCACGATTCCGGCGCCGGCATCTGGGGCTCTGGAACCGCAGGTCGTCATGCCGGCATCAACCCATACCGCTTCCCTGCCCCCGGACATCGACTTGCGGGTTGTGGAGTTGCAGGCGCTGGTCAGCCACTACCAGCGGATTTGCGAGATGCTCCTGGAACTGGAATTCGAACACGAGATGACCGTCATCGACACCGGCGCGGATCATCCGGAAAAGAACCGGGGTATCAAACGGCTGGATTTGCTGAAACGGCGAAAAGCGGAGATTGGCCGGAAGATCGAGGCCATCCGGGCGGAAATCAGGGAATCCGAAGGCAAAAAAACGCCCCCGCGAAAACCCTGAATCCAGGTCAGCGGTTCAACTGGCGCAGCAAGGCATCCAGCGCCGGGCGATTGGGCGGAATGGGATTGTCGTCGCGGTAATCCACCGACGAGGCCCGCCAAGCTTGGTCATCGGTGGAATCCAATTTCAAACGCGCGACCGCGTGGTACCGCCTGCCCGTCAGTTTGCCCCGGTATCTCAAATGCATTTCCAGCATTTTTGCCGAAGGTTGGGCAGGCTCATCGAGCAGTTCGATCCCAACCACCTCGGGCTGGGCCCCGGTGGGGTGGGCGGCCCTGGCCACAGCCAATCCAACCTGGTTGAAAAACCCGATGTCGTCGGCGCTTCTGCGTTTAAAAGCCGGGATGGAGTCATCATCCCCAGCGAACACGACGCACAGGGCCAGCAACCCGAAATAGATCGGGCAAATGATCAATGCCGTCCACCATTTGGTCCAGCCACCGGGGCTCATGGTGATCCTCCCCGCACTGACCCCAAACCGAACCTGAAACCAAGCCACACCGAACTTTAGGACCGGTCTGGCTTCCGGGCAACCGGCTTGCGCCGCACCAATGCGACGCTCGACAGGACCAGCGGAACCGCGGCCAGCATGAACGGGGTCACCTGCTCGCCATCGACCACAGACCCCAAGATCACCGCCAGCACCGGGTTGACATAGGCGTAGGTTCCAGCCACAGCCGTGCCCACATGCTTAAGCAGCCATATATAGGCCACAAACCCGATCAGGGAGCCCACCACCAGCAGGTAAAAGAAGGCGGCCACGGCCCGGGGCGTGATCGTCTCCGCCGTCACGCGGGATTGCTCCCCGATCAGCAAGCCGATCAGCGTGGTGGCCAAGCCGCCAAACACCATCTGCCATCCAGCGTGCAGGTAGGGCGATCCCTGCAGCCGCAATTTCCGCTGAATGAATGAACCAATCCCCCAGGCGCAGGCGCTGCAGAGAACAAGCGCCATGCCAGCGGCTTCCCCCTGCTGCCCGCGGGCAAGAAGGCCCACCCCCGCCATTCCCAGAGCCAAACCAAGCCAGCCGGCAGCGTGCAGCCTTTCTCCGCCGGGCCAGACGCCCTCGAGGAGCGCCATCCACAGAGGGGTGGTAGCGATCAACAACGCCGCCAAGCCGGACTCGATGCTGCGCTGGGCCACCGTGACCAAGCCGTTGCCGCCCACAAACAGGAACAAACCGACCAGACAGGTCCAGGCCAGATCCCTGCGGTTCATCCAGGCGGCGCGCCAACCTCCCGAAAGGGCCAGTATGGACAGCAGGCAGAAACCCGCCAGGGTCACCCGGGTTCCGGCGAACAAAAACGGAGGCGTGTCCTTCACCCCGATACGAATGGCGAGGTAGGTGGTGCTCCAGCAGGAATACAGGATCAGTAGGGCGGCGGCGACCTTCCAGCCGGGCACCTGCTCAGGTGCGGCACCCATCGGTTCAACCGGGGGCTTGCGCTCCATCTGGGGGGCAGTAGGCTTGGAGACCGGTTCCAGTCGGCCCAATAGACGCGAGGGATACCACATGAGTGCCGCCAGACAACCTCTGCCCAAACGATCGACCAGTTGCTTGATCGTAGGCGTTTTGGCCGGCATTGTCGTTGGCAGCTTGCCGGAACAGGCCCGCTGCCAGGCACCCCCCTCCGGTCCCCTTCCGGGCACAAGCCTGTTGACGACCGAGGGGGATTTGGCCGCCAAAATGGTGGAGGGCATCCGGGCGCACCTGGAGAAGAAAACAGCGCAGGCTCCTGGAATCCGATTAAACGCATCGGAGCAGGCCCGGCGGGAAGGACCGCAGGCGCTGGAAAGTTTGCGGCAGCAACGGCGAAACAAATTGCGCTCCAGCCTGGGAATTTCTGAAAAGACGCCAATCGGCACCAAAATGGATTGGGCAGGTGGCCCCGACCGTCCCGCATTAATCGCCGAAAAGGATGGGATCCGGGCCAGCCGGGTTTCCTGGAATGTTTTGGATGACCTGAAATGGGAAGGGATTTTGCTGGAACCCGCAGGCCCGCCGGTGGCCGGCTGTGTGCTGTGGCCCCTGGCCGGCCAATCACCCGAGGAAGCTGCCGGACTGATGACCGGCAAACAGGAGGACGGGCTTGGGTGGCAGATGGCAAGTCATGGGTGCCTGGTGATTGTCCCGGTCCTCATCGGCCGGGATCACATCTACTCTGGCAACCCGTCGATCAATCGGTTCACCAACCAACCCCATCGTGAATTTGTGTACAGGATGCTGTACGAGATGGGGCGAACCCCCTTGGGGCTGGAGGTGGAATCGACCCGGGCGGCGGTGACTTGGCTGACCGCCAAGCAAAGCAAACCGGTTCTGGTTTGCGGCCAAGCTGATGGCGGAAGGGTTGCCTTGGCCGCCGCGGCGCTGGATGACCGCATCGCGGGTTGCTGGGCCCGGGATGCCTTCGGGCCGCGGGAAAAAATGTGGGAGGAACCGATCGACCGGAACACCTGGGACCTGCTGAACCATGTGGGTGACGCGGAGCTGGTGGATTTGATCGCTCCACGGTTCGCCTTGCTGGAGGCCTGCTCCAGCCCCGGATGGGCCGGACCCGCCAAGGTGCCCAATCGCGGTGGAGGCGCTCCGGGCAAACTGTCCGCCATTGCCTTTGAACAGGCCAAGTCTGAACACGCCCGGATTGATGGCAGGGCCTGGCCTGAAAGGCAAAAATCGCCGGTACTTCAGGACAATCAAAAATCCAATCCCGCCCAAGAAGGGAAGGAGGCCCGCGAGAAGGTGCTCCCCAGGTTCCTGGCCGAATCGTGCGGGGTGCAAACAAAAAGTCACACGCAGGCAGTGGCACCGCCCCCGGCCGAAAAAACGCCGTACGACACCGGTGCCCGGGAGGGGCGGCAGTTGCACCAAATGATCGGCCATTGCCAAAACCTGTGGCGGCACAGCGAGAAAGCCCGGGCCAAGCTATGGGCCCAGGCCAACCCAGCCAAACCGGAAACCTTTGGCCAGGAAGCAGCCAAGCTGCGGGACCATTTCCACCAGGAAGTGATTGGCATGCTACCGGCACCGTCGCTGCCGATGAATCCGAAATCGCGCCCCTGGAAAGATGGCAAGCGCTGGAAGGGGCACGAGGTGACCCTTGACCTTGAACCCGGTGTCTTCGCCTACGGCATCCTGCTATTGCCCAACGATTTGAAGCCGGGTGAAAAAAGGCCGGTGGTTGTCTGCCAGCATGGGCTGGAAGGCCGTCCCAGCGATGTGTGCGAGCCGGAAAAAAAGACGGCCTATTACAACTCGTTCGGCGCCACGCTGGCGGATCGCGGGTATATCGTTTTCGCCCCGCAAAACTGCTACATCGGCCAGGACAAATTCCGGGTCCTGCAACGGCTGGCGAATCCGCTGAAACTGTCGCTCTTCTCCTTCATCATCCGCCAGCACGAGCGGATCATTGACTGGCTGAAACAGCAACCCTGGACAGACCGGGACAAGGTGGCGTTCTACGGCCTGAGCTACGGAGGCAAAACGGCCATGCGCGTTCCCGCCGTGTTGCCGGGCTACTGCCTTTCGGTATGCTCCGGGGATTTCAACGAGTGGGTGGGGAAAAATGTCTCGTACGATTTCCCGGGCAGCTACATCTACACCGGGGAATACGAGATGATGGAGTTCAACCTGGGCCACACCTATAACTACGCCGAGATGGCGTGGCTGATTGCCCCCCGTCCCTTCCTGGTGGAACGGGGCCACGATGACGGTGTGGGCACTGATGAGATGGTCGCCTGGGAATTCGCGCGTGTGCGCCGCTTCTATTCCCGCCTGAGGCAACCAGCCAAGACCAGCATCGCCTTTTTCGCTGGTGGCCACGAGGTGCACGGGGAGGAAAGCTTCCCGTGGCTGGACAAGCAATTGGGCTTCATCCCGGTCGGCCAAAAAGTCCAAAAACCCTGAACGCACCTATGCTGAAGGCATGAACCGGAAAAGGTCAGGCGAGCCCATTGAGGCGATGGTCCCCGCGGGGGTGGCTTTTTGGCTGGACCGGCTGAAGCTTGCTTTTGCCCGAAGGATTGGCCAGACCACCCCCATCCAGCACAAAGCATGGTCGATCCAGCCATCTCCAGGCACCCCGGCACAATTGCTGTTGGCCCCGACCGGGACCGGGAAAACATGGGCTGCCCTCTTGCCGGTCCTGACCAGGTGGCTGGCACGGGACCGGGATGCGGACAAGACTGAAACCGGGCCATTCGCCCTGTGGATATCCCCCTTGCGGGCGCTATGCTCCGACCTGGCGCGGAGGGTCCCCGAGCAGGTGAGCGCGCTGACCTCGGATGTGTCCGAACTTCAGCATTTCACGGTCAGCTCCCGAAGCGCGGACACCCCTGCCGGTATACGGCGGCGGGACCTCAAAACCCCGCCGTCGCTTTGGATCGTCACCCCGGAATCATTGGCCATCTGGCTTTGCCAGCCGGCCATTCGCGCCCTGCTGGCAAACACCAGGATGGTGGTGGTGGATGAGGTGCACGCACTCGCGAGCTGCAGGCGCGGGGCCGACCTTTCGCTCTCATTGGAACGGCTGCAGGAGATCACCGGAAACAGGCTCGACCGATACGGCCTGTCCGCCACCTGCCGGCCCCACGGGGTGGCGGGCCGGTTCCTGGCGGGCAAAGGGCGCCCCTTCGAGGCGCACGCGGTGAACGACGGCACACCCCCGCGCCTCGACATCGAATGGATGCCCCTGGCCGGAATTGGAGGCCAGGGCGAGGCCTTGGCCAACCGGTTGGACAGGGAGCTGGCCATACACCCCACAGTGCTGCTGTTCACCCGAACCCGGGCCACCGCGGAGCGCCTGGCAAGCCGTTTGAGGGATCTGAGGCCCGCATTAGCCAGCCAGATCGGCATCCACCACGGCTCGCTTGCCCGCGATCATCGGCGAACCACTGAAAAAGGGATGGCCAAAGGCGACTTCCGCGTGGTTGTGGCTTCCTCCAGCCTCGAGCTGGGGATCGATATCGGTTCGGTCGGCCTGGTTACGCTGGTTCAATCGCCTGGAGAATCGGTCCGGTTGCTCCAGCGGGTTGGCCGTTCGGGCAGGGGCCCCAAGGCGACCCGCCGGGGCCTTGTGCTGGTGGGGACCGAGGGTGAGTTGCTTCAAGCCACGGTGACCTGCACGGCTGGACGGAACCAACTGCTCGAGCCGTTGCGCCTGGCGGCACCCGCTGAGGATGCCCTGTGCCAGCATCTGGTCTCGGAGGCCTGCTGCGGGCCCTTGGACCCGACCCGTTTCCTGAGCATGGCCCGCCGCAGCGCGATTTATTCCAGGCTGACCACCCGGCAATTCCACCAGTGTCTGGACTACCTCCAAGGCTACCTTGGCGGAGAAAAAAGATTGGCTCCCCGATTGATCCGGACCGACCGCGGGCTGATTCCCGCCCAAGGGAGGCTGAAATTCCTGCTGCGCGGATGGCTTGGAACCATCACAGCGGCGGAAACCAGGCTCGTTCACTTGGTCCAATCGGACGGGTTCAGGAAATTGGGGGAAGTGGATCCGGGATTCGCAGACCAATTGCGGCCCGGCGATCGTTTTCTGCTGGAAGGGCGCCCCCTCCAGGTGCTTCGTACCGAGGGGGAGGCGCTGGAAGTGGAGGAAAATCGGGGACCGGCAGGCTCACCGCGCTGGGGCGGTTCCCTTCTGCCGCTATCCCCGTTGCTGGCCGAAAGGTTGCACCGGCTCCACGGGGAGGCGGCAAGACTGCTGCGCGAGCCGGAAGGGGCACTTTTCGACCACCTGTGCAATCATCACGGACTGGGGGAAAGGGAAAGCAAGCGGCTGGTCGCGCATTTCAACCAGCAGGAGGCTGTCAGCCAGATCCCCACCGATGAGTTTGTCCTGGTGGAAATCCACCTGGAAGATCTCGGCCCGGTGGTTTGTGTGCACACTCCCCTGCCCCGATCGGCCAATGACGCGGTTGCCAGGATTCTCGGGGCAAGACTTGGCCGCCAAAGCGAGCCAGATTTTCATGAGCCGGGGATCGCGGGTGAGCTTGGTTTTTCATTCCACCCGAGGCAGATACCTAAAAAACCAGCCGAATGGATACGGGAATTATTGGCACCGGAAAGAGCGGCGGAAGATTTCGCGGCCGCCTTTGTGGACTCGGATCTGGTGCGCCGGCGATTCCAGGAACTGGCGCGCAGCGGATTGATGCTGCCCCCCACCACCAGCCGCGTGCAAGCCAAGGGGGCAAAAAAACGGATCCAAGTGGGTGGAAACACCTGGGGGGCCCGCAGGCTTTTTTCCCAGGTGCGCAGGCTGGATCCGGAATTCCCCCTTCTGGTTCAGGCCATGCGGGAAACCCAGGAGGTTTTTTGCGATTGTCCCACCGCACTGAGGTGGCTGGCAAAGGCAAGGACCCTGCCGGTGCGGGTCAGGTTCCTCAACCAACCCAGTCCCTTCGCGCGCCACTGGCTGCAAAAAGCCACAATGCCAGCGATTCCGGCTGGCAGTCTGGAGGAACGGTTGCAACTGTTCGGCGAAAGAGTTCGCCAGGCGGGTGGTTGAACCAGCATGGCGATCGACTCCCCCAAAAGTGTGGAACTGGGTGAATGGAAGCTGCTTCCTGAGCGGGTGGCGCTGCATCTACCCACCGGCACCCTGATTGCCGCCGACCTCCATGTGGGTTACGGCCGGGAAAGGACCTTGCGTGGCGACGCGGTACCCATACCATCGCTGGAGGATGAACTGGGATCGTTGCTGGCGGCATGGTCGCGGGAAAAACCGAATCGCCTGGTGATCGCCGGCGATTTGGTGGAAAAGGCGAGGCCGGACTTGTTGTCCGCTTTGGCCGAATGGTTCAGCAGGTCCGGGATACGGTTGGAGGGTTTGGTCCGGGGCAACCACGATGGTGGCAAAAGCCGATGGCCACTACCCTTGCTACCCGAGGGATTTCTGGTGGGTCGACACGCGATCTGGCATCAGTACCCCGGAACGCCAAACCCTGTGGTGCATGGGCACGAACACCCTGCAGTGGCGTTGCCGGGCCTGGGCCTTGTACCCTGCTTCCTTTTGGACGAACGACGCCTGATTTTGGCGGCATACAGCCAGGATGCAACCGGGGGGAACATTCTGAGGCGCAAGGACATTGACGAATTGCGAGAAATGCGGTGCCTGGCGGTGGCCGGGACACGGGTGGAAAACCTGGGTACTGTGCTGGAATTGGAAGCCCATTTGGGGGCCTCGCGAAGGACCCGGAATAAACGGTGGTCAAATGGTATCGGCCTGGAAGGCCCTCGAAACCTCCCAGGCCGCGCGTCCAACACAGACGCAGACTTGTCAGGCCGCGGAGCGGCCAATTCTCACCAGAAGCGCAGGCGCCAATAGTCGTGCTTGGTGCCAAGCTTGCTGAAGTACCAGAACCCGTCGTTCCATTCCAGCTTCACCGAACGCCAGCCGGTGGGAACCTTGGGGAAGGGATGGGTAGGCCCGATGAACGGGAAAGCGTCGTAGGGGTAATACTCGGGGTAGGCCACCCGTGAGTAGTTGTTGTAAGGGGCGTAAGTGGGCCAGGCGTAGTTGGGAAGGTTCGGCTGGTAAGCCTCGTAGGGGGAGGACATCCCATACTGGCCGGCGCCCATGGCCATCGGTTCGGGAATGATGCCATTTGCCACTCCGTTATTGCCAGGAGCTGGGGCGTTCATCCCTGGGGCGGGCATCGGGCGAACGGGGGCGTTCGGGCTGGGCTGGGCGTTGGGCGCCACCATGGGAACGCCGGGGCGGGGCATCGGCGCCCCATTTTGGGCATGGGAAAAACCGGCAAGGGCCGCGATTGCGGCTAAGGCCGGCAGTGAGCGGGTCAGCCTGAGCATATGGGTCATCCTCCTGATGATCAGACCCAATGCGGGTCTTGCCCAAGCATTCCCGCTACGGGAAAAAGGGCAAACCAGTCGAACGATGTTTTGGCCCAGAATTCAGCAACCGCGGCGGATCGACCGTCGAAACGGCCAATCTTCACTCTTTTGGCATCAACCAACCAAAAAAGCCGGAAAAAGGAAGGATTGTTGCCTTTTGACTCAAGTTCCATCCGCTTGACAAGTGGGTCTTTTGGCCCTAACTTTGAGTTGGATGCACCCATAGCTCAACTGGATAGAGCATCGGTCTACGGAACCGAAGGTTATAGGTTCGAATCCTATTGGGTGTACTTGAACTTCAGCCTTGAAATCAAAAGAAACCCCGGAGTTATCCGGGGTTTCTTGCTTTTTGGGCCTATACGGGCCTAGACCCGTCATTTAGCGGGAGGCAGGCGGCCCGGGGTCCAGGGGGCACCCAGCTTGTCGAGCAGGGTTTCCAATTCGCGCAGGTCCTTTTCCGAACGCTGACGAAGGGTTGCGGACACCTCATCGAGTTCCTGCCGGGCAATGGCAAACTGTTCACGCTGGGTGCCGGTGGGCTTGGCCGAGATGGTGCGACCAGCCCCGACCGCTATCCCAACGCGCTCGGAAATCGACATGGGTACATTCTCATTCCTCGCGCGCAGGATGGAATCCCCATTGAGTTTGCGCACCGTTTCCTTTTGGCTTGCGATCAGCTTGCGAACGCGCTCCCGGCTTTCAGGTGGGGCCTCGGGCAACTGGTCCAGCACCACCTTCATCTGATCGAGGTTGGAGGAGATCTGGGAGGCGGTGCCCAGCACCGCGGAGAGATCGCGCTGGATTTTGAGCAAATCCTTCTGGAAATCGGCCAGGAGCTTCCGGTCAGCGTCTGGCAAAGGCACCAACTCCACCTCCCGCACCTGGAATTCCTGCGGACCGGCCAACTGGCTGAACTTTCCGTCCACCCGCTTGCCGATCGTCACCGAGTATTTGCCGGGGGCAACCAGGTTCCCTCCCCCGCCGATAGAAAATCCATCTTCGTCATTTTCCGGATTGCGCGGACGGGCCGGAACGATGGGAGCGCCCCGCAGGTCCCAGGTCACCCGGTGCAAACCGGGGGCGGCGGGACCGCCAAACTCGCGAACCACCTTGCCCGACTCGTCCCGGATGGTCAACAGGATTGCCGGTTCCTCCTCCTCGGCCTCGGCGCGCAATTGGTCCTGGGAGGGATAAAACTTGGGATCTTTTTTCTGTGCCTCCTTGCGCTTTTGCTTGGCGTTGGGAAGCGAATCCTTCAGATGATAGGTGATCATCGCCCCGAAGGTCGGATTCTCGGCGGTGTAAAAAGCCTCCCCCAAAAACGCCTTGCCACCACCCCCATACTGGGCCGAGGACATGTGCAGGAATCCATCCCGCACCGGATAGACCGAGGCGGGCTTTTCCAAGGTAGCCGGGGTAACCGCACGCAGGGGGGAATAATCGTCCAGGATGTAAAACCCGCGGCCAAAGGTGCCGACCACCAGGTCATTCATGGGGCGCTGGATGGCGATGTCCTTCACGGCGATGGTTGGCAAGCCATTCTTAAGGCGATGCCACCTGGTTCCGCCCTCCACTGAAAAGAACAGGCCGAATTCTGTTCCGGCAAACAGGAGCTTCGGATTGATGTGGTCCTCGGCGATCGCGTTGACACTGCCCCGGGCGGGCAGGTCGCCGGCCAACTTGGCCCAGGTGCGGCCGGCATCGGCACTGCGCAGGATGTAAGGGGCGAAGTCGGCGTTCTTGTGATTGTCGAAGGTCGCGTAGACGGTGTTCGCCTCATGCTCCGAGGCCAGCAAACGGGTCACATAGGTGCCTTCCGGAACCCCCGGAAAAACCTCCACCTTGCGCCAGTTCTTGCCGCCATCCTCGGTGACCTGGATCAGGCCGTCGTCAGTGCCCACATAAATGAGTCCCTCCTTCCTGGGAGATTCGGACAGCGCCGTGATGTTGCCGAAGAACGAAGTGGAGACATGCTTGGAAACCGCCTCGGGGGGCTGGATCTTGCCGAACACAGCCAGTTTGTCCCGATTGATCTGGCGGGTGAGGTCGCCGGAAACCGCGGTCCATGAGTCACCCCGGTCGTCGCTGCGGAAAAGCTTGTTGGCGGCGAAATAGATGCGGGTATTGGAGTGGGGGCTGATGATCAGCGGTGAATCCCAGTTCCAGCGCAGGGGCGGTTCGTTCGCCCCCGCCTGAGGCTGGATGGAAACGCGCTGGTGGTTGCGCCAGTCATACCGGACCAGGCCGCCGTATTGGTATTCGGCATAGACAGTGTCGGGATCCTTGGGATCGACGCGGCACTGGAACCCGTCGCCGCCGAGCAGGATGTGCCAATCGGCGTTCGTGATCCCGTGGGCACTGCGCGTCCTGGCCGGGCCGCCCAGGGTGCTGTTGTCCTGGGTGCCACCGTAAACCTTGTAGAAGGGCGTGTTCGTCTGCTCGCAGGTCACATCATAAAACTGGGTGACGGGCAGGTTGGCACAATATTGCCAGTTGGCCCCGCGATCATGGCTCTGGTAGACGCCGCCATCGCAACCCACCAGGTAATAGTCCGGGTCCTTCGGATCGATCCAGATCTCGTGGTTGTCGACATGGGCCCACTTGCCGCCGAGCGGCCGCAAGGTCTTGCCGCCATCGTCGGAAACCTGGATCAAAACATTCATCACATAAACACGGTCGCGGTTCACCGGGTCCACCACCAGGTGGGAGTAATACTGCGCCTGCTGGTCGAACGGGTTCCTTTTCTGCCAGGTGACCCCGCGGTCCTGGGAGCGGAAAATGCCCCCCTGACCCTCGGAAGCCTCGACGATGGCGTAGAGCGTGTCGGAATCGGTGGGGGCGATGGCCAGGCCGATGCGG
>Ga0255154_1000434_pt1 | contig 12996 bp, 12 predicted proteins | sample Atl_Atl_RepB_8h_FD_188419 | JGI IMG/M metagenome (GOLD analysis project Ga0255154, IMG submission 188419) | Freshwater microbial communities from Altamaha River, Georgia, United States - Atl_Atl_RepB_8h | ecosystem: Environmental > Aquatic > Freshwater > River | place: USA: Georgia | collected...
CGGGAGTTCGATCCTCCTCCGCTCCACCATTTCCCTCGGATGCCGGGCGTGCCCCCGTAGCTCAGTGGATAGAGCGACCGCCTCCTAAGCGGTAGGTCGTCGGTTCAACTCCGGCCGGGGGCGCCAACACCATCGGCAGCGCCGCGGAGCGGTCCCGAATCAGTCGCACCCTTCGGGTAGAATGTGCGGCTTTCGACGGTTCCGGGGGTTTGTTTCAAACATGGGCGCCTCGCGCAGCGATCAACTCGCTTCTTCTCCGCTTTACGGCGGCAATGCCGACTACGTCGAGTCCCTCTACGAGCAATATCTGAACGACCCGGCGTCGGTCTCCGCCGCCTGGCGCGAATATTTTGCTCGAATGCCTCAGCCTACCGGGCCGGAGCGTTCGCACCGCGCGATCCAGGATGCGATCGCCGAGCGAGCCCAGGCTGCCCGGCAGGTGGGTGTGGCGGTTGCGGCAGCGCTAGATGGCGATGCAAGTGCGAAACAAGGTGCGGTGTCGCGCCTCGTTCAGATTTACGCAAACCGTGGTCATCTGATCGCCAAGCTCGATCCGCTCAACCTCATGCAGCGAGAGCGACCGAAGGTTTTGGGTCTCTCGTATTTCGGGCTGTCGGAGGGCGATCTCGATACGCCGTTCTTCACCGGTAGCCGCGTCGGAAATGTCCCGGGTCGAGCCACGCTTCGCGAAATCATCGCGACGCTCGAACACGTGTATTGCGGGTCGGTGGGCGCGGAGTTCGCGCATGTTTCGAACACCGACGAGCGCTTGTGGTTGCAGGACGAGTTCCAGTCGGGGCGCGTGCACTATCGCTTTTCAGCAGAAGAACGTCGGAACATTCTTTGGGAGCTCACGGCTGCCGAGGGTCTCGAGCGATATCTTCACACCAAGTATGTCGGTCAAAAGCGTTTCTCGCTCGAGGGCGGCGACTCGCTGATTCCGCTGCTCGATGATCTCATCCAGACGGGTGGCAGCCTCGGCGTCGAAGAATTCGTCATCGGCATGGCCCATCGTGGCCGCCTCAACGTGCTCGTCAACGTGCTCGGCAAGGCGCCGTCCGAACTCTTCGGCGAGTTCGAGGGCAAGTACGACATTTCGCAAATCAAGGGTTCGGGCGATGTGAAGTACCACAAGGGCTTCTCGGCCGATCTGCGCACGCCGGGCGGCAACGTCCACGTCGGACTCGCGTTTAACCCTTCGCACTTGGAAGTCGTCAATCCGGTGGTCGAGGGGTCGGTCCGAGCGCGTCAAGAGCGCCGCGGTGATTCGCTCGGCGAACGCGTCGTGCCCTGTCTCATTCACGGTGACTCGGCGTTCGGCGGTCAGGGCGTTGTGATGGAGACGATGCAGTTGTCGCAGGCCCGCGGCTATTACACGGGCGGCACGATGCACATCGTCGTGAACAACCAAGTGGGCTTCACGACTTCGAATCCAAACGACATGCGCTCGACGATGTATTGCTCGGACGTCGCGAAGATGCTCGAGGCACCGATTTTCCACGTCAATGGCGATGACCCTGAGGCTGTGGTTTTCGTGACGCGCCTCGCGATGAAGTATCGCCAGCGTTTCCACAAAGACGTCGTGATCGATCTCGTGTGCTATCGACGTTTGGGGCATAACGAGGCCGACGAGCCGGCAGCCACACAGCCGGTGATGTACAACGTCATCCGCAAGCATCCGACCACCCGCAAGATTTACGCAGATCGGCTCGTCGCCGAAGGTGTGATCACGCAATTCGATGCTGACGGATTGATCGAGCAGTATCGAGCGGGTCTCGATGAGGGACGGCCGCAGGCAAAAGCCTCGCTCGGCATGATTGGCAACAAGTACACGGTCGATTGGAGCGCGTACATGCGCAGCATCGACTGGACTTCGACGATTCGGTCGGGTGTCGCGATGAAGCGTCTGAAGGCGCTCGGAGCGCGACTGGTATCGATGCCCGAGGGGCACACGTTGCATCCGCGTGTGCAGCAAGTCATCACCAACCGAGCCAAGATGATCGCCGGAGAGATGCCGCTTGACTGGGGTTGCGCGGAGTCGCTCGCCTACGCGAGCCTCCTCGAAGACGGGTACGCCGTTCGTATCTCTGGACAAGACTCGGGACGCGGAACGTTCTTCCACCGGCATGCGGTGCTGCACGATCAGAATTCCGGCGTAGCCCACGTGCCGCTCAAGCATATCGCCGAGCGGCAGCCTCGATTCGAGGTCATCGACTCGGTGCTCTCTGAAGAGGCCGTGTTGGCCTTCGAGTACGGTTACTCGCAAACCGACCCGGGCGTGCTGGTGGTTTGGGAAGCGCAGTTCGGCGACTTCGCCAATGGCGCGCAGGTCATCATCGACCAATTCATCAGTTCGGGCGAAGCGAAGTGGGGCCGATACTGCGGGCTCACGCTCTTCTTGCCGCACGGTTATGAAGGTCAGGGTCCTGAGCACTCGTCCGCGCGACTCGAGCGATTCCTTCAGTTGTGCGCTGAGCTCAACATGTCGGTGTGCGTACCCTCCACGCCGGCTCAGATGTTCCACATGCTGCGGCGACAAATGCTGAGGGAGTTCCGCAAGCCGCTGATCGTCATGACGCCGAAGAGTTTGCTGCGTAGCGACCTGTCGGCGTCGGCGCTCGAAGATCTCGAGAGTGGTTCGTTTAAGAACATCATCGATGAGATCGATACGATCGACCGTGCGAAGGTGAAGCGAGTCGTCTTCTCGAGCGGCAAGGTGTACTTCGATTTGCTCAAGGCGCGTCGCGCATCTGGTCAAAACGACGTCGCGTTGGTTCGTCTCGAGCAGATCTATCCGTTTCCCGCCGAAGAATATGCCGCGACGATCGCGCAGTATCCGAACGCTGAAGAGATCGTGTGGTGTCAGGAAGAGCCGCAAAATCAGGGCGCGTGGTATCAGATCCGACATCGCTTGGAGCGTCCGCTCGAGGGTAAGCGCGTGTTGCTCTATGCGGGTCGCGCACCCGCTGCGGCGCCGGCGACCGGTATCGGCAAGATCCACGATGCCGAGCAGTCGGGTCTCGTGAAGGCCGCACTGCAGTCGGTTGCCCGAGCGGGTGACACGCGCGTCACTCGCCGACTCTCCGAAGAAAACACCAAGCCCGTGCGCACTGCAGCGGGTGCTGGCAAGCATTGATCAGGAATAATCGACATCATGACCATAGAAATCCGTGTTCCTCAACTTCCCGAATCCGTTGCGGATGCGACGCTCGTCGCTTGGCGCAAGCAGCCCGGTGAGGCGGCCAACCGCGATGAAAACCTGGCCGACCTCGAAACCGATAAGGTGGTGCTTGAGGTTCCAGCCCCGGCGGCTGGGGTAATCAAAGAATTCAAAGTGCAGCAGGGTGCGACCGTGAAGAGCGGCGATTTGCTGGCGATCTTTGAGCCCGGCGCTACTGCGGTGGCTGCGCCCAAGGCGGCGTCGAAGACCGAGGCGGCAGCTAAGACGGAAACCGCGGCAAAATCGGCGTCCGGCACCAAACTCGGACCGGCCGCTCGCCGTGTCGTCGAGGAGACGGGTGTCGAGGCGGCTGCGGTGAGCGGGACGGGTCGCGATGGTCGGGTGACCAAAGCCGATGTCGTTGCTCACGCGGCGAAACAAGCCACTTCTTCCGCGACGCCGTCAAAGGTTGCCGCGCCGCCTTCAGTGGTGCCGTCCGGGCCTCGGGCCGAGCAGCGGGTGCCCATGACGCGTCTACGTCAGCGTATCGCCGAGCGTCTGGTGCAGGCTCAGCACACAGCCGCGTTGCTCACGACGTTCAATGAGGTCGATCTCACCGCAATCAACGAGCTTCGTGCGCGTCATAAAGACCGGTTCGAGAAACAGCATGGCGTGAAGCTCGGGTTCATGTCGTTCTTCGTGAAGGCGAGCATCGAGGCGCTACGCAAGGTGCCGGTGATGAACGCCGCTGTCGATGGCAACGACATCATCTATCACGAGTACTACGACATCGGCGTCGCGGTCTCGACAGATCGCGGCCTCGTGGTGCCGGTGTTGCGCAACGCCGAAAATCTTGGCTTCGCCGAGATCGAGCGGCAGATCGCAGATTTCGGCGCGCGTGCCCGTTCTGGGTCGCTGACGATCGAGGAGTTGCAGGGGGGTACCTTCACCGTGACAAACGGTGGAGTGTTCGGCTCTCTGCTCTCGACGCCGATCGTGAATGCGCCGCAGAGTGCGATCCTCGGTATGCATAAGATTCAGGAGCGTCCGGTCGTGATCGACGGCCAGGTCGTTGTTCGGCCGATGATGTATCTCGCGGTGAGCTACGACCATCGCATCATCGACGGTCGCGAGGCGGTGCAGTTCTTGGTGGCGATCAAAGATTGCCTCGAGGATCCAGGTCGCATCCTGCTCGGTCTCTGACATCAGCGGAAAAAAATCATGAGTGATTTCGACGTCATTGTTATCGGCGGCGGTCCTGCCGGTTATCCGGCTGCCATTCGTGCAGGTCAGAACGGCCTCAAGGTGGCGTGCATCGACGAATGGAAAAACTACGACGGCAGCGCCACCTTTGGTGGCACATGCCTCAATGCAGGCTGTATTCCGTCCAAGGCCTTGCTCGAATCCTCCGAGCTCTTTCATCGTGCGCAGGCGGAATTTGCCTCGCACGGAATCAAGACGGGTCCGGTCGCGATGGACGTTGCGGCGATGCAGAAGCGCAAAGCCGGCATCGTGAAGAACATGACCGGCGGTATCGTGCAGCTGCTGAAAGCGGCCGGTGTCACGGCGATGCAGGGCCATGGCAAGTTACTCGCAGGACGCAAGGTAGAGTTCACGGCCCATGACGGCAGCGTCAAGACGTTCTCTGCGAAGCACGTGGTGCTCGCGAGTGGTTCGCAGCCAACGCCGCTCAAGACGGCGGCGTTCGATGGCAAGCATATTGTCGATAGTTGGGGTGCGCTCGAATTCGACGCGGTACCAAAGCGTCTCGGTGTGATCGGTGCGGGCGTGATCGGCCTCGAACTCGGCAGCGTGTGGCGTCGTCTCGGCGCTGATGTCGTCGTGCTCGAAGCGATGCCGAGCTTCCTCTCCATGGCCGATCAGCAGCTTGCGAAAGAGGCGATGAAGCACTTCAAGAAGCAGGGCCTCGATATCCGGCTCGGCGCCAAGGTGTCAGGTGCCACGGTCGTCAAGGGCGAGGTGCAGGTGAGCTACACCGACGAGGCGGGCGCCTCGCACTCGCTCACTGTCGATAAGCTCGTGGTGTGCATCGGTCGACGTCCGCATACGGCCAATCTGCTCGGTGAGGGTACGGGCGTCGTCATCGACGAGCGTGGTTTCATCAAAGTGGATGATCACTGCCATACCGGCGTCGAGAACGTGTGGGCGGTCGGAGACTGCGTACGCGGCCCGATGCTGGCGCACAAGGGTAAGGAAGAGGGTGTCGCGGTTGCGGACCGTATCGCGGGTCTCTATGGGCACGTGAACTACGAGACCATTCCCTCGGTGATTTACACCGCCCCCGAAATTGCTTGGGTTGGCCAGACCGAGGAGCAGGTCAAGGCGAGTGGGCGGCCGTATAAGGTCGGCAGCTTCCCGTTCCTCGCAAGCGGTCGTGCACGGGCGATGGAGGCGAGCCAGGGCTTTGCCAAGTTGATCGCCGCCAAGGACGACGATCAGATTTTGGGCGTGCACATCATCGGCCCGATGGCGGGCGAGCTCATCGCTGAGGCCGTGCTTGCGATGGAGTACTCGGCGAGCGCCGAGGATTTGCAGCGCACGATTCATGCGCATCCGACCTTGTCCGAGGCTTTGCACGAGGCGGCTCTCGCAGCCGACAAGCGCGCCATCGACATGCCGAATCGCTGAAGGTTTCCGGCTATCATAGGCCGGTCGCTTTTCAGCGCATCCTCGGGGTCGCGAGCGCATGGCGCGATATCGGTCCAAGTCCTGGCGTAACTACGATCCGGAGTCCTCCGCCTCGGTCGAGGCCCCGACGACACTCGTTTCGCAGAACTGTCGCATCCTCGGGATCGACCCGGGCTCGCGGCGCCTGGGATACGGCATCATCGATGTCCGCGGTCCCGATTGTCTGTGCGTGACGCACGGGCGCATCGAGGTCGACGGATTGCCGATGGCCGCGCGGCTCGCCCGAATTCATGACGGCGTTCGTGCGCTCGTGCTCGAACACTCACCCGGAGAAGTAGCCATCGAAAAAGTCTTCGTCAATCGCAACATCGACAGCGCGCTCAAGCTCGGGCAAGCGCGCGGTGCCGCTTTGTCAGCGCTTGGTGATTTCGAGATTGCCGAGTACGCGCCGCGGGCCATCAAGCTCGCGACGGTGGGTTTCGGTGGTGCCGATAAGCTTCAGGTCGCTCATATGATGCGTACGCTGCTCAAGGTCGAGGGTCGTCTCACTTCTGACGCGGCTGATGCCCTCGCGGTTGCGCTGTGCCATGCCCAGCAGCGCAAGCTCGCCAGTCTCATCGGGGGTCGTCACGGAGTCGCAGGATGATCGGCTCATTGCGCGGTCGTATTGCGGTGAAGTCGCCGCCGCAATTACTGATCGAAGTGGGGGGCGTCGGTTACGAGCTCGAAGCGCCGATGTCGACGTTCTACGGGCTGCCGGCCGTGGGTGAGGAGGTGCGTTTGCTGACGCATCTCGTCGTTCGAGAAGACGCGCATATCCTCTACGGGTTCGCGACGGCGGCCGAGCGGCATCTGTTTCGCAATTTGCTCAAAGTATCGGGAGTGGGTCCGAAGATCGCGTTAGCGATACTTTCGGGGACGACGGCCGAGGGCTTCGCCACCTGCGTCACGTCCAACGATGTGACGGCGCTAACGAAAATTCCAGGGGTAGGGCGCAAAACCGCCGAGCGTCTTGTTATCGAGATGCGTGATCGACTGTCGAGCGATCAGCTCGGTATCACGGTTCCGGCGGAAGCCTCGGCCGGTGGAGCAGAGGGCGAGGCCTTTGCGGCGCTCGTGGCGCTCGGTTACAAACCCGTCGAAGCCACTCGACTCATCAAGGCTGCTGCGGGTTCGGGTACCGAGGGTACCGAAGAACTCATTCGTCGTGCATTGCAGGGAGCGCTCCGATGACAGAACGCATAGTGAGCGCCGAGGGCGGTCGAGAAGAAGAGGCGATCGATCGCGCGATACGACCGAAGCGTCTGGCAGATTTCGTCGGGCAGCGCCCCGTCAAAGAGCAACTCGAAATTTTCGTCGGTGCAGCGCGTGCTCGATCGGAAGCGCTCGATCACGTCTTGATCTTCGGGCCGCCGGGTCTCGGCAAGACATCGCTCGCGAATATTCTCGCCACCGAGCTCGGTGTCAGCTTGCGACAGACTTCGGGTCCCGTACTCGAACGCCCCGGTGATCTCGCGGCGATCCTCACCAATTTGCAGCCGCGCGATGTGTTGTTCGTGGATGAAATCCATCGCCTCTCGCCCATCGTCGAAGAGGTCCTCTATCCCGCGATGGAGGATTACCAACTCGACATCATGATCGGAGAAGGGCCTGCGGCGCGATCTATCAAGCTGTCGTTGCCTCCTTTCACGCTAGTGGGTGCGACGACGCGCGCCGGGCTTCTGACGTCCCCGCTGCGCGACCGATTTGGCATCGTGCAGCGACTCGAATTCTATGATGTCCAAGATCTCAAAAGCGTCGTGCAGCGCTCAGCGGGTATTTTGGGCGTACCGCTCGATCCGGAAGGTGCATTACGCATCGCAGAGCGCTCGCGCGGAACGCCGCGCATCGCCAACCGTTTACTGCGACGCGCCCGCGACTACGCGCAGGTCAAGGGTGACGGAACCATTACGTCGGCGCTGGCCGTTGCAGCGCTCGACTTGCTCGAGGTCGATCCGGTCGGATTCGACATGCTCGATCGCAAGCTGCTCACCACCATCATCGAAAAGTTTGAGGGTGGACCGGTCGGTATCGACAGTTTGGCGGCCGCAATCGGTGAGGAACGCGGCACGCTTGAAGACGTGATCGAGCCCTTCCTCATTCAGCAAGGGTTCTTGATGCGTACAGCCCGAGGTCGGGTCGCCACGCGGACGGCCTATCTGCACTTTGGGCTGACGCCCCCGCAGCGACCGACGGGCGCGATGCCGCTCTTCGAGGAGGGCGAGTGAGCGTATTCGAGTGGCCCGTGCGCGTGTATTGGGAGGACACCGACGCGGGCGGCGTCGTCTATTACGCCAATTACCTTCGATTTCTCGAGCGCTGCCGAACCGAATGGTTGCGCAGTCGCGGCATCGCCCAGCGCGAGCTCGCAGCCACTCAAGGCGTACAGTTCATGGTTCTTGGGCTTTCGATCGACTACAAGGCGGCGGCGCGACTCGATGATGCGCTCGTCGTGACCTGCGACATGCAGCCTGAGGGGCGTACCACGGCGATATTCGATCAAAAAATTTGGCGCGAGTCGGTTGAGGGTGGCTCGCGTGAACTACTCATCGAGGCTCGGGTCCGTGTCGTGTGTGTCGATGCGAAGACGCTGCGGCCGCGCCGCATAGGGGAGTATCTTTCGTGAATGACTTATCGATTCTGAAACTCATCCTTGAGGCCACCGTCATCGTGCAGGCGGTGATGCTCATGCTGGTGTTGGCATCGGTCTACTCCTGGAGCATCGTTTTCAAGAAGAGGGCTGTGCTCGCGCGCGCGAAAGAAGACCTCGCACGCTTCGAGCGCGACTTCTGGTCGGGCGGCGATCTCTCGAATCTCTACAAAAGCATTGAGGCCCGCGGTAACCCCGTGGGGATCGACAGTATTTTCCGCACAGGTTTTAGGGAGTTCGCTCGCTTGCGACAGCAAGGTGAAAGCGCCGTCGAATTACTACTCGAGGGTGCGCGCCGAGCGATGAAAGCGCAGCAGATCAAAGAAATCGAATATCTCGAAAAGAGCTTATCGACGCTGGCAACGGTAGGTTCGACGAGTCCGTACGTCGGTCTCTTCGGCACGGTGTGGGGCATCATGCACGCATTCGTGGGTCTCGGCTCGGTGCAGCAAGCGACGCTCGCCACCGTGGCTCCCGGCATCGCCGAGGCGCTCGTCGCTACGGCCATTGGTCTTTTTTCTGCCATCCCGGCGGTCGTGGCCTACAACCGTTTCGCCGATCAGGTGTGGCGGATCGAAGCCCGCTACGACGCCTTCATGGAAGAGTTCTCGACCATTCTGCAGCGTCATGCGACGCGCGATGCGGGCTGAGACGGAGGCGCGCCATGCCGCAACCGGGTCGAAGTCGAAAGCCCATGAGCGAGATCAACGTCGTGCCATACATCGACGTGATGCTGGTGTTGCTCATCATTTTTATGGTCACGGCGCCGTTGCTCACGCAGGGCGTCAAAGTCGATTTGCCTGACGCCGCAGCGCAGGCGATCGACCCGGCGGATCTTCAGGACCGGCCGCCGCTCGTAGTGTCGGTCGATCGCCGGGGGCGCCTCTATCTCAACGAAGGCGATAGTCCGTCGGAGCCTCTCGAAGACTCGCTGTTGCAGGCACGCGTGGCGGCGGTGCTTCGTAGCGCGCCGGGCGTACCTGTGTTTGTCAAAGGCGATCGCGAAGTGCCCTATGGTCGTGTGGTCGAAGCGATGGTGCTGCTGCAGAGCGCGGGCGCGCAGAAAGTCGGCTTTCTGACCGATCCTGTCGCCGTTCGAGGTGCGCCTTGAGCGTCGTATGTCGGGCGTGATGTCGCGCTTTCGACCGTATTTCCTATCCATCGCGCTGCACGCCGTATTGGTCGCGGTGATCGTCGTTCTGGGCGTACAAAACTGGCGCGCAGAAGCCGAGTTACCGCAGGTGATGGCGATCGAGGCCGTAGCGGTCGATGCGGACGAACTCGCTCGACTCACGCGACGTGCGCCACCTAAGAGCGTAGAGCCAGCGATCGAGTCCGCGCCCAAGCCTGAACCCGAGCCTGAACCCGAGCCTGAACCCAAGCCTGAGCCCAAGCCTCCCGCCAAGAAGCCCGAACCTTCTAAGCCAAAGGCGGTCGAAATCACGAAGCGTGAGAAAGAGGCGCAAGCGCTGAAAGAGACGCAGCTCAAGGCAGAAAGGGCGCGGCTCGAAGAGCAAACTCGACGTGACGCCGACGCGCGTCGAATGAAAGAAGAGCTCGAAGCAGAGGACCGCCGTCGTAAGGACGACGCGCGCATTCGAGCGGAGCGCGAAGCGGCCCTGCAGCGAGCGCTAACCGAGGAGGTGGCGGCAACCGAGGCGGCTGAGGCGCGGCGGGTCGCAGCGGCTCGCGCGGCGTCACTGTCGGCGCAATGGGCAGCGGCCATTCAGGCACGGGTCCAGCGGGCGTGGATACGACCGCCGTCGGCTCAGCCAGGACTCGACTGCCGTGTCGCGGTAATGCAAGCCGCCGGTGGTACGGTGATTCGAGTCGAGGTGAAAGAATGTAACGGCGATGAGGCCGTACGTCAGTCTCTCGAAGCGGCCGTGTTCCGGGCGTCGCCACTACCGCCGCCTCCAGAGCCGTCGCTGTTCGAACGCAATATCGAGCTGAGGTTCAGACCCAATGATTGAAGTCAAAAAATGGGTAAGGGTTGCGAGGGTTGTGTGGTGTGCAGCCCTCGTTGGTTTCGGCGTGCCTCCTGTCGCCGAGGCTCAGTTACAGGTCGATATCACCTCGGGCGTCACAGCGCCGATTCCCATCGCGATCGAAGATTTCTCCGCGGATCCAAAGCCTTCGGCTGAGGTCATTCGTCGTAATTTGATGCGCAGCGGGCGTTTTCTCGTGGGCGAGCGAACGGCGTCTGACTATTTGGTGACGGGGCGTGCGAGCGCGGGGGCGGATGGGCGGACGACCATCGACTTCGAGCTTCTCAATCTACTGACGGGGCAACGTTTGCTGATCGAGCGTATTAGCGCTGCACCGGCGGCGTGGCGTAACGCTGCTCATCGTATTAGCGACCGTATCTATCAAAAAATAATCGGGGCGCGTAGCGCCTTCGCTACGCGCATCGCTTATGTGTCGGTTGATGGGCAGCCGCCGTCGCAGCGTTACCAGCTCATCGTCGCCGATTCCGATGGCGAAAATGCGAAAGTGATTTTGCAGTCGCGTCTTCCCTTGATGTCGCCGGCCTGGTCACCGGATGGCGAATGGTTGGCATACGTCTCATTCGAAACGAGAACGGCATCGGTCTACGTGCAACGGGTGCGTACCGCAGAGCGTCGTCGTGTGTCATCCCGACCGGGTGTCAACAACGCGCCGACATGGTCACCCGATGGCAGTCGATTAGCGCTCACGCTGTCGTCGCCGGGCGGCAACCTCGACGTCTACGTGCTCGAGCTCGCCTCGGGCGCACTGACGCGACTGACGGATCATCCGGCGATCGACACGGAGCCCGTGTGGTCCCTCGATGGTACGCAGGTGTATTTCACATCCGACCGTGCGGGTGGCCCGCAGATTTATCGTCTGAGTATCGAGCCGGGCTCGCGGCCCCAACGGATTACTTTTTCGGGCTCGTATAACGCCAGACCTAGGGTTAGCCCTGATGGGCGGATGCTCGCGATGGTGACGCGGGAAGAGGGCGCGTATCGCATCGCCGTGCAGGATCTCGGGAACGGGACAGTCCGAGTCTTGTCGAAAGGTCGGCAGGATGAGTCTCCTTATTTCTCGCCTGATGGGGGCACGCTCGTGTACGCCGCGCGGGAACGCAGCCAGGGCGTGCTCGCTACCGTCAGCGCCGATGGTCTCATCGCGCAGCGACTCGCTGCAGACCGCGGCGAGGTGCGTGAGCCGGCCTGGGGTCCCTTCCTACCGGACGTCGTAGCCGTGCAATAATTCGCTTTACGTTCAGGAGTTTGAAAACGATGAAAAAGTTGATTGCCGTCGCCGCTCTTCTTGGTCTGCTTGCCGCATGCAAATCGCCGCCGCCCATCAAGCCCGACGCCGGTGCTGATCTCGCCAACAAATCGGAAGCCTCAGCCATCGCTCAGCCCGATGACTCGGCGGGGCCCGTATCGGCCGGCGAGGTCGGTGCGTCGAGCGAGACCGCCGTGGCGCTGCCGCCTGAACTCGCCAACCGTACCGTTGTCTATTTCGCGTTTGACAGTGACGCGATCAGTGCCGATGACCAGGCCTTGCTTGCCGCTCATGCGCAGTTTTTAGGAAGTCGTCCAGGTTTGCGTGTACGTCTCGAAGGCCACACCGACGAGCGGGGTACGCGCGAGTACAACATCGGCCTCAGCGAGCGCCGTGCGCAGGCTGTTCGACGTGTGCTCGGTCTTCAGGGCGTCGCCGACTCGCGGCTCACCACGGTGAGCTATGGTGAAGAGCGTCCGGCCGTTGCCGGTGAGGACGAGTCTGCTTATTCGCGCAATCGCCGCGTCGAAATCGTTTACGTCGCCGGGGGCTGACGCACGTGATTCGCGCGGGTGTTGCGGCGATGTTGTTGGCGTCATGGGCTTTCCCGGTCCATGCGCAATCGACACGTGAGCGGCTCGAAAGTCTCGAGTTGCAGGTGACGCAGCTGCAAGAAGCGGTTCGGGGTCAGGCGCTCGTCGAATTATCGCAGCGTCTCGATGCGCTCGAGGCCGAGTCTCGAGCCTTGCGCGGCGATCTCGACATCTTGCAGCGCGAGAACGACGAGCGACGCAAACAGCAAACGGATCTTGCGAGTGAGTTCGATCGTCGCATCGCAGCGATCGAAGCGCGTCTCGCGGCGGCGACTTCGGCGTCGATGGCAACAGCTGTCGTGACGCCGTCTACGGGCGAGCAGACCACTGAGGCGGGTGTCGTCGTAGCGGGTCAAGCGGCGGCTGTGGGGTCAATGCCGCCTGCGGCGCCTGCGGCTCCGTCTGCGCCTGCGGCAACAACACCGCCCATACCTGTTGAGAGTCCAGAGGTGCTGTACGGTCGGGCCTTCGATGCGCTCAAGGCGGCGAACTACCCCGAAGCGGTTACGGGAATGAGCGGATTCGTGGCGCAGTTTCCGACTCATCCGCTCGCTGATAACGCGCAGTACTGGCTGGGGCAGACTTACTACGTCACGCGCGATTACGCCAAGGCCATCGATGCATTTGCCGCAGTCGGCAGTCGCTCGCCT
>Ga0255154_1000440_pt1 | contig 12885 bp, 11 predicted proteins | sample Atl_Atl_RepB_8h_FD_188419 | JGI IMG/M metagenome (GOLD analysis project Ga0255154, IMG submission 188419) | Freshwater microbial communities from Altamaha River, Georgia, United States - Atl_Atl_RepB_8h | ecosystem: Environmental > Aquatic > Freshwater > River | place: USA: Georgia | collected...
TCGTGCGCCCAATGATGCAGTGAGCACCACACGAGTCGGTGACTGCTCGAGTGTCGCCCACGACACGTCGAACACGGTGCCGTGAATCGCATGGTGACCGAAGTTGAGCGGCAACTGGTGTTCTCGTCCGGCGTGCTGAAACTTGCCGCGTCGCACCCGCCCGGCATACGGCACCATCGGGTACGCACCCCACGATGTGGGGCTCGCACCTCGCGAGTGGGTGACGAGCCGTTCGCGTCCGCCGACGCGCAGCGACGACAGGCGCGCACCGTGTAGTGCATCGACCGAGCAGCCGAACCAGCCCGTGCCGAGGTGCAGCTCGTTGCTCATTCGGTAAGCCTCGTACCAACGAGACCGACGATCAGGTCATCAAATGCTTGTTCGGAATCGTTGCGACTGCGTACGCCAATAAAAACCAGCACAGCGAGCATGAGAAGAATCACGGGAAGATCACCGAGTTGCGAATACCACGTGCGACCTTTGCGCAGTGGCACCTCACGCAGCACGACCGCTGCTTTGCCAATCGCAATCCGCTCAAGCACATTGCCATCAGGGTCGATGAAGACGCTGAAACCTGTCGTTGCGGCTTGTGCGACGAACCGCCCCGTCTCGATCGCGCGCAGTTGTGATGCGGCGACTTGCTGGCGTTGCAGGATTTCGCCGGTGTAGCTCGAACCGTTGGTCGGATTGAGCACTACCTGGCCGCCAGCGGCAACACCGTCATTGGCGCGCGGGGCAAAGAAGACCTCCCACGAAATGGCGACGGCAAGCGGCACCTTCTGGCTCGCCGCGCCTGCGTCGGCCGTGTTGTTATCCGCCGCGCCGTCACCTGCTGCGACGGGCACCTCGATGATCGCTCGTTCGCGACCTGCGACTGCATCGCGCGGCACACGGTCGACCGGCGCACCGAGTGCACGCAAGAACGACCGCAGCGGAATGTATTCGCCGTACGGCACACGCCGCACCTTGTCGTAGCGCGAAGTGATGCTGCCCACAGCGTCGACAACGATCTGGGCATTGGTGAAGCCGTTCTCGGCATCTTCGGTGACGCCAACCGCGAGGGCTGCATCGAGCCTCTTCGCTTCGCTGGCGACCGTCTCGAGGGCACGGCTCTCAGCGAATTGGGCTACGTCGATTACGTTCTCTGGCCACACGACGAGATCGAGGTCATCGTTTTGCGTGAGCAACCGTGTCGCCGCCACGTGACGGTCGAATACGTCGCGTGGGTTCGAGTTGATGGCGAGCACACCTTGTGGTCCACCACCTTGTACCAGAGCAATTCGTATGGTGTCGCCCGTCTCGCGTCCGCGTGGCGCGACAACACCCAGCACCTGCAGAAGCACCACGATGGCGATCATCGACAATGCGACACGGCGCGTGTGCCAACCGAATTCCGCCCTCTTCAGCCAGAGCAGTGCAAGTGCGCCACCGAAAACGGCCACCCACCACGACAAGCCGAGTGGGCCGATGACACGACCGAGTTGCGCGAGCCGGGTGTCGGCAACGCCAAGTGCGAGGCTCGCGAGCGGAACCCCACCGAACGGCCAGAAGTGACGAAAAGCTTCGACCAAGGCGAGCGCAGTCACTCGCGCCACCACACGTAGTGAGACTGAGCTACTGAGGCGAGCGGCAAGTGTTGCGCCGATTGCATGCATGAATGCAAAGAGCAATGGTGCGATGACAAAGCCACCCGGCACGAGCTGCCACATCCAGCCCATCGCTGGCGCCAACCATGACCAGGCAAAGACGAGTGCCAAGACGAACTGTGGTGCTCGGCGCAACGACACACGCTCGGCGACGACGAGGTAGAGCGCGATTCCGACCAGTGCGGTTGGCCAGATACCCCATGGTGGCAGACCGATTGCGACGAGCGCACCCGCGAGAGAGGCCAGAGCGATGGATGCGAGGCGTGCTCGTGCAGCGTTCATCGAACGGCTCCGAACTTTCGCAAGTGTGACGCCAGTCGGTTGATGCGCAACTTCATGGGTGGATGTGATGCGAACACTCGGTGCCATACATTCCGACGCAGTGAAGAAGTGTCTTCGTAACCAGATGCGCGCATGGCAGCCAGTAACTCGTGACCGAACCCGAGGTGTGCTGCGCGACGATCGGCGTCGTATTCGGTGAGGCGACTTGCCGCGTTGCCGAGCAACGTTGCGAGTGAGACATTGAGCATCAACAACCATGACACCACATGCAAGAACGCGGCGACAAAGAGTCCGAGTGCATGCAGTAGCGGAATTCGTTGTGCGAACGCGCGGGTCAGTGATTCGGCGGTGCGATGCAGCGCCATGCCACCGCGCGAGAGCAGCGTGATTGGCAGGATCATCCACTGACCAATGGTGAGCGCGACGGTATGGAAGCCCAAGTGGTGACTCAACTCATGGGCAAGCACACCCGTCAGTTGCTCTCGGTCAAGACGTTCAATCGCGAAAGACGACACAACGACGAGGTGGCCGCCGCAGGCAAATGCATTCATTTCGTCGACGTCAACAACGGCAAGCACGAATCGTCGGCGACCCAAGCCGCTGCGACGCATGATTGGTAGCCACGCTTCATCGAGACGCGACTGCTCGCGGGCCGTCGGCATTCGTGCACCGAGCAACTTCATCAGCACGAATCGTTGAGTGCCGCGGGCGAACAACACGATGAAGAGCGCAAAGAGCGACCCAACGAAGAGTAGATACGACACTTGACCCCACCACCAGAACGGCAACCACAACACGCTCGCCGTCATCAGCCAGGCGGGCAAGAGTGCGACGATCGATGTGAGACCGGCGAGTGCCGACCAGTCGAGACCCTGCGATCTGCCCGACACGCTTGGTGAACCTAGCGTGGCAGCCATGACCTTCTTTGCCACTGCAGGGTTTGCCGTAAATGTGATTGCCTCGATCCCCAGTCCGTCATCGGGCTCACTCGAACTTGGTCCGTTGCGCCTCAATGCCTACGGCCTCATGATCGCGCTCGGCGCAATTGCCGCAACCTGGCTGATGGGTCGCCGACTTGAGTCGCGCGGTTGGGGCACGCGCGACGATGCGAGCAGCATCGCTATCTGGGCGGTGCCCGCCGGTGTCGTTGGTGCACGCATGTATCACGTGATCACCGATTGGGAACGTTTCAACGGTCGCTTCGTCGACGTATTCAAGATCTGGAAAGGTGGCCTCGGCATCTGGGGTGGTATTGCTCTCGGAGTCGCGGTCGGGCTCTACGTCGCCCGTCGCCGCGGACTTTCGGTGTCCAACACGCTGACTGCGGTGGCGCCCGCCTTGCCGCTGGCGCAAGCGATTGGTCGCATCGGCAACTGGTTCAACCAAGAGCTCTTCGGTCGCGCCACCACGTTGCCGTGGGGTCTTGAGATCGACGATAAACACTTGCCGCGCGGTTATGAATCGGGCACCTTGTTTCATCCGACGTTTCTCTATGAGGCGATCGGCAATCTGGTGCTGTGTGTGGTGCTGCTGCGACTTGACCGGCGCGCCAGTCTGCGCGCTGAGCCGCCAGCAATGCTTCGACCTGGGCGTCTCTTCCTCTTCTATACGGCCGGCTACACGCTCCTGCGATTCTTCGTCGAAGAGTTGCGAATCGACCCCGCAAAGTCAGCCGGGGGTCTGCGGCTCAATCAGTGGACGTCGATCGTCGTATTCGTCGCCTCAGTGACGTGGTTGGTCATCGACTCGCGTCGCGTAAGCGCGAAGCAAGTTGCTCAGGCACCACCGGAATGAAGTATTCACCGGTGGCCACCTCGGCTGCCGCGATGTAGCGCATCACGCCCGGCGCACGCCACGGCGAGACGATTTCGACGTTGAACCACGCATCGGCGTAACCGTCGACATCACGGGCGCGAGTGGCGATGACTGTGGGGCGTTGATTGAACCACATCATCGTGGGCGTTGGCCCGTCATGCAGCCGCTCGATGCGCGACAGCACGTCTTGCAAGATGACACCAAAGCCGGCGCGCTGCTCGACGTTCATCGACACGAGGTCGGGCACACGTTCGATCGGCGCGATCTCGATGGCGAGTGGATACGGAGACGAAGACGGCACTGTCGCAGCCCATCCATCACGTTGAACAATGAGGCGATCGGTGGTGGGGTCGGGTTTCCACCCGGCCGCTAGGCGTCGTGCGGGTCGATCGGGAACATGGTCGAAGGCATAGATCTGGCCATGTGGATGATCGATAGTGGCGCCAACTTCGCGCCCAGAGTTCTCGAAGATGAGTACGTAGTCGACGTCGTGGCGCGCACCGAGTGCCTCAGTGCGTTGTGCCCACAGATCGATGAGTGCCGAGAGTTGAGTGGCGGGCAGTGTGGCGAGCCGCGCATCGTGGTCGCTCGTGTACATCACGACTTCGCAACGTTCGCTGGGCATCGGCGGCCACCGATTGGCAATCGACTTCACCGTGTAGGGCTCGGGTGCCTCAAGCCCGCCGACGCAGAACGGACAGCCCGCCGACGGCAGGTTCGGGCGGTTCTGACGAGACGCAACAACGTGCACCATCGTGCCCAGCCACGGGTCGACGCGAATCTCCGACACTGAATCTTCCACGACCGTCTCATCGTAGGCTCTGTCGGAGATGGGTGATCTGGTGCACATGGTGCACGACGAGGTGTCCGTCGTGATTGACGTGTCGGGCGGAGTTCCCACGATTGCGCATTGGGGCGCCCGCCTCAACGCACCCGATGCACAACGCATGGCATCGATGACGAGACGACCCACCACGCACGGCTCGCTCGACGTAGTGCCTGCGTTGCAAATCGTGCCGCAACACTCTCTCGGTTCGCAGGCCCGCCCTGGCCTACAGGGTCATCGTCCCGGCGGTCGCGATTGGGCGCCACGATTCTCAACCTGCGATGTGCAGACCACCGAGCGCTCGGTGACCACGTCGTCACGCGATGCCATTGCCAAGTTGCGGCTCGACACACGCATTGAACTTGACGCAAGCGGTGCGCTGTGTGTGTCGGCCACAGTGATCAACGAAGGTGACTCGCGCTTCTTGCTCGACGCACTCACCATTTCGCTACCCGTCCCGTCGAGTGCCCGCGATCTCACCACGTATTCGGGTCGTTGGTCTCGCGAGTCAGCGACGCATCGCCAGACGATCGATCACGGTGCGTGGACCACTGAGAACCGCACGGGTCGCACTTCGCACGAATACCCGCCCACGGTGTGGTGGAGCACCACCGATGCGCGCGAATGGACGGGCGAGGTGTGGGGCGTGCATCTCGCCTACAGCGGCAATCATGCAGTGCTCGCTGAAGTCTTGCCCGACGGTCGTCGATACACGCAGCTCGGCGAATTGCTGATGCCTGGCGAAGTGTGTCTCGACCCGGGTGGGTCGTATACGACGCCCAAGGTGGTTGGTGCCTACGGGGCAAACGGGTTCACGTCGGCCTCGTGGGTGCTGCACCGACACGTGCGTTCGGTGACTCCGACAGTTCCCGTGCGCAAAGTATTGCTCAACACGTGGGAAGCGACGTATTTCAACCATGACACTGCTGCGTTGAGTGCACTCGCCGACGCGGCAGCCGACATCGGTATCGAACGATTCGTGCTCGACGACGGGTGGTTCGGCGCCCGTCGCAACGATCGCGCTGGCCTCGGTGATTGGGTCGTGTCACGCGAGGTGTATCCGCAGGGTTTGGCGCCACTCATTGCGCACGTGAAGTCACGCGGCATGGACTTTGGCATCTGGATTGAACCCGAGATGGTCAACCGTGACAGCGATCTCGTGCGTGCGCACCCTGACTGGGTGTTGCACGCCGTCGACTACGAGCCTGTGATGGCTCGCCACCAGCTGCTACTCGACCTCACCAACGAGCAGGCGTTCGCGCACGTATTTGCACAACTTGATGCGCTGTTGCGCGACCACGACATCGCCTTCGTGAAGTGGGACATGAACCGGCCGCTCATTCACGCGAGTGCTGCCGACGGGGCAGCCGGTGCACACCGTCAGACGCTCGCCTTCTACCGACTGCTCGACGCGCTGCGCACCTCACACCCGCAGGTTGAGTTTGAATCGTGCGCCTCGGGTGGCGGTCGCATCGATCACGCCGTGTTGTCGCGCGCGGTGCGCGTGTGGACCAGCGACTGCAACGACCCACTCGAGCGCCAACACATTCAACGTGGCACTGGCATGTGGGTGCCGAATGAAATGCTCGGTATGCACGTCGGAGCTAAGCAGTCGCACACGACTGGTCGATCGCACAGCATTGAACTGCGTGCACTCACCGCGCTCTTCGGCTGGATGGGGGTCGAGTGCGACCCGCAGAAACTCAACGACCATGATCGCTCGGTGTTGCGCGAGGCGATCGCATTGCACAAACAACATCGCGCACTGTTGCACTCGGGCGATGCCGTGCGCTTCGATCTCGACGACAACTCGGCATTGGCGCACGGTGTGTTCGCCGCCGATCGCCGCACTGCATTGCTGGCCTACGTGCAACTCCAGACCTCGCCCTGGTTGGTGGTGCCGCGCTGGCGCATCTCTGGGCTTGACCCCGAACGCACCTACACCGTTACGCACCTACCGCTCGGTCGAACGGGCGGCATCGGGCACACACAACCCGAGTGGATGACCACACCGCTCACCTGCACGGGTCGCGAGCTGGCAGTGGTCGGCTTGCAGCCGCCCAGCCTGTGGCCCGAGTCAGGCATGCTCGTGCACGTGACGTCGTAGCGCGTTCGCGCCCGCCTCGTCGCTCGTAGCATTTGACCTCGTGCCCGAGCCGATTTCGCGCGACACTGTCGCCAAAGTGGCGCGACTCGCCCGACTCGACCTCACCGAGGCGGAAGTCGACCGCATGACCACGCAACTGGCGGGCATGCTTGAACACTTTCGCGACGTCGACGCCCTCGATCTCTCGAACGTACAACCGTTGAACCAGCCGATTCCGCTCACCAACGTGTTGCGTGATGATGTCGAGCAGCCGTCACTCGACCGCGACGAGGTGCTCGGTAGTGCTCCTGCTGCACAAGACGGTCGGTTTCGTGTTCCACCAATCATCGGGTTCGAAGAGTGACTCGCCGCACCGTCGTCGACATTGCGACACAAGTTGCCGCGGGGTCGCTGTCTGCTTCGACGGTGCTCGAAGAAAACCTCGCCGCCATCACCGCGCGGGAACACGAGATTCACGCGTTCAACCTGGTGACTGCCGATCGTGCCCGTGAACGCGCAGCAGAAATTGACGCCGACGTCAAAGCCGGCAAGAAAGTGGGCCGTCTGGCCGGTGTCACCATTTCGCTGAAAGACAACATGTGCACGCGTGGTGTAGAGACCACGTGTTCGTCGAAGATTCTTGCGGGCTGGAAACCGCCCTACGACGCCACGGTTGTACGGCGTCTTGCTGACGAAGGCGCAGTGTTCGTGGGCAAGACCAACCTCGATGAGTTTGCAATGGGTTCGAGCACCGAGAACTCTGCGTTCGGTCCGACTCGCAACCCGCTCGACACTTCGCGCGTGCCAGGTGGTTCGAGTGGTGGCAGTGCTGCGGCGGTCGCTGCGGGTTTTTCGGCTGCGTCGTTCGGCAGTGATACGGGCGGCAGCATTCGACAGCCAGCGGCCTTGTGCGGGTTGGTCGGCGTCAAGCCGACCTACGGCATGGTGTCGCGCCAAGGGCTCATTGCCTTTGGCAGCAGCCTCGACCAAATCGGACCGTTCACCACCACGGTGGCTGATGCAGCGTTGTTGATGGAAGTCATCGCTGGGCATGACCCGCTCGACTCGACCTCGCTGCCGCAACCCGCGCCGCAACTCACGAGCGTGCTCGCCAACGGTGTAAAGGGGCTGCGCATCGGGCGCGTTGCCGACATGCCAGAGGGTTCCTCACCCGATGTGCTCGCCAGACTCGATGCGGCATTCGAAGCTCTCCGTGCGGCGGGCGCCACCGTGGTCGACGTGAAGTTGCCGTCGATGTCGTTTGGTTTGACGGCGTATTACCTGGTGGCACCAGCCGAGGCGAGCAGCAACCTCGCACGATTCGACGGCGTGCGCTACGGCCTGCGTGTCGACGCCAAAGATCTCAATGCCATGTATGGCGCCACCCGCGCCGCGGGTTTCGGTGACGAAGTGAAGCGCCGCATCATGCTGGGCACTTATGCATTGTCGGCCGGCTATTACGACGCGTACTACGGCAAGGCGTTGAAGGTGCGTCGCCTCATTGCCGATGATTTCGCCAAGGCCTACGCACAGTGTGATGCGATTCTCACGCCGACGTCGCCGACGGTGGCCTTCAAATTCGGTGATAAGACGAGCAACCCGTTGGCCATGTATCTGTGCGATGTGTTCACGATTCCCACCAACCTGGCGGGTCATGCCGCCATGAGCGTTCCGTTCGGAACCGGCGAGGCAGGCCTGCCCGTCGGTGTGCAGGTGCTCGCACCAGCATTGGGCGAGGCGACGATGTTTCGTGTGGCTGCCGAACTCGAGCGTGCATCATGAACGCCGCGAACCCGTCGTCAGTTGTGGCGACGGCTGAACAACTGATCGACTCGTGGGAGCTCGTCGTCGGTCTCGAAGTGCACGTCGAACTCGCGACAAAAACCAAACTGTTCAGTGGGAGTGCGAATCGTTTCGGCGACGAACCCAACACGCACATCGACCCCGTGACCCTCGGACTGCCTGGTGCGCTACCGGTGCTCAACCGTCATGCGGTCGAGTTGGCGATGCGACTCGGGTTGGCGCTCAACTGTCGAGTGCAGCCGTGCACGTTCCACCGCAAGAACTACTTCTATCCAGACTTGCCGAAGGCCTATCAAGTAAGTCAGTACGACCAGCCGTTGAACGTCGATGGGTTCCTCATGCTGCCTGGCGACGTGCGCATCGGCATCGAGCGCGCACATCTGGAAGAAGACACCGGCAAGTCGACTCATTTCGGTGGGGCAGAGGGTCGCATTGCCGGCAGCGAGTATTCGCTTATTGACTTCAACCGCGCCGGAGTTCCGCTCGTCGAGATCGTGTCGCGACCCGACATTCGCACCAGCGAACAAGCCAAGCAATACGTGTCAGAACTGCGCGCCATCTTGCTCGCAGTTGGTGCCAGCGACGCCAAGATGGAAGAAGGGTCGATGCGCTGCGACGTCAATGTGTCGGTGCACAAGCCAGGTACACCATTTGGCACGCGGTGTGAGATCAAGAACGTGAACTCGATTCGTGCGGTCGGTCGCGCCATTGACTACGAAGCGCGTCGCCAGATCGACATCATCACCAGTGGAGGTGCAATCAAACAGCAGACGCTCCACTGGGACGACGCCGCGGGTCGCACCAACGTGTTGCGCACCAAAGAAGACGCCGACGACTACCGATACTTCCTTGAACCCGATCTGGTGCCGCTTGTGCCCGACGCGGCGTGGGTCGAACGTGTGCGTGCCGCCCTGCCGCCACTGCCCGCCGCACGACGCGAAGCATTGGCCGAGTTGACAGGCCAAGCACGAGAGAGCGAGGCTGTGGCCGTCGTCGTCGAGCGCGGACAAGATTCGTATGTCGGCGAAGTCGCCAAGGTCGGTGGCGATGCGGCGCGCGCGCTCGTCTACGTGCAACAAGCCTTCGCTGACGAACCAGCGTCGCCGCGCGTGCCGGCAGGTGACATCGCCGCACTCACGTTGCTGGAAAAGAACGCCAAAATCACCTCGACGCAAGCAAAGACGCTGCTTGCTGACCTCGTTGCCAATGGTGGCGGCGATGTGATCGCGATGGCGAAGGCGAAAGGTTTCGAATCGATGGATACGGGCGCCCTCGAATCTCTCGTCGATGCGGCAATTGCCGCCGACCCAGATGCCTGGGCCAAGTTCAAGGCTGGTGAGCAGAAGGCGATTGGTGCGCTCGTTGGTGCGGTGATGAAGTCGTCAAAGGGCAAAGCCGACGGCAAGGCCGTAACGGCGCTGCTTCAGGCGAAGGCCGCTTCGTAATCACTATCGTCGCCTCGGCACGCCGGCCCTGAAGCCGTGTGACCAATGCCCGCTCAACAACAGCATTCGCGTTTGCCGAGAGTTGTTAGGCAAGCCTAACATATAGGTATGGCTGCCAGTTTCCTTATCACCCTGCGCGAGGGACTTGAAGCCTCGCTGATTCTTGCGATTCTTCTCACCTATCTCAAGAAGACCAATCGTTGGGCCGATGCGCGATACGTGTGGAACGGCACCGCGGCGGCGATTGGCGTTTGCCTCGTCGCCGGTATTGCGATTTTCCTCGTGCTTGATGGCATGAAAGGCAAGCTCGAATACGCCGTTGAGGGTTTCATTGCGCTGTTTGCAATGGCGGTGCTCACCCACATGATTTTTTGGATGCGCGCGCACGCTCGATCGCTCGGTCAAGAACTTCGTGACAGAGTAGATCGTTCGGCTTCGTCGGCGCTCGCCATCATTGCGTTTGCGGCAGTGGCGCGTGAGGGGCTCGAGACGGTGCTGTTTTTGTTGTCTGCCAAAACTGAAACTGCGTCGGGCAGCCAGGTGGTCGTCGGCGGAATCCTCGGTCTTGTGTTGTCGGTGGTGCTTGGTGTGGCCGTTTACCGCAGTGGTAATCGCCTGAATCTGAAGACGTTCTTCAACGTGACTGCTGTGCTCTTGTTGCTGTTCGCGGCTGGTCTTGCAGGTAAAGCCGTGCACGAGTTGCGTGAGCTCATCGGCTGGGAGGATGGCTGGCTAGTGCAACCGATGTGGACCATCGAGTCGGGAATCTGGTCGAGCGGCACCTTCTATGACTTCATGCGCGGCCTCTTTGGCTGGCACAGTTCGCCAGAAAACATTCGTGTCATTACCTACTTCGCCTATCTGGTGCCAGTTGTTGCGCTTTATCTGCGTGGCGCATCGTCGCCTGCGGCTGGCACGAAGGCGAAGGAAAAGTCGCGGGAGTCAGCGCAAGTAGCCTGACCTCGTGGCGCGTACGTCGGAGACGAAAGTCGACGTGAAACCGCGCAGCCGCGATGTCACCGACGGTCTGCAAAAGGCCGCGTCGCGCGCGATGTTGCGGGCAGTCGGGCTCGGCGATGGTGACTGGGAAAAGCCGCAGATCGGTATCGCATCGGCGTGGAATGAAGTAACGCCCTGCAACGTGTCGTTGCGTCGCCTCGCTGAGCAGTCAAAACTCGGCGTTCGTGCCGCGGGCGGCGTGGCGCTCGAGTTCGGCACCATCACGGTGAGCGATGGCATCAGCATGGGCCACGAAGGCATGCGCGCGTCGCTCGTGAGTCGTGAAGTGATCTGCGACAGCGTTGAAACGGTGGTGCACGCCGAGCGGTTTGACGGCTTCGTTGGTCTCGCTGGTTGCGACAAAAGCATTCCGGCAATGTTGATGGCGGCCGCACGCCTCAATCTGCCGAGCGTATTCGTGTACAACGGGTCGATTCTCCCCGGTGTACACAAGGGGAAAAACATCGACATCACCACCGTGTTCGAAGCAGTTGGTGCATGTGCCGCTGGCACCATGTCGCGCGACGAAGTCGACGAGATCGAGCGCGCGGCCTGCCCGGGTGAGGGTGCGTGCGGTGGCATGTTCACCGCGAACACGATGTCGAGCATCGCCGAGGCCATCGGCATGAGCCTGCCGGGCACCGCATCGCCGCCAGCCATCGACGCTCGTCGTGATGCCGACGCTCGCCGCGCTGGCGAAGCGGTGGTAAATCTGCTGCGACTCGGCATCATGCCGCGCGACATCATGACCAAGAAGGCGTTCGAAAACGCGATTGCCATCGTCAACGCGCTCGGTGGCAGCACCAATGCGGTCTTGCACTTGCTCGCACTTGCCAATGAAGCCGGCGTGAAACTGTCGCTCGACGACTTCAATCGCATCGCTGCGAAAGTGCCACACATCGCCGACACCAAACCAGGTGGTCGCTATCACATGACCGACATCGACCGCATCGGTGGTGTTCCCGTTGTGATGAAGCATCTGTTGGACGAGGGTCTCTTTCACGGTGACGTCATGACCTGCACCGGCAAGACGATGGCGGAGAACTTGGCTGATCTCAACCCGCCGACGCCCGACAATGACGTGATTCGCACGGTGCGCGCACCGATTCACGCCGAGGGTGGCATCAACATTCTCAGTGGCTCGCTCGCACCGAACGGCGCGGTCGTGAAGGTTGCCGGTCTCTCGCACGACCAGAAGTCGTTCGAGGGCACAGCGCGCGTGTTCGACGGCGAAGACGGTGCGATGGCTGCGATCATGGCCGGTGACATCGCGCCTGGCACCGTGCTGGTGATTCGTTACGAGGGCCCGAAGGGTGGCCCGGGCATGCGCGAGATGCTGGCCATCACCGGTGCTTTAAAAGGTGCAGGTCGCGGCGCCGACTGCGCACTCATCACCGACGGACGTTTTAGCGGTGGCACGTGGGGTTTCTGCATTGGTCACGTGGCGCCCGAGGCCGTTGACGGCGGACCCATTGCCTTTGTGAACGATGGCGATCGCATTCGCATCGACGTGCCGACGAAGCGACTCGATTTGTTGGTCGACGATGCGACGCTCGCTGAACGTCGTCGCGGGTGGAAGCCCAACCCGCCGCGCTACACGAGTGGTGTGCTCGCCAAGTTCGCGAGACTCGTGCAAGGTGCCGACACCGGCGCCATCACCAACATCATTTCGTAGCCCCGACTAGTGACCAATCTCCTCCAGAGCCATCGGGTTGGTAGCATGCTTACAGCATGCTACACTCATGCCATGGCTGCAATTCAGATCAAAGACGTACCCAACCGCATTCATGAGCTTGCTCGTCGCCGGGCAGAAAGCCTCGACCTGACGCTCGGCGACTATGTGCTCTCGCTCATTCGTAACGACCTGGAACGCGGCGACGTCAAGGAGTGGCGCCAACGAATGCTGGCGCGGCCCGTCATCAATCTTCCGAAAGGGCTCGTGATGGACGTCTTGGATGAGGGACGCAACAGGAAGTGATTCTT
>Ga0255154_1000441_pt1 | contig 12847 bp, 14 predicted proteins | sample Atl_Atl_RepB_8h_FD_188419 | JGI IMG/M metagenome (GOLD analysis project Ga0255154, IMG submission 188419) | Freshwater microbial communities from Altamaha River, Georgia, United States - Atl_Atl_RepB_8h | ecosystem: Environmental > Aquatic > Freshwater > River | place: USA: Georgia | collected...
CCGAGACCCGGGCCCAGATCGCCGGCTTCACTTCCCGCATCGGCGGTTCCTCGGCCCTCGCGGAGCTGGTCGAGCAGGAGCTCAAGCGCGGCGAGCCCAAGGTGCCCTGAGCGCCCGCGGGCGCGCGCCACGCCCCTCCCCGGGACCGCCGGCCACTTCCGCCCATGCCCCTCCGGTCCTACGTCCCCTCGGCCGGCCCCTGCCGCCTCTGCGGCGAGGGCTTCGAGCACCGGCAGGGGCCAGCGGAACCCGATCTCACCACGTGCCCCCGCTGCGGCCAGGGCGTTTGCCGCCGCGCGGTGGATCCGGTGAATTCGCCGCAACTTTCCGCCCCACTTTCCGTCTCGCGCGCGAGACAGGCCGGCTTCACCGTCCTCCGCCGCACCTCCGGGGGCGAATACGAAAAACAGTAACTTACCCTCCTCCTTCCGTGTCCTGCGTCCGCCGCCCCTCCCTTTCCGCCATGCCCAGCCTCCCCGCCCGACTCCTGCTCGCGCTCCTTGCCCTCACCCCCCTCGCCCGCGCCCAGGCTCCCGCCACCGGCACCCCGGGGTCGGTCGTGATCGCGCCGGACAAGCCCTTCACGCTCGAGGAGGCCATCGCGCTCGCCCTGCAGAAGAGCTTCAACCTCCAGATTCAGGCCATCGCCCGGGCCAACGCGAAGGACAACGTCACCATCCAGGAGGCCGGCTTTGACCCGACGCTGACCGCCAACGTAACACGGTCGCTCAACCAGTCCGCCTCGACCACCAACCGCCTCGACGGCACCGCTTCCCAGGGTCCCCGCAATGACAACACGGTGATGCGCGCCGGCGTGAGCCTCCCCCGCCTCACGGCCACCAACGGGACGCTCAGCCTCTCGACCAACGTCTCCCGGGGCGCCACCAACTCGGTCAACTCGCTCTTCAATCCCGCCTACAACAACGGCGTCAGCGCCACCCTGAACCAGCCCCTGCTGCGCGACTTCGGCCGCGAGGCCGCCCTCTCGGCGCTCGAGAACGCCCGGCTCGCGTTCACCATCGCCAGCACCGGCTACCGCAGCGCCGTCCTCAACACGGTGGCCAACACCGAGAACGCCTACTACAACCTCGTCGCCTCCCGCGAGGCGCTCCGCATCGCGCAGCTCACGCTTGAGGGCAACCAGCGGCTCCTCGACGAGAACAAGGCCCGCCGCACCACCGGCGTGATGACCGACCTCGACGTGCTCAGCGCCGAGGTCGGCGTCGCCCGCGCCCGCAACACGGTGGTGCAGCGCGAGCAGGCCGTCCGCGACGCGGAGGAGCGCCTGATGAACCAGATCAACGTGCTCTCGCTCGACACGCGGCCGGGCCCGGTCGACTTCGCCCCCTACGCCGAGGGCGCCCCGAACTTCGCCGCCTCCTACAAGCTCGCGCGGGAGTTCTACCCGGAGACGCTGTCGCAGGAGCAGACGATCAAGCAACTCGAGCTGAACCTCGCCACGGCCCGGCGCAACACGCTGCCCAACCTCGATCTGATCGCCTCCCTCGGTTACACCGCCCGCACGACCAACGCCAACTACGGGCAGGCGATCGCCAACCTGCCCAACGACCACGGCAACAACTGGTCGCTGGCGCTCAATTATTCCGTGCCTTGGGGCCAGAAGGCCGACAAGGCCCGCCTCCGCCAGGCTTCCGGCAACCTCTCCTCGGGCAAGATCCGCCTCGAGCAGCTGGAGTCCCAGCTGATGCTCGACGTCCGCATCGCCGTCCGCGCGGTCGAGACCAACCTCGTGGCCGTCGAGATCGCCCAGAAGGCGACCGAACTCGCGACGCGCCAGTACGAGCAGCAGAAGGCCCGCTTCGACGCCGGGCTCTCCACCAGCCGCATCGTGCTCCAGTTCCAGGATGACCTGGAGGCCGCCCGCAACAGCGAGCTGTCCGCCAAGCTGAACCTGCGCCGCGCGGTCTCCGAGCTGCGCCGCCTCGAGGGCACCTCGCTCCAGCGGTTCAAGGTGGAGATGCCCTGAGCGGCACCCCGCCGCCGCGATGCCGGTCGCCCTCCTCGTCCGCCTCCTGCTCTGGCTCTGGCTGGGCGGAGCCCTCGCCTTCGGCCACCACGGCTTCTGGGGCCGCCTGCCCCCCTTCGGGCAGCTCGCGCTGGTGCTGGCCCTCGCCGCCGGTGCCTACTCGCTCCTCCACCGCGTGCCCGCCCTTGCCCGCTGGCGGGAAAGCCTGGACGAGCGGGTGCTGCTGCTGCCGCACGGGATCCGGCTCGCCGGGATCTACCTCGTGCTGCGCCACCTCGAGGGCGACCTGCCGCGGGCCTTCATCCTCGCCGCGGGCCTCGGTGAGGCGGTCCTCGCCGCGCTCGCCCTCCCGCTCGCGCTCGCCCCGCTCGCCGACGACGCCCGCGCCCGCGCGACGCGCATCTGGGCCGTCGCCGGGCTGGTCAACCTCGGGCTCATCCTCGCCACGCTGCTCCGGCTCAACCTCTCGGCCCCGCTCCAGCTGCGCGCCCTCGGGGAACTGCCGCTGAGCCTGTTCCCGACCCTCGTCCTGCCCCTCGCCCTCACCGGGACCGTGCTCGTGCTGCAGCGCGCGCTTCGCGCCCCGGGATAGGCGCTGGCCGCGGCTCAGCCCGGAGGAAACAGCTCCGCCGGATCGCGCAGCGCAGCCGCGTCCACCACGCGGTGCGGCGGCAACTGGGTGCGGAACCACGTGCGCTGCTTCTTGACCAGCGCCCGGGTGTCGCGCGCAATCGCCGCCGCCAGCTCCGCGGGCGGCAGCCGGCCATCGAGGCATTCCAGCACCTCCCGGTAACCGATCGCCCGCGCCGCGCTCGGATTGGCCTCCAACCCCTGCGCCCGCAGCCCGCGGACCTCCGCGACGAGCCCGGCTGCCAGCATTGCGTCCACCCGCCGCCCGATCCGTTCCCGCAGGTCCCCCGGCTCCCGCTCCAGCCGGGTAAGGCGGATGGCGTGGTCCGCGAAGGGCCCCGGCTGCCGCGCGAACTCGGCCCGCAGTTCCGCAAGCGGTCTCCCCGCGGCGAGGCACCGCTCCAGCGCCCGCGTCACCCGCCGCGGGTTGGCCTCGTCGAGCCCGTCCAGCCCGCCGGGGTTCAGCTCCCGCAGGCGGGCGCACGCCGCGGCGGGAGTAAGGGCCGCCACCTCCGCCCGCAGCTCCGGGGAAACCTCGATGGTGTCGACCACCGGCCCGAGGAAGGCCCGCAGGTAAAAGCCGCTGCCGCCGCAGACCAGCACCGCCCGGCCCCGGCGTGCGAGTTCGTCGACCACCGCCCGCGCCGCGGCGACATACCGGCCGATGTCCATCGGCTCGCCCGGGGCGCAAACATCGATCAGGTGGTGCGGCACCCGCGCCCGCTCGGCCAGCGTGGGCTTCGCCGTGCCCAGGTCCATCCCGCGGTAGAAGAGCAGCGAGTCGCAGGACAGGATCTCCGCCCCGTGCGCCTCCGCCCAGCGCAGCGCCCACTCCGTCTTGCCCACCGCGGTGGGCCCGGTGAGGAGGTGGAGCACGGGAGGCGCGGACACGGGCTTTTATCGGTGGCAAGCGGCACCCGGATCGTCAAAGGCTAAGCCCGCCCTGAAGACCTGCTTCATCGCCAACCCCCGCTCCGGCCACACCGCGCCGCGCCTGCCCGAGCTGACCCGCCTGGTCCGCGACTTCCGCGCGGAACTGCGGCTGACGGCGCATCCCGGGCACGCCCGTGAGCTCGCGGCCGCGGCCGTGCGGGAGGGCTGCACGACGGTGGTCGCGGTGGGCGGGGACGGCACGGTGAACGAGGTCGCCAGCGCGCTCGCCGGCACGGGCGCCACCCTGGGGATCCTGCCGGCGGGTTCCGGGAACGGCCTCGCGCGCCACCTCGGGGTGCACGGGTCCTGGAGGCGCGCGCTGGACATCCTCGCCGCCGGCCACACGCGGCCGCTCGACGCGGGCCGCGCCGACGGGCACCCGTTCTTCGCTGTGGCGGGCCTGGGCTTCGAGGCGGTACTGGCCGAGCGCTTCAACCGGGCCCGTCGCCGGGGAATCGCGGCCTACGCCCTGATCCTGCTCCGTTCCCTCCGTGCCGCGCGGCCCGTGGCCTGCCGGATCCACGCGGCGGGCCAGGTCCGGGACCTGCCCGTCCTGACCCTCGCGGTGGCGAATGCCTCGCAATACGGCGGCGGGGCACGGATCGCACCCCGCGCCCGGACCGAAGACGGCCAACTCGAGCTCTGCGCCTTGCCCCCGCTGCGCCCCGGCAACGCCCTCGGTCTGACCTGGCGGCTGTTCACCGGGCGGATCGAAGGCGCCCCCGACGTGCTCTGCCTCCGGGGCGCGGAATTTACCGTTGAGCAGCCCGGCCACGGCCCCCTGCAGACGGACGGCGAGGTGCACGCCGCCGGGCCCGTGGTCCGTTTCACGGTCGCGCCCGGCAGCCTGCGCGTGCTCTGCCCGCCGGAGCGCGGGCCCCGCTGAGGGCGCGGCGCTTCAGCGCCGGTGGACGCCCGCGGCCAGATCCGCCACGCGCTCGCCCACCGCGAGCGGCAGCCGCGGCCGGTCCCCGAGGTGGTCGCGGATGCAGTTCACCAGCGCGCTGCCCACCACCACGCCGTCCGCGTGGGCCGCGACCTCCGCCACCTGCGCGCGCGTCCCGATCCCGAAGCCCACCACGGTGGGCAGCTTGGTCTGCGCCCGGATCCGGGCCACGGCCGCCGGGATATTGCCCGCGACCTGGTCCCGCACGCCGGTCACGCCCTCGCGCGACACGTAGTAGAGGAAACCCGTGGTGACCGCGGCGATCCGCGCGATGCGCTCGTCCGGGGTCGTCGGGGCGATGATGAAGACCGTCTCGACGCCGTGCGCGCGGCCGGCCGCGACCACCTCGTCCGCCTCCTCGGGCGGCAGGTCCAGGGTGAGGATCGCGTCGACGCCCGCGGCTCCCGCCGCCCGGAAGTAGGCGTCCACCCCGTTGGCGAACACCAGGTTGTAATAGGTGTAGAAGACGACCGGGGCGGAGCTGAACTCGCGGATCCGCCGCACCAGCTCGAAGACCCGCGCGGCGGTCATCCCGCCCTCCAGCGCCCGCTGGGCCGCGAGCTGGTTGGTCAGGCCGTCGGCGAGGGGATCCGAGAAAGGCACGCCCAGTTCGAGAATGTCCACCCCCCGGGCGAGCAGCTGCCGGCAGACCTCCACGGACGTCTCGAAGTCGGGGTCGCCGGCGCAGACGTAGGCCACGAAGGCGGCGCGGTTCTCGGCGCGGGCCCGTTCGAAGACGGCTTGGAGGCGGGACATCCGGGAAACGTTGGCGGGAAACGCCCGCCGAAGTCACCACAAACTTCGCCGGCGGCCGGGCCCGTTCAGAAATCGAAGTCCACCGCCACCGGTAGATGGTCGGACAACAGGGTCCGCACCACCTCGCAGCGCGCCCGCACGCAGCCGGCCGGCAGGAAAATGAAGTCGAGCGCTCGGCGCGGCAGCGGCGACGGGAACGTCTTCCCGTCGAGCGGATGGAGCGCGTAGTCCGAGTAGTCCGAAAGATGGCTGAGGAGCGAGGCGGTGGCGTCGTCGCGCGTGCCGGGGTTGTTGAAGTCGCCGCAGATGATGGGCGGGGCCGCCCAATACGGGCTGCGCAACCGGTGTTTCTCCCGCAACCAGCAGACTAGTTGGTCGAGCTGGCGGAGCCGCTGGGCGCGGGAACCGTAGTGCAGGTGCAGGTTCACGAGCGGCAGGCAGCGGCCGCCCACATCCAGCTCCACATACAGGAAACCCTTCTCCCCCAACCGGCGGCGCCCGAACACCACAGTCTCTGCGGCGCGGATCGGCAGGCGTGACAGCAAGGCGTTGCCGTAGCAGAGGTTGAGCAACCCCGTGCGCCGGGTGTTGATGCCGAAGACGGCGTGGGGGAAGCGCGTGTGGCCGCGCAGGAAATCGAGGTGGTCGAAATTGCCCGCCCAGCGGGAGCGCTCGTCAATCTCCTGCAGGGCGACCACATCCGGTTCCAACCGCCCCAACAGCTCGGAAATACGCCGCAGGTTCAGCCGGAGCCGCCGCGGGGAAGTCAGGCCCTGGATGGGATTCAAGCCCCGCCCGTGCGCGATGTTGAACGTGACCAGGCGCAGGCGAGGCATCCGGGGGAGAGCAGACCGCGACCCGTGGCGGGACTCAAGTCCCGCGCCGCCGCCCGGCACGCAAAAATCCCCTTGCCTCACCCGGGGCACGCCCCTTTCCTCTGACCCTTTTCAACCAGAGGTAACCATTATGTCTCGCATCTGTGCAGTCACCGGACGCCGGCCCGTCAAGGGTTCGCGCATCAACCGCAAGGGTCAGTCGAAGAAGAGCGGCGGCATCGGGACGCACGTCACGAGCATCACCCCGCGCAAGTTCCGGCCCAACCTCCAGCGCATCCGGATCCGCACCGCCAACGGCGGCACCAAGCGCGTCTGGGTCTCGGTCAAGGCCATCAAAGCCGGGATGATCGAGAAGGTCTGACCCCACTCCCGACCCTTTCCCACCGCGGCCCCGACGGGCCGCGGTTTTTTTGCATCCGCTTCCAGGCCCCCCGGGGCCGGTGCTGAGGCCGCTCAGGCGTCGAGGGCGCGGAAGACGATGGAGGAGTTTTGGCCGCCGAAACCGAGGTTGTTGCTCAACACTGCGCGGAGCCGGGCCTCCCGGGCCTGGCCGGGGACGTAGTCGAGGTCACAATCGGGATCCGGGTCGTCGAGGTTGATCGTCGGCGGGATCGCCTGGGCCGCGAGGGCCCGGACGCAGATGACGGATTCGATCCCGCCGGCCGCGCCGAGCAGGTGGCCGGTCATCGACTTGGTGGAGCTGATGGCGACACGGCGGGCGTGATCCCCGAAGACCCGCTTGATCGCGAGGGTCTCGAACTTGTCGTTGTAGGGGGTGGAGGTGCCGTGGGCGTTGATGTAATCGATCGCGGAGGGCTCGAGCCCCGCCGCCGCCAGCGCCCGGCGCATCGCCATCGAAAGCCCCTTCCCCTCGGGATCCGGCTGCGTGATGTGGTAGGCGTCGCAGGTCGCGGCGTAACCGGCCAACTCGCAATAGATGCGGGCGCCCCGCGCCCGGGCGTGCTCCAGCGACTCCAGGACCAGGACCCCCGCCCCCTCGCCCATCACAAAGCCGTCGCGACCGCGGTCGAAGGGCCGGCTGGCGCGCCGAGGCTCGTCGTTGCGGGTGCTCATCGCCTTCATCGCGCAGAAACTGGCGTAGGCGAACGGGGTGATCGCCGCCTCGCTGCCGCCCGCGACCATCACGTCCACGTCGCCCCGCCGGATCGCGTGGGCCGCCTCCCCCAGGGCGTGGGTCCCGGTGGCGCAGGCGGAAACGACCCCGAAATTCGGGCCGCGCGCGCCCAGCTCGATCGCGAACAGGCCCGAGCACATATTGCCGATCAGGGAGGGGATGGTGAACGGCGACACCTTCCGCGGGCCGCGCTCGGCCAGGACTTTCAGCTGGGACTCGTAGGTGTACATCCCGCCGATGCCCGAACCGATCATCACGCCCACGCGGTCCGGATCCTCCCGCCCCATCTCCAACCCGGCGTCCCGGCAGGCCTGCTTGGCCGCCACGAACCCGAAATGGGTGTACCGGTCGTTCCGCCGGGCTTCCTTCGGATCCATATGGTCCGCCGGATCCCAATCGCGCACCTCCGCCCCGACGTGGCTCGCGTACGGGGTCGGATCAAAGAGGGAAACCCGGTCCACGCCCGAACGGCCCGCCATCAGCCCGGCCCAGAACGCGTCCACCTCGTGGCCTAGGGAAGCCACGGCCCCGAGACCGGTGACGACGACACGGCGGGAGGGGGAGTCCATCGGCGGGGAAGAGGGCGAAACCCGTGAAAGAAGAACGGCGTCCGACCTGAATTTCCCGCGGGAAACCCGGCCGGACGCCGTGAAAGGGGGAAAACGACGCTTAGGCGGCGCCGGCCTTGGCCTTGATGTAGTCGATGACCTGCCCGACCGTCTGGAGCTTCTCGGCATCCGACTCAGGGATCTCGCCCTTGATCTCGTCCTTGAACTCCTCCTCGAAGGCCATGATCAGCTCGACGGTGTCGAGGGAATCGGCGCCCAGGTCATCCAAGAAGGAGGCCGTCGGCGTGATCTGCTCCTCGTTCACGTTGAGCTGATTGACGATGATCTCCTTGACGCGCTGTTCGATGGTTTTCTGGTCGGCCATTGTCGAAAAAAGGGTACGGGCGAGGACTGGGCGGAGGCTTCACATCGCCATTCCACCGTCAACGTTAAAAACTTGTCCGGTGATGTAGCCGGCCTCCTCGGAGCAGATGAAGGCGGTCATCGCCGCCACCTCCGCCGATTCCCCGAACCGCTTGAGCGGAACCGTCTCGAGGATCTTGGCCGAAATCTCCGCGTCGCCGGAGAATCCAGCCGTCATATCGGTCTTTATGAAGCCCGGGGCAACTGCGTTGACCGTGATCGAACGGGAGGCGAACTCCCGCGCCAAGGTCTTCGTGAGACCGATCATCCCGGCCTTCGCCGCGGAGTAGTTGGCCTGCCCCGCATTGCCCATCACCCCGCTCACGGAGGCGATGTTCACGATGCGGCCCCACCGCGCCCGGGTCATCGGCCGGGCGATCAGCTTGGTCCAATGGAAGCAACTGGTGAGGTTGGTGGTCAGCACGTCATTCCAATCGGCCTCGCTCATCCGGAAGAGTAGGCCGTCGCGCGTGATACCGGCGTTGTTGATGAGGATGTCGATGACGGGGAACTCCTTGAGCAACTCCTCGGACGCCTTGGCGATCGCCGCGCCGTCGGCCACGTCGACCGCCAGCGCCTTGGCCCGCCCACCCGCCGCGACGATGGCCGCAGCGGTGGCCCCGCAGGACTCGGCGGACTTGGAGACGCAGATAACTGTGACGCCCTGACGGGCGAGCGTCTCGGCGATGGCCCGGCCGATCCCACGGCCGGCGCCGGTGACAAGGGCGGTGCGGTTCTTGAAGGTGAGCATAGGAGGGACGGGCCGCGGGGCCCGAGACGCGATGAAGTGACGGATGCGCCAGCGCGGGGCAACCGCCAAGTGCGCCGCGCGCCCGCGGACGCGCGCAGGCTTGCAGCGGTGACGGAATTCCCGCCCATTGGGAGCGTGCCCGCCGACGCCGCCATCCGCCTCCAGAAATTCATCGCCGACGCCGGGGTCTGCTCCCGCCGGGCGGCGGAGGCGCTCATCGCCCGCGGGGAAGTGTGGGTCAACGGGGCGGCAGCCACCCCCGGCACCCACGTCACCCCCGGGGTCGACAAGGTCACGGTCTCCGGCAAGCCCGTCCGCGCCGCCGTCCAGCCGAAGATCACCGTCGCCGTGCACAAGCCGCGCGGTCTGATCTGTTCCAACGACGATCCCCACCACGCGGACACGCTGTTCACCCTCCTCCCGCGCGAACTCGCCCGCCACCGCTTCTTCTGCGCCGGCCGCCTCGACCTCGACAGCGAGGGCTTGGTGATCCTGACGACGGACGGCGACCTCGCGCACCGACTGATGCACCCTTCCCAAGTGGTGGTGAAACGCTACCACGTGGTGCTGAAGACCCCGTTCCCCTCCGGCCGGCTCAACCAGTTGATCCGCGGGGTGGTGGTCGAGGGGGAACGCCTCAAAGTCGAGCGTGCGGCTCTGATCAATGCGGACGCGGGCGGCATCTCGACCGACCTCGACGTTCATATGCATCACGGGAAGAAGCGGGAGATCCGCCTGCTCTTCACCCAGCTCGGGTTCGACGTGAAGCGCCTGCGGCGGTACCAGATCGGCGCGCTCCAGTTGAAGGGGATCCCGCTCCGCGGCGGCAAGGTGCTCTCCCCCAAGGAGATCAAATCCCTTTTCCAAAACCCGCGTACCCCGCACGCGCCGCACGAGGCCGTCGCCGCCCCGCGCGCCACCGGAACCTTCGCCCTTGCGCATGAAGCCTAGCCTGCTGGCCCTCGCCAACCTCCTCGCCGCCGCCCTCGCCGGCCCCGCCTTGGGCGCCGGACTACCCGCCACCACCGCCGTCCACGTCGAGCCCTCCGCGCAGAGCACCGTGGCGACCTACCTCAAAGCCGGGGAGGAACCCCGCCCGGCCGCCGCCGCCACGGCTCCCACCGGCTGGATGGCCGTCGAGCTGCCCGGCCCCTTCGAGGTCTACGTCGAGAACAAGGACCTCACCAAGAGCCTCGACGTCCGCCCGGGCGCCGCCCTCCGCCAGGCCCCCAAGGCCGACGCACCCGTGCTGATCACCGCCGGCCCCGCCGAGAAGGCCACCATCACCGGCATCCGGGGCCGCTGGACCCAGCTCAGCCTCGAGCGCCCGCTCGTCGGCTTCATCCAGACCCCCGCCGCCCCCGGCGCAGCCCCCGCCCCCGCTCGCCCGGACACCCCGGCCGCCGCGACTGCTCCCGCCCCGGTCAACCCCGGCGTCTACGGCGCCGCCACCGCGGGCCAGCCGGTGTCGATGGTCAACCTCGGCGACGGCGGCAGCAGTTCCCTGCCGCGCCAGTACGCCGGCCGCTTCGTCTCCACGCGCCGCCCCTTCGCCCCGCGCCGCCCCTACGATTACGCGCTGCTGGATGACTCCGGCCAGCGGTTCGCCTACCTGGATGTTTCCCGCCTGCTCCAGACCGAGCAGGTCGAGAAATACGTCGATCTGCCCGTCAACGTCTACGGCACCGCCCGACCCGGCCCAGATGGCCGGGAGATCATCCTGACGGTCGAGACCCTCCAGCTGCGCTGAATCCAATGGAATTGATCGACGGCAACCGCATCGCCGCCTCCCTCATCGCCGAGCTCAAGGCCCAGGTTGCCGCCCTCCCCGGCCGCCCCCCCTGCCTCGCCCTCGTCCGCGTCGGCGACGACCCCGCCTCCGTCTCCTACGTGCGCAAGAAGGAGCAGACGGCCGCCGAGATCGGGGTCACCAGCCGCATTCTGCTCCCCCCCGCCACGATCAGCCAGACCGACCTCTGCCGCCTGATCGATGACCTCAACGCCGACCCCGGGGTCGACGGCATCCTGATCCAGTCGCCCTTGCCCAAGGGCTTCGACGAGGTCGCCGTCTTCCGCCGCGTCGCCCCGGAAAAGGACGTCGATGGCTTCCACACGGTGAACCTCGGCAAGGTGGCGCAGGAGGATGACACCGGCTTCGTCGCCTGCACCCCAGCCGGGATAATGGAACTGCTCGCCCGCAGCGGGGTGGACCTGCGGGGCAAACACGTCGTGGTGCTCGGCCGTTCCCTCATCGTCGGCAAGCCCGTCGCCCTGCTCGCCCTGCAGAAACGCGCCGGCGCCAACGGCACGGTCACGGTCTGCCATTCGGCCACGCCCGACCTCCCCTCCCTCACCCGCCTGGCGGACGTGCTCATTGCCGCCATCGGCCGCCCGGAGTTCGTGACCGCCGAGATGGTCAAACCCGGGGCCGTGGTCATCGACGTCGGCATCAACCGCGTGCCCGACCCCACCCGGAAGACCGGCTACCGCCTCACGGGTGACGTCCACTTCCCCTCGGTCTCCCCCCGCTGCTCCCTCATCACCCCGGTGCCCGGCGGCGTCGGTCCGATGACGGTCGCGATGCTGATGAAAAACACGGTCAAGGCCCGCCTGCTCAACCCGCCCGCCGCCCGATGACCCCGCCCCGCATCCTCGTCGTCGACGACCAGGCGATCAACGTCCAGTTGCTCCGCCTAAAGCTGGAGCGCGAGGGGATGCAGGTCCTCACCGCCCCCAGCGGTCGCGAAGCCCTCGCCCAGGCCGCCACCGCCCGGCCCGATCTCATCCTGATGGACCTGCTGATGCCGGATATGGACGGCCTGACCGCCTGCCGGCAACTGAAGGCCGACCCGGCCACCCGCAGCATCCCGGTGATCTTCCTCACCGCCAGCCCCTCCAAGGAACACCGCCAGGAGGGCCGCGCGGCCGGCGCCGCCGATTACCTCGTCAAGCCAATCGACCTCGACGAGACGATGGCCCGCGTCCGCCTGCACCTGCGGCTCGCGCGCCTCGAGCGCGAGGCCGCGGAACTCGCCCCCCGCCTCGACGAGACCCGCCGGGGCGCGCTGGTCGGCGCCGCCGCCCAGGGCGTCACCCACCACCTGAACAACCTCCTCGGCGTCGTCCTCGGCTACGTCGAGCTGGTGCGCTCAGTCAGCGATGATCCGGAAAAGGTGCGGCGCCACATCCAGAACGTCGACGACTCGCTCCAGCGGGTGATCCAGCTCATCCGCCAGCTCTCCACCGTCGCCGGACGCGCCCGGCCCGGCCCGACGCCCGTCACTGTCGGCTGCCTCCTCGCCGGCGCCGTGACGCGGTTCCACGCCGACCACCAGCCCGGGGCCCCCGTCACCGTCGAGACCGACTGTCCCGACCTCACGCTGCCGACGCACCCGGAGGCCGTGGAGGACGCGCTCGCCCGCGTGCTGGCCAACGGCTGGGAGGCGTACGCGCCGGACACCACCGAGCGGCCCCTGCGCCTCGAGGCTCGCAAAACCGTCCGCCCCGACGGGACGGAAATCGTCGAGTTCCGCGTCCTTGACCGCGGCCGCGGCGTCGATCCGAACATCCAGGACCGGGTGTTCGAACCCTTCCTCGGCACCAAGGGCCAGCCCGCCACGGGCCTCGGCCTCACCATCGCCCGGCACGCCGTGCGCGCCCTCGGCGGTGACATCGCGGTGAACCCCCAGTCCGGCGGAGGCACCCTCACCGCGCTGACCCACCCGCTCGCGCCCCGTCCCCGCCCCTCCTGATCCCTATGAGCGACATCGCCTTTCTCGGCGCCGGCCGGATGGCCTCCGCCATCGTCGACGGCCTCCTCAGCCGCCACGTCCGGCCGCCCGCCGCCCTGCATTGCATCGACGGCGGGGACGGCACGGCCGCGCTCCTCGCCGCCGCACCGG
>Ga0255154_1000443_pt1 | contig 12799 bp, 14 predicted proteins | sample Atl_Atl_RepB_8h_FD_188419 | JGI IMG/M metagenome (GOLD analysis project Ga0255154, IMG submission 188419) | Freshwater microbial communities from Altamaha River, Georgia, United States - Atl_Atl_RepB_8h | ecosystem: Environmental > Aquatic > Freshwater > River | place: USA: Georgia | collected...
AAGAGCTTTTTCATACCCTCGGCCAAGATGCGTGCCTGCAACTCAATACGGCCTTGGCTTGCGCCAATGGTGGCCGCCACCGCTGCCTTGGTGCTTGACTGCAATGCATCAGCATCCAATCCCATCGCGGCTTTGCTCATGCCAGTGCGGTCTTCCTTCATGGAATCCATGTAGTCGAGCATCGGGAATGCGGCTTGTCCAACGAATGGGCTGGAGAACGGCTGCACCATACCTGGCGCTCTCATGCGAATAATCGCGCCTGTCTCGTTGTTGAGTACATCGTCAATGTTGACCTGACCTTCCACCACTGCGGTGCGCGGATGGATCGACTGCGCCAGCGAATCCAAGGTGTTTCGCAACACTTCGGACTTGATTTCTTGAATGTCGTGCGTCAGATCGAACACCGACATGGCTTCCAATGGGCTGGTGTGTGGCTCTGGATCGCAGGGGAAGTCCACAAATGGGATGTAGCTGGCGGGTAAGTTCCGCACCACGGTGTAGCCTGACCCCATGCAGCAAACCTTGCGGAGTTCAGCAATGCCGTCACCGTCATAGTCCACGCGGATGTAGGCTTCGACATAGAGAACGCGGCGCTGGCCAGGATTCAAACTATCCCCAGCGCCCATGGTGGTGGACAAGGGCTGACGCGCCAAATACTCGTCATTGCTGTCCAAGTCAGTGCTGGAGATGTTCTCCTCAATCTCGTCCAGCTCGTAGCCCATCTTCAGCAAATCGTCCACAGTGGCCATCTGACGGTGGGCAATGATGCCTGCATCCTCAAATGATCTCGCTCTGCGGTCAATCACCAGCTCTTCGGGTGGCACAGCCATGATGCGGATACGCCCATCTTTGGTAGTGCGCTTGATCTGCACATCGTGCAACATGGGTTGCGGCATCGGCATGGGTTGACCTGTGGCTGGATCAATCTGCGGCTGCATCATGTCCATGGGCACAGATGTGTCGGGGTAGCTGACAACAATCTTGACTTCTGCGCCTTCTTGCATCAGCACCTGTACGGTTTGGTCATCAAGCCCCGAATACTCTTCGATCTTGACCTCTTCAACCTCGTCCCACCAGTATTTGGCGATTCCACACTTACGCACAAGAGAGTCTTTGAACAACGCATAGGTGGTCATAAAACCGTTGTTGTCGTTGGTGAAGACATAGTTGGCGTAATCAGTCGCCTGCTGTGCGCCTGTCACATCTTCAGGACCGCGAGGCACAAATTCCACGACATTCTCGGTACTGAAAAACACACGCATGAGGCTTGGCAACATGGCGGACACCGTGTCTCGCACCTCCATGGCCACCACCTGAGAGCGCCCATCTTCCTCATTTCCAAAGGGGTCACCACGGTAATACTCAGTTCCCTTGGCGCGGATGGGGGAGACATCGGCATCAATGTATGAAACCGCGTCCTCTAGTTCACCGGCAACAATGGCTTGTAACTCGGTGTCATCCATTGGCTGCTGCGCCGCAATGTCGGTGCTGATATTGAGATCGTTGATCATTTCGCTTTGTTCCTTGCAGATATTGCTCTCGCCTTGGCACGCGCATCAGCCTTGCTTGACGCGCCCCATGCCTTCAAACTCAGCAGCAAGCGCGTTGGCTCGCCGTCCTTCATCTCTGGACCAGGCATATTGCCCATTCTCGCAAGGAATGATGCCCTGCGCGGGTTGTCGCCCGATTTGACAGGCGCTTTCAAGTTCATGCCCTCGGCTTTGGCGCTGGCGCGTCCCTTCGCATTCAGGCCGCCACTTGGACTTTTTCCTTCTTTACGCTGCCACGCTGGAGTCTTCATAGGGCACTTTCTTCAAAATCACATACATGGAGTCAACTGCTCTGGGCAGTCGCAGTATTTCTTCTTGCGGCAATTTTAGACTTGCACCGTACTCACTGAGACGCATCTCCAAGTGCGTCATCTCAAACCGACTGCCCTTCCAGCCCAAGTACCACGCCCAATCGCAGTAATACACCCACGACTTTTCGTTGAACGCACGCACATGAGTCGGGTCTTGCCACGCGCCAAGGCTCAACTCATAGGGGACATGAATGTGCATCTCGCCACCGTCACGCAACAAATCCCGACAGTTGGTCATGGCCTGCACCAAGTTCGGTATGTGCTCAAGCACATCAAAGGCCAGTATGCGGTCAAACTGTCTGTCGATCTGCATGAAAGCACCAATGTCCACAACCCAATCAGCGCCAACATCAGCGCGAATGTCAGCATTCACGCAATCGGGCTTGTAATCCTTGCCTGACCCCAGATTAAGTGTCAAACCACTGTTTTGCATATTCGGCTCGGTGTTTACGCAGCCACGGCATGGCCTGCTGAATGAGTCGGTTGCCGTCTAAGCCAATCGTTTGGCTGCCAATGTGATGCACATAAGACCGACTCAGGTAATGGTGAAAGCCTGCGGCTCTCAAATCCTCACAATGCACATCATCGGAATACCAATTCAACGGTGGAAATTTGGCCACATCCCACGCATCGCGCCCAATCCATGCAAAGATAGGGGATGGGCATTCCAGCGGCACAATTGCGTCCTCATAGGGGTACTTGAAGTAGTACAGCTCCTGATTAAAGGGATTTGATCTGATGTTTTGCACTGGACGCGCTGCATCGCAACGCGCTGAAACCCAGCCCACAGGCTCGCCAGTTTCCTCTCGCAACTGCTTGACATCCTCCATCAGTAATCGGTAACTGGTGGGAGTCAGCACAATGTCATCGTTGGCGCAAATGACTGACTCAAACCCATCGCCAAAGGCGCGATTCATGATCTCGTTGTAGTCGTCACCAAAATTGTGCGGTGCGCCAAAGAGTTTGAAGTCAGTGTCAAAGCCGCCAATAATGGACTCTGGACCGCGCAAATAGACAGGCACTTCGGGACAGTACTCTGCGATGCTTGTGAGCATCACCCGCAAACCTTTGCCAGTGACTGTCGAGATGCATATTGGCGAGATCACTTCTTGGGCTTCTTCTTGGCGGTCTTGGCCGCCAGCTTGAAGTCGGCGGCAGATGGCGCAGACTTGCTGCCAACCTTGTTCATCTTCTCGCCCGATCCTTCAGCGATCCTGCGCCTCTTGGCCCAGATGTTGGCGTACAAGCCCTGCTTAGTCGCCATTCTTGCCACCGCCAATGTTGATTGTCAGCAGTGAATCAGGCATCTCGCCATCGTCCTCGCCTTCCATGTCGCTGTTGTCGCCACCCTCAGACTCGCCATCACCCTCATTTGGGCCGCCCACAACCCACGCATCGCAAGTTCTGCTGGCCGCGCACTTGAAGTCGAATATCTCGCAGTAACCCAGATCAGCCAACTTGATCGTGCCCCAAGGGTCAGCCTCACGGCCAATGCCGTCAGCAATGCACTGCTTGATCTTGTCCGAAACATTGAAAGCCGCGCAGTTTCCGCAGCGACTCTGCTTGGCATCATCAACTGAAACATCCCACTGATCGGCCTTCTTTGACCAGAATGCGTTGTTGGGTAGATTGGGATTCTCAGGACCGTAAGCCGCGCTGGTGATTGCCTTGGCGCGATTCTTCAGATTGAGCGTGATGTCTTGCGTGGGAGCTGGGCAACTGGCGCCAGAGTCCTGATATCCCGTCTCTTGATCCATGGCCTGCGCCATGGTGCGTTGTAAGGTCGCCATTATTTCTCCTTGTATACTATTGCAATGAAAACTACATTGCAATCGCTATCATGAAAACCTTAGAGTGCTTATTCTGCAAAGAACAATTCACCCCAAAAAAGAAAAACACAAAATACTGTTGCAGACATTGCCAGGCAAAGCACATTGCTGTTTTGTTTGGCAAGCAGCGGGCAGAAAAAAGAAAGAATGGGAAAACTCTTTCATGCTTAATTTGCTCAACATCATTCTATGTCCCCGCCTACAGAATTGAAACAGCAAAATTTTGCTCCAGAAAATGCACATCAATTGCCAATCCAGAAAACACCAAAAAAGCTCAACTTGCTAGTCCACTCATGAAAAGAGCAGGCATTGGATCAATCAAAAAATACATTGTCATTCAGGTTGACGGCAAACAAATCAGAGAACATCGTCATGTCATGCAAGTACATCTTGGCCGGAAATTAGACCGCAATGAGCATGTGCATCACATCAATGGTGATCCAACTGACAACAGAATTGAAAACCTGCAAGTCTTGACAAACTCAGAACATCAAAAACTGGAACTCAGCTTTTTTTCTTCTGCTTTACCCCAGCAGAACTCAAAGCAATAGCCACCGCTTGGCGTGGATTCTTGACGACTTTGCCGCCTTTGCCAGAGTGCAGAGTTCCAGACTTATATTCGCCCATCACCTTGCCAACTTTCTTCTGTGCCTTTGTCATCTTCATCATGTACCCCTTAAAGAATTAGGTGTTGGCGCAGGGAGTTCTGGGGAGAATCCTACCTAGAGCAAACTGCTTTAATAGCCCCAGTTACTATGCGCCAACGAATTCGTATTATGCAACCCTTGAGAGGTTTCTTTTCAACGGTTGCCCCCACTTCGCGCTCGCTTTGCTCCCCATCATGCCGATCACCGCATCAGATGCAAAGGTGAGACAAAACGCATCAGCCTTGTCAGGCGAGGCCAAACCCCGCTTTCTGATCTCATCTTTACCCTCAATCTGTATCTTGCCGTTGCTTGTGAAGCTGTATCTCACTGTTGCCAACTCAGCCACCAGCAGCTCATCCTTGGGCAGCCGACAGTCCCGCGCCTCAAGCCACGACTTGGCCTTGTACCAAAGCTCGGCCTTTAGGTTGCGATAAGTCGTACCCATGGCAGGTGACTCGCTCACATTGATGCCGCGAGCTGGCAGATTCAATTCCCGCAGCCGATCAACAACGCCAGCGCCAAGTCCAATCGAGTCCACCAATATCTCTGATGGCCGCTCAGATGGCGGCAATATCTCGTACTCGGCCACCACCGCACCTGTGAGCTGCATCAAATCCAAATTCTTCCAAGTCTTGATCGGCTCAGTCACCGCGTTACCGCGCCTTTTGCACAGCGCAGAACGGTCCGAGCCAAAGCGTGCCACATCCAATCCCCACACCAGTGGCGCATAGGGACTCGCCTCCACATCCCGATTCATCGCCAAGTCCAGCAATTCCATCGGTATCACCGTGTCCTCGTCACTCTTGGGAAACTCACCCAAGACGCGGATACGGTAGGCGTTGGACTCCTCACCGTATCTCGCCTTCATCTACTCAATGTAGGCCGCGCTCACCCTTGGTGAGTCCGCGCAAGACACCTTCATCGTCACCCAGTCCCCCGCCAATCGGTTGTGCGTGTCGTAGAAAAAGCCGCTGGAACGCACAGGATTGCCCAGCAGTAGCGTGACAGCGTTGTGTCCCGACATTGAGCCAGATGCCGCCTCAAACACCTTCTCAGGTATACCGCTGGCCTCGTCCCCCACCAGCATCACATGATCGCTGTGCACTCCTTGCAGGGCTTCGGGCTGCTCTGCGCGTGATGTTCTTGCCGAGATGAACGCCTCCTCGTTTGCGCCAATCACCTCAATGCGGTCTTGCTTGACATCAAGCTGTTCAGCCAGCATCGGTGGCAGTACCTTCACCCAACGCTTGACCTCGGCAAATAGGGCATCGTAGAGCTGTGAGCTTGTCGGTGCAGTCACCACCACCTTGACAGGGAATCTCAGGAACAGATACCAAATCATCGCCCAACTGGCTGCCGTGGACTTGCCAACGCCATGTCCTGATCGGACAGAGATGCGGCGGTTGCCTTGCGCGATGTGATTCAAGAATTCAATTTGCCACTGGTCAGGCTCGGTGTTGAGCACTTCACGCACAAACAGGACAGGGTTATTCTTGTAGAGCTTGACGAATTCAACAAAAGGGTTGTTGGCCACCAAATCATTGGAAATTTTTTTTGGGGCGGCTTTCTTTGCGGCGGCGGGGGTAGGGGTGGTGGTCATCGGGTTATGGGATTCGGTAGGTGTTTAGGTGCGTCATCAGCCGCCCCCGCCAAGAATCGCAAGGGGGGGGCATCGAGCCGCGCCAGGCGCAGGTCGGTCGCCAGCGCCACTTGACAGCGAAAAAGATATCCACAGCCCACTGTTCATGCAAGTCATTGATTTATATACTTTCTTACAGACAACTTACAAAATCCATTTAACACGATGTCCATTATGTTAAGTCAAATGTGGATAACTGGCTCTGATTTGCTCAATCAGCAGGCAGATTTGCGTTATCCACAGGTGAATGTGTTCAATCATTGCGATTTTCTGTGGATAAGTCCTCGAGCACCTCGGTGTGGCGCAGTGCCGCCATGCGTAAGTCTTGAATGTTGATGTTGACCTGCGCGGCTTTTTGTAATCCGTAAGTCTTCTGATCCCACCGTTCAGCCAGCCACTGGCGCGTTCGGATGCGCTGGACATCGCGCTGCGCGTGATCGACATCCATGCCGTCCGCTATCTCCACCGTCTCACACGCCAAAAGGTCTGCTGCGCGCGTGCGCGCGCGTGTAATCATAGCACCGTGATCATTTTCCTCAATCCAATCGTCTAGCGCACGCTTACTGATCCCCAGCTCGATGCAGATATTGGCAATGCTTTTGCCGCTTTCAACCATGCTGAAAATCATTTCCTCTGGCATTTGGTTGAGGAAAGCAATGTCCTGTCTTCGTTTTGGGTTACCAACCACGCTCAGACCCTCTTTAAAGCCGTTTTAATCCGCTGGACGATATCCAGTACCTTTTCCTTGATCAAGCCCGCTAATCGCTTAATTTGCTGCATTTTTCAATCTCCCTGCAAGTTTGGTATCGAATTTCTTTTCTGCTGCTGGACCTTCCAGCACATCAAAGTCATCTGGAAAGTCGTCAAAGCCTGATTCTCCACCGATTTTGTTGGCTTTGAAGCTCACCACCTTGGCGGATGGCTCAAAGGCTTTGACCTTGATGATTTCCTGCACCAGCGGATCATTGAAGATCACCTCCAGCTCCTGCATTGACCAAATGCAATGGTTGCTCAGTTCCTGTCTCTCCCGCTGCAAAGCCAGCGTCTCGCTGACCGATCTGACAATGACCATGACCTGACCTGTCTGCAACTCCCACTCGATTCTCGGAATCTGATCATTGGCTGGCGTGATGCCTTGTTCATCAGCCCAAGCCTCCAGCACACCATAAGCCCTGATCATTCCCGCCAAACTGGAATCGAATCTCGTTTTGTCTTTTGCCGCAATCGCCTGCTCAACTCTGCTGTTCTGAGTCCAGAATTTCTCTCTCAGCTCACTGTCAACTAAAGTAATCAGTCGATTTTCTCCCCATTTCCTATCGCTGGCCGCCTTCACAGCCTCCAACTCCACCAATCTTGATTGCACATGAATCGTCCACGCATCTGCTTGTTGGCTTGGATGCTCCACCACTGGATGCTGTCTAAGTGACTTCTTTACCGCCATTTCTATTTCCTCCGTTTTGTTGCAAATAGGGAACACACAATAGGGAACAAACCTCCGAGTCCTAGACTCTCGGTTTGTTCCTGTTCCCTTGTGCGGAACATTTGTTCCCTGTTTGTTCCCTGTTTGTTCCCTGTTCCCTGTATATTCATACAGCCTCAGAACGATTCGCCTGATTCACTTTTGACGGTCAACCACGCAAATCCATCGCTGATCTGTCCATGTCCATGTCTGGACAAGTCCTTCCTGACCCGCTGCCAAGTGACTTTGAAGCTGTCCTTGTCCTCCTCAGTGCAGCCCATTTTTGACCACAATTCGGTCTTCCAGTGGCTTAAATCCACCACCATGCGCTGAGAACCTTCGATTAACTTCAAGAAGCCATTCTTCTTAATCGCATTTTCCAAGCATTGGAGTGACAAGACCTGATTCTTGCCGTGTCCCGCATTGCTGGATGCGCCTTTTGAATCCCTTTTCAGCGCGTCAAACTGTCCGAGTTCGCATGGCTGCACCGCCAAACTGGTCTGCGGCTCACCGATTTGCAATGCGCCTGTCGGTGCTGGCAGCTCGACTGTGACCATCTCAAAGCCGATCCTGTCGTTGTCCGCACCGTCCTTTTGCTTGCTGATAGTGACGATTCCCTTCATGCTGTCCTCAAACCTGAGTAGCTCCAGCTCGGTGTCCACTGCGCCCAAAAGGCTTGAGTGACCGCGCAATCCTTTGGTGGCATCCTTTCCACTGTGGTGCAAGATCATCAGTCCTGCGCCTTGCACGATCTCTTGGATGCGTCCACAGGCCACGATGAACGCGCCCATGTCCTCGCTGGAGTTCTCATTGCCACCGCCAAAGGCTCTGGCCAGCGTGTCAATGACGATTTGCTTGAATTCGATGCCCGATTGCTGCACCAGCTGTTCGATGGCCAGCACCAGCGCGTTGAAGTCTTCAATGCTTGATCTCAGGTTGAGCTGATGCCTGACGACATAGATCGGTGCGCCTGATTCAGTGTTGTGGTGAATCTTGAGTGCCTTGATCCGCGCACCGATACCGCCGAAACCCTCGCCGGCGATGTACAGCACAGCACCTGCCTCGTTGACCTCTCTGTCCATCCATGGCGTACCTGTGGCGATGGCGTGTGCAATGTCCAGCGCGATGAACGACTTGAATGAGCCTGGCGGTCCATAGAGCGCACTGAACGCACCCGCAGGCAGCACACCGTCAATCAGCCACTTCACTGGCTCATCTTGGATGGAATCCCAGTGCTCAATCTGTATTTGCTTTGACGGTTTGGCTTGTTCGGCTGGTGCTGGTGGCTCTGACTCAAATTCCTTGGCAATGTCAAACTCTGACGGTGCTGTCACTTGCTGCACCGCTGTTGCCACAGAATTGACAATCGGATTCAATCTTTCGGGCATCGTTACCTGATCTATGCTTGTCACGATTGGCGCGGCCTTGACCAACGCCACCAGCTCGGCCCTGCCGCCACCCGCCTCAATGAATTCAAAGGCATCGTCACCTTGACCTTGCAAGCCGAGATCAACAACCTTCAGTGACTTGACGATAGGCAGGATTGCCTCTGCCGCTTTGTAGGCGTATCCCCAACCCGCTATGTCGTTGTCGGGCACGATGATGACTTGAGCGCCAGCAAAGTATTCTGTGATGGCATCTGGCCAACTGCCTGCACCTGTGTGTGCGGTGGTGGCAATCATGCCAATCGACTTGATGGCATCCGCTGCCTTCTCGCCTTCCACCAAGAAGATGTTGCGGCCTGCTGTCTTCGCATCCAGCAATGCGGGTAAGTTGTAGGGCACGATCCGAGCATCGCCAAGCGTTGTGGAGCGTCTGCCATCACTATCAACTTTGTAGAGTCTATAAGTCTTTCCAGACTCCCCTATCTTGTACCGCTGCTTGACAAAGACCGTTTGCCTGTCCTCATCCTGATACGCCCATTCCTGCTCCAAGATGTTGCGCGGTATGGGTTTGATGTTGGCGAGTGGATCAGGCTTCTCCAGCAGTTCAGGCAGCAAGTTCAATGCCCTGATGGTGCTGAAGACTTCTTCTTGACTGCATCCACCGTGGCAGTGGAACAAGGGCTTCCCCTCGTCATTGATGTTGATGCTGAGTGATGGATTCTTGTCGCCGTTGCCTTTGCCGTGTGACGGTACAGGGCAACTCGCCACCCACTGACCGTTGGCTTTCTTCGCGTTGCCGAGCGTCTTGGCTATTTGTTCTGCTTGCATATTGCCTCTACTTCTTGTATGCGTTGCCCAATCCATGCCATCACAGGCACTGCCATGCTGTTGCCCAAAGCCTTGTACCTTGGACCATCAGGCGTGGGTTTGTTTTTAGATTTGATGTCGGTGTAGTTGTCGGGAAAGCCTTGCAGTCTCTCGCACTCTACTGGCGTGAGTCTGCGTACTGCCATGTGTTGCACCATGACATTCTCACCACCATTGTTTCTGCCTTGAGCAAATGCAATGTCCGACACGCATGGGTCTTGTGTGCCATGGACGATTGTGGGTTGCATCACAATAGGCTCATGCCCATGCGTTTCACGCCTCAATGTGCCTGTCATATCGTTTTCGATATTCATCACACTGCCTCCTTGATCCATCAGGCAGATTGACTGCGTTGTCACCGGCACATTCCCACCACCAGTTCCCCATTTGCTTGTGACGGTACTGCAAGTGTCGCCAAGGTCACGCACACGGCTGTCCTGACCGTGCATTTCGTAAACAGGTTGTGCCACACCATGAACACCTGTGGCATTGAGCGTGTACATCGGACCGCCATCAGTAAACCCATCACCATTTCCACCGTTTTGTGGTTGTCTGCCAATGGTGTTCTCAGCAAGTGCAATGGGTTGCGCTGGAACAAACATCGGACAACCAGCATTAATGTGCTGATTCTCCAAACCTTGTTTTGTTCCAAAGGTAGTATCAAGCGTGCTACTTATTTCGGCTGGCCAGTTACTGTTTGCAGCGCCTGTTCCAGTGCTGGTGGCAACACCTTCCCTCTTTTCTCGGCTCGGCGCAGGATTCCCTGACAGGCTGTGGCGCTCAAAAAGAACCGCTGCGGCAGGTCGCCAGTCTCCAAGGTATCCGACAACGAACACACGGCGGCGGCGCTGTGCCACTCCAAAGTATTGAGCGTCAAGAACCCTGTAGGCGAACCCATACCCGAGTTCGCCCAGCGCCCCGAGGAAGACTCCAAAATCTTTTCCTCCGTTAGATGACAGGACTCCAGGGACATTCTCCCAGACCAACCATCTGGGGCGATATTTGTCAGCAATGGCAAGATAGGTAAGCATGAGGTTGCCACGCGGGTCATCCAATCCTTTTCTGAGTCCTGCGACTGAGAATGATTGGCAGGGTGTTCCTCCAACGAGAAGATCGACATTTGATTCAATTGACCACTCCTTAAATTTCGTCATGTCGCCAAGGTTTGGCGTTTGTGGATAGTGGTGCGCCAGCACCTGAGATGGAAACTTTTCGATCTCTGAATACGCTACTGCCTCCCATCCAAGGGGATGCCATGCTACTGTTGCCGCCTCAATACCACTGCAAAGTGAGAGATATTTCATGTTGTATTTTTTTAGAGGAAAAAAAACCGCTGGTGCTACCCAGCGGTGCTTAAAGCCGATCAGTTAAAACATCTCATCGTCACCAACGGCTGCGGCCATCGCTGACTTCGCGGGAGCTGGCGCAACCACTGGCGCAACCTTCGGTGCAGGCGCATCAAATGGCGTTGAAGACTCGCCACCGCCATCCGCATCCATGCCGGCGGGACGCTCAATCCAACTCACAATGTTGAACGCTGGAATGCGTGTCGTGCCTTTGCCGATCTTCTCCAACTTCGATCCTGTGTACTCCAGCACAGGCAACTTGCCAGCATTGGCGGCTTGCTGTGCCGCGCACGCGGTGTAAAGTTGTTCAAGTCCCATGTTCGGGCCCACGCCATTCGATGACCACTCAACAAGTCCGATTTCCTTGTTGTAAAACTTGATGATGAATCCGCGTTTGTGATCAGGGGACGGTTGCGGCCCTTTCTTACCGAGAGATGCATCGGGTTGCCAATCGCGCAGTCCGACACCAAGTGCGAGCCATCCTGTTTGCACATCATTGATGTCGAACACAACTTTTTTGAGTTGGATTTCCTCGCCGTTGTTGTTTGTCCATGCATTGGCTTGGGGTGAGAAGCGGATGTAGTTTCCAGAGCCGCCAGCAGAAGAGAGGTTTAGCATTTTGCGTTTCGCTTTCAAAAGTTACAGGGTTTGCATTATTGACTCAACGAGCGATCTCTCGCAAGCGTGAGTCCACTTGATACCTTGACGGTTAACTCGTCCAAGATAACTCTTTGTTCCTTTGGCAGTAGCTTTTCTGCTGCCGCTGGAGTAATTAGGTTTGTTTCAAAAACTTGATTGCGGGTAAGTCCTGATGCAATCAGTTTCTCGGCAGCCACATTGCCATCTATCCATTTGCGCGTTGCGCGTTTCGGTGCAAGTTGCCAGCCTTGCAGCACCATGCCGTCCTTTTCCATGGCCTGCATCGCGTAGTCTTCCACCGCCTTAATGAATTTCTCAACCATCGGTGCTTTGTCCAGAATGGCACTGATCTGCTCAACTGTCAGAGTCTTCATCACCTCTGCGATCTCTTCCTTGTTCATCGCGGTGATGTCTGTCTGTGTGGCCACGACATCGAATTGCTGTTTCTGCTTGGGGCAGATCGTCTTCGCGTCACACCACTGACAGGCTGAGTCCGACATATACAAGGGTGGATCATCGAGCTGTGTGGCGATCATCGCAGGACGCAATACCTTCTCTTCCCAATCCCACAGCTCGGCTGCTGGCATCACCATGGTGCGCGGCTCACCTGAGTGCGGCTGAACGATGGTCAAATGGAATTCTTTGATCCAATCGCGTCCCATGCCTTGCGTGTACGCCAGTGCGTAAATCTTGAGCTGTGTGCTGTCTTCGGACACATAACCCTTGCCAGTTTTGAGATCAGTGACATACACCTTGCCTGATTTCATGGAGTAGCCCACGACATCAGCAGTACCCGCAATCTGAATGTATTCCTTTGATTGGTATTTCACTGGATACTCGACATTCATTCGCTCTGTCACGCCCTCAGTGTTCCAAATCTCGTTCAGGTAGTCGAGTGCCATCTGACAATCATCAGCGTCCAAGATCACGCCTTCGATCTCCTCGCCAATGAATTTCATGGGATCGGTGTCGAGCTGATAGCAAGTCTCTGCCAGCGCGTGAATGGCAGTACCGCGCTGTGCGGCTTCACCTGACGGCCTGAACGGTACTTGCGCGCAGAGTTTACTGAGCCAGGACACGCAATCCACCGTGAGCTTGCCGATGGTCTTAGCTTTCGTTGTTTTGTT
>Ga0255154_1000451_pt1 | contig 12617 bp, 25 predicted proteins | sample Atl_Atl_RepB_8h_FD_188419 | JGI IMG/M metagenome (GOLD analysis project Ga0255154, IMG submission 188419) | Freshwater microbial communities from Altamaha River, Georgia, United States - Atl_Atl_RepB_8h | ecosystem: Environmental > Aquatic > Freshwater > River | place: USA: Georgia | collected...
AACGCCAAGGGTGCCATCCGCATCCCGCTCTGTCCACGTCTCACCGACCACAGATCCGACGATTTCTGTAAAGTTGCGGGACTCGGGGCCGTTCTCCGGGTGGTTCAGGTAAGAGAGCGCGCCATTAAATGCGTGGGCGTAATTCTCCAGCAATTCAGCGGAGTAAATACCCGAACTGCCACGACCCTCGTTGATGAGGCGAACACGCCAGGTATCTCCGTCGCTGGGTGCCGAGACCAGGGAAGCCGCTTCAAGTAGATGCTTGGTAACCATTCTTATACTATTTTACCAGAAAACCTTAAGGGTCCTATTTCGCAGCTTCCATTCGAGTCACCAATTCCTCCAAACGGTTCAGGAAGTCCTCGTTTTGGATCTGTTTAAGCAACTCCTGGGAACTGATTGTGTTGTCTCTCAGGTCGTTTGAACCCGATCCCCCTGAGCCACTGCCATTCGAGACACCCTGGTCAGGAGCGGCTTGCTGAGCAGCAGTATCCGCAGGCTGACTACGCATTCTCAGTGTGGGGGGGATATCCGAAGCGTTACCAATAATGTCGAGCGTATCCAACGCCTTCATACGGTATTCTTCATCGGTGAGAGTCGGGGACAAAAGCGTCAAAGCCTGTGCTGCACGGTAGGGCTCAACCGTCTCCATCTTCTCGAAGAAAATGCGGGGGCGACCGAGGTTCAATTGTGCCAGAACTCGGTGGAAAATGTCGATCCACTCGTTCTGCTTCTGCTTCATCGCATTGCGAACGCCTGTCGTAAGGAGGTTTCCTGCACCATAGCTAGAACCTGCTGCGCTACTGTCCGCAGTAAAGTCTACATTGCTGACATCCAGGGCCGCGGCTGCCATCGCCGCTACCGGGCGCGCGTTACTGAAATCGAAGTTGGTTCGGGTGCCACCGAGAACCTGGAGATCCTGGCCCTCCGTCATGGCGGCTGTGTTGCCGAAACCCGTAACTCCCGACATCTTGACCGCGGCGTTTTGAGTGCCCTGCTTTGTCTTGCTGACGACCTTGTAGAGAATCCGGCTCAGGGACTCATCAACGATACGGCCATACTGAAGGATCTGGTCATATGCCGAGACATAGACACTCGCCGCAATCGAGTCGGGGACACCCAGAATGAACCCCACCGCCCGGTTGAAGCGACCGTCTACGATAACGGTGTTCTGATCTACCTCGACACGGCTAGATCCGGTGCCGTATGACTTCGGGCGGGTTCCCGTGAACCTGTCGGTAACGTACCAACGACTTACCTCTTTTTCACCGGTATTCCATGTCCGCTGGTACGCAATGATATCCTCGCCGTACTCGACATCTACCTTGACGCCCGTGATTTCAGAAAGTGGGATGCGGCGAACCTGGGTCTTGCTTGCGTTGCAGGCCAGGAAAACCATTCCGTCTGTGTATCGTGCCTTCTGCAATTCAGCCTGAGCCGCAGATGAGAAGATGCTCTCCTGGTTTACGGTGTCGATAAAGGCGCTTCTGAGGCGGGTAGGACGGCCTGAACCTTTCGGAGTCTCGGTGCCTTCCACGAAGAAGCCATTCGAGAACACGTAGCCTGTATGGAGCGAGCAACCCCGGCGCATCAGGGCGTTGCCAGTAGTGTAGTTGCGAAGTTTCTTGGAGACCTCTTTCAACTCATCGAGATCAAAGCCCTCTAGTTTATCCCCTGTAAGGTAGGACCCAAGGAGGTTCCAACCGCGATCCTCGAAATCCAACATTGCCTTAACATCAGACAAAGACTCCTTAAGGGACTCGTTATCCGACAAAACCCGGGTAAGAGCCTCGGTAATAATCGTAATCTCGTTTGAAGTATCCATATACTACCATTCTACCTTAATCGGAGTAAGCACCTTTCCGCTTCACTACATTTCGGATCGTGGCCTCCGAAAGCTCGGGGTGGAGTTTTTGGTGGATTTGTCGGATACTCTCCCCCTGACCGTACATCGCCCGAATCTTTTCCACCTCCTCCCTGGACAGTGAGGGGTGACTAGTGGGCTTACCTGCACTGTAGTCTCTTTTGGGCAATAGAGCCGGATCGTAGTCGGGGTCAAACCAGAGTTTATTGCTAAGGACCTTCACAATTAGAACGCGGGAAACACCATACCGTTGCGCCAGTTCTTCCCTGGATAAGTGGGACTCCAAGGCATGGGCTCTAATCTCGCGAACAACCTCATCTGACAGAATGGCGTTACTTCTGCGGGGCGGAGGGATGTAATTCGGGTCTACCCAGTGATTATTGCGGAGGATTCGATTTAACTGTCTAGGGGAAACTTCAAGAAAAGATCGGATCTTCTCCAGTTCGGCCCCCAGCACATACATATCCCGAGCCTTACGAACCTTACCCCAGGTAAGCGACGTATTGGCCGAACCCTCCCCGGAGAGAAGATCACGTAGTTTCTGTTTCGTGGCTTCCGCTACGGCAGAACTGTTGCCCCCGTCCCGGACATTCAAACGCGCTTGTCCTAAGCCGCGGTAATGTGCTATTAACTCGATCTCTCGTTCATTGAGCATATCGTGACCATAACACGTTTCCAGGAGGCGTATGCCCAGGCACTCGGCACCGTACTTACGAATGAAGTTCTGTACGGGTACCGTGTTGCGCCTGTTTCGATGTAAGGCATCGTAGATGTGGCCCTTGCGACGTTCTTCCAGGGAAGATACGGTCTGACCCACGTATTCAACTACTTCGGGTCGATCTACGTGATAGAGAGCGTATACGTAACCCTCTCGACCATTTTCAATAGGCTGTTCCATATACCCAGCATATCACACTACCAGTACATCGGCATTCCGGGGCCGCGAATGGACTGCGCAAAGTCGTCAATGACAGCTATTTCGGAGCGATCCATCGAGATCACCGAACCAAGGGGCATCTGGTTATAGGGGTTCCCGGTCCAGGGGCTCATGTCAGTTGCGGCCATGATTACTGCGTCAAGCCGGTCGGGGCTTCTGCCATTAAGTGCGGTCTTTAAGTCGTCTTTCGGGGTAATCTGAATAGCCCCCCGGTTGTTGAACTTGAACGTAATTGCTTGAAGCTCTTCCCGCAGGATATCGTCTTCGTAATCTAGATCAATGAACCCCTCAACCATTTGAGTTCGCAAGGAGTCGTGGCTGTAACTTCTCATGTTAGACCACTGGGAGGGGTCTGGCGAGGCTCGCCCATTGTCCCAGCCCACGAGGAGGTAGACCTTCCCCGAGAACTCGTCCATACGATCAAGCATGTCGTAAACGCCACCGCCAACACCTGTGGTGTCGATTCGAACCTCTGCGGCAAGGTTATCCTGGGCGTATTTGTGAATGCGACGTGCGGTATCTACTAGATCGGTCTTACCCCAAGTAGCAACTACCCGTACTCTGCCCCCTCGACAAGCCGCAATAACAGATTCATCTTGTCCCCAACGGGCGATGTCGGCACCGATGACAAGGGGCCTCTCGATATCCTCTTCAATAGTCGTGTCGTGTGCCTTACCGATTGCGGACATGGGGAAAAACCCGTTACCGCCGTCTTTCGGGAACTCTCCCATGACCTTTGAAAGATACCGGGGGTCATTCTCCCCCCAGATGCGCTTTTGACGCTCCACCCAATCGACCTGGGTAAGGGAGGCAAGCATCCGGGCTTCCATCTCAGGGTCGTCGGGGTAGACAACCTCGCCTGTAAAGGTCGGGAGTTGAAAGCTAGAGATGGAGAACCTGTTGAAATCCCCATCGTATTTAGGGTCTGTGAAGATCCGGTGCCACTCCGTTCCCACGTCATCGGGGTTTCCGATTAATCCTAGGCGCGCCTCTTTACCCGTGATAATTGCTTCAATGGCGGTAAAGATGTTCTTAGACAAGCCCCCGGCCTCATCAGCCCAGACATAGGTGCGTCCTGTCTGAGAGCGGACGCCCTGGAATCGGGAGACTTCGGAGCCGGTAGATGGCACGCGACCGATAACAAGAGGGATGTTACCTTCCGGGCCTTTGACTTCCCACTCCAGGCTTTCGTTGATCGTGCCTCGAAGGTCAAACCCCCGCTGTGCGGCCCTGACCTTGGCAGACTTCATGTACCTAAAGATTGTTGCCTCTAGCTGGGGAACGGAGGGTGCTGTCACGATGCTCAGCGCTTCACCTACGTCAAAAACGGAAGCCGCCCACGCGATCATGTTTGCGAACTCGTGGCTCTTGCTTGTACCGTTACTGGACTTGATAGCGGTTCGCCGGATCTTTCCGAACAGGGTCTCGTTACATATCTCGTCCATGAGATCGTAGGAGCGATAGCCCAGAACATCCGCTCGCCAAGCTACGAAATCCCTCTGGTAGAGATTCTGGAGGCGGCGATTGGTAATGTCCCCCATTGCCTGAGAGACTACGTTACCGAGATTCATTCTTCAAGGTCCCGGCGCGCCGCAGCCTTCGAGAGAGAATCGTTGAACATATCGAACAACTCGTCCTGCGAGATGCTATACCGTTCGGCTACCAGAGGCACCGTAGCGTCCACGACCTCAAACATCAGCGAGGTAAGTTCCCGGACGCGCATTTCATTCAGCGAGTTCAGACGCTCGGTGTCTTGCTTGCTCACCCGGTTCAATTCGGTAAGCACCGCCTTGGAGGCAGAGATAGCAGAGTTCAGAAGACCGGATTTGAAGTCCGCGGCAACAGTGTCGTAGTCTTCGTAGGCTTTGTCGATGATCTCTTGCAGCGTGATAACGAGCTTCTGCTTAGTCTGCTGCACCGAGATTTCGTCTACGGCCTCCAGAAGCCGGTTCTTGATCGCGAAGACTTGATCGGGTGTCAGACCTGTCTCTTCTGCTAGCGCACGGGCACTCTTTTTGCCGATACCCTTCCATATGATGCGTTCGACACGATCAGAAACCTCTAGTTCCACGGAATACCTCCTGGTACTAGTTTACCAAAGAGTAGAAACGAGTTTCCCCTAAATGGCAGAAGCCCCCAGGGAGTAATCTCTACCTGGGGGCCGCTGCGACAAGAGGGGAAGGAGGAATGCCTCTTGCTTATTCTAGTTTATCACCCCAACGCGGTTAGTTTTATCAGAACCTCGCCCTTGTAATTCTCCGCGGACTTTGAGTATCTGGAATGGGAGTAATTACCCCGCGATTCCATAGTGTCTACCGCCTCTAGGATATCCCGCACCTGTCGAAGCACACGCCATCTTTCGTTCTCCACGGCCTGATCGAGCACGTCCCGGTAGTTGACGTTGACCACCTCGTTCGGGCGGATGTGCGCTCTAATTCGCGGCTCCATTAGTTATACCCCTCCTCGATAGCAGGCTCCCTAAGCCGCGTTTTGCCCCCAAGCCGGAACACCTTGACCTCGATCAGATATTCAGTGCCGACATTCTCGTACACAAGAGAACCGTGATCCCATCCAGCAATCCCGGAAGCGGCGATTTCCTGAGAGATGTAGCGGGCGATAATACGCTCTTTGTCATCCATAGTTATACCCAAACTCGTAGACAATTTCCTCGGGACTCATAGACTTCGCGGCATTCCGAACACCGCGGTCAAACAACGCCCATAGGTCTGCGAGGTCACCGGCTTCTTGTACCACCACGCTACCAGCATTTTCCGCAAACCACTTGTAGTAGCCATTGATCTCCTTTTCGATTTCTTCTAGCGTCAATTCTCCTCCTCCACGATGTATCCTGCACGGGCAGCCATGTTTAGCAGCCACGCCGCTTCAATTTCCGCAAACCCGTCGATTCGAACGCCAACTGCGCCTTCAATGTCGTGCCCGGGATAGGAAAGCGTGTAGACCTTGCTGTAGCCTTCTGCGATCATCATTCTCCTTCTGCAATTCGAAGCAATACAAGATAGCCCAGAAGATCCAGTACCAGGTCCTCTGTCGTATCCCCGTTTGCTTGCCGTTTTAGTTTGTCGTCAATCCGCACCCGCAGTTGCTCTGTAGGGTCTGCTTTGCTGAATACCCGGATCGGGTTTAGCGCTGAGTCCCCGTACTTGCGGTTCTTTTCTAGAAGCAACTCGTACACTTCCGAAAGAACGTGGGATACGCGGGAGCCGAAGCCGTCGTCTATCTGCGAATCAGTCAATCTCGATCCACTTCCCTTCCGATTTGCCCTCCACCTTTAGGTTCTCGGGGGACATCCACTCCTGGACCCGTTGCTCAAGTGTAAGACCCGTCTCGATCTCCTTCAAACGCAGCGCCGCCCACCACTTAAAGGCGGGTGATGTTGCCATTTTCTCAAAGGCCCGCTTTTTGTTCTGAAGCTGGGAACGTTCCTCGCGAGACTCACCGACAGCACCTGATGGTTCATGTACGATGCGGACGCCTGTGTCCCGCTTGTTCTGGTTCTGTCCTCCCTTACCCCCAGACCGAAAGGTGTCCACCCTGCAATCGTCAAGGGTAACGCTGAACGCAAGCTCTTTACTCACTTGCAGGCGTTTCGCTTTCTTTGGCAATCAAGTAATCCAGGGTCTCAACCAGTGCGGCTTGAACCTCCCACTGGGCGGTGTCGGGGTCGCGTAGGGTTGACTGCCACCGCTTAAGATCGTCAATCGTCGTCATTTCTCCTCCTAAGTGAGACTTCGATATCTATTATTCTCGGTTACTCCGTAAGCCCCGTCAACTCTCTAACCTCCCGGTATCTATTCCACGTTTCGCACCTCGGATTTTCGCGACACGTACAATCGAACCCGCCCCCTACTATTTCAGGACACTTACCACAGCAGTATACTGGGCGCTCAGACATAGCAAATCCTCCTACTAACCAGAGTACCGTAGAAAACGCCAGAAACAGCAGAAACTAGCTGGGAATTACATGTGAATCACATCGCGGGCCGGAGCCGGTTGCGCCAGCGCGGGGGAATCGCATCCTCAATGGCCTGGATATCGGCGGCATCGAACACGGGACCTTCGTGCTCTGCGGGCCACTGAAACGCGGCGTCAGAAAGAACCCGGGCGGTAGCGCGGTCGCGGGTGCGGACTTCTTCTACGAACTCATCGAAACGCACCGAAAGCTTTCGAAGTTCTTCTCGGGTTTCGTCAAGTTCTGCCCGCAGTTCCCGGTTTTCTTTGCTCAGTTCTACCCATGTCGGTTCTTTACGGTCCTGTGTATCCCGGTTGCGCGATCTCCAGGCCACAACAGCCGCGATAAGGGCCACGATAACAGTTGGCGACCACTGCACGAACCAGCCGATAACCTCGTTAGGCTGTCCCTCCATCAGGCCCTCCCTCGAAGCAGTGCGTAGGCTCGGGTAGCAGGTAGCAACGTCACGATAAGGAGCACCACCGCGGGAAAGAAATGGGGTCAGACGCCCAGAAACGAATACGCGCTTTCATGGTATTTCCAGTTTACCAGAAAGGGTGTTTCAGTGTTCCTGCGGTTGGGGGCGTTTTGGGCGTTTTGAAAAATTTCGAGGGGGCGGGGTTAGTCAGGCGAGGTTTCAGGGAGACATCTTTGGGGTGGGGCGCTTTCAGCGAGAAATTGCGCTTGTGGTGGGTACCAGCCCCATGATACACCAATCGCCGGGAAAATTCTACATGTTTCACCTATCGTTACCAAACCGTTATCATGCCGCGCCGGGCATCCCTCCCCCGTGTCGCGCCACCATGCCCATTGGACCCATGCCATATGCGGCATACACAATGCGCCGGATCATTCCGATACCCGCATCCATTCGAACATATCTTCGTTACCTAACTGTTACAATCAATCGCCGCGTGACCGTTGACACTGCGGCACCGTCATGGGAGGATGGTGGTACACCGACACGGGAGGAATCATGCTTACACGTAGCACTACAGCCATTGACTGCCCTAGTTGCGAGCGTATGGGCCGCGTAACAGTCATCATGCCAGACGGTCACCTATCGACGGCGACGTGCCAGGACTGCAATGGTGAGGGATTCCGCGAACCATGCACCGATCCCGACTGCACATACTGCATCCACGTGGCCTCGAGGCAACAGCCGACACGACCAATGTTCGAATGGTCAACGCTTGACGTTTACGCATAGCACCACCGCTCTAGCCTACGTAGGTAGCGCGCCGGTCATGCGGCACTAGGGCACGGCAGACAGCCATGCACCAACACGGAAGGATCATCATGCACACCACACACACCACCCCACGTCTTCGTAACGCCGATGGCACCCTTACTCTCTACGCGCTCGCATGCGGATACGTTCAGGCAACGATGCTTGACGGTACTGCCGATTACTATGGCACCGATGCAGACGGTGTCATGCTCAAACTAGATGGGTGCTACCACGTTCACGTGCGGCAGGCCGGCGTTACTCACGATGCCGCAGGGTATCCAGAATGGTTGCACGATCCCGAAACTGGCGCCCGTTACCGTGCGGACTGGCACACTTTCGACACCCTCACCGACGCCCGCCGTTTCTACCGTCGCGCGTTGCGCATGATTCGCGCCGGTAGGCCGGTCGGCGCCTGACTAGCTCCAGCGCGTCACCTATCGCCCCTTGCGGTCGGTAGGTGGCACGGTGGCACTAGTCACTATACATACGATGACAAGGAGACGTCATGAGTGCAGCCCGTGGATTGCTCGACATTCCTCGTACCGACTACCGCGAGGGAGACATGATCTGTCTTACTTGTTACCGGTCATGGCGCGAAGATATCACGCCCGCGGGGCGATGCCCCTGGGAATACTCGCACGACGCTGACCGGAAGGCAGATATCGCGATTCGGCGGCGTAAGGCCGTTATTGCTGGACTCTGGGGATAGTAACTCGCCACCCGGTCGAAACGCCGCGAGGCGTCGCACGGTATCGCGCTAACCGTGCCTGACGAGACTATGCGCCTTAGAACACTATCTAGGAGACAACCATGCACACCACACACCACGAACACGGCCCGAACGCGCTCGCGGGGGCAGGATCTCGTCACGCTGACTATCCTCACCCCGCGGGCTCACTCTACGGTTGCGCAGCTTGTGAGGCGCGATGCCATTGCACTCCCGATAGCGTCGAATGCGTCTTTGGCGGCCCACACGATCCACAACCATCCTACGTTCGCGAGATTAGCTATTGGTCAGACATTCGCCCCGCCGATCTCGCGACGATTGAACGTGAGGCCGACGCGGCCCATGCTCGGACTCTCGAGATGCACGACACTCGAGTCGAGATTATGACCTATGCCGCGTTCGGCGGTTCACCTAGTGATATCACGGGGTCGGACGAGTTCGGTTATTCCGTCGCATGGCTTGATCTGTCGGACCACATTATCGACGAGTCAGAGCTAGCGCACTTCTACGACGTTCCCACCGGCGTAGACTACTGGAACCTAGGTGCCTATCTCGCAACGTGGCGCGACGTGGGCGGGTGCCGCTACGCTCTCGCCTATCTTGATGCCAATGGCTCCCGTAGCGCGATCGGATACACCACGCGCGAGGATATGATGGCCGCTTACCGAGAGCATGAGGCTGCCTATCTCGCGCGGGAAGACGCCGACGCCGACGCCGATTACTTCGCCTAGCTCCAGCGCGTCACCTATCGCCCCACGCGGTCGATGGGTGGCACGGTGGCACTAGTCACCTAACCGACCCTCGAATAGCGCGCAAACGAGCGCTCACCCTAGGAGACAACCATGCACACCACACACACCGAAGGGAACCCCACAATGAACGCCACCATTCGCACCATCACGAACAACGTGCCGCGCGATATCGACGCCGCGAACAAGCTCGGCGCGGGCTGGTATCGAATTGTCGAGCACACCGGCGCGGACTACGGCGATAAGGTGGTGGCATAATGGCACTCGATCCCGCCTCGGTTATCAGCCGCTCGGGTAGCGACCTAATCGCGATTGGGCACGTTGCCGATGACGTGACGCTCACCACTGCCGAGCGTATGGCGCTCATACAGCGGATCGTGGCGGGCTGGGATGCCGCGACGGACGGGAGCACCGAACGCTATCGAGCCGCCCGTGTTCTGCCTAAGCGGCATGACAACGGGTATCGGAGACTCCCGTGAACGGTATCTGCCTCGTCGGGTTCGGCGTCGTGGCGCTCGGGTTTGTCCCGCTGTGCATCCTGTGGGCGGGGCGGGTACAGCGTCAGCGACGGGCACAAGCCCTCCTCCGAAACGCACGGGAGTCCGCCAGTGCATTCTGGGAAGCATCCGCGGCATATCGTCGGCAGCAGGGACTAGGGGAGTGACGGTGAACGCCGCATGATCGTCCAGACCTACACTCGCCGCGCTAGACTCATTCTCTGGCACGGCCATTACCGGCTCCAGCGCTGGCACGTCACGCCGGACGGTAAGATCGGCTGGCACGGTGAACCGCTGCCCGAAAAGAGCGGCTGAAACATGCACACCGCAAAGAAACGCGATTCTTACCAACCGCGAAAGACAGTCCGAATTCGCTGGACAGAAGTCGCCGCCACTACGGCAGTAACCGCGCTATTCGTCGCGTTCGCAGTCACCGCGTACAATCTCGCCACAGACGAACCACAGCCGTCCTGCGATGAGGCTATAGCCGCGTGGGGAACCGCTGAGGAGACCCGCGTCCATGCGCGGTATATCCTCGCTTGCAATGCGTCCGACGCGGAATTCATGGAAGTGCTTGACTCTCGCGTAGGAAACGAATAGGATCGAATAAAGTCGAAACCCCGCGTAGGGGTCGCTAGGAACTGCCCCACCTAGCCTGACGAGACAGGGCACACAGAAAGGTAAGATCATGGCAACTCTCATAGCCCCCGACCAAGCGATCATCTCCCGCCGCACCGCTTTCCGCACGGTGAACGGTTACCGGATCGTAGCAACGTACAACGGCGGGCCGTACATCGACCTCCACTGGCACACCGCAGACGGCCCCGCGTTCGAGGTCATCAACGTCTGGGACTACCGCACAGGCTCCCGTAAGCCGTTCAACCTGTCCGCCGAACTGACCGACTGGATCAAGTCGCAGCCGCGCGGGGAGATCGCCAACTACTACCGGCACACCGCGTAAAACCACCAACGAAGCCTGGGAGGGCATATCATGGGAACACTCACCGCAGCAAACGCAGCCCGTCGAGACACGATTCTCGACACTAAGCGCCGCGTGAATGGGGAGGTCACAACGTGGCGTGCCCTTGTCGAGCGTGGCTACTTTCTCTCCCGCAGGGTTGAGAATGGAACGCACTATCTGTGCACCGACCCGAAGGCCGCGGACGGATACAAGGTGCCCGCTATGGTGTCGGAATGGGCGGGAGCGCTCCCCACGCTCAATATCGTTACCGACGCCGCGGGCCGTATCGTGTCGAAGGTGTGGGCGTAATCATGTCCCTGGCAGCGTTTGACGCATGGCTCGACAAGGGCTCGAGGGCGTGGTTGAAGGGGAACGCTAAGCCGCTTTCAGTAGTTCTAAAGTCGGTTGACCCTCACGCCTACGAGCTACTGTATCTCGACTGGATGAATCCCGAGAACGACACTTCAGATTCTTACGAAGACGAAGACTGACCTTTAGACTGTAATCACACCGACCGCCTGGGAGGGCATCGACACGGACGACCTGGAGGACGACGAGGATCTGCCGTAAGGCGCTAGCCTTCCTTTCTCGCTCTAGGGATTGACACACCTAGGGCGGGGATGGGATACTAGAACCACAAACCGAGAGGAAAGAAAGCATGACCCGCCATTACTCAGACGCCCGCAAGGCCGCTTATCGTGCCTCGGAGAAGAAGCGCCGGGAACTGTCCGAACGCCGCAAGACAGGCACGGTTCGTAAGATGGTCGCTCAGGGGGTTCTGTCGTGACGATGCTCGAAACAGACGCCACGCGCTTCACAGAGCTTGTGCTACTGGAGGAAACGTGGAACGAAGAATGCAAGTGCGAGAGTACCCATGCGGACAAGGACAACCGGTTTTGTAGCGGGTCTGTAACGCACCGCGGGTTTATCTCGTGCTCAGGCGAGTCTGTAAACCTCTGTAGCAACGCAGCACAAGCATGGAAACGGTGGATGCTGCCAGGGGAAACGGAATGCTGTTACTGCTCCCGACCCAACAACGAATGTCGAAAGGTAATCCCGATCTAACCCGCAGGGGGTCGTTCCGAGATAAACCTCGGGGCGGCCCTCTACGGCGTTTTGAGGCCCTAGAATCCCCCAGGGTAGGTTAGGGTACCCGGAAGGGTAGTTAGATCGTCCGAACGTGGTACTTGCAAGCGTTTCTCAGCCGTTTTGACGGTTTCTCAAGTCCGCCATACGCTCGGATAGTTCCCGACGCCGTTCCTCGCTAAGATTAACCCGGCGCTTAAACCCCTTCAGCGGGTCATAGTCCGAAACCGGGATAGTCGCAAAGACATACCCCTCCGCCTCGCTACCTCGCAAGATAGACACCCGCTCATCTTTCACGAGTCTCCGCACATGCTTAGGGTTCGCTGAGTACACCTGTACCACGTCATCGACTGCCGAATACGTGACGGTAGTTTCCTGCTCTTCTCGCTTCACAATAACCTCCGAGACAAGTCTAACAGACCGAATCCGGTAGTTACCCAGATACAGCGTTTCTCACAGCTAACTCGAAGCTTCCAAAAGTTTTCGTACCCCCTATTCAAAAATACGTAACTGAATACACCTAGTCTCTACTAAAGATTGTTTACAGTTGGATATACGTAAGGGACCATTTTTCTTCCCCGCCCCTTGATTTTCC
>Ga0255154_1000459_pt1 | contig 12418 bp, 17 predicted proteins | sample Atl_Atl_RepB_8h_FD_188419 | JGI IMG/M metagenome (GOLD analysis project Ga0255154, IMG submission 188419) | Freshwater microbial communities from Altamaha River, Georgia, United States - Atl_Atl_RepB_8h | ecosystem: Environmental > Aquatic > Freshwater > River | place: USA: Georgia | collected...
GGCGCCGCCACCGTGACCGCCGCTGACTCGGCCGTCACCCCCGGCTCCGCTCAGCTCAAGGCTCTCTGGGCCGGCGTCAGCAAGGCTGGTCGCAAGGCGCTCATCGTGAACCCTGGCATCTACAGCCAGCTCATCCCGACCAGCACGACCTCTCTGCCCCTCTCCGAAGGTGCCTACGGTTTTGACGGCGGCGTCTACTACGCTTCCTCCTTCCCGTCCGAGGCCAAACTGGCCGGCTTCGCTTGCGCTCCTGAGGCGCTGGCGATGGCCGCTGCGGCCCCTGCCCTCGACCACGTCCGCGATGGTATGCTCGTCTCCGAGGTCGTTCAGATCGAGTCCCTCGGCATGAGCATCTACTACAACGTCTGGTCGGACAAGCAGACCCGCTCCCTGGTCGCCTCGGCTGAACTCATGTTCGGCGCCTCGAAGGCTGTCACCAGCGGCACGATCGCTTCGATCTACAACCCGTAATCGCCGGGGCTTAAAGCCCCCCGAACGAGACCCCCAGCGATGGGGGTCTTTTTTTTGCCCGACTCCGCAGATTTATGAGCCTATACGGTAAAGAGTTTTTGGACGATGCGAAGGAGATGATTTCCGACTTCGGAGTCCCCGGCTCGACCGCCGGCGGGGCCGTCACCTTCCAATGCCTCATCTCCGACCCGGCCTATACCACCGTGCTCGAAGCAGGGGGGTATTGTGAGCGGACCCAGTACTCGGTAAGGCTCCCAGCCGTAACGGCCTCCTGGAGCCTCCCAGACGGGTCTATTGGGGCATCGGCGGCTACCCTCAGCGGAGGCGTCCCAATCCCCTCCCTCGGCATCGGCAAGAAACTGACGGTCGGAGGGAAGGTCGTCCGCATCACCAGCCAGACCCATAAGACCGCCTCGGCTTGGATCACGCTGGTCGTCATCGACGACAGCCAATGAACCCCCCTAACCTCCCAGGGGAGGGAATCACCCCGAAGAGTTACGAGGAATTCATGACGGCCCTCAAGGAATTCCACGTCAATTCCAACCAAGGCCTGACCGACGTGTTCCTGGAGCAAGCCGCCCTGATGTGCCGCGACTCCATGGTGCTCACGCCTCCCATCGTGAAGTCCGGCGGGCAGGGTCTGAGCAAGGACGCGAAGAAGGTCGGCGAACTGGCGATCATGGGCGACGTCCATTCGGTCGTCGTCGGCGAACGGTCTGGGTCTACCAACGGCCGCCGCGGCCGCCTGTTCCGCAAGCTCGGCAGCGCGTCCCTTCAGAATAACTTTTCCCGCTTCTGGAAACTGGCAGGGGACAACCCCGACCTGATGGCAGGAAACGCCCTCTATGCCCGAATGTTCGCCGGCCCTGGCTTCGGGACGGAAAAGGGGTTCAAGAAGCTGAAGAACTACTTTGACCGCATCGGCTCGCAGGAGGCATCCAATGTCTTCAACCGCCCGGTCATCGACAGCGAGGCAGGGGTGAAGGAAGTCCACATGAAATTCCGCGATAAATTCGGCGGACGCATCAAGCGCAACGGCGGCCCTGGCATCAAATTCTGGGAACGCTTCGAGGCCAAGGACGGGGTGCTGAAGGACTACATCAAGCGCCGCTGGCTGGCCGTCGGCCGCATCAAGTCAGGCTGGGTCGATACCCTGAACAAACTTCCGAAGCCTAAATTCGGCGGCGTTGAAAAGAACGCTGGTCGGTCTGGCATCAACCTTTGGATCAAGCGCCACGCCCAGTCCACGGGATACGTCAACATCACCCGCCAACAGGCGGAGGTGTTCGCCCTCGGGCTGACGTTCGGGAACCGCAACGGTGACGTTGACAATATTGCGACCGACACGGACGTGAAGAACCTCGTCTACGGCAACCGCGTCAAACAGATGCCGGCCATGCTCGCCAACATCCTCGAGAAACAAGCCAAGAAATTTAACCGCAAATAACCAATGGGAACCAAGTCTCCGCGCCATATCATCGAGGCCGTCCTCGATACCTACCTCACCGCCGAATCCGGGCTCGCCGGCGTGGCGGTCTACACGGGCGACAACGCCGAGATCAACGTGCTCCCCAAGTGCGTCGTCCTCTGCGATGCGGCCCGCACCCCGCCCGAGCTGCCCGAAGGCGCCGGGAACTTCTACTGCTCCATCCGCCTGACCATCTTCTCCAACGCGGACGACACCACCCTGACCGACCACCGCGCCCGCTGTGCCGCCGTGGCCGGGGCGATGCAGGACGTGGCCGCCATCAAGGCCGCCTTCGTGGCCGGCGGTGACGCGTTCTGCTATGACGTCATCCCCGAGTCCGAAGACGAAGGCCGCGACGAGCGCTCCTGGGCGACCGTCCTTTCCTACACCGTCCCGATGGTCGTCAACCCCCAGGCCTGAGGGTTGCCCGTTCCCGCAGATTTAAACCACCATGGCAGCCATTCTCAACGGAACCTCTTGCATCTACGGAATCAACGGAACCGTTGCCAATCTGTTCGTGCAGTCCTACTCGATCAGCGCCGGCTTCAACAACGAAGACACCGTGCAGAACGAGTTTGGTCTTACTGTCACCCACCGCCTGGACGACCGCAAGACGACCATCAGCATCGAGGGCATCGTGAAGACCGGGTCGGTTCCCGTGCTCGGCGCCGTCCTCTCGTTCACGGCGAACACGAACTCCTGCTACCCGTCCGGCTCCGCCTCGACTGGTTTCTCGGGCGTCATCACCGCCGTTTCGGAGAAGGCCGCCAACAAGGGTTTCACCAGCGTGACGGTCGAAGCGGTGGACTACGAAGGCATCACCTTTGCCTGATTGACTTAGCCCCTTCGGGGGCGAGTCTGTCGGGGTGGACGGAAGATTCTTAAAGGCCTTCACCGACCCGGCAAGGGTCACCTGTCTCGGCAAGGTCGTCTACCCTTTCTGCCTGAAGTACCGCGTCAGGCTGCTCGCCATCGACTCGCCCTTCGTGACGGAAGGCCAGAAGGTCACCCCGCTCGACCTGCTGGTGGCCGTCAAGATCTGCGCCGAAGAGCCGCTCGGCGAGCTCACCCTTTTTGAGAAACTCAAGGTGCTCAGGCTCCAGCGCCGGCCGACCTTGTTCGAGGCCGAGCTCGAAAGGTTCATCGCCTACGTCCACGTCAGCGCGTGGCCGAAATACTGGGCGAAGAATACGGCGACAAAAGGAGAGGCCGAAGACGTTGGCATCCCTTGGCCGCTGGGCATCGTGACGGCCTTGGTCAAGGCGGGCTGGGAAGAGAAGCGCGCCTGGGAGATGCCCGAATGCCAAGCGGTCTGGTACAACGCCGCCATCTCCGCGGCCAATGGGTCGGATTCAAAACTTCTGACGACCGACGAAGAGGCCTTCCTCGAGAAGCTCGAAGCCGAGGAAAAGGTTGCCAAGTCCGCAGAGGTAAAGACCCCCGAACCCAATGGCCCAGAAACTTGAATACGAAATCAAAGGAAAGTCCGACGTCGAGCAGGTGACGGGTCGGGCCAAGAAGTCCGTGGACAGCCTGGGGGCGTCCTTCAAGAAGGCCGGGGACGACATCACGAAGAAGCTCGCCGGCATGGTCAGCATGGCCGCCCTGTTCGACAAGGCCTTGAGTTTCTCGCTCGATACCGTCCGCGAATTCGGGGTCATCGCGGATCAGGTCGGAAAGAGCGGTCTGTCTGCCGAGCAATTCCAATCCCTCGCCTTCGCCGCCCAGCAGTCCGGCGTCTCCATGCAGACGCTCGCCAAGGCGACCCGCCAGCTGCGGACTGACATGGCGGAAGCGGCCGCCGGAAACGCCGACCAGATGAAGAAGTTTCAGGCGCTGGGAATCACGATGGAGCAACTGCGGTCTGGCAACGCCCAGGCTGTCTTCGTTGCCTTGGCTAATGCGATGTCAGGCGCCGCGACTGAGTCCGACAAACTGACCATCGCCACGGGCTTCTTCGGGGACAAGGTCGGGAATGAAATCATCCCGATGCTCGGCGACGTACTCAAACTGCAGCAGGACATCGCGAACGCTCCAATAGTCGATGCGGAGACGCTCAAGATGCTCGACGAGTATAACGACAAGATTGATAAGATGATCGCCAAATTTAAGGTGGCGGTCGCCCAATACTTCCGGCTCGTCGAAATCATCGAGAAGTACACGCCCCAGGGCATCGTCATCAAGTACGTCCGCGACAAATTCCTTGGCGACAATGAGGCTCCGCAGCCGGCGGCACAGGCTCCCGAGAAACAGGCCGACACCGCGAAGAAGGTCATCGACTCCCTGAAGAAGCCTGAGAAGGAACCGAAGAAGGAAAAGGAGAAGGCGGCCGACACGAAGTCCATCGAGACGACTGCCACATCCGTTTCAGGCAACGTCATCGGTGTCGGACAGAACCCCGTCATCTCCGCCATCAGCGAGCAGATCGAGCTGGCGAAACAGCAACGCGACTACCTCGCCATCATCGCGGCGAAGGGTCAGCCACCGAACACCACTGGCGACATCACGAACAAGGGCGCCACGCCCGACACCCCTGCGACCAAGAAACCTTAACCGATTAAAACCACATGGCCCTCGTATCCACAGGCGACCCCCTGACCACCAAACTCCTCCAGCCTGGAGGAACCTTCCAGACTAACGGCTACGGACTGCTGACTGGCCGTGCGACCTTCTACGTCAATGCCGCCCAGTCCGGCTCGGCCGTCGTTCCTGGTCAGGTTCATCCGAACTATTCCGACCTGTTCGTCCACAAGTACGTCCTTACGAAAGGCGCGCTCGACCTCGACACCATCGAAGCGGACTACGTCGGCATCAACAGTTTCCTCGGCGACACGACCCGCCCAGAAGTGACCGCCTCCAACGGCCTCACCTCGGAGCACATCGTCACGCATCCCAACTTCTTCGGGCCTTCGGCCGGATTCACGACCGCCATCGCCGGCAATGGTACGACCTTCACGGCCTCGACCATCAACCCAGACTACAAGGTCGGCGGCGTCTTCGGCGCCCACTTCAAGGGGACGGCCACGAACGCCGGCGGCTTCGTCGGCTTCCTCGATTCGAGCACCTCGGCAAAGCAATACTTCTACGGAAAGAGCCAGTACCTCGCCCCGACGACATCCTTCTCCGGGTGCATCTACACGAAGTCAGCCTCCAACTGCACGTCCATCCGCGATTCCCTTGGCAAGTCCAGCGGAACCAACTCCTTCGCCGGAATCAAGCTCATCCCCGACCACCTCGGCACGACATGGACGGCCAGCATCAAAGGCGAGACGCGCAACACCCTTCTGCTCTCTCAGGTCAACTTCGAGGATTACTGCGTCAACCCTTCCGGCACGCCCCTGATCTACAAGATTAACTACGAGATTCGGTTCAACCGCGAAGGATATCCTGCCGAAGTCTACGCGAGCGCATGAGCAAGGCACAACCAGGAGCGGGCTACGGCTTCACGTCCAGCGGATACGGCTTCAGCCTGAACACGCTTGACCCCTTCCCCGTGCAGGAGGCCGCCGCCCCAGACCATCCGTTCAAGCTGAACGTCTACTGGATGGAAGAGTCCGCGATGTTCTTCGCAACGGTGACCGCCGGCACGGTCAACAACATCGTCCCGGTCATCTGGGGCGGCGGCCCTATCGACGACCTCTTGAACGTCACCCCTAAGCCCGAGATGGGCCTCGCCACGGTGCAGGTCGCCCCGGGCTTCTTCAACGCCTACGTCCGTTGCGGCCCTGACTCGACCACTCCATACATCTTCCCGACGTCTGATCGCGACCAGGCTGGCTATCCTCAAGTCTACTTCTCGACGACCGAAATGACCGACACGGATGAGTTCACATACATCAAGATTGCGGACGCTCAGGTCGATGTCGCCACCAAGACGGTTCAATCCGTCGTCCAGTATGTCACCGGCTCCCTGTGGGCCTCGCGCATCAAAGTCGGAACCCTTACGGCGAAGTATTACTACGCCCGCGTCTAAGCCATGGCGACTGCTGTTGATGGTCCATTTATCGCACTTTCTGAGGCCACTTGGCGCAGCAGGTTCGGATATGTAGAATGGACCAAGAAGGACCTAACGCTTGCTGAAGCCACCACCGACAACGATACTTTCCTTTTTACTGGCGGAGGTAATTATGGTTTTAGTTTTTATGGCGGATTAGACAGTCAATCATTCATCGCCGTCTCCCAGATTAACGAAGACTACATCCCAGAGTTCGTAGGACAGACCTTCTACCCGGCAGGACAGGGAGACCCCCCTGAGACTTCAGGGATCTATACCATCTACCCTGCCCCGCCCCAGACGATGACGGAAGACCTGTTCACCACCGGCACCCAGAATGTCGATAACTCAGAGCCTACCTCCACTACCTACTGGTTCTACAATGTCGACGGCGTGGACGGCCTGACCGACCAGACGGCCTGACCCCCTCCACGGGATTGCCCGACCCCGCAGATTTAAGGCCATGTCGAATACCGTAACCATCTCCCAGGGCAACAGCTTCGCCTGTTCCTTCGTCTGGACGCCCGGCCCCTCCGGCCCTGCGAATCTTTTGACGACCACCCTCACCTCGACCTTCGAGGACAAGTGCGGGAAGCAGTACCCCCTGACCGTCACCAAGGCGCTCGACGGCCTGTCCTTCACCGTCTCCTATGCCGGCGACACCGCTGACTGGTCTGTCGGCCTCGGCCGCTGGGACATCAAATTCGCCTTCAGCTCGACGAGCATCTCGCGCACGGAAATCTTCAGGGTTCAAGTCATTGAATCCGTGACTGCCTAAGCGCCATGCCCGACGCGACCATCACCTCGACCGAGTCCACCTTCGGCACGATCAGCGGCACGTTCCTCGAGACGGGGGCGACCATCCAAGGCACCATCACGGGCATCGTGGCCGGCACGCTGGACGGCTCCGTCGGTGTGCCTGGGCCTGTCGGGCCGGCTGGTAGTCAAGGCCCGCAAGGCCAGCAGGGGGTTCCCGGCCAGCCAGGACAGAAGGGCGACAAGGGCGACAAGGGTGACCAAGGCGAGCCGGGTCAGCCCGGACAGCCCGGCCAGCCGGGTCAGAAAGGTGACAAGGGCGACCAAGGCGAACCCGGACCTCCCGGCCCCGCTGGGGTTGTCTCGGCTACGGCTCCGCTTTCGCTGGTGTCCCAGAACCTGAGCATCGACCTATCGGCCTACGCGACTCAGTCCTTCGTCACGTCGCAGGGGTATATCACCAGCGCGGCGCTGACCCCTTATCTCCTGATCGAAGACGCGGAGTCTTCCTTCTACCCCCTCACAGGTAACCCTTCCAATTTCCTCACCTCGGCGGCCCTCTCCGGCTACGCCACGGAATCTTGGGTAACCTCTCAAGGCTACCTTACATCGGCCCCTGTGACTTCGGTCGCTGGCAAGACCGGTGCGGTCACGCTGGCGGCTGGGGATATCTCCGGCCTCGGCACGCTCGCCACGGTCAACGACGCTCCTTCCGATGGCTCTCAGTACGCTCGTAAGAACGGCGCTTGGGATGTTGTCACCCCTGCCTCGTCTGTCGCGTGGGGCGATATCACTGGCACGCTGTCCGACCAGACTGACCTGCAGACGGCGCTGGACGCCAAGGTGAACACCCTCGGAGGGTCGCTTGTCTCTGGCTTCCTCGAGGGTTGTCAGGTCGTTACGACCCCCGCCTTTGGGGATAACAGCCTTGCGGTCGCCGACACCGCCTTCGTGCAATCCGCCCTGCTCGGCGGAACCGCTGTCGCCCGCAACCTCGAGGTGGAAGTCCGCAACCAGTCCGGCGCAACGATCACGGCAGGCTCCATCGTCTACATCTCTGGGGCCACGGGCAACAAGCCCCTCATCACAAAGGCTCAGGCGAACAATGACGCGAACTCCGCCCAGACCATGGGCTTCGTCAAGACCGACATCGCCAACAATGGCACGGGCTACGTCATCGTTCGAGGCGTCCTTGATGCCATCGACACCTCCGCCCTGACCGAAGGCGTCCAACTCTACCTCTCCCCGACCACCGCCGGAGCCTGGACGACCACCAAGCCGTCCGCCCCGCAGCATCTGGTCTACGTCGGCATCGTCATCCGTTCGCACCCCAATCAGGGAACCATCCTCGTCGCCGTCCAGAATGGCTATGAGCTGGACGAACTCCATGACGTCGCGATCGCCAGCAAGGCCAACAACGACCTGCTGGCCTACGAGTCCGCCACGAACCTCTGGAAGAACAAGTCCTTCGGGACGCTCGGCCTGCTGACTTCCAGCGCAGCGGCCTCTACTTACTACCCCCTCTCGTCTAACCCCGCCGGCTACCTGACCTCCGCCTCCCTCTCTGGCTACGCCACGGAGTCCTGGGTCACGGCAGGCTTCTACCCCCTGACGGGCAATCCTTCGGGCTTCATCACTTCCTCGGCCCTCTCGCCCTACCTGCTCAGCTCGACTGCGGCCTCGACCTACCAGACGCAGTCGGGAATGTCGGCCTACCTCGCCAAAGCCGACAACCTCGCAGGCCTTGCCTCGACCAGCACGGCGCGGACTAACCTCGGCCTTGGAAGCATCGCCACGCAGTCGGCCTCGTCTGTTGCGATCACGGGCGGAAGCATCAGCACCACGACCTTCAGCGGAACGCTCAACAGCGTCGCCGTGCAGTCTGGGACTGGCATCACGTTCCTCACGGATGTCACCACCCAGAACACCGCCTACCCCGGCCCTTCTGGCTTCCTGCTGAAAGCCGATAACCTGTCTGGTCTGGCTAACACCGCCACCGCTCGGACGAACCTCGGCCTCGGTTCCGCCGCCGTCGAACCTGCCACGAAACTCGTCCCTGCTGGCGGCACGACCGGGCAAGTCCTGGCTAAGTCCAGCGCGACCGATTGGGACGACGCGTGGATCACGCTCCCTTCCGCCCCTGTCACTTCTGTCGCTGGAAAGACCGGAGCCGTCACGCTGGTCGTCGGTGACGTCTCGGGTGCGGCTCCTCTCGCCTCCCCTGCGCTGACGGGTGTTCCTACCGCCCCGACGGCTACCGCTGGAACTTCGACGACTCAGCTGGCGACAACGGCCTTCGTCACGACCGCGGACAACCTGAAGGCGAACCTCGCAAGCCCTGCCTTCACAGGAACCCCTACTGCTCCGACTGCCGCGACCTCAACGAACACGACCCAACTCGCCACCACGGCCTTCGTGGTCGGTCAGGCTGGGACTGCGACCCCTGTCGTCGATGGAACCGCCTCCGTTGGCACGTCCCTGCTCTACGCTCGTCAGGATCACGTCCACCCTACGGACACTTCCCGCGCGCCGTTGGCTTCGCCGACCTTTACCGGAACCCCTGCTGCTCCCACAGCCGCGGTCGATACCAATACGACCCAAGTCGCGACCACCGCTTACGTCGTCGGTCAGGGATACTTGAAGTCTGCCACGGCCTCAAGCACCTACGCCCCTCTTGCGTCCCCTGCCCTGACAGGAACCCCTACCGCTCCGACCGCCACGGCTGGGACGAACACCACGCAGATTGCTACGACAGCCTTCGTCACGGCGGCTGTCCCGGCTTTCGCGACGGCAGCCCAGGCACGAGGCTTCACCAGCACCACGACGGCCATGAGTCCTCGCCAGGCTATCTGGGCGATGCTTTCGCAGGATGTTGTCTATGTTGAGCGAGCTGGATTTCAGATCACGAATGTAGGAACGGTAAGCAATCAGGGCGGTTGGCTTTCGACTTTCACCCGACTTGGAACGGCAGGGGCTTGCTCTTCTCGGGCAAGCATTTTTGGACAAAGCCAGGTTGACCAGACTTGGAACGCTGAGTCTAAGTCGAATGGCGCCGGCTTCCTTAACTTCTCACTTCGTAAGATTTTCTCGGGACGAACCGCATCTGATGCGCTAACCGATCCACTTATCACCTTCAGGTGGTCGCATGGTAAGGCAAATACGGATGGCATCGGCGACTTGGTTCGCCGTGGCTTTGGTTGGAAGTTTGTCGGCGGAACCGCACCTCGTTATCTTAGTCTCGAAGTCCATAACGGAACGACGCTAACCAGCGTAACTTCTACGTTTGCTCCTACTTCCGGTATTCCATTTGACTGGGATATCGAATCGGACGGAGCCGGTAATGTTACCCTCTATGTCAACGGAGCTTCTGTCGCTACCTCTAACGCCGGGCCTACTGGTGCTACGAATGTGACCTCAAGCATCTGGCAGGAAGAAGTGGCTGCGTCTGCCGCCATCACTAATCCTTTCACCTCATTCGTCCACAGCCGTGGTCGTTACGTCGTAATCAACCCATGACCTACATCTACAAAGTCACCGTCATCGGCGTCTCCGTGAACAACTGGCAAGACCTCCGAAACCTAATCTTCAACGGAGCGCAGCCTGTCGAAGAAACCTACGGAGGCCAGGAAGGCATCTACACCTTCCCAACCCCGCAGACCCCTGCCGACCTCGGCCCCCTCGTCAAAGTCGAACTCCTTTCCGAATAACCTATGATCACCGCCATCCTCATCTCCCTCATCGTCGGCTTCATCGCCGGCGCGCTCGTCTTCCGCAAACACGCCTCCCGCGCCGCTCAGCTGGAAGCCAAGGGCAAGACCATCCTCGACGTCCTCAAGGGTCGCTAATCCCCGATGCGTCTGCTCCTGGTCATCGCCGTCCTCTGCCTGACCGGGTGCAGCCTGTTCCGCAAGGGCGAGGCTCCCCTGCCCGCCCAGCCGGAAGCCCCCACCAAGGAGTCCGCCGTCGTCACGCTGGGCAAAGACCTCGACAAGACCGACCACAGGGTAGGTGCGGCCCTCGTCGCCATCGAGCGTAACGCCGACAAGCCCAAGGTCGTGGTCGCGGAGTCCCGCCTCGCCCAGTCCTACCTGCCCCAGCCCCCAGAGGCTGACGTGGCCTTCGCCATGGCTCGGGCTACCAAGGCTGACCCCATCGACTACGCCAAGCAGATGGAGTTCGGACGCAAACTCGCCACCGCCGTCAACCGCGCTTGGGAACGCCTGGAGGCCGACCAGAAGGAAGCCAAGAGAGTTTCCGACCTGAAGGACGCACGGATCGTCGAGCTGACCAAGGAGGTCGAGCGCGTCAAACAGGAGGCCAGCCGGAACATCTGGACACTGGCTGGGGTGGGAGTCGCGGTCATCGGAGCGCTCGCCACGGCCTTCGCATCGCCCAAGGTTGGCATCCCTCTCCTCGCCTGTGGCGGTGCCATCGGAGCATTCCCATTCGTGGTCGAGTCGTCTCACTTTGACCTTATCGTGACCATCGCTCTTACGGGCGGTGGCATTCTGCTTGGATGGTTGGCTTGGGATTATGTCCGCGACATGGTCAACGCGAACCCCAGCAAGGATGCGGAGATTAACCCCCCGCAATCTACGCACGAAGATGACAAAGCGTAAGCCCGCCAAGGTCATCTGGCGCAAACTCGGCAAGGAGAAGGCTTGGGGTCAGGCCACCATCGGCGAGAACCTCATCGAGATTGACCCCCGCCTCGGTGCCAAGCGTCAGCTGGAAGTCCTCTGCCATGAGCAAGTCCACCTGACATTCCCTGGCATGAGCGAGGCGGACGTAGACCGGGCAGGGAAAGACCTCGCCGCCCTCCTCTGGTCGCAGGATTACCGCCGCGTCGTCCTCGCCCCCAACGCCAAGCCTCCCCGCATCTCGTGAGCGCATCGCCCTTCAACCCCGAGGAAATCCCTCCGCAGGTCAAGGACGGCATCGTCGCCGGCATCCTTGGCGGCCTCGCTATGGTCGCCCGACTACTGCTCTCGACGGAACCCGTGTCCTTCGGCTGGGTCGTCCGCCGTGTCCTCGCCGCCGCGATCACCGCGGCCCTCGTCGGCTACGGCATCCAGGAGCATATCACCAGCCCCGGCCTGAAGATGGGCGTCATCGGAGCGGCAGGTTACGCGGCCCCCGAATGCCTCGACTATCTGCTGAAGTACGTCAAAGCCCGCGGCGAAAAGGAAGTCGCGGCAGTCACCGCCAAGGCGAGCAAACCCCATGGCAAAGGAAAAACCTCAAAGCGGAAGCGCTAACCTGCTGCTGGCGGTCTCCCTGCTGACGGCCTTCGCCGGGGTAACGGCCTTGGCCTCCGCCTTCATCGCCGGCTTCGTCCTTGACCAGATACTGAACTCCCCCGAGGCGATGGTCATGATCGTCGTGGACGGGGCCATCAAGTCCGACTCCGCCGCCCTCGAAAAGAACCTGTCCTGGGCGACGCAGGGTCTGAAGGCCGTCCGAGACTTGGGGTGGGCGTTGGCGGTCGGGTGCCTTGGGGTAGGGGTGGCGGTCTTCCTACGCTCCCGCCGTCAAAAGGCCTCCTGAGGCCAGCCAGAGGGGTCTATTGGGGTGTCCTATGGGCGACCCAGCCCCCTGCTTTGACCCCCTAAAACCACCCTGTCAAAAGTTTCGGTTAAAAGGTTTGACGAGTGGGGTAGTCATACCCGAGAGTGTGTGGGCAATACCGCACACCACATGAAACTACTGATCGCCACCATCATCCTCGG
>Ga0255154_1000467_pt1 | contig 12329 bp, 11 predicted proteins | sample Atl_Atl_RepB_8h_FD_188419 | JGI IMG/M metagenome (GOLD analysis project Ga0255154, IMG submission 188419) | Freshwater microbial communities from Altamaha River, Georgia, United States - Atl_Atl_RepB_8h | ecosystem: Environmental > Aquatic > Freshwater > River | place: USA: Georgia | collected...
CTGGCACGGAGAATCCTTTCATGGAAGCCCCGCCCGGCGGGATGCCGGCTTTCGTCCGCGCGATGCGCGCCCGGTTTCCGTCCGCCGACTTCCGGTCGCCCGGCCCGCATGGGGCCGACTTCGGCGCGACCGCCCACGGCGCGAAACTCCCGGGCCTGCCGCTCGAGGCGGAGCTGCTCCGCTGCAAACAGGTCGTCGACCTCTGCCTCGACGGACAGTCGGCCGTGATCGCCGACTGACGCCCCGCCGCTGGACAAACCCCTCCGCCTGGGCAGACCGACTGATCATGCCGAACACTCGACGCATCGAAACCTACGCCACGGGCGAAGGAGAGGGATTCATGCGGGGCAAAGTCCGCCGCTTGTTCAGCTGCGAGCTGCACCTTGGCCCGGGCCATACGGAGGAGACGCACTTCATGGTCGGCATGGAATCCGAAGAGGAGTATTACGTCCTGTGGAAGGACACGGAATGGTCCGAGGAAGCCGGTGACGCGGTGGCTTGGACGCCGCGCGGCAATTTCGCCGAACCCGACGTCTGGCGCCGACTCCTCGACGCTTACCTGCGCGCGGCCAAGGAGTCCGAAGGCTTCGACGGGTCCGAGTTCACTTCCCTCGTCACCTCGCCTCGCGGCCCGCTGCCCAAGGCCGAGATCCGCGCGGCGCTCGCCAAGGTCTTCGGAGGCGGGCGCTAAGGCTGCTCCTTATCTTGTGTGTCGCCTGGCCTCGTGAAGGCCGCCTTCACCGCCCCGCCAAAAATAATATTAAAAATCTTCCCCCCGTAAGGGGGGAACGGACTTCGCCGCCCCCGGTCGGCGGCGGTCCGACGAAAAAGCGGGGTATACTGAGGACCTATGCCCCGCCACACCCTGCAATCCGCCGCCTTCCGCAAGAACCGCCGTCCGATCATCTGGCTCGACGTCGAAAAACGGAAGGCCGATCCCGAGCCGGCGCTGACGTCGGTGCATTGGGCCGACGGCCTGAAGACCTACGCCCATGAGCCGATCCTCGCCGCTTCGGCCAAGGCCCGCGGCCTCGAGTTCCAGCCATGGGGCCGGCTCGCCGCGGAAATCGTCCGCGTGGCGATGGTCACCGAAAGCCTGCTCGCCGGCTACAGCATCCCGGAGCGCGACCTGCTCATGGCCGCCTGTCCCGAGCAGGCCGAGTGGATCAGGGAGAACTACCTGAACGCCAACGCGGCCAAGTGGTTCAAGCGCCACCGGCCGGCGCTCCATGCCGAAGCCCGGCGGCTCGCCGGCGAGCGGCGCAAGCCCGGGCTCAAGGACTTCCTCCTCCAGCCCGCCGTCGGCTATCCCTATAAGCGATACCTGCTCGACGTGAAGCCGGGGGCCATCCTCGGCCGGCTGCGCAAGCTCCTGGCCAAGCGCGGCGGCGTCCATCGCGAGCTCACCAACGAAGCGCGCCGCGATTGGACCAACCTCATCGAGTATAACCGGCAGGACGTCCTCGGCATGATCCACGTCGTCGCTTATATTAAAGGAGGCCAGCCGGCGGACTGAGGCCGCGGAAAGGCGGCCTGAGCGGTTTTGAGGGCCGTTCTTCGGGGTTGTCACCCTTCGGCCGCGGCTTGTAATAGTCTTTCATGTCGTCCCCGCTCGGAGATGAACCCACCCCGTCTGCCCCGGACGCGCCCGCGTCTGTCCCGGCGCCGGTGGCGGTGTCGTCCGAGCCCTTGGCCCGCCCGCGCCGCACCCTCTGGCAGCGCGTCGGCGGCGAAGGCCTGGCCCTCTCGGTCCTCATCCACATCGTCCTGATCCTCATCGCCGTCGTCTGGGTCGTCTCGACCATCACCGACAACGCCGGGAAGAAGGACCCCAACAATTTCGCGACCGGCGCCGGCGGCGGTTCCGGCGGCCCCACCGCCAAGCAGTTCAAGACCAAGGCCGTTCCCAAGAACATCAAGTCGCTGGCCAAGGCCAACTCGCGCATCACCAGCAAGAACGCGAATTCGACACTCGCCGTCGCGAGCCTCCCCAGCATGGCCAACCCGCTGCTCTCCGCGGGCGCCGTCGGCGGCGGCAGCTCCAAGGGTTTCGGCGGCGGTTCCGGCGGCGGCATCGGTTCCGGCAAGGGCATCGGCGTCGGCGGCGGGAAGAACTTCGTCTCCCTCTTCGGCGCCAAGGGCGGCGCCGGCTCCGCCCTCATGGGTCAGTTCTGGGACATCAAGCGCCCCAGGGATCCCAAGAAGCCGCCGTTGGTCAAGCTCACCCCGGGCAGGGGTGATTATGGGTACACCGAGCAGGAGATCTCCGACTATTTCAAGGCCATCCGCTCCATCATCACACGCGGCAACGCGAACTTCGCCTTAGATAAGTATTTCCGCGCCGACGCGGTCCTGTCCGCCAACGGCATCTTCCAGCCGACGATGGACGCCGCCGAAGCCCCCAAGGCCTTCGGCGTCGAGAAGGAGGTCGCCCCGGTGCTCTGGCTCGGCGTCTATCAGGCCAAGATCAGCGCGCCGTTCGCGGACAGTTTCCGTTTCGTCGGCGGCTGCGACAACGTCCTGGTCGTCATCGCGAACGGCAGGGTCGTGCTCGATGGCAGCCTGAAGTATGCCCCCGGGGCTTCGGCCAAGCATTATTACGCCGCCGACTGGAAGCAGACCACCGATCCCGTGAAGGGCATGGTGGCTCGCCCGGCTACGAACAACTTCCCCTTCGTGTACGGCGATTGGGTCCAGATGGGGCCGAATTCCACCACCGACATCACCATCATCCTCGGCGAGACCGGCGGCAAATACGGCGCCTTCCTCACCATTGATTATAAGACCGCGCCCTGGCACAAGGGCGGTTCCCTGCCGCCCGGCGGCATCCTCCCGGTCTTCCTCGTCGGCAAGCCCGAGCAAGAACTCAAGGACCTCATGATGAAGGCCGGGGCCGAGCATGACGTCCGGCCTTACCTGGACGGACCGATCTTCACGCCCAAGCGCGGGACCGGCCCCAGCGTCTCGAGGTAAGGTGGGTGCTTTCGCGGGTCTTTCCGCGGAGGGTGGGAGGCATTCTCAGGTCCCAGGTCTCATTCTGTTCAACTGAGCCTCTGGGCCTCTCCGGTCTTCCCGTCTCCCTGACTAACCGGCCAACGGATCAACTGGTCAACTAATGCTAAAGTAACCTGGCGGAGGGGAAGGGATTGGTTCGCTGCGCTCAGGGCTGACGCCCCGTTGCCTCTGGCAACGCCCATCTTCGCAAGGCAAGAGCCTTGCTTCGTCGACCCCCTCCGGGGGTTCTCATCCCTTCGGCTATCCTCGGGCCAACTGGCCAACGGATCAACTGGTCAACTAATGCTAAAGTAACCTGGCGGAGGGGAAGGGATTCGAACCCCCGGAACCTTGCGGTTCATCTGATTTCGAATCAGACGCAATCGACCACTCTGCCACCCCTCCTTACCAGGACCTTGGAGGAAGGCATCGGGGGGGTAGTCGGGCAAGAGGAAAGTAGCCTGGGGCCGCCCGGAAAGGCCCAGTATCCTCGGGTTTAAGCCGTCCGGAGGCCCGGGCCGCCCCTCCGATGCAACATTCCCGTACTTGCCCTGTCGGAACAGCAGAGTTATCTCCGAACACCCCCCTACCCATGATCCGTCTGTTTGCCTTCCTGCTGGCGTTCGCCGGCCTCCTCCCGTCGTTGCGCGCCGAGACCCAGTGGATCTGGGCCTCGAAGAACAACGTGAGCAACCAGCAGGTCTGGCTGCGCGGCTCGTTCGAGGTCGGCAAGCTGCCGTCCAAGGCCGAGCTCGTCGCCTCCGCTGACAACCATTGCAAGGTCTGGATCAACGGCAAGGAAGTCGGCGGCTCCGACGACTGGGAGCAGCCCGTCCGCGCCAACCTGAACGGCCACCTCAAGGCCGGCCGCAACACCATCGCCGTCCTCGCCCGCAATGACGGCGGCGTCGCCGCCTTCGCGCTCCGCGTCACCGCCGGCAAGGCCATCCTCTTCGAGTCCGGCTCCGCCTGGAAGGCCTCGCAGGCCGAACCCGCCAAGGGCTGGGAAGCCGCGAACTTCGACGACGCCAAGTGGGAGAAGGCCACGGTGGTCCAGAAATACGGCACTTCGCCCTGGGGCGACGTCCTCGCCAACGCCAAGAAGACCCCGGTCGCGGCGGCCGATGACCTCATCCTTCCGGCCGGCTTCAAGGCCGACCTCGTCCACCTCGTCCCGCGCGGCACCCAGGGCACCTGGGTCAGCCTCGCCGTCTCGCCGCAGGGCGACCTCGTCGCCGGCGACCAGCTCGGCGTGCTCTGGCGCGTCTCCCTGGCGGACCCCGCCAAGCCCGTCGTCACCAAGATCGACACGCAGTTCTTCGGCTGCCACGGCCTCCTCTTCGCCCACGGCGCCCTCTACGCCTGCACCAGCGAGAAGGGCAAGGGCGACATCTGGCGCCTGCGCGACACCAAGGGCGACGGCTCCTACGCCGAGCAGACCATGATCCGTTCCCTCAAGGGCTCCGGCGAACACGGCCCGCACCAGCTCGTCCTCGAGCGCGACGGCTCCATCCTCGTCGTGGGCGGCAACCACACCGCCTTGCCCGATGACGAGAAGGCCGGCGCGCCCGTGCGCCGCTGGGACGAAGACGACCTGCTGAAGAAGTTCGAAGACGCCAACGGCCATGCCGTCGGCATCAAGGCCGTCGGCGGTTGGATCGCCCGCATGGACAAGGACGGCAAGGACTGGGTGCGCGTCGCCACCGGCTTCCGCAACGCCTACGACGCGAGCATCGCCCCCGACGGCGACATCTTCACCTACGACTCCGACATGGAGTGGGACATGGGCGCGCCGTGGTATCGCCCCACGCGCATCTACCTCGCCACCCCGGGCGGCGAGCTCGGCTGGCGCTCCGGTTCCGGCAACAACGCCTTCGCCGGCCTCGACATGCAGCCTCCGCTGCTCGACATCGGTCCGGGCAGCCCCACCGGCTCCACGATGGGCACCGGCGCCAAGTTCCCCGCCGCCTACCAGCGCGCCTTCTTCGCCTGCGACTGGACCTACGCCACCCTCTACGCCATCCACCTCGAGCCCTCGGGCGGCGGTTGGAAGGCCCGCAAGGAAGTCTTCGCGGCCGGCAAGCCCTTCTCCGTCACCGACGCCGTCATCCGTCCGCAGGATGGCGCCATGTACGTGACCATCGGCGGCCGCGGTGGTCAGTCCGCCCTCTACCGCATCCGCTATGCCGGACCGGAATCCACCGCTCCCGCCGCCTGGTATAAGGCCACCCCGGAGCAGCTGCTCCGCCGCGAACTCGAAGCCCTGCGCTCCACGCCGCCCTCGGCGGCCAACCTCGCCAAGGCCTGGCCCCTGATGGGTCACCCCGACCGCTGGGTCCGCTACGCCGCCCGCATCCTCGTCGAGCATCAGCCGGTCGCCCAGTGGCGCGACCGCGTGAAGCCCGACGCCAACGCCGACCTCGCCCTCAACGCCGCGGTCGCGCTCGCCCGCGCCGGCGGCAAGGAAGACCTCCCCGCCATCGTCGCCGCCGCCGACTCCGCCGCTTCCTCCAAGGAGCTGCGTCTCCGGCAGGATCGCCTCCGCGTCTTCCAGGTCGCCTTCTCCCGTCATGGCCGGCCCGACGCCGCCACCGCGGCCCGTCTCGGCAAGGAATGCGCCGATCGCCTGCCCTCGGGTGACAACGCCCTCGACCGTCAGCTGGCCTTGGTCGCCATCTTCCTCGACGCGCCCAACGCGCCCGAGCGCGTCCTGCAGGCCATGAAGGTCGCGCAGCCCGGTCCCGCCGTCGAGGCCGACCCGGAAGTCCTCGCCCGTCACCCCGGCTACGCCAAGGCGGCGGCCTCGGCCATGGCGGTCACGCCTTCCTCCACGCGCATCGGCCTGGCCATCTACCTCTGCCGCGCGAAGGTCGGCTGGACCCCGGCGCTCCGTCAGCAGTACTTCACCTTCCTCGACGCGCTCGGCCAGGCCGAAGGCGGCAATTCCCTCAAGGGCTTCGTCCGCAACATCCGCAAGGAAGCCCTGGAGGCCGCCCCGGCCGCCGAACGCGCCGCGCTGGAAAACATCGCGCCCGCCACGGCCCGCAAGCCCGCCGCCCCGCTTCCCGTCGCCGCCGGCCCCGGCCGCCTCTGGACGCACGCCGAGGCCCTCAAGGCCTGGGAAGAAGCCAAGGCCAAGAAGGAGTTCAATTACGACAACGGCCGCAAGATGTTCTCCGCGGCGCTCTGCTCGCAGTGCCACCGCCTCGGCACCGAAGGCGGCGCCCAGGGTCCGGATCTCTCCGGTCTCGGCGCGCGCTCGGCCCCGGCCGACATCCTCATGAGCATCGTCCAGCCCAGCGCGGTGCTCTCGGACCAATACGCGAACTCCGTCGTCTCGCGCGTCGACGGCGGCAAGACCATCGGCCGCATCCTCAACGAAGAGGGCGACAAGCTCGAGCTCGCCGTCAATCCGTTCGACCCCTCGGTCACCGTCACGCTCAACCGCTCGGACATCCTGGCGATCGACCGCTCTCCGGACAGCCCGATGCCGGTCGGCCTGATCAACTCGCTCAACCCGGCCGAGCTGGCCGACCTGCTCGCCTACCTCATCTCCGGCGGCAACAAGGAAGACGCGCTGTTCGCGAAGTGAGGCGTCGCCAGGGATAGCGACGCAGAAGGGCGGCTCCGGCCGCCCTTCTTGTTTTGGGGTGTCCGCCCCGCGCCGACCGGCCCGTCCGCCGGCTCAGTAGTTCAAGGCCGCCTGCACGCCCAGCACGTGGTAGTTCTGCCAGTCGCGCGCCCCCCGGGTCGAGCGCCAGAGATAGTAGAGGCGCAGGTCGAGATGGGCGTCGGGCCGGAGCAGCACGCCGAGCGGCGTCAGACGGTTCTCGGTCACGCGGTCCTGGTGGAAGTCATAGAAGACTTCGTTGCTGGCGTAGACTCCGCGGAAAAGGCCTTCCTTGTGCAGCGTCCAGTCGAGCTGCGGCCGGAAGCGGGCCCGGGTCGAATAGTCTCCGCCGTGGCGCCAGCGCCACTCGATGCGGTCGCGGAAGGTCAGCGTCAGCGAGTCCGTCAGCCGGACGGTGGGGTTGACCTCGAATTCGAAGCGCGTCCAGTCGACGAGGGCGGTCTCGTCGGCGTTATAACCTTCGAGGACCGAGATGTTGGCCTGCAGCTGCCAGGTCGGGTTCAGGTCATAGCGCACCCGCGGGCTGGCGATCCAGGTGTGGATGCGGCCGAAACCGTCGTCGGAGCGGAGGTGGAGGTCGTTGCCGACGCTCCACTGCTCGTTCAGGCGCACCCAGACCGTGTTCTGATACCACCCTTGCATCCCTTCGGCGAAGAGGGCGGCGGGAAGGAGGGCGAGGCAGGTGAGCAGGCGCATGGGAGGAGGACTTAAGGACGGATCGGGCCAGTGCAAACGCACAAATCGGGGCCGCCCTCCGTCCCGCCCCGGCATGAAAAAGGGCGGCTCGCGCCGCCCTTCTGTTTTCCGGCCGACCGAGCGGCTCCTCAGCCGGGCAGCGTGAACGCGGGGAGCTTGCGGATCTCGCCGCCGGCCATCGCGGACTCGTGGGCGAGGATGCCCGTGCAGGTCCAGTTGGCGGACTGGCGCGCGTTCGGGAACGGCTCGCGCTTGGCGAGCAGCGCCTGGATGAACTCGTTGGCGAGGTGCGGGTGGGAGCCGCCGTGGCCGCCGCCCTGCGTGAAGGACAGGTGGTCTTCGCCTTCGCCGTAGACGCCCTTGGTCGTGAAGCGCTGGATCTCCTTCGGCAGGCGGTGCGCGTAGTCGGGCACCTTGACCTTGGCGGCGATCTCATGCTCGGGCTTCTTCGCGGTATGGATGACCGGGTCCTCGCCTTCGATGAGCGGCCATTCGAAGGACTTCTTCGAACCGTAGACGTCGATCGACTCGCGGTACTGGCGGGCCGTGTCGAAGAGCGAGCGGATGATGCGCGCCGACACGTCGGACTTATGGAACTTGATGTGGGCCGTCTCGACCGCGAAGGGCGAGTTGTAGATCGGGATCATGTCCTCGGCGATGCGGCCGGAGCCGAAGCACGACACGTACTCCGCGTCGGCGTGGGTGAGGGCGAGCATCGGGCCGACGCAGTGCGTGGCGTAGTACATGGGCGGCAGGCCGGGCCAGTAGCCGGGCCAGCCTTCCATGTCCTGCTGGTGCGAGGCCTGGAGGAACTGCAGGCGGCCCAGCTCGCCCTTATCGTAGAGCTCCTTCACGAAGAGGAACTCGCGGGCGTAGACGACCGTCTCCATCATCATGTAGCTCAGGCCGGTGGCCTTCACCAGCTTCACGATCTCCTCGCACTCGGCGATCGAGGTCGCCATCGGGACCGTGCAGGCCACGTGCTTGCCGGCCTTGAGGGCGGCGATGGACTGGCGGCCGTGGTCGGGGATGGGCGTGTTGATGTGGACCGCGTCGATGTCGGGGTCCTTCAGCATCGCGTCGAAGTCGGTGTAGCGCTTGGCGATCTTGTAGCGGTCGCCGACCGCCTTGAGCTTCTCCGGGTTGCGCTGGCAGATCGCGGCGATCTCAGCGTTCGGGTGGGCCTGGTAGATCGGGATGAATTCGGCGCCGAAGCCGAGGCCGGCCAGCGCGATGCGGATCTTCTGGGTGCTCATGGGGAGTGGCTTCATTCAGCCCGATCGGCCCGCGGAAGGAAGCCGATTTAATGGGACGATGTCGACGGGGGCGGTTCGCAAACCTACCAAACAAGAAGGCCGCCCGGGCGGGCGGCCTTCGGCGGGGAAGGGCGGGCGGCTCAGGCCTGCTCTTCGATCTTCAGGGCGCGGTAGCCGCCGATGCTCTTGAAGTAGAAGAGCAGCAGCAGGTAGATCGCGGCCATGGTCAGCGGCAGGAAGGAGTCGGCCTTCAGCGTGGCGCGGTCGCCGGCCTGGTTGGCGGCGACGATGGCCTTCTGGTCGGCGGTGCCCTTCTCGCCGGCCTTCTTGGCGGCTTCGAGCTTGTCGCCCGCGACGGCCGTGGCCGGAGCGAGGAAGAGGAAGGTCGATTCCTTGCCGGCCTTGTTGGCGGCGTAGACGGCCGGGGCGTCCTTCTGCAGGGCTTCGGCGGTGAAGCGGTCCTTGGCGTAGCCGAGGCCGGGGCCGCCGATCAGGCCGGCGGAGAGCATGCCGATGCCGCCCATGATGGACATCGCGACGGCGCCGGAGCGCGGGAAGCGGTCGCCGACGACGGCGAGCATCGTGGGCCAGAAGAACGTCTTGCCGAGGGCGTAGATGCCGAGGGCGAGGAGGGCGACGGCGAAGCTGTTCATGCCCGAGGCGAGCTGGAGGCCGGTGAAGGCGAGGAGCGCCGAGGTCACCAGGATGCCGATCGGGGAGAGGCCGAGCTTGGTCTCGATGAAGTGGGCGCAGAAGCGCAGGCCGAACATGATGGCCGAGGTCCAGATGAAGAGGGCCTTGCCCTGGTCGGCGGTGAACAGGTTGCCGGTGATGGCTTCGATCCACGAGTCGGTGCCGAGCTCGACCGCGCCGACGATGGCGTGGGTGATGAAGAGCACGAACAGGAGCACGGAGCCGAAGGAGAAGCGCGTGATGACGCCGACGGTGATCAGCAGCACGCCGGCGAGGTAGAGGCCGAGGTTCGGGATGTTGAACACCGGACCGAGGACGTTACCGAGGAAGATCGAGAGCAGGTAGCAGGCGACGAGCGAGCCCAGGATGCCGACGTCCTTGAACATCTCGGAGAAGGAGGCGCCCTTCTCGGCGGCTTCCGACTTCGGGAAGGTCTGGCCGAGGAACATGATCGCGTAGGCGATGGTCGGGACGAGGTAGAAGGCGAGCTGACCCTTCCAGCCGAGGCCGAGGCCGTGGGCGCCGAGGGCGTAGGAGGCGAGGGCGCCGACCACCATGCCGAGGGGCCAGGAGGCGTGCAGGATGTTCAGGTAGTGCGTGCGCTGCTTGGGGAAGATCGTGGCGACGAGCGGGTTGGCCACGGCTTCGAGGGTGCCGTTCGCGTAGGCGAAGATGAACATGCCCCAGTAGAGGAAGTCATACGCGTTCTGCGGGGTCGAGGCGCCGAAGGTGACGAACGCCGAGATGATGTGGCCGAGGAGGGCCAGGGCGACGAGCTTGCCGTAGCCGATCTTGTCGACGATCACGCCGCCGATGATGATGCCGAAGCAGAAGCCCGAGAAACCGGCGCCGCCGATCGCACCCAGCTGGGTGGCGGTGAAGCCGTATTCGGAAGCCCAGGCTCCGAAGACGCCGCCGCGGAGGGCGAAGCCGACGCCGGCCGCGAGGATAGCCATGAAGCCGGCCCAAAGGAGCCGCTTCGCATTAGGTACGGTAGTTTCTTGCATAGTGTAGGGGGGTACGGGCGTGAATAAAACCCATCAGGCCCCCGCTGTCGAGTAGGCATCTGGGGGCCGCCCCCGGGGGTCGCCCCCGGTCAGGCCTTCAGGTTCCGCCGGAACTCGGTCGGGCTCACCTTCATGGCCCGCCGGAACTGGCGGGAGAAATCGCTGGCGTCGTAGAACCCGGTCTGGTGGGCGATCTCGGACGGGCGCAGGCTGGTGTGGCGGAGGAGCCCGGTGGCCGCGGCCACGCGCATCCTCACCAGATAGCCGCGGGGGCTGATCTGATAGGCCTTGTGGAACTGCCGTTCGAACTGCCGGACCGACATCCCGGTCAGCTTGGCCAGCTTGGCGATGTTCAAGGCCGAGGTGAGGTTGTCCTTGATGAATTCGGCGGCGGCTTCGACCCGCAGGAAGGGCTCGAGCAAGGCCTTGGTGCCCTCGTAACTCCGCACCGTCCCGCAGACGCCGCAGGCGTTGCCGGCCGCGTCGAGCAGCGGGACCTTGCTGGTCTCGTACCAGACATGCTCCCCGACGGCGTTGGGGAAGAGCTCGATGATGCGCGGCAGCGGCTGGCCGGTCTGGCAGATCTGAAGGTCCTTCTTGCGGAAGGCCGCCGCCAGTTCGGCCGGGAAGATGTCCTCGTCGGTCTTGCCGAGCAGGCTGGCCTCGTCGGGGAAGCCGCAACGCTGGGCGAAGGCGGCGTTGGCCATCGTGAAGCGCCCCGCCAGGTCTTTCGCGAAGAACATCACCCCGGGTAGGTGGTCGAAGACCGCCCGCAGGCTCTCCGGGCGGACGTCGCGCATCCAGTCATCGCGGGACTCTGGCGTTTTCATACCAAGCAACATAGGCGAGATGGTGGCTATTTCCACTTGATTTTATGGGGTCTTAAGGGGCCCGTGCCCGTCGTCATATCGAAGGGGGTCTTGTCGCATAAAGCCTCATCCTGGCGCCCTAATGCCGGGGCGCCCCCAGGCTAATGACCTCCCCCGGGCGACCGGGAACCGATTTTTACTTTTGAGGTCTTCCTCTTTCCCGCCACCTCTGTCCTTCATCACTCCTATGACCTCCCTCCGTTCCCTCTCCCTGTGCTTCCTCGCCGCCGCCGCCGTGGCCGCCCCGGACGCCGACACCATGAAGCGCGGCGCGGCCGTCTACGGCCGGACCTGCATCGCCTGCCACCAGCCGACGGGCATGGGCATCCCGCCCGTCTTCCCGCCCCTCGCCGGTTCGGAGTGGGTCGCCAAGGACGCCTCGATCGCCGTCCGTAACATCGTCAACGGCATGAGCGGCCCGGTCACCGTCAAGGGCGCCACCTACAACAGCATGATGCCTCCGGTCGCCGGCCTCTCCGACAAAGACATCGCCGACGTCGTCACTTACGTGAACAACAGCTGGGGCAATACCGGCCCGTCGGTCACCGAAGAAGAGGTGAAGGCGATCAAGGCGAAGTACGCCGACCGCAAGACCCCTTGGACCGCCGCCGAGTACGAGAAGGAAGCCAAGGAAGCCCCGGCCAAGAAGTAAGCCCGCGCCCTCCTTCGGGCGGGGTGGCTTGACCAGCGGGGACCTCTGCCGCACTTTGGTGTCTTACCAAAGCGCGCGCAGGCGCGCCCACCCATGTCGACCCCTCAACCCCATCCCGGCGCCCCCGCCCGCACCCGCGAGCAGGTGGCCGACCTGCATTTCATGGACGCGCGCTACAAGCTGCTCGACCTCGCGGCCTTCCTGGACCGCCTCGACCGCGCCGCCGGCGGCGACGACCACCGCGTCCGGGGTCTCCGGGCCGCCCTCCCGCTCCTGCTCGAAAAGGACGAAGGCCGCGTGGCCCGCATCCTGAACCTTTGGAGCGACCCTTCCGCCGAACCCATCGCCAAGGCCGACACCAAGGCCGCCTCGGGCGTCTGGCCCGGCCTCAAGTAAGCCGCCGACCATGCGTTACATCGAACCGCACGGCCACATGGTGAGCCGCACCACCGACGACTACCAGGCCATGGCCCTCGCGGGCTGCGCCGCGATCTGCGAGCCCGCCTTCTGGGCCGGCTTCGACCGCAAGTC
>Ga0255154_1000470_pt1 | contig 12229 bp, 8 predicted proteins | sample Atl_Atl_RepB_8h_FD_188419 | JGI IMG/M metagenome (GOLD analysis project Ga0255154, IMG submission 188419) | Freshwater microbial communities from Altamaha River, Georgia, United States - Atl_Atl_RepB_8h | ecosystem: Environmental > Aquatic > Freshwater > River | place: USA: Georgia | collected...
TTTTAAAACACAAGCCTACTTGGATTGGCAAACAAGTTAAACCCCAATTCTCTGCCAATCCAAGTAGGCTTGTGTTTTAAAAGGTATCCATCTAGCATTTGCCAACACTAATGGCTGAAACAAGGAAGTTTTTGCCCGTTAGCAGCAAACCGGACCGGAACCCGGTTGGCAAACTTCGCAGGGAATTGGCCAAGATGGCCGACTTTCCTCAAGCGAAGGATTTTCTTTCGAACATTACCTTGGGAGTGATTTTCCAAAGGTAAAAGGGGCAAGGATGCTCATGAGATCCCACAGGGTTTGTGCGTTTCTATGCTGTGCAATTCTTTTCAGTCTCCATTCTTCTGGAAACGCTCAGGAAACTGACAAGAAAATGCGTAAGCTGTTGGCCACGCAAAAAGCTTTTCAGGAGGGTGGCGACCACCTTCGAAAGGGCAATTTTCAGGCAGCAGTGTTTATCCTTGAATCTCAAATGAATGACATCGATGGGAACAAGGAATACCTTGACTTACTTAAGCAGGCCTATCAAGGATATTTAAGAGACTTGCATGCCAAGGGCCTGACACAGGAAACCATCCGTTATCAAAAACGTTTGGATATTATGGATCAATCCCAGTTGCCTTCCACTTCAAGTGCATTGATTTCCAATGTCATAGCCAGCATCAAAGCCACGCCTAAAAGCTCCAGCGAAAGCAATCCAGTTCAACCATCCTCCAAAGTGCGTGGAAAAGTGGAAGACATGCCGGAGGATAATCTTTTTTCCTTTACCAACAGCCAAAAATATATCGACGCAAGGGCGAGGCTTGACCAGGCAGAGAAAGAATTTGCCAGCAAAAATTACAAGCTGGCTTCCAGGCTCTATGAGGAAGCCCATCGTTTGGAACCCAGAGCCATGCCCCAGGCGGTGGAAAGGTGGGCATACAGTCGCCTTTACACAGTGGTTGAATCCATGAACCAGAATGCCTCGAGCGTGTCAGACCCTAATTGGGAAAAGGAAATCCGCGCCAGTTTGCAAATGTCCCCCAAGTTGCAAACCTTTGGCAATCAACTTCTCAGCCATCTGGGACAAAGGAGTGCGCCTGCCACGCAGGTTTCCAGTCCCGCACCTTCTGCGGAAGTGAAACATACCGGCCCCTACAAGGATAATTGGTACCTCGCCCAGACCACGAACTTCCGTGTCTGGCACAGGATTTCACAGGCAGAGGCGACCAAGGTGGCAAAATCCGCGGAGGCTTTTCGAGCAGAGGCTGCCATGAAATGGTTCCAATCCGTTGGGCCGGACTGGAACCCCATTTGCGAGATTTACCTGCACGCCACCAAGGAGGAGTATTCCAAAAACACTGGGGCACCCACGGTCTCCCCTGGCCATACCACTTTAAGGACCGAGGGAAGCAGGGTTCTTTCCAGGCGCATAGACCTGCATGTGGATGATTCCAACATGATGATTGGAGTGCTACCCCACGAGACCACCCATGTGGTTATTGCGGGCAGGCTTGGGGAACAGCCTGTTCCAAGGTGGGCGGATGAGGGAATGTCGGTGTTGTCGGAACCTCGCTACCGAATCCAGAAACATCTGGACAACCTGCCCAAGCATGCGCGTGAGAACGCGATATTTCCCTGTGCCAAGTTGATGCAGATGGCTGACTACCCCGAACCAAAATTAGTGGGGCCTTTTTACGCGCAGAGTGTGGCCGTGGTGGACTATCTTACCCGATTGAAGGGCCCTACCACTTTTTCCGAGTTCATGAAGGAAGGCTTGCAAGCTGGTTATGAACCAGCTTTGCGAAAGTATTACAGTATCCAAAGCTATGCTGATCTTGACCAGCTTTGGTGGAATGCCCTGGGGCAAAACACCCAGGTCAGCAGAAACTAAATCTGAAAAGTTTAGTCTTCCGCCTCGGCGCGGTTGCGTTGTTCAGCCTCTGACAGGTAAAGTATGCGGTTGCATGATTTGCAAACCACATAGGCCATGTTTGTAACCTCAATGTACATCTGGGAAGTGATGGTTGTGGCACATGCCTGGCAGAGTTTTCCCTGAACCGGCGAAAGAGCATCATGTCCCATGCCTTGCGCGATACGTTTATACTTTGCAGCAAGATCTTCGGGAAGTTTTGCGACCGATTCAGCCAGGTTCTTATTCGCCTCAGCTAACTGTTTTTCCAAGTCAGCTTTGCGATCCGAGGAACTCTTCTCGATTTTTGCTGATTCATCCCTGGCTGTTTTGAGTTGTTTTTCCTGTTCAGGAAGGATTGCGGCTTTCTCCTCCTGTTCGGAGAGTGCCGTGAGAGCCTCTTCTTCATTTTTGGCGATTTCAGCCTGAGCAAAAGCTATTTCATGCTGCAGGGCATCGATGGCTTTTTGATCTGCAGCCTCGTTCAGTTGTCTTTTATGTTTTGTGATCTGGGCTGTAAGTTCCTTGATGGTGACTTCTTTTTCATGGATGGAAACCTTGAGTTTTTTCTGGTGATCCTGCGCGTCTTTGAATTCCTTCTCCATCCTTTCCACTTTGGTTTTTTGAGCCTTGATCTGGCGTGGAATCCGATCAATTTGTTCCTGCAATTCGAAGGCGTTTTTGCTGTGCTGGTGAATTTCCCGGAAGATTAGTCCTGGCTGGCTCATGATTCAATCGTCCTGATGCTTGGGAGAAGAAAGCAGACCAAAAAAAAGGGCCCCTTGCGGGGCCCTGATGGGTTAACGAAGCTTTGCGAAATCGATGAAGCCCTCAAGCTGCCGCGAACGAACGGGGTGCTGCAGCTTGCGAACGGCCTTCGCCTCAATCTGGCGAACGCGCTCACGGGTAACCTTGAAAATCCTGCCCACTTCCTCAAGGGTGTAGGTATAACCATCGCCAAGCCCGTAACGAAGCTTGATGATTTCCCTTTCACGATAGGTCAGAGTCTTCAAGACGTTGTCGATCTTGTCTTTCAGCATTTCCTGGGTTGCCGCGCTCACAGGTGATTCTACGGTATCATCCTCGATGAAATCGCCGAAGTAACTGTCTTCACTTTCACCCACAGGCCTGTCGAGGCTGATTGGGTGCTTGCTGATTTTCATCACCCTTCGGGTTTCTTCAACACTAATGGCAGCAGCCTTGGCAATTTCCTCAATCGTGGGCTCTCTGCCGATTTCTTGAAGAAGTTTCTTCGAAACATTTCGCAGCTTGCTCATGGTTTCAATCATGTGCACGGGAATGCGAATGGTCCTAGCCTGATCCGCAATGGCCCGGGTGATTGCCTGACGAATCCACCATGTCGCATAGGTGCTGAATTTATAACCACGGCGGTATTCGTATTTGTCCACCGCCCGCATGAGGCCGGTATTTCCCTCCTGAATCAGATCCAGGAAGCTAAGCCCGCGGTTTCTGTACTTCTTGGCAATACTTACTACCAGACGCAGGTTGCCACCAGAGAGGTCGCGCTTGGCCTGTTCGTATTCCATGAATCGGGTGGCTACCGAAACCACTCGCTTGCGAAGTGCTGTTGGTTCCTCGAGAGTGCTGAACATGTAATCGTTCAATTCTTTTTCAAGGGATTGCAGGTCTTCCTTGAAGCCCCGGTTCTGGTGTAATTGTTCGATTTCAACCTGAAGTTCTTCCATCCGTCTTGAGATCTGCTCCAGCTTTTTCATCAGCGGATGGATCTTCTGGGTGCGGATGCTAAGTTCTTCCACCAGAGTTACCGCCTTGCGACGACGGATTCTAAGACTGCGGCGGTGATATGTTCTTGTATCCTCATCCAGGCTGCCATCCATAATGCGGGCAAAGTCTTCCTGGTTTTGTTCCATCAGTCTTTCCAGCGTGCGCAGGTTGTGTGGCATTCGCTGGAGAATCTTGTCTTTTTCCAAATTCTCAGTCAGTGACACTTTCACGGTTCTGTCGAAAGGCAGTTCGCCGGAGTGAACCCTCTTCAGTGTGTCCACCACCTGGTTCAAGGCACCATCGCATTCAAGCACCTTGCGACGAAATCGCTTACGGGTGATTTCAATTTTCTTGGCAAGGGCGATTTCCTGTTCCCGCTTCAAAAGGGGAATCTCGCCCATCTGAGTAAGGTACATGCGCACGGGGTCGTCGATGCGCTTGCCTTCCTCTTCCTCAATAAAGGTAAAATCAAGTTCCGGGGTTGCTTCCTCGGTGGAATCGCCCGCACCACCCTCGCGCTCCTCGGCTTCGGATTCATCGATCAGCTCGATTCCCTGTTCTTCCAACAGGAGCAGAAGCTGATCGATCTTTTCGGGATTGGCCTCGTCTTCCGGAAGAAGCTCGTTTACCTGTGAATAGGTAAGAAATCCCTTTTCCTTGCCGGCTTCTACAAGAGCCTTAAAGGTGTCTTCAATCTTTTCCATTCAAATGCCTCCATCGCCATGAGGTGTGGTTGGAGAGGTGCTTTGCACCGCTCCCAAGGAAGAATCCACCGACTTGGATTGCAGGTTTCGAAGAAGTTCAAGGGCTGTCGCATGATCCGCGGCCGAGTGAAGTTTATCCTTGATCACTCGTACTGCCGGGGTCGTTGCCTTTTCCTTGAATCTTTTCAACAACTTGCCATACCAGTCGAACGGGTCTGGGTTACGCCGACCATTGTCAGCCAGACCCAACAATCGTGATGCGATCGGGCTGTCAGCCAGCCTGCTTCGCACAACATCCACTTCGGGCTTGGTGCCTTCATCCTGTAAAGCATACAGGACACCAGCGACCTGCTTCAACCCTGGGTGATTCCATTGGTCGAGGGGAATTTCATGTATGGCCCGTTCCACCAAATCCGGGTTGGCCAGCAGCAATTCCATAAGTTCTTTTTCCTCGGGTGCAGGTTTTGCCTGCCTTTGTTCGGTTTGTTGTTCCGTTTCCCGAATCTGTTCCGTTCTTGGTTTTAATTCCCACAATCTTTTGCCAAGCACTTGTTCATGCACGCCAAGTTTCTTGGAAATGCGCGCCAGCATTAATTGTACCTTCAGCGCTGCAGAGGGGCTGTCTGCCACTGGAACTCTTGACAGCACCGCCAGCAGGGAATCCAATGCTTTTTTGCCAGCTTCCAATGAAGCACCGGGAGCATTTTGCGCCTCCAGTACTTTACCAAGCTTAAACTCCAGGGCATCTACCGCATTATCCAGTGCATTTTGTAATGGCTCGGGGCCATCTTTCAGCAAAAGGTCGCAAGGGTCCAAACCTTCGGGCAGTGTTGCTATCGCCAGATCCATGTCACTGGCCGCGAATAATTCCAGCGCCCTGTCCACGCCCTGTTCGCCACCCGCATCCGAATCGAAAACCAGCACCACTTTCTGGGTCCACCTTCTTAGGTGACGAAGGTGCCTGGCGTTAATTGCGGTGCCCATGGTTGCCACCACATGGCAGATTCCCATCTGGTGGGCCATCATGACATCGGTGTAGCCTTCCATGACTGCCAGATAACCAGCCTTGGCTATTGCGTTTCTAGCCTGATCGATTCCATAAAGCTGCTCGCTCTTGCTAAAGAGAGTGGAATCTGCGGAGTTGTAATATTTGGGTGCACGGTCAATCATGGGTGAAGTCGGCATGATTCTTCCGCCAAAACCCACTGTGTTGCCCAAAACATTGCGGATGGGAAACATCACGCGGTCGCGGAACCGGTCGTAAAGACCCGGTTTGTCCGTCCTGCGCCCCAGTAACCCAACTTGCTCCAGCATTTCCAAGTCCAATCCGTCGTTTTGCGCCCTGGCCAAAAGCCAGTCACCCTTGCCGGGTGCAAAGCCCAAACCGAACTGTCTGATAATCTCGTCTTCTAATCCCCGGCTGGAAAGGTAACTTCTAGCATCAGCAGCCAGGGAGGATTCCTGCAAGCACTGGTGGTATTGATCTGCTGCCCAGCGCACTGCATCTAGCATTGCTCCGCGGGCGCGGTTCTGAAGGAAATTTTTACTATTTTCGAGATCTATACCTGCCCGCCTGGCCAAAATTTCCAAAGCTTCGGCAAATTCGACTTTTTCGTACTCTTGCACAAAACTGATTACATCGCCGTATTTACCACAAGACCAACACCTGTAGCGTGCCCTTTTGGGGTCTACATCAAAAGAAGGCCTGTGGTCATCGTGAAAAGGGCATACACCCTTGAAGGTCTGGCCAACTGGTCGCAGTGATATGTAACTTCCAACCACATCCGCGATGTCGTTGGCTTCCTTGATCATTTTGACCTTGTCATTGTCCAAGGGTAGAGCCCTTTTCCATGCTTTTCCAGGTTTTTGCTGAACTGATTTCAAACGAAATCCTCTGGCTGTTTCCAGGAATTAGCTCAATTCAAGGTAATTTGGGGAAAATTCAGAAGGCCCTTTAAATATGCAAGCAAGTAAGTTTCCGTCTGCATGATTGATCTTGCAATTAGAGCCATAAAAATCCCAGGTAAAACTGACCTGAGCGTTGCTGTTTAACCTTAAGCTCATGTTGGCACTCCTTGCCAGAACTTTTGTATACCAATGCCTTCCTTGGCCTAACCAATTCTATGCCTGCCACAGAAGTTCCTATTAAAATTGTAATTTTTTCATGAAGTTGGTCAAGAAGGCGAAGGATCAACCCTCCAAGATAGTTTCAATTTTTAATTTTACCCATTTTTTGAATCTTGACATTATGGGTTCTTGCTGTAGCGGAAATACACACCTTAACGATTAAGCCGACTTTTGCGATTTTGCGGTCAACTCTGACACTCATTATGCCGATCTATCTGGTAAGGCCATCTTTTGTTTTGGTTTGCCAAGGAGATATTGGGATGAGGAACAGAAAAAAACTGACAAGTTGGATTTTTGGTGGAGTTGCTTTCTGGGGTATTTCAGCCACAGCCTGGGGTGCCGCTGCACCGACACCTTCGCAAATCCTTACCTTTAAACCAAAGCAGGATGGTATACAGGCTGTTATGCCTGCCGCTGAGGAAGAGGCAAGCCTCAAGGTGGAATTGGTCAAAGGTGCCAAGAAGGGTTCTGGCTGGGTTCTTAAAGATGCTCAGGGAAATCTCTTGCGAAGATTCTTTGATACCAACGAAGATAACCGAATTGATGTGTGGTCGTATTACAAGGATGGAGTCGAAGTCTATCGCGAAATTGACTCCAACTTCAATGGCAAGGCGGATATCTATCGCTGGCTGAATGCCGGTGGTTCCAGGATCGGCATCGATGAAAACGAAGATGCCAAAATAGATACTTGGCAAACCATCAGCTCCGAGGAAGCCAGCCAGGAAGTTTTGAAGGCAGTTGCCACCAAGGATTTTAATCGCCTGAAAGCCTTGATGGTATCCGAGGCAGACCTAAAGGCTTTAGACCTCCAGGGGGACCTGGGCCGTAAGATTCGTGAGCAGGTCAATGGTGCGCCTGCAAAGTTCCAGTCCACCTGCACCAAACTTTCCGCGCTCACCGACAAGGCCATCTGGCTGCATGTGGAAATGGGAACTCCCCAGTGTCTGCCTGTGGATCTTACCGGAGCCAAAACCGATATCCTTCGTCACTCCAAGGGAACCATCCTTTATGAAGTGGCAGGCAAAACTGACTGGCTGCAAACCGGCGAAATGTATTTTGTAAACGGTGCGTGGAAACTGGCTGATGGCCCAATTCCTGGCGCCATCAGCGAGGATGAGGGCTCTGTTCGTCCGGGTTCCAACAAGATTGACCTCGAAAAAGACCCTGAATTGAAAAAACTGGTTGATGAACTCACCGCACTGGATGCTTCCGCTGATGCGACAGCCTCCACCGGCCCCAGCCCAGCCATGGTAAAACATCACCTGAAACGCGCAGATCAATTGGAAAAGATTCTTGCACGGGTAAAGGCCGAAGACCGTGACCCATGGGTTCGCCAGTTAGCCGATAGCCTAAGCAGTGCTGCCCAGAATGCCACTGCCAACGATGTGGTGGCCTCCAAGCGACTTGCTTCGCTGGAAGAACAACTGGTAAAGGTGCTTCCAGGAAACAACCTTACAGCCTATGTGGCTTTCAGAGGGCTTCAGGCTGATTATGCGGCTCGCATTTCCAAGCCCGGGGAAGATTTCTCCAAAATCCAATCTGATTGGGTGGCAAAACTAACCCAGTTTGTGCAAGCGTATCCCAAAGCGGAAGACACTCCCGATGCTCTGCTTCAATTGGGTATGGTAAGCGAATTTCTTGGTAAAGAAGTGGAAGCCAAGAACTGGTATAACCAGATTGTGAAAAACTTCGCAGGCAAACCGCAAACAGCCAAGGCCGCCGGTTCCATCCGCAGGCTTGAAAGCGAAGGCCAGCCATTATCCTTGGTTGGAACGCAGCTTGGTAACCCGGCACAGACTTTTGACCTGACCAGCATCCGCGATAAGATGGTGATTGTCTATTACTGGGCAAGTTGGAATGGCCAGACCGTGGGTGATTTTGCGAAGCTTAAGCTCATCCAAGAAACTTATGCTGCCAAGGGTTTGGAATTGGTTTGCATCAACCTGGACAATACTCAGGATGAAGCAACTGCATTTCTGAAACGGTCTCCAATTACCGCCCAACACCTTTACCAATCTGGTGGTTTGGAAGGAAAGCTGGCAACCGATTACGGTATTCAGGTACTTCCCCATGTGTTCCTAGTTGGAAAAGATGGCAAGGTGGTAGGCAAAAACCTGCAGGTTTCCAACGTTGAGGATGAAATTAAGAAAAACCTGAAATAATGGATGGATAAAAATGAAGGCCCCGGTTGCACTTCGCATCCGGGGCCTTTGCAATTTAAATTTCGAACCGGGACAGTTTAAATTCCAGGATGGTTGTTTGAGATTATTTGTTTCGCCCATCACCCCGCCCTCTTCCACCTGGGAAGAGGGAAATTGAGTGTTCCTGCAAATGCATAAAGTTTGTTGCAAGGCTTCATGGTTATAAGATTTAAAATTTTAAAAACAATGTCACGGTGCTGGCTGATACCACGATACCATTGGCCCACATGGCCCTCCTCCGGCGAAAAAGGGTTGGGTGATGGCGAATGCTTTTAATTTTCAACCAAACCACGCGGGGTTTTACGGCCCAACCCATATTCGATTCAAAAATGGAAGCTTAAAGCTGCCATGGCGTTTCCTTGGACAAGCCCCAGCAGGTAGAAAAAGAAATTGCGGTTGTCACCCCAGGTTGATGAAGTGTAGGTAACCAGGCAGTTGGGATCTGCATAGATGGTTTCCAGAGAATCGCAGGGCACCACATAATAAGCACATCTGTTTGTGTAGCGGTCATAGCAGCTTATGTAGCTTTGGTTTCCGAAATTCCAGCCCCACAAATAATTTCGGTTGGTTTGCCACCAGTAGGGCCCGTAGTAGCGGTGGACCGGGTATCCTCCATTCCAGTTGTAGTTTCCAAGCCAGGGATTCCAAGGGTTGTTCCAGTTTGGGTTTCTGAAATTTGGATTCCTGTAGAAATCTTGGGGTATCCGGGTTGGAGGCCTATCTGGAAACCCGTGGATGGAATTCTTGCTGGCAACTTCTTTGGTTGGTTTGATTACTGGGGGCGGAGTGATGATTTTCGGACTTTCGATTTTTGGAAGTGTTGGCGCTTTTGCTTCGGGTATTCTTTGGGGAAGCTGCTTAGGTATGGGTTTTGTATCCGGCACCATAGTGCTGGGTGGAGCTGGCCTTGGTATGGCGGGTATGGTTATGCTTTTTGAGGAATCTGGCTTTAGAATTTCCACTTTGGCTGGTGTTTGTTTTGGCTTGGAGCTTTCCAAAACCGTTTCTGGCTTTGAAGGTTCAATTTTTGGAAGCTGTTTAGGCTGGGGTGAATTGGTTTCTTTATTGGTTACTTCAGCTTTAGGCCCCATTGGTTTGGAAATGCTAATAGTTTTTTCGGGCCTTGGGGTAACTGAGTTTCCCGAAGTTGGTGCGTTTGGTTGTCTGGAGGGATTTATTTTGCGGGAACCTTCCTGCCCTCTATTTGCGGAGGCTTTTACAGGTTGCTTCGAATCTGCCAGAACAGGATCGGTTTGAAGGGTTAAAAATGCCAATCCCATTGCCAGCAATCCTTTGGAAACAAAAGATTTGAATATGCTTTTCATGGCGGGCCTCGAACTGTAGGAGTGAGGTGCAATCTCTAGAGGTGTAATTCCGGTTTGGTGAATCCTTGCGGCGAAAATCTTCGGGCATTCAAAAAAATATCTTCTTGAATACGAACAGCGACAATGCTTTTTCAATGACTATTTTTAAGAGGGTGCTTAATTCCTTTAACCATGCATGATATACTTTTTAGGTGGTTCTAAAAGGTAACTGGCATGGCTTCCAAAACGGCTAATTTTTCAGAAAATAGCGCATTCAACCGCCGGCAGATTCTTTGTGCCGGAGCGATGCCTTTTTTAGGTCTTGGTTTGCCAAGCTTCCTTGCTGCCAAACAAAATACGGTTATCCCCAAAACGGCACGGGCAAAAGCTTGCATTGTGTTGTTCATGTGGGGTGGGCCTGCACATCAAGATACTTGGGATATGAAACCCGAATCCCCCGTGGAGTATCGTGGGGAATTCAAGCCAATTGCAACCAAAGTTCCCGGCTTGCAGATATGTGAGCATTTGCCAAAGCTTGCGGCCAGAACCGACAAACTGGCTATTATTCGATCGATGACCCATTCCGATGTGGATCATACTTCTGCTACGCATTTTCTGCTGACCGGGCGGGATCGTCCCAATCGAAGTGCCCCGATTGCAGAGGATTGGCCAAACTACGGTGCCATCCTATCGTACCTTGGCCGGGGGAATGGATTGCTGCCCCCTTATGTTTCCATGATGCCAGTGGTCCCCAACGGAGCACCGCGGTTTGTGGAATCTTCCCATGGGCAGGGGGCTGGTTGGTTGGGCCCCAAATACAACCCCATGCGTATTGATTCCGATGCTTCAAGCTCTGAATACAAGGTGGGTGAATTAGATCTTCGTCAGGAACTCGCCTCTGGCAGGCTGGATGAACGAAGAGCATTGCAAAAGAATCTTCAAACCCCGAGAAAGTTTCATGAATCCGAAACCCAACAGGCATTGGGTGGCCAATACCAAAGGGCTTATGATCTTCTAGCCTCGCCCAAAGCAAGAAAAGCCTTTGACCTTTCCCAGGAACCCATGAAACTTCGGGAAAGGTACGGTATGAATCGCCATGGTCAGAGTGTGCTGCAAGCCAGAAGGCTTGTGGAGGCTGGTGTTCCACTTGTGACAGTATTTTGGCCCAATGATGGGATTACCAATGTGAGCGTTTATTGGGATACCCATAACCGAAACTTTGTGGATTTGAAAGAAAGGCTGTGCCCGGTTACCGATCAGGCCTTTTCCGCCTTGCTGGATGATCTGGAAAGTCGTGGCATGCTGGATGAAACCATGGTTCTTTGGACGGGAGAAATGGGCAGAACACCCCGAGTGGGCCAGTCGGTGGTGGGTGGAGCCGGCGCAGGCAAAGATGGTCGCGACCACTGGGCAAACTGTTTTACTTCCATTTTGGCTGGTGGTGGCATTCGGGGCGGAACAGTTTATGGCAAAAGTGACCGTTATGCTGCATATCCATCCGAAAACCCCACCAGGCCGGCTGACCTGGTAGCCACCATGTATCACTGTCTGGGATTACCCCGTGATTCTCAACTTTTGGATAAGCTAAATCGCCCTATTCCCATCATTGAAGGCGATATCATCCAGCCAATCCTGTCTTGATAGCCCCATTTATTTCGTTCGTTTGGGTTGTATCGCCTTTGGAACCTTTAATGGCCTGAAGAGCTACCAGCCTGAATTGTCAAATGTAATGCAATCTGTTATGAAAAAATAATGAATTGCGAGAATTGTCTTCCTTTCCCTTGGTGCCATCATGCTAAAACCCAAAAGAAACGCATCTAAAGTTGCATTCACCCTGATTGAATTGCTGGTGGTGATTGCCATCATTGCCATTTTAATTGGATTGTTGTTACCCGCAGTTCAAAAGGTTCGGGAAGCTGCGGCCCGTGCCCAGAGTCAGAACAACTTGAAACAGATAGGTCTTGCCATGCATGGTGCTCATGATGCCATGAAGGTTTTTCCCCCGATATTGGTGAACCAATGGTCTTCCTTTCAAGTGAATTGCACAACCTGTGTGGAATATCGTGGTCCGTATCTCCCATTCAATCAAGCGACTGCTGGCGGTGACAAAACCACCTTCTTTTATTGTCTGCTTCCCTATTTGGAACAGGGTGCGCTTCATAAATCGATTAGCTCTTACAACATCATGGCTGCCAGAACCGATGATGCAACCAAGATGGTTGGGTCCACTCAGTTGAAGGTGTTGCAAGCGCCCACTGA
>Ga0255154_1000509_pt1 | contig 11317 bp, 19 predicted proteins | sample Atl_Atl_RepB_8h_FD_188419 | JGI IMG/M metagenome (GOLD analysis project Ga0255154, IMG submission 188419) | Freshwater microbial communities from Altamaha River, Georgia, United States - Atl_Atl_RepB_8h | ecosystem: Environmental > Aquatic > Freshwater > River | place: USA: Georgia | collected...
GGCCACCGAGCTGGAAGCCAAGGGAAAGACCATCCTCGACGTCCTCAAGGGTCGCTAAGCCCCGATGCGTCTGCTCCTGGTCATCGCCGTCCTCTGCCTGACCGGGTGCAGCCTGTTCCGCAAGGGGGCTGACGCTCCCCTGCCCGCCCAGCCGGAAGCCCCTACCAAGGAGTCCAACGTCGTCACGCTGGGCAAAGACCTCGACAAGACCGACCACCGCGTAGGTGCGGCCCTCGTCGCCATCGAGCGCAACGCCGACAAGCCCAAGGTCGTGGTCGCGGAGTCCCGCCTCGCACAGTCCTACCTGCCCCAGCCTCCCGAAGCGGACGTGGCCTTCGCCATGGCTCGGGCTACCAAGGCTGACCCCATCGACTACGCGAAGCAGATGGAGTTTGGACGCAAACTCGCCACCGCCGTCAACCGCGCATGGGAACGCCTTGAGGCCGACCAGAAGGAAGCCAAGCGGGTGTCAGACCTGAAGGACGCACGGATCGTCGAGCTGACCAAGGAGGTCGAGCGGGTGAAGAAGGACAAGTCCGCCCAAGCCTGGACGCTCGCCGGCGTCGGTCTCGCCGTCATCGGGGCGTTGACCACGGCCTTCCTCGGCCCGCGTATCGGCATCCCCCTGCTGCTCTCGGGTGCCTTCTGCGGCTCCGTCCCCTTCATCATCGACAGTCCCTACTTTGAATGGATCGCCGGCGGAACCCTCCTCGCCGTCTCCGGCCTCGGCCTCTGGTGGCTGACCGACAAGGTTCGGGACTCCGTCAATCAATCCCCATCCCTTCCCCCCGATGACAAAGCGTAAGTCCGTCAAAGTTATCTGGACGAAGTTAGGTCGCCAGCGCGCATGGGGTCAGGCGACCATCGGCGAGAACTTGATCGAGATTGACCCCCGCCTCGGTGCCAAGCGTCAACTTGAGGTCTTGTGCCATGAGCAGGGGCATCTGACCTTCCCCGAAAAGAGCGAGGCAGAGATTGACCGCCTGGGCAAGGACATGGCCAATCTCCTCTGGTCGCAGAACTACCGCCGCGTCGTCCTCGCCCCCAACGCCAAGCCTCCCCGAATTTCGTGAGTGCCGCCCTACCACCCCCCACCCCTGATGACATCCCGGTGAGCCTGCGCGACGTGGGCATCGGCGTCATGATCGGTTCGGCCTCATGGCTGATTCGCTACTTCTGCTCGACCGACAGGCATACCCTCGGGTACATCGCCCGACGTACCGCCACGGCCGGCCTGACCTCCCTCCTCGTCGGGATGGCCACCCAGTCGTATTTCAGTAATATCGCCCTCGGATATGCCGCCGCCGGCATGGCTGGGTATGCAAGCCCAGAATTGGTCGACTACGCCCTTTCGAGGCTCCGCAAGGGTAAGTAGTCGCACCCGAGCCTGAAAAGACCGCCACGGGGCAGGAAGAGGGCTTTACAGAGGGCTAAAGGAATAACGGCTTCCCCCTCTACCGAAAGGCACGGTGGAGTCTTCCTTTTGATACCCCCCGGCCCTCTGCGAAAGCACGGTTTCTCTCGGGGGGTCTTTAGGCGTCGTACTTGGTGCCTTGGTAGTACAGGGACGCCCCAACCTTGCGCGGCTCCATGATTCCGTTCGTCACCATGGCCTTGATGAGCGACTCCGCCTGGTCGCGGTTCAACTTGTGGTCGGCCACCAGTTCCTCGATCAAAGCCCCCCGGCTGACCTTGGGCTTCGACTCAAAGTGCCTGAACTGCTGCCCGACCTTGAGCAGCTCGAAACCGCCGGCCAGCGGGGCTACCTCCCAGAACACCCGGTCGTCGGCGTGTTTCAGTTTGAGGGTCAGGGTAGGCTTCCCCTCAGGGGTACGCATCCCAGCCTCCTTGCCGCGCTTCGACAGGTTGAACGAGAACACCGGCTGGTCTTTGGACTCCCGGCGGATGTTCAGGACGGCTCGCACATAGTTCACCAACTCCGCCCCGCCCGTCCCGCTGTACATCATGTCCGAGAAGGTCTGGCCGTCCGTGACCTCCTTGGCCTTAGGCTTGCCTTCGTGGTGGATCAGGATGGCGATGCAGCCCGTCTCCTTGAGCATCGGCTCCAGCAGGCCACGGCAGAAGTTCGTCACGTCGACGTTGTCGTTGATGTTCCCGCCGATGTACGCCATCAGGGGGTCGAGGACGATGACGTCCAACTTGTGCCTGACCACGATCTTGCGGGCGAGCTGGATGATGTCGTCGCCGCGCTTCGACGATTCGTTGAAGAAGTGCAGGTTCTGCCTGACCATGGCCTTCTCGTCGTTGTTCAACCTCATGCCCGACATCACCCCTTGGAATGACTGGGCCATGTCGCCGACGTCGCCCTCGGCCTGGAGGACGCCCATCTTGAGCGGGTGCTTCGCCGGGATTCCGAACAACTCCCGCCCGCAAGCCCACGACATAGCCATCTGCATGGCGAAGGATGACTTGCCGATGCCGGACTGCGCGGTGATCAGAAGCGAGCCGCCCTTCTGCAACCAGCGGCCGTGACCGATGACCGTGTTCGGGTCGTTCAGGACGTCGTAATTCTCAAGGACGTCCGTCGTGACCTCCTCGGGGAAGTCCTGACCCTCCCGCCAGACCATGAACTCGTCCCAGTCGGAAGCCCCGACCTTGAACGCCACAATCTTCTGCTCGTTCTCGCCGCGCATGACGCCCCCCAGCCGGCTCCAGCGGGAAGGGTTCTTGTTCTGCGGATCAGGCTCATGGTCGGAAAGGTAGTCATACACCGTATTACGGCGTTCCTCCCATTGCTCCTTGCTCTGGGCGTCGACACGCACCCAGGCGTGGACGGACTTGCCGCCCGAGTCGACGAGCAGGCTGATGGGCAGGTTCGACTGCTGGAAGATGGCCACCTGCTCGTCCTTCGGCTTCTTGTCGAACTCGACCAAGACGTGCCGGTAGGCCGACACCGCCCCGTCCGTACCCGTGAAGTCATCCGGCGTGAAGGGGTTGATGCGAATCCATGCCCCGGACTCCGTGCCGGCGAACTTGGACGCCCCCACGGCTCCTGGGCCGAAGAACTTGGTAATCCACTCGGCGCGGGTCAGGAACAGACCCTTGGACGCGGGGAACCACTTGCCGTCCTCGGTCTGGCCGGCCTCGTTCGTGATGCAGATGACGTCCTCGTCCTTGAAGCAGTTCAGGAGGACGTCGGCCGTCGTGAAGGGTGTCTGGGCGTCGGCCAGCTCGGCGACCCGGGTGGGGTCGAAGACGAAGCGGCCGTTCGCGCCGACCCGACGCTCCTTGCCGGCGACGAGCCAGCCCTTCTGGCGTTCGTGCGGCTTGACGTAGGCATCGTTCAACTTGTGGCGGAGTTCCTTCTCCGACCAAGGGGGCGAGCAGCGGGCGTTGAACTCCTGAAGCAAAGCCCAGGCGTCCGACCAGGGGAGGTCAAACCCGTTGGCGAGGATGCTGGCGGCGCGGTAGGTGGCGGGGTGTCCGCCTTGGCCGGCGACGGCGGCGGGCAGTTTTGCGAGATAGGCTCTCGCCCCGGAAATACGATCTTCGGTGGTCATGGTGGCTCTTTGACTTGTGGACGCTTATTTCCGCTTACGCAATCCTTTAAGACAGCTCGGCTTATATTCCTTCCATTGGTACCTGGCGGCGTAACTGATCTTGAATGTCGGTGCGTTGTCGCAGGTCAGGCCGACCACATTGAAGTTAATCCATTCCGCGCTGTCCTCTTCGGACTCGTTCATGTACCTCATGTGTACGTCGATGAGCCTATAATAGGAGTAGATCAGGAAACCGTCTTTGGACGTGCCTACGATAGCATCGTCGAACCATTCGGCAGGCTCGATGCGGATCGCGTCAGGATGATACTTTGCCATGGATGAAATTGATGCGTTCGCCGATCCAGCGCATGACCGGCACGGCCATGGAATTGCCGCAGGCGTGATAACGCGGGGATTCTGGGCATTCCTCCTCTGGCTTGCCCTTCCAAGGGATACGGCTCCAGTTGTCGGGGAAACCCATCAGACGCTCGACCTCCACGACGCTCAGTCGACGAACCGTCGACGGGGGGATGGCCACATGGGCGTTCTGGTCTCCGCTGTCCGTGGAGACCGTAGGGAAGAAGTCATAGGAAGGGTTGGCCCCGCCCTGCCGGCGAAGGTTGCCTGGTTGGAAAGCGATGGCGTGGGTAGACCGGATATCGCCAGTCAGATCGAACGTGTTAAGGCAATTGGCAAAGTCAGCCTTAACCCAAGTCTCGTAATCTTCCTTAGATTGTGCGCGACGTGACTTCCGGTAAGGGATCATCCCTTGTTCGCCACATTCTGCAAGGCCGTCATCAACGGCAGCGGCAGGCTCTTCCCCCTCCTCGTCGCCCTTTCGAGGATTCCCCTGCAACATTCCGCGCTCAAACAATACCGCAGCAGGTGGTCGCCAGTCTCCAAGATATCCGACAAGGAAGATTCTTTTACGACGCTGGGGAAGTCCGAAGCCATTGCAGTCGAGCTGCCTCCAGGCACAGCAATACCCGAGGTCAACCAGCGACCTTTGGAAGGCGGCGAAATCGAGTCCTCCGCCGCTGGATAGAACGCCCGGGACGTTTTCCCAGACGATCCAGCGCGGTCGAAGTCGTCCAGCCAGCTCGGCAAAGGCAAGGGCGAGTTTACCACGGACATCATCCATGCCTCCTCGCTTGCCTCCGATTGAGAAAGACTGGCAGGGTGTCCCGCCGCAGAGCAAGTCCACATCTCCAGTTGATAGGGGCCACTCGGCGTGTTTGGTGAGGTCTCCATGGTTGGGTACGTTAGGGAATCGGTGTTTGAGGATTGCGGATGGGAAAGGTTCGATCTCGGAGAAGCCGACAGGAGTCCAGCCGAGCGGGTGCCAAGCGACGGACGCGGCTTCCATTCCAGAACAGACTGATAGATATTTCATAGGTGGCGGATTCGTTATCCCCCTTACCCCCTTCGGCGTCAACCGAAAAAGTATTTCATCTGGATCCGCTTCCCGTCGAAGAACCGCAGACGCACCCTCTTCATCTTGCCGGCCTTCTCCAGCTCAAGCAGCCAGACCCGCGCCGTGCCGTTCGTCGCGTCCCACTCCTTCGCCCAGCCGTCGATGGACTTGAAGCCCTTCGGCACCTCGTCGGCCTTGCGGGCTTTGATCGCCCAGAGTTTCTTCAGGACGTCGTTGGCCTTCATGTCAGATGGGCAGAACCCATTCGTCTTGGTCGTGCGGCTGCTCATGCACCCACGGTATGAGTTTCTCGTCCGTATAGTAGCCGAAGACCATGCCTTGCGACCAGGCGAAGGTGGCACGGCGCGTATTGGCATAGTCCATGGCACCACGGCGGGTCAGGGTGCCGACGCTGATGCCCGTCGGGGTGTCGTCCCGCCGGCCGGTCATGCGGCCGACCTTATGGGTATGGGCGAAGATAACATTGCCGTACATCTCGGCCATGTCCCGGGGGGCGTTCTCGCCGTAGACGGTGCCGTGCGTGAACTTGTAGTTGGCCAACTGGAACGCCTGCCAGATGCCCGTGTACTCGACGAACAGGGCTTTTCGCTTCCGGCAATGTTCCGTGATGTCGTTGATGAGGCGGATGGCGTACCCGGAGTAGACTTCGTCGTCCGAAGCGGCCTCGCGCCAAAGCCTGACCTCATGGTTGCCGGCCAGCACGACATTGGGGCGGAGCTGATCGAGGAATTTCAAGCCCCCGCCGATATCAGGCTCGATGGCGTCCCCCTTGCCCCGGGCGGACGACATGAAGGGGGTCATGTCCACGAAGTCGCCCAGGTGGACGGTCATGTGGGGCTTCCACCGTTCCTTGAACTTGAGGACGCCCTCGATAGCCTTGGGGTCGGCGTACATCCCGTGGGAACAGCCGACCGCCATGAACCGCTTCCAGCCTTTATTGATGTTCATTATTGTTAGGCAGGTGTTTAGGGGGTCGGCCGAACCCGACCCAGACGAAGGACATATTGAGCCGATTGGCGGCTTCTTGGATGGCCCTGAGGGAGTACCCGTACTCGTAAGCGGCCTCCTTCGTCGTCAGGCCACGGGCGATCGCCTCGGGGACGATAGTCCGCGCCGGCGGCTTGCCGTACCTGTTGACCCTTTTGAGGTTGTTCATCGGTTGAGCAGGTTGACGCAGGTATGCTCGCCGTTGTGCAGCTCCCAGAACTCGACGTTCGACCGGCGGAGGGTCGGCAGCACCGTCCGCTTCCACTTGGCCATGGAGTCGGCGAACTCGTCGCGGCTGTAGGCCACGAACTCGGGATGCTCCACCTTGCCGCCGTCGAGGATCACCAGCAGGGCGTGGCAACGGCGCGGCATCTTGTGGGTGTATTCGGTGAGGTTGATAGGGGGTTTTCTCATTTGGTATGCTTTGAGGGTTTGAGGGAGATTCCGAGCCGCTTGGCGGCGATGTAAAGGCTGGGCCGGCGGATGCCGTGCTTGGCGGAGACTTCGGCGTAGGTCAGCCCCTGCTCCTGGCCTTCGATGAGGGCTTGCTTGACGTCGCCGTAGCCGGCGCGGGTGCGTTTGGTTTCGCTCACATACTCGTATTTATTAGGTTCGTTCATTTTGCGGACTGTAGTAGTTTGATGATGTCATCAAGTCGACCAATGATTAGGTAAAGCAAAGCAATCGCAACGCCCCAGAAAAACGGGTTCATATCAAACGGCGGTTTCTCGCTCATGGCTGGGACTTGCCCTCCTTGGCGGCGATTGTTGCGGCTTCCCAATCACGATATGAAACACGACTGCATTCATCTTTAGCCATATCGTCTCCTGCTTCAATAAGCGTGTCGATTGCCTTGGTCAGCCTCTCAACCTGTTTCTTGAGGCGGGCGTTCTCGGCAGCCATAGGATGCATTTCAAACTCAGCCTCTAACTCTTTAAACTTTTTCTCCATTTCATCTACGGCCTTGTAAGAGTCTGCAATCGCTTCCTTAAGGCGATTGTTATCGGCCTTGAGGCGGGCGTTCTCTTCCCGGAGGGCGCACTGTTCGCTTTCTTTCCATAAATAATAACCACGGCTTACGGGAATTGTGGACGGGCCGAGCTTTATGCTTTCGTCCAGCAAATCAAACTCGGCCTTGAGGCTGGCGTAGTCCTCCCACTTGACCCACTTGCCGTTGTAGTGTTCCTCCATCCCTTCTGGGATGTAGTCCTTGTGGTAGCAACGCTGGTATCGCTTCGGCTCGCTCACGGCTGGTCACCCTTCTTGGATTTACCAAAAGCACCCTTTGTGTTCTTCCTGCGTTTGGCTTCCGCTTGTCGGACAGGCTTTAGCAAAGCCCAAGTGGTCGCTTTGATTGTTCCTGCTTCGTAAGGGTTCTTGCGGCTCACGACTGCACCCCCTTCTTGGCAGTTTTCCAATGCCTGTTGATGACTTGGTTATTGCCAGCCATTCGGCACATCAAATCCCCCGCCTTGGTCAGCCGCTCGACCTCGGCCTTGAGGCGGGCGTAGTCCTCATATTCGACATATCGACCTTGCTCCGCTTCATAGACGCGAGGGAACGAATGGTTAAACCCGTGAGGATTGAACTCCGTTGTCATGCCGACATCGTATCGCTTAGGGTCGCTCATCAGTTTTCGTAGCAGGCACGGCGGATCGTGCGTTCGTGGTGCTTCCAGCCGTAGCCTTTGACGTAAGCGCGGACTCGTCCGACGACGTCCTTGCCGACCAAGGTGACCTGGACGCTCATGTCGTCGTTGTGGCAACTGAAGCCCGTGCAGTCAGCCGGCAGGCTTTCAATCGTGTCGACGAGGACGTTGTCCGCCCAGGCTTCAAAGCCCAACCGGTCGATTTGCTCTCTGTCAGGTTTCATCGGTAGATGTGGTAGATTTCAGAAGCTACCCCCCGTACCCCAGCCGGGTCAACCGCCAATCGCGTATGCCGAATCTGCATGGACGACATCATGTCCGCCAGACTGCCTGCCTCCTCGTCGTTCGCCGGCCCGAAGCCCGGACGCTGAATCTCGACCGTCACTATCTGCGCGTCGAGGTGCTTCGTCAGGAAGACGTGTTCGTTCAGGTAACGCCAGTCCGAGACTAAAGCCACGGGGCGGACATCAAGCGGGGCGTAGTCGAAGAACAGGGCCACCTGGGCGTTCAGGTGCCTTGCGAAGATGTCCTTGTCGACCCCCCGCAGGGTGCGTCCGAGTTCGACCAGCAGCCCCCTATGTTTCACCTTGAAATCTTCGGCGTGGAAGTCGATGACGCCGGCCTTGAAGACCCCCATGGCACGGAGGACATCGTTCGCCCGTTCCTTCAGGACATCGGCGAACTTGAATACCTCGCAACGGTTGCCGTTGCCGTTGAAGTGTTCCATCATGCAGGCGGCGAAGGTGTCCTTTCCCGCGCGGGCGACCCCGGTGATCATGAAGACCAGCGGCTGGTTGTTTTTAGTAGTCATCATTGTGGAAAATGCGGCCGTAGATGCGTTGCAGGGGGGACTTGGGCTTCGACACCTTCTGCATACGCCAGTCGGAGCCGATGGCCTTCGACGCCGATTCCTTCGACATCTTGTCGGCACCGCGCACCCCGAACTGCTGGAGTTTGCGAACCTGCTTCACGGTGGCCAGATTAAGGGCTTCCCGTGCCTTCAGGCGGGCGATCATCCAGTCGGCCTGGTCAGACGTCATACCACGGGCGTGGACGCCGTAGCGGGCAAGTTCGGTGGTCTGGTAGACGAACATCGGAGAGTCCGATGTCGCCGCCGGCACGACGAAGCCGAACACCGCGCAGGCGACGGACAGGTCGACCAGCCCCAGCTCGCGGGCTTCCTTCGTCGCCGACCGCTGCTCTTCGGCGGCGATGCGGCGGAGCATGGTCTCCTCGGCGTGGCGGTCGCAGGCTTCGGCCGCTTCCAGCGGGTCGTGCGACCCCTCGATGACGGGAGCCTTGGCCTGAGGGTGAACCGTGAAGGCGTCCGCCGGCGTGAAGGAGTTCTCGCCGCTGATCCACATGGGGTCGAGGATGAGGCAGTCGGTCTTGCCAGGAGCCGTGCGGAGGCCACGGCCGATCATCTGGCACCACAAGGCGCGGGACTGGGTCGGGCGGAGCAGGATGACGCAATCGGTCTCGGGGGCGTCGAAGCCTTCGGTGAACAGGTTGACGTTGCAGAGGACTCGCAGCTCGCCCCGCTTGAACGCTTCGACGGTGCCAGCACGGAACTTGCCCGTGCTGCCGTCGGCGTGGCCGGCTTCGACGCCGCGCTGGCGGAGCAGGGCGACCAGGCGGACGGAAGTGTCGACCTCGGGCAGGAAGGCGATGGCCTTCTTGCGATCCCAGCGGTTGAGTTCGGCGACGATGCTGTCGGCCACGGCCTCAAGGGCGTCCTCGTAACCGCGCAGGCGGATGAGGCTCATCTCGACGGGCATCTTCTGGGCGAGCGGGCGGACGAGGTGACCCTGCTCGATGAGGGTGCGGATGGCGATCTCGTAGGCCGGCACGAAGCCGACGTCCTCAAGCTTCTGGCGGTCGAGGCGGTCGGGCGTCGCGGTGACGGCGACCTTCGGGCCGGTGAACACGGCGTTGAACTTAGCCCAAGACGAGGCGACGGCATGGTGGGCTTCGTCGAAGACGACGAGAGCCGTGGCCTTGTCCTCGGCGGAGATATGGTCGAAGTCGGCGGAGAAGACCGAGAGGGCTTCGCCTACGACGCCGGCGCGGGTCATCGTCGCCGCAGCCTGGTCGATGAGTTCCTTGCGGTGGGCGACGAAGAAACACTTGCGGGTCGAGCCGACCTGCCAGCGCGTCATGATCGCCGAAGCGATGACGGTCTTGCCGGCACCCGTCGGGGCGATGATGAGCGGGTTGACGCCCTTGGACAAGTGCGTCAGGGCCGACGTCACGGCGGCTTCCTGATAGTCTCGGAGTTTGAGTTCCATGTTACTTGGCGGAGCGGTACTTGTTGGCGTCGAGGATCGTGTACTGCGGACGCTTGCCGCCACGGACGAGGATGATATGCTCGCAAGTCGGGTCAAGTTGGACGCAACCGCGCAGCTCGCTGGCCGTGATACGCTTGTCGAACCAGTAGCGGTTCGGCTCGCCGCCGTGGCAGGTGAGAACCTGGCCGGCGTCGTAGGGCCACTTGCCCGTCCAGATGGAGTAAGCCCACTCGGCCGAGAATTCCGTCTTCCAAAGGCTGATATTGAGGCACTCCTTGTATTCGGAGAGGGCGAGGGCGAGTTCTTTCTTTTTGCTGAGTTTCATATGTGTGTTGTTGGGTGGCGTCATCTGTTATTCACCGTCCCGTGGATAACACAAGCAAAAAAAAGAGGGACTTTCGTCCCCCTTGGTAACCGGCATCAGACCCCCTTTAGAAGGGGTTCTCGGGGCCGTTCGGCAGGCGGGTGAAGAAGGACGCCTGGTAGGCCACCCCCTCCGTCCCGTCCTTCTTGGTGTACTTACGCTCGGTCACGCGCACCTTCAGGCTGCGACCCTTGGCACGGGCGAGGATCTTCTCAAGGAAGGTCTCGTCGACCTCCAGCTCGCCGCCGGCGACGTACTCCTTGATCTCAGCGTCGGAGGCCGTGGCCGCGAGGAACTGCTCCAGGCGTTCGTGGCCGCCGTTCTTGTCGGGCTTGGCGAACAGGTCGCCGAAGACCGTCTCGCCTTCGCTGGTCACGAAGGTGATGCGGGCGTACAGGTCGGCGCGGGGAGGCAGGTAGTCCTGCTTCGACGCCTGCACCGTGGCGACGTAGGTGCCGGCCTTGGTGACGTACTTGCGATCTTCGGCGGCGTTGGGGTTGAACTTGAACGACATATTATGTGTTGTTTGTGGTTTATGGTTGGGGGTGGAAATTACTGAACCCACTTCGGCAGCGAGACCGTCTGCACTTCCTTGGGGTAGCCCGGGAACTGCTTGAAGGTGTTGCAGGAGCGGAACAGGTCGATGGCGGAATTCATCAGGGCGAGTCCCTTCTGCTTAGCCTCGGCGTCGAGGGCGTAGCAAGCCCATTCGTTCGGCGCGTCCTTCTCGACGGCCAAGATGATGAACTCATCCGCATGGGCGAGCGTCGTGTACCACGCGGCCTGGAGGTAGTACAGGTAGTTGGCGATGTCGCGGACGAACGGGGTGCCGGCGTCCGTGGTCGTCTTGATGTCCACGACAATCTTGCGGCCGTCCTTCGTCGTGATGATGGCGTCGAGCCTGCCCTTGATGTCCGTGCCGTTGACCCGGCCGACCATCGGGACTTCCGTCTCCATGGACACGCCCTCGTAGTCCTTCATGAGTTTGTCGAGGCCGGCGCGGGCGGCGATGGAGACGTTCGTCACCAGTTCGCCGTCCTTCTGCGTGATGGCCTCCTGACCGGGCTTCAGGGACGACTGGAACGCCGCCCAGAT
>Ga0255154_1000517_pt1 | contig 11219 bp, 19 predicted proteins | sample Atl_Atl_RepB_8h_FD_188419 | JGI IMG/M metagenome (GOLD analysis project Ga0255154, IMG submission 188419) | Freshwater microbial communities from Altamaha River, Georgia, United States - Atl_Atl_RepB_8h | ecosystem: Environmental > Aquatic > Freshwater > River | place: USA: Georgia | collected...
AGGCTCGAGCCTGCGCCACCTCAAAGGCTTGCTTGCGCGTGACCGCAGCCTCATCAAGTTCGGCGACCTCGACCGTGGCAGCGTCCAGCAACTTGGACAACTCCGACAGCCGCAACACAATGTCACGTTGGCTTGGGATCATGCGGCCCTCACATGGGGCACACGACACTCGCCGATCATCCAGCCGCCGCACGTTGCGCAACGCGCAACATCAGCATCAGGTTGCCGATCAGCCTCAGAGCGCTGCAAGTAATACCAACGCAGTGCTTGGCTTATTCGGTACGACTTGAACACCTGGCGTTCAAGCTTGTCCACATGAACACGACGAGAGTTAGCCAATCGCTGCCTTGCATACCAAGACATTTGTGCCCATTGCGCAGGGGTTGGAAGCATCTATTCATCACCGTCCAAGTGGTGAACGTCGTAATGCCTGCGCCAGCCCTTCTCGCCACCGTCGCCAATCTCGTGGCACAGGAAGCACGACCAGCGGCCCATCGTCAGCATGACTCCCACACCGCCACAGGTCGTTGATGGCATGACGGACGCGCTGAGACCTGCACTCGATTAGTGCGGCGGATCAGGCCAGCCTTGGCAGCCTTGCGCATCACAGCACCAAGGGCGCGCGGCTCATGCGTGCCGACAGACAACCGCTGCCACACATCATCAGTGGTGAACTCCACGCGCGTTGCCGCCAGATGCTCCACCACTTTGGTGGCTTCACTGATGAAGTCGGGGTTAGCGTTCGCCTCGACCTGTTCCAAGATGTCTAGCAGGTTCACATTTCCTCCGATATGTCACGGCGCAGCGCGCACTTGGAGCACTCGTAAATGTCAGGGGATAACCGCTTGTGCGGCTGATACAGCCAGCACGACTGGCAGAACAGGTCGGCAAGTTCAGGCATTGCGTGACCATTCGCCGCCAGGGTTTTTCATGCGCAGCAGGTGAGCGATGTACGACTTGCCTAATTGCTCCATGTGTTCGTCGTGCTCACGGCGTGCCTCGTCATAGGCGCGAGCCGCTTGCCGAGACTCCAAGATTTCAATACCCCAGTGCGCTGCGTACTTAGACAAATGACCCATGGACCGATATCCCTCGCCGTACAGGTCAGCGAGCTCAATGCCTTCAGCGTTAGCCAAGACAGCAAGCCACTCCATCTGTGCGTGCGTTGCAGGCTCTTTGGTCCAGTACCGATGCCGCAGCACGTTCGGCTCTGGGACGTTCGCTGGATCACTCACAGGTGACCGCCTGCCCTAATAACGTCACGCAGTATCAGCACCGTGTCTTGCTTGTCAGGGTCCACTTGGAACGCCTGCGCCATCAAGAACTCGCAGATGGCGGCACGCTCAGCGCGTCGAGCAGCCGCCACGATCTCCTCAGCGGTCACGGTTTCCACAACAGGCCGCGCCTCGGTCAGGTCTTGGTTCATGCCAACTCCTCAGAACGGCCCTGGTAGATCTCTGCCAACTCAGTGCGCACTTGCTCACCCAGCGCATAGCCGCTGATCTCTGTTGCGACAGAACGCAGCGAGTCCATGTCAGGTGCAGCACTAATGGCCGCTGTCCACTTGGCAACCTGCTTGTCAGTAGCCACAGGCTTGGGATGCTCAAACGTGGTGTTGATGTCTTCCTTGGCCCACAGGTCAAGGGCTACGCCAAAGCGCATCGCGGCGTTGCGTAGTGCGTCACCAATGGCGACCTTGACTGCATCGCCGCCTTTACTGTTGCCGCCGTCGCCGTAGCCTGGACGAGTAACACCGCACACTGTGAGTTCAATCCACAGGCCACCGTTGTCATCAAGATGGACCGCGCCTGACTCAAAGTCACGGCACATCGGGGCCCAGGTCCACTCGGGATCAACCTCAAGCAACCGCTGGGTGACCGCTGCGTGCCCGACGTAATCAAGTTGCAGTCCAGCCTTGGGCATCTTGCCGATTGCCGACTTGGGAAACGGCTCACGCAGTTTCGCTGCCTGTTCAGGTGTCATCAGCAAGCCTCAATTCGCTTGCCGATAGTGAGAGCATGGGTAGGGGACCAGTGGTGCTTGCCTTCTAGTCCAGGCTTCTTGGGAAACGGGTTGACCATGACAAACGCCACTTCCGTCTGGACGTATGGCGGTGCTTTGGCGGCACGCTTGCCGACCCACTCGGGGTATCCAGCGCGCTTGGCATAGAAGTTCCAGGTCTCACCTGTGATCTGGAAAGCACCTGATCCGTAGGGACCGTCAGCCTTCCAACTGCCTGAGGACTCACGCAGTGCAGCGCAAGTCAAGAACTCAGCGGCGGCAGGTGTGTAGTGACTGCCCCGATAGTCAGGCAAGTCAAACGATGGGCCAGCGGCGATGACCAGCGCAAGAGCCGCAGCGGACATCACTTGCCGCCCTTGATTAGCAGTTCGAGTTCGGCGTCAAAGGCCGCATCGCGCATGATCTCTGCGATGGCTTCAGCCCTAGCCAACTCTTGACGCAGCCAGCGAGACTCACGCTGAGCAGCTGCAAAGCCGGACCAGTAGGCCCAGAACGTAACGGCGGCAGTGAACACCGCCAGCAGAACCAGCATCGACCACATGTGTCCCCCTTGAGGGTTTGAGTGGGCGCAGGTCCAGCAAGGTTGGGGGGCAAGTAAGGGCGGCAGCAGGTCGCCCGAACATGTATTCAGTTATGGGACACAGAGAGGAACTGCCTCACTGGACCTGCGCGGTCAATTGGTCATTGACTGGGCGGAAGATTGCCACGAAATCCGCAGGCGTCCAGTGGTCCACTAGGGGACTGGTGGGGGACAGGCGTAGTTTTTGGCCCCAAAAACAACGAAATCCGCAGATTGTATACAACGTAACCTGTAACCGATTGCAGACGATTTGCGTTCAGGGGTTACCATGGAAGGGACACAGAAAGGAAATGCCCAAAACCCTTGGAATTATTAGGGTTTCGGGCGACCACTCATATGCTATTGGTACACCGCATAGGACTTGAACCTATAACCCGCTGGTTTACGTCTGCAACAAAGTTCCGCCACGTTACATGCCTCAAAACTGCTAATTTCGCACACCAAAAAAAGTTTGACCGCTTCGGCGTGTCGCGCGTGTCGGGGGGGATCAAATGAACGCTCTAGACCAGTTCCGTCAATACCTGCAAGCAGCAGGCCAAACGCCAGGCACTATCGGGATCAAGATGAGTTACCTCAAACGGCTTGCCGAGTCTCACCCTGATCTGCTAACAGTCAGCGAGTCCGATCTGTTGGCGTGGCTGGGTAACCCTGAGTGGAAACCAGAGACACGCAAGAGCGCCAGATCCAACCTGCGTGCGTTCTACTCCTGGGCGCACAGGTCCAAGCTCATCGAGCAGGACCCCAGCCTGTACCTGCCTGCCGTGCGCGTGCCTGCTGGCAAGCCCAAGCCTGCCGCTGAGACCGATGTGCAGTCAGCAATCAGCAAGGCCCACGGCAAGCAGTTGGTGATGGTGCTGTTGGCTGCGTATGCAGGGCTGCGCCGTAATGAGATCGCCACGCTGCGTCGGGCAGATGTCACCTCTTATGGGCTGCGCGTCACTGGCAAAGGTGGACGCACCAGGGTTGTGCCCATTCACCCTGCACTGATGGGGCCATTGGCGGCCTACCTCGACACCCACGAGTCGCCCTGGGTCTTCCCCTCGGACCGCCGTGAAGGTGAGCATGTGTCCAGTGACCATGTGTACCGCCAGGTGCGCGAGGTGCTAGGGCACAACACTCACACCCTGCGGCACAGGTTTGCGACTAAGGCTTACCAGGGCAGCCATGACCTCAGGGCTGTGCAGGAACTCTTGGGACATTCATCGCCACAAACCACACAGCGCTACACGTTGGTGGAGACTGACGCGCTCAACGCTGCGGTGCTGTCAGTGGCATGAAAGAAAGCCCCCCACAGCAGCCTTTTTGGGGCTAACTGTGGGGGGTTCCCATGGGGTTTCAAGCAAGTCTTTCCTCGTCCTCAAAATATTCGGACAAGTCTGGCTCTTGAGGTTCGGCAATCTCAGTGGTGAAGCCAAGGGTGATGGCTGGCTTAGCCTCCTCAGGCTCATCATCGGTCGCCAGGCCAACAGTCATCGCCACGCCTGCCACCTCTCGCAGCAAGGCGCGCAACTGGCGCAGGCTTAGGTCGCCGTCATAGCGCACCTCAACCTGGCCCACCGTGATGCGGTTCATGGCCTAGCCATGTCCTCAGCCAGCATCTGGTAGGCGATGGCGTCTAGGTAATGGTCGCGGTTGTACCCATGCCGCGCCCTGGCGATCTTTAGCAAGGTGAGCATTTGGGCCACATCGTGCGCCGATATCTCGCGACCCAGGTAGCCCGACCACATCTGACCAATCCGGCCTAGCGTGTCCACGGGGTTGCCGTGGCTTGCCATGCGGTCACCCATCATCAGGGCTACCGCTTCACTTCCTAGCGCAGGGTCAATCAAGGTCGCTCCTAGATGCGTCGGGTCTGTCCGTTACTCATCAAGCGCATATGTATGCCGCACTGCTCACAGACCACGCGCATGTAAGCCGCAGTCTTGGTGCGATGCACACCATCAGGGGTTAGGCGCGTACAGCCACAATCAGCACAGGCAGTCATGTCACCAGACCACAAGCCAGCGTGCGGCAGTTTCAGCCAGCCGCGCAGATACACAAACAAGTCCTGCGTCACGAGTACGTCCTGCTTGTTGTATTTCTCCATGGTGCGCCATGCTTTTGTGTCGCCGTCAAGCACTGCTTTCCAGGTAGCAAAGCCGCCAGGATCGTCCTTGGTGTCAAGTCCCAGGGACTCAGTGACCGCGCCGAGTTTGTTGGACATGAACTTGAAGTTGCGCCGCACGGCTGGCAGCAGGTCCACATCAATCCATGGCGATGGTGGGCCATAGCCGCGCACCACCATTTCGCGCTGCAAGTGGGGAACATCAAACTTGACATGGTTGTATCCCACGACCACATCGGCCTCATCGAGCAAGGACCAAGCCGCAGCGATCATGTCATCAGCGCCATCGCGCTCTGAGTAGAACTGCACCTTGTCCTCGTCCAGCCACTTGGCTGCAAAGCACAGCACGCGGCTTGGCTCAATGATCTGTGATGGTGCGATGTTCTGGTCGTAGAGCCCCCAGACAAATGCCCGAGCAGGCGCGGTCTCAATGTCGAACACCAGGACCCGTGGCCCTGTGTTCTGCTCAGCCCACTTGTCAGCCAGGCTCATCACACTTACATTCGCCGCGCCGATGCCTACCAATAACGCTGTCCGATACTGGCGTGCCATTGGCTTTCAGTAGTCGTGCGATCTTCACATGTGACTCATCACTGGCAAACAGGCCAAGCAGGAACTCGCGGTCGCCTTTGTCTAGCGTTTCCAGCAGCAAGGCAACAGAGCAGGGCTGACCGATGCGCGGTGAGTTGATGCTGCCGTAGAGCTCAGCCAGGCTCATCGGTACAGCGTCGCCCATGATCGAAGGGCAGTGAGTGAGTAGCGAGTGTCCACCTTGCGCGAGGTCCAGGTGCGGTGATTAGGCAGCCGCTTCCAGAAACCTTTCCACCCAGATGCGTCCTTGCAGGCGTTCGCCAACTTGCCCAGCGACACCTTCTGCGCGTGCGTGAAGTCGCGCTTACGGCCTTTGCTGACCACCTCGACGCCTAGCATGTAGTCGTTGCCCATGTCTTTAGGAATACCTAAAGTGTCAAACGGCTTCACACCCTTGAAAGATCCCTTACCTGCGTGCCATACGGGAAAAGCTGAGTGAACGTACACAGTGCCGTCACGATCCAGGGTGAAGTTAGCGGCTGGTACTTCATAGTGGTTCTGTACGAAGTTGATAACGCCACGGTTAGCGCCCTTTTGATTGCCAGGGTGCTTGGAATTAGTGGACTCAGTTGCTGCTCCAGCCGTATGGTGGCAGAGCAATGCAACAGGCACGCCGTTTGGCTGCCACGGCACGCGACGTTGCTTATCCCAGCCAGGCATGAACTCCACCTTGTTACCCAGTCGAGCAATCAACGCAGCCTGCAAGGTCTTGGCGTATTTCATGCCTCAGGGTCCGTGTTGGCAAAGGCAAGGCTGCCGATGAACACCGCGTTAGCAAGGCCGAGCAGGGCCACGCCAAGCTCGTCAGAGACCCAGCCAGCAAGCACCAAAATGGGCACGGTTGCTGCGCTGATTCCGTAGAGATATTTTCGCCACTTGGCAGGTAAGTTGGGCATCGTTACTCCAAACAAAAAAGCCACCCGTAGGTGGCTGGTGGGCAGGGCTACTTACTGATCCATGTGCCAGTCAATGTGTGCGTCTACTCGATCACGGACGCGCTGCACATCGGCCTCAATGCGGTTGAGCTGATCCTTGACCGATGAGCCGCCGTTAGGTTGGAACGACTTGTGCAACTGGATCTGTGCCCGAATCAACCAGGCCAGGCCGGACAGGATTGCCGTGGCGATAATGACCAGCGGCACAAGGTCTGAGGGTTGATCTAGTGTCATTAGATTTCCAATTTGTCTACAAATGTGTCAGTCAGTTAAACAATGTTTCTAGTAATATCTGCCGCGATGGTCGCGGTGCTTTCTTGTGCATACCAACATGACGCGCCACCTCGTAATTCTGATTAAGCCATGTCAGCAGGTTGTGGGTGTCGGCTTTGCTCGCATGGCCCTTCCACGATCCGACAAACCTTGCGAGGTTCTCGCGCTCGTCCCGCTCAATAAACCGCCTGACCTTGCGCTTAGCAGCGGTCACCGATGACTTGCGCAGTAACTTGTGAGTCGGCCAGATCCGGTAACCAAGAAAGTTTACGCCACGGGAAACGGGGCTAACTTGCCAGCGAGATATTTCTAGCTTCATTCTTGCCTGAGCGAAGGCTTCTAGGTTGCGTTTGACTTCGCGCAGGTGAGCGGGATCGTTACCCATCACAATGATGTCATCCATGTACCGAGCAAACGGCACTCGTAATTCGTGATGTAAATACTGATCCATAATGTTGCCGTACACGTTCGCGCTCAACTGGCTGGTTAGCGCCCCGATGGGAACTCCTGTGCCGGTTGGCAGAATTATCTTTCGCAGTAGGCGAAGTGTTGCGTCGCACGCAATCTTTCGCTCGTACTGTTCGTGAAGTATCGCCCTGTCAATGCTCGGGAAGTAAGAGCGAAAATCTGTTTTCAAGAAATGCGTGTAGCCATGCTTGCGCAATTGCGATTGGACGTACACGACGCCCGCGTGCGTTCCCTTTCCATACCGACAAGCAAACGTCCACGGCAGGAACGTTTTGTCCATGATTGGTTCAATGGTTGCGCATAGGGAGTGATGCACGACTCGATCAGCAAACGAAGGCGCACCGATCTGCCGCTGCTTTGGTTCATAGATTACGAACCTCCGGTATGGCTCGGGTTCCCATGTTTGATCAAGCAATCTTTGATGAATATCCAGCAGGTTAGCCTCTGCGTATTCCTGAAACACCAAGAATCCATTAGAAGATCGCTTGCCTTCTTGTGCTCTCTTGTAGGCGGTTCGCAGACTTTCCAAGTCTGCGATCTTTGGGTAGAGATTGCGATAACGCTTACCCATTGTGGTGCTGCCTAGGGCTTTCGAGAATCAACCTACTCACCCTTCTGGCAGACCCCATCAGTGTATTTGCCGAAGCAGGTGTAAGTGGCTGACCACAAGGCCGACCCGCAACCAAATGATTGCGGAGTGCGAAGTCTTTGGCGTCACAGACGCCGCGACCACCGATGTTGTTGTTCGAGTTCGACGGTGAGTTGTTCCAGTTTGACGTACGTGAACCGGAGTTCACCGTATTGTTCCAGTTGCCACCAAGGATCACAGCGGACCCACTTACACCTTCCTTGCATCACGCCTGTGCGCGATCCAAGAACCTAGAATTTTGCCAGTCTCGGAAAGCATGACCGAACCGACTTGGTGTTGACGTAGGGTTATCAACTTGCGCTTTGGTTCTTGCAAGAATCGCAGCCAATATCGCAGTTGAGCCAGACCGGCGTCGGCTTCATAAAGCCTGCCAATACTGGTGCTTCTTCCTGCAATGATGAACAGGTTTACCTGTTGCAACATGTCGCGGGTAAACATTTCTTTCACCACGCCATGCTGCCTCGGAATGTTTTGTGCCACTGGGTAGAAGTAGTTGATGAAAGCCTCATACTTTTGCACGATCACCATTTGATCGTGCGATGACGTCACCCTTGTTCCGCTGCTTCTGCCGCTTCAGCAGCAGCAATAGCAGCGGTTAGCGCATCTTCTCCACCCGGCAACGCAATCAACGCAGACGCCAGAGCGTCAATCGCCGTATTGCTTGGCAATTGCTCCGTTAGTTTCAGTTCCATGGTTTCTCCTTCGCTCACTAGCGTTCGCTCAGACAAGTATCAGGTGGTCACAGACGCCGCGACCACCGCGGCTGTTGTTCGAGTCCGACGGCGAGGTGTTCCAGTCCGACGCACGTGAACCGGCGTTCACCGTATTGTGCCAGGTGCCACCAAGGCGCACAGCGTTCTCCTGCTGGTATACCTGACCACGACCACCGTTAACATTGGCCCACGATGCCGCAGCGTTACCACCGCCGAACTCGTCACCCCAAACCCACATGGTTCCGGTGGCCTGAATAACACCCCACTTAGATGTATACCTTTGAGCAAGAGTGTCAATTCCTGTTCCAGAACCCGATCCATTTACAAGTCCAGTGTTGACGGGATCAGCATTCAAGGAGACGTTTTCTTTTACGCCATAGGCGAGGGAACCGAACTCAGAATAACGCGGCAAACGTTTTCCGAAAGCACTTAGGCACTCAGCGGTACTCCACCAATCCTGCACCGAATAGCGCGTTGATCCGTTGCCCCCGAATGCAGTGGGGATAATGGCCGTCGTTGTTCCGCCTGTAGCGCCATCAGCAATAGCAACATTGTGCTTACTCGTCCCATTGGTTTGCGGATCACGATTAAGTAAGTAGATATCTGACCAAAAACGATTCGCAACAAGGGTCATGCCACGCGGGTCGGGACAGACTGGCTTCCACTTCAAGTCCCAGAAGGAAAACTCGTTGATCGCTGGGGTGGTGTCGCCGCCGTTTGTTCCAGTTGCGTTGCCACCCGGTGCGTAGTGGAAACCACCAATAAGGCGGGAGTTGGCTGGTGGTGACCCAACGGGTGTCGGCCATGTTCCTGTCGCTGCTACTGCCTCAACGGAACCGTCATCGATGACGTAAATGAAATAGTCGGTTCCAGCGGTTAGGGAAGGCATGGTGATGGTGGTGTCAAACGCAAATGAAACAACTGTTTCATTAACCCAGACTTTGACGCCAGCGCGGATAGCCGCCGTACCTGCACCTGTTTTGTTAAAAGCCACGAACCCCGTTTCCGGCTTGTAGAACAATCCGGTCGCCGCTCCTTCAACGTCCGCAAAGTCAGCTTTTGACCCGAACGTGTCGTTTAGATCTGTCGCTGTGAGAACTTCACCAGGCGCAAAGTTGTCTCTTATTGCCATGTGTTTCCTTCCTAGTAACCAAGAGTATTTAGATCTAATATTCCAATTTGAGAGTTATTAAGCACCAAGGCCGGAGCCTGGCCCTCAGAGAAGCTGAGCACGACGCGATGCACGCCAGGGTCAATGCGGTGTTCAATGGAGTCCAGGCGCACGAATTGGTCAATGGCATCACCGATGCCACTTGGCGTGTAGAGCACGCGCACCAGGGAGCCAAGTTCCAGCGATAGCACCTGCGATATCTGCGCGGTCTCCAGCGAGTTCAGCACGACCTCAATGGAGTCCACGCGCAACAGCGGCTCGGAGTATCGGACCAAGATCGCATCTGCCAGGTCTTGCGCTTGTGCATCATCGGCAAGCAGCGAGTCACGGATGTCAAAGTCAATCGCGCCGTAAGCGTCAATTGAGCCAGCGTCCTCAGCCGTAGCCGTGCCGCCATTGAGTCGCGCCACGCTTATGCGGTTACGCAACTCCTCAGAGCCATACATGGCTGAGATGTTGGAGAACGGCAGGCCAGTGCCGTCATCGGCAAACTTCACATCGGTCAAGACCTGCAAGGCTGAACGATCACGGAACGTCAGCGCACCATTAGCGCCGATGAACAACGCGCCCTGCTCGGCCTCGTCCACCTTCTGCAAGTAAGCCAAGGCATTGACAGGCTTAGGATCAGCAGTGCCGCCGATAGCGTCAGCCTGCAACGTGGCAAGGCCGTCATCAATGTTGCGCCGACCAGCAGGCCAGGCAATCTCGGACCTGTCAAGGATCGCATTGATGCGCGCGCCCGTGCTCTGTGCCGTAGTCGTATGCGGCTGGATCTCCTGATTAGCCAGGAACACGAAACCGTCCGTGACCTTGACTGATGCGATGTGATCGCCGTTTAGCGAATAGGCCAAGTCCCAGTCATCAACTACGCCCGTGAAGATCGGCACGCCTGCGGTCTCAATAGTGACAGCTTTGCGTGGTCGCATAGATGCGCCATAGGGAGTGATCGCAGTACCAGCAGCAGGATCAAACTTCCGCTGTGAGTTGTCCAAGTCCACAGTCGCAGCGCCAGCCTGGTAGCGCTCCAAGGCGCGCGAGCGTCCACGGCGCACCGATACAGACCGCACGTTTTCGGTAACGTCCTGCAAGATGTCGCCAGCCAAGCCAAATGGCGCATCGTCCAGTTGGCCTTTCACCGGATCATCGAGCGTGAAGAAGTCACCATTACCGCCAGCCGACAAGTCAAAGGCGATGAATACGCTCGTGCTAGGCAGAGGCATACACCGCTCCGTTGCGACGCTCGTACGCCTTCAGCGCATCAACAATCTGACGGCCTACCTCTGCGCCGTTAGTGCCCATGCCTGCGTTTACGGTGAGGTTGATGGTGGTGCCGCTGTCTCGGAAATTGTTTAACGGTATGACAGCCTCAGGCCCAGCCTCACCAATCATGGCCATGGTTGGGGCCGTAACAATTCCGCCATCAGCAAGGTAGGGGATGTCTGGGAAAATGTCGGCAATGTGGAATGTATTCCCGCCAACAAATGGCACCCAATCAGGAATGCTGAATGGGCCAATGGAGAAGTCAAGGCGGTTCCATGCGTCAATCATAAAATTGACCGCACCCTTGAAAGCGTTCTTAATTCCATCAAACATGGTTGCCGCAATAGTGTTGATTAGATCAGGCAGTGTTCTAAAGAAATCAATGACGCCGGTAAAGATTTCAACAATACGCGCGCCAACCTCAACGGCCTTTTGCACCAGACTCACCAGAGC
>Ga0255154_1000523_pt1 | contig 11135 bp, 12 predicted proteins | sample Atl_Atl_RepB_8h_FD_188419 | JGI IMG/M metagenome (GOLD analysis project Ga0255154, IMG submission 188419) | Freshwater microbial communities from Altamaha River, Georgia, United States - Atl_Atl_RepB_8h | ecosystem: Environmental > Aquatic > Freshwater > River | place: USA: Georgia | collected...
GGAGCATTCCTTGGTGTGAAGCCAAAAAGGCCACACCAAAACCAACCAGGAATCAGCCATGCGCCAGTTCAAACGGATCGGCCTCGAGACTCTGGAATCCCGTTTCGCCCCAGCCACCCTGGCTGGCCACACGGATTTTGACTGGATGACCAAGCAACAAGCGGTACCCACTGTGCCGGTCTTGGGTGGTTTGGCCAGTTCACCCCTGGGTGTGGCAAAGTTACAGGTGGTATGTCTCGATCCGGATCTCGATGACGGAATCTGAACCGGATGGAAGGAATAGTTTTTTGAACCTTGCGAAATATCCCGGGCTGAACCGGTCGCGGCCCGGGATATTCAATATTGGATGAAAAAAGGCGGGCCCTTGGGCCCGAACTGCTTCACCACGCCACCGTGCGTGACCTGAGTTTTTTTCAGATCCACTGATTGCAGTTTTTTCAAATCTGCCAAACAGTGCAGGCTGGCATTGGTCACGCTGGTTTTGGTCAGCACCAGTTCCTCAAGCTGTTGTAGTTTGGCTAGTTGCGCCAAAGCGCCATCAGACACTTGGGTTCCGCCCAGATTCAATACGCGCAGCGATTGGAGCATGGCCACTTTGGCCATGCCTGTGTCATCCAGGTTGGTATCTGCCAAAACAAGGTGATGCAGGTTCGGGAACGAACCCAATTCAGAGAGATTCTCCGCTGTCAGCTTGGTTTTGGCTGGAAACACCACCACTTGCACATCCTGAAAAGTATCTTCTCCGAACAGGGCACCAAGCCATTGCTGGCATGGCCAGGAGGCGCTGATGATTTCCACCCCCTTTTCCCGAAGTGCCGAAATCGCTTCCGCTTGGCGCTTTCCCGTTTCAATCCGATAGTCCAGCCAGGCCGCGGCGAGGCAGGCCAGCACCAATGGGCCGCCGACAAATAAACGGGTCATAGATTCCTTTCCAAGCGGAATAATCGCGCCGGGCCGATCAACTGCCAAGCGCTTTTGCCAGGAATTCCCAAAGCAGTTTGGTGCCCGGATCCTCGGGTAGCCCGATGTCATTGTTGATTTTGTCGTGGGTCGTCTCCCGGCCGCCATAGAGGCTCACGGGAATCCCGGCACCTTTCAGGGTGTTGGCCAGCTTTTGGGCCTGGGCGTTGTTGTCCGGGTGCCCGGCGACATACATCACCAGAAACGGCGGGATGCCTTTGCCCTTGGCCACATGGGTGACCGCTGAAAAATCCTTGTGTTTCTCGGGGCTGTCGCCGAATTTCACCCGGTGGCCAAAGGTGGGCATCGGCAGGCCGTGCACCCGGGCCCGGGTTTCGGCCATCTCGATGATGGCGGGCACATCGTAGGTGTCGCCATCCACCGGAACACAGCCCTTGAGCATGGCGAAGGACAGGCCCTCCGCCTTCAGGTACCGGTCATCGGTGCAGACGATCGCCGCCAATTGCGCCCCGGCCGAGTGGCCACCCACGAAAATCCGCTTTGGATCGCCGCCGAACTCCCCGATATGCTCATGCGTCCAGCGCAGCGCCTTGGCCACATCGCGGATGATGGTGCCCATGTCCACCTGGGGCAACAACCTGTAGTTGGTGGAGACGAAGACAAAGCCCTTGTCGTTGAAAGCTTTCGGCTTCAGTTGCACGCTGGCTTTGTCGCCGGTTTGCCAGCCGCCGCCGTGGATCCAGAACATCACCGGCAGGTTTTTGGCGCCATCGGGCGCGTGGACATCCAGCACCTGGCGGGCATGGCCTCCAGCTACATACGGGATATCCTTTTTCAATGTCTGCGCCGAAACGCTAAGGCTGGTTGCTGCCAGTACGGCCAATGCGGCGATTCGTCCCATGGAAAAGTTTCCTGGTTGTCTCAAAACGATCCATGGCCATGATTCTAAAACAGGGCCTTCCGCGCCTCAGCAAAAAAACCTCGGAATCCGGGAAAATAGAAAAGTACACACCCCGGGTCGCCCCGGGGTGTGGCGAGTGGATCAGGCTGTGCCTGCCTTCATTATTTACCTTTTGTTTTGCAGCCCTTGGCGCAGGCGAGGCACCGTTCGGCACACAACTGGCAGGATTTGTCATCCTTATGCTTGGCGCATTCCTGGGCGCATTTCTCGCACGCCTGGGCGCAGGCGGCTGAAATAACCCCTTCCATGGGGCCTCCACGACTGCTGATCCGGGAGCAAACGCCGCAGATATCTGCGCAGTCCAAGCACAACCGGATGCACTCCTTGCGGTCGGTTTTGCCGGAGGCCAGTTCCTTGAGGCAGTCGCTGGCGCATGCCAGGCAGGTTTTTTCGCAACTGGTGCACTCGGCGCAGCAGTCGTCCTCCTTGTCGAACGGTGCCGGCCCGGCCGACACCAGGTTCACCGCGCCGGCCGAAGCGAGCGCGAAGGCGAGAAACATCAAATATCGATTCATGGAACCAACTCCTTTTCCAACCTCGGGACCGGGAATCGGTCACCGTCACCTTCCGGACCGTTTCGCCGTCTCCTCAATCAGGCAGAGACCGTGCTCCAGCAGGATCATGACGCAGTTATCCACGATCCGGTAGAACACGTTGTTTCCGGCCCGACGCGAAGCCAGGATCCCCTTGTCCAGCAGCCGCTGTAGCTGGTTGGACACGGCCTGCGGCCTCATCTCCACCGCGGCCGCGAGGTCGATGACGCACACTTCCTCGCGACGCGCGATCTCGTGGATCAGCCTGAGGCGGGTGTCGTTCGCGAGCACCTCAAACAGGGCCTCCACGCCGAGGGCCTGCTCGGAGGTCAGCAGCGGTCGCTGCCGCAGGCTGGCCTTGGCGGGACAGGGCGTTGGGACGAGACTGTTCTTCGGCCTGGCCATTCGTTCCTCCAGAAGACATGAATACATTGATCCGTTTATTAGTTGAGGTCAAGGCACCCCGGCGTTTGTTGCCGAATTGCAAGGATCACGGGGGTTTTGGGTACCCAATCATCCCTCCAGCCACCGGAAAGTCAGGTTCAACCGCTCTCCAACCTCCCGGGCCGTTTTCGGCACCGCGTGCTTCCAGAAGCGTTGCATGGTGCCACCCATGACCAGCAGCGTGCCATCGGCCAGGGGCAGCGAGCGCGTTTCCCGGGTGGTGTTGTGCCGGATGCAGAAGGTGCGGGTTGCCCCCAGCGATACCGAGGCGATCGTCTCGCCCATGCCCGGTTCATCGTCGGCGTGCCAGCCCACGCTGTCCGCCCCGGACCGGTACCGGTTCAGCAGGCAGAAGTTGTACCGCCCCCGAACCTGCTCCACCCGGGCCTTCAGGTCCAGCAGCGTTTTTGTCCAGGGGGCGGCGGGGTTGCTAGTGCCGGAGTAGCGGTAGACGATTCCCGCATCGCCGTGGGCGGCGGTCAGCCGCGGTTGCGGGTGACCAAAGACGCCGGGTTTCTGGTCCCACCTGCTTTCTTCCTTCAACCGGTCGAAAAGGAGACCGGTTTCGGCTTGAGGCAAAAATCTCTCCGCCAACAACATCCAGCCGCCATCTGCCAAAGGGAGGGTGATCATGGCACCGACTTGCGCCATTGCAGGGCCATACGGGTCAGGCGGGCAGCCCGCTCCTGTTCCCGGTCGGCGAGGTTGGTGGTCTCTTTTGCATCGGTGGTCAGTTGGTACAACTCGGCGCCGGTGCCATCGGGCTGCACCAACAGTTTCCAGTCGCCCTCACGCACCGCCAGGGAGGGGCTTTTCTGCTTGGGATCCTGCGGGTAGGCGAAAGAGGTGGGGTTTCGGCCATATTCCCAAAAGAGGGGTTTATCGCGGACGGGCAACTCGCCCAGCAGGGCAGCCGACAAATCTTGCCCGTCGGGCTCAAATGCCGCCGGTGGTTTTGCCTGACAAATTGCCGCGAGGCTGGGGAGCAGATCCAGTGAACTGATGACTGTTCGGTCGTTCACCACGCCCGCCTTGGTTTTGCCCGGCCACCACGCCACAAAGGGCACTCGGGTTCCGCCCTCGTAGAGGCTGAGTTTCTGGCCGCGCAACCCGCCCACCCGCTGCCGCTCGAACGGGGGTGAGGCGCCATTGTCACCCAGAAAGACCACGAGGGTGTTGGTGTCCTTCAGGCCGTCGAGAAGCCTGCCGATTTGCCGGTCAGTTTCGGCAAGAACGGCCTTGTAGCGGGTTTTCTGCGCGCCCTCGCCAGCCACCCGTACCCGCGCCATCTGTTCTTCCGACGGGGTGAAGGGGGTGTGCGTGTCATCCAGCCAGAGATTGACGAAGCAGGGGGAGGCCTTGTTTTCCCGCAGGAAGCCAAGCGCCTGGTCCACCATCCACCGGGTGCGCTGATGGCGGGGCACCTGGCCCGGTTCCAGTTGGTCCTGCGGACCCCATGGGGTGTTTTTCAACCCCAGGGCCGGGGCAGGCTCCGGGCTTTCATAGGTGCCCAGCCCCAGGTCGTAGCCGTAGGCGGCGAATTTTGGGGCGTTGGTCACATCCCGGCCGCCGCCCAGATGCCACTTGCCCACATGGGCGGTTTTGTAACCCGCTTCCTTCAGCATTCGGGGCAGCGAGGGTGCCTTGGGATCGAGATAGTCCGCCATTTCGCAGGCCCGGTTGCCTGCTTTTGTTTGCAGGTAGCTGTTGATGCGCCAGCGGGCTGGAAATTGCCCCGTGATCAGGCCGCAACGGGAAGGGGAACAGATCGGCGCCGCCACATAACCCTGCGTGAATCGCACCCCTTCATGCGCCATCTGGTCCATCCGTGGCGTGGCGACAATCGTGTTGCCCTGACAGGCAAGGTCGCCCCAGCCGAAATCATCCACCAGCACGATCACCACATTGGGGCGCCCTGGGCTTACTGGTGAATTACCCCAAAAGCCACCCGCAATTGCTGAAAACAGTATGGAGGCAAACAGGCTGGCCATGTTTTTTTCCTGGCGGGAACGGCACAGCCCGAATTGTAATCGGTCCAGGGATAAACAAACCGGGCGGGGCCCTTCCGTGTGGAGGAGGGCGCCGCCCGGAAAAAGGTTGTTTCGACCAACTACCAGGTGCGGAAAATATCCGGCGTGCCAATCGGGGTATCGGTGATAATCGAAGGCTTGTTGACCAGGATGTCCGGGCTACCAATCGGGGTGTCCGAAACAACCGCTGGCTTGTTGACCAGAATATCCGGGGTACCGATGGGGGTATCGCTGACAATCCGGGCACCAGTTTGCGCTGGAGCGGTCCAATCGACGCGGATTGGAGTAGGGGCGGACTGAGGCGCGATGCGGGCGGTAACTGGGCCCATATGCAACGGAACCATGGCGATGGCTGCCGGGGCGTACCGGGTTTCCAAACCTTCCAGAACCGGGCGGATCGAGCGAATCATGGCGCATTCCCTGATGAGTGGCGGGCTTGTTGTTTCAGGCCCCACACCAATAAATGCTCCGGCCGGAAGAAATCCGGACATTCAAGCGGAAAGGGAATGCGAAAATAATCGTAAGTCTTTTTTATTTATGGCTTTGCGCCATGAAATACAGAGTAGGATCGCGTCAGATGGTCTGGAGTTCGGCGCTGGAAATACCGTCGGAGGACCGTGTATTCGGCTGGCAGGGGAGGGCCGTTCAGGATGGTGGCGCTGACCGCCACAGTCTTGCCGGCCAGCCATTTTTCCAGCGAGGCCTCGTCGGTGATTCCCTGCGCGGCAGGCACCAGCCTGCGGAATGGATCCCGGTCCACGCGCGGATCCCCTCCCCAATAGGCCACCCAGATGGGATGGTCCGCATCGTGTTCCACCTGTTCGGCCAGATCAAACAGGCCCTGCCCCCAATCGTAATTCGAATCGCTCACCAGGGTTTGCGGCCGCGTCTCGTCCGCCCACAGGGGGTTGATATGGCGCAGGCCATCGGGGAATTGATGGGCCATCGTCCAGCCACCCAGGCCCAGCAGCGCCAGGCTGGCCAACGCGGGGCCCCACCTACGGCCAGAATCGCGCCACCATGCGGCCATGGAAACGCCCGTGACTACCATCAGCATCACCACCAGCGGGAAGACCAGACGCAGCCCGATCTGCACGCGGCAATTGATGCTGAATGCGAGAAGCAAACCGCACGCTACAAGGCCAGGCACCCACGGGGAGCGGATCTGGCGCCACACCGTGAACGGCAGCAACACGAAAAACCACAAGGGCAGCTTGATGAGCAGCAAGACCGGGAAGTGGAACCAGACCGCCTTGGGGTGTTCCACGCCCAGCAGGTAGCTTGGGTGGCCGCGCATATTGTGCTTGATCTGCTGCGCCAGCCCCTCGCCCGCGTTGGTGAAGATCCGCAGGTGGTCCGCCAGCCAGGCCATCGCATCCCGGCCCGAACCCGGCTTCAGGCTGTCGGCCCATTCCACAAAGGTTCGCTCGCGCTGGAAATCGGTTCCCACCAGCAGAAACACCACCCCCAGGGCGGTGAAGCCCAGTGCCATCCATCCCTTCAGCTTGATCCAGTAGGCCCGGGCCAACTCGCGGCTCGCCCCATGCAGCCGCCACATTTCCCACAGCCCGGGTGCCTCGGCCGAAAAAACCAGGATGGGTACGAAAACAAGGGATGATGCCTTGGCGAACAGCGACAACGCCCACCAAAGCGCCACTTTCCACCACTGCAGCCTTGAAGGAGCTTGGCGGTGGCGCAGGTACTCCACCAGGGTTGCAAGCATGCAGCCGGTCACCGCGATATCGGTGGTGGCCAGCGCGGCGTGGCCCATCAGGTTCGGTTCCAGCGCCACGGCGGCCAAAACCCAGAAGCCGCACCAGGGTCCCGCGAGGTCCCTGCCCAGCCGCCAGCATTGCCAGAGCAGGTTCCACCAGAAGAGCAGGGCGGTGGTGCGCGCCACCGTCAGCATCCAGCCGAAATCGTTTTCCCAGTCGGGCGTCGTCTGATGCCACCAATGCCACAGGTGGAGCGGGAAGGTCTCCACATCCACCGGCAGTGGCATGGTGCCGAGGCGCATCAGGGGTTTGTGGGTCTGGTTGGCCCAGCAGTCGAGTCCGCACCGGAGGTAGACCGGTTCGTCAAAGGTGGCGGACAGCCGCCGCGATGATCCGGTGATCCATAGCGTTGTGATCAGGGCTGTTGCCAGCGCCAGGATCCGCGGAATCGCCTGCCGGTTCATCGTTTGCTTCGCGTGGTTGCCTTGGTCCAAGGGCCGAAAGGGTACCACGCCGGTCCGCATGGCAGGAATCTCAAATCAGCCGCTGCCAGGGTCACTTGCCTGGCCAGTCGGCGGGGTCGCCCTGCTGGAAAGCCTCTTGAACCCATTCCTTCAAAAGCCCGGCCTCTCGGGGGGTGAGTGCGCGCGCCGGGGCGGTGGGGCCCTTGCAAGCGGTTTGGACGAGGCGTGGCCCGCTGCCCCGGGCTGCTTTGAAACCGGTCAGGTCGAAGGCGGTGCCCGCGGGCCGGTGGCATTCGGCGCAACGGGCTGCCAACAGCGGGGCGATGTCCCGGCTCCAGGTGGCGGCGGGGGGCTTGTCACCCGGGGCGCCATATTCCACCGGGCAGCCCACCGGTCGGGTGCGGGCCGTTTCAGGGGATTGCCTGGCGACCAATCGTTCCAGGGTGTCGGCCAGGTAATGCTGTGTCACCACCAGACGGCGTTTGCCCACCTCCACCCAGGCGTTGTCGATCGCCCCGCGGTAGACCAGCTTTCCATTCCCGTCGAAGACAAACGCCTCCGGCACATGGGTGGGCCGGAGGGCGTCGCGCAGTTGGCCCGAGGCGTCAAACAGCACCGGGTAGCGAACCTTGTAGTCCTGATAGTGTTTGGCGGCATCTTTTCGGGTGGTGAAGGGGTCGGATACCACCGCGTAAAGTTCGACACCTTTTGGCGCGAAGCGATCGTGTAGACCGTTGAGCGTGGGGATGTTGCCGTTGGCGATGGGGCACTCGGTGGTGACAAACACCAGAACCCGGGCTGGCCCCTTCACAGGTGTACCCAGATTGCGGATGGTCTGGTCCAGGTCCACCAGCGCCAGCGGCGGGAGCGAGGGCGGGAGGGGCTGCGGCGTGGACTGGCAGGTCGCCAGCCAAATCAACCACACCATACCCATGAAATAGCCCCCGGGAATTAGGGCCATCTTAGGGTATGGGCGGTTGAAGTGAAAATGGGAGTGAGGTTAGGGAACCAGCGCCCGGCCCACCATGAAGAACAGACCGCTCATCAGCATGCAGGCGGGAAGGGTGAGCAACCAGGCCAACCCGATCCGCTTGACCGTTTGAACCTGAACTCCCGATCCGTTGGCTGCCATAGTGCCGGCCACCCCGCTGGAGAGCACATGGGTGGTGGAGACCGGCATGCCGGTGTAGGCGGCCACGGTGATGGTGGTGGAGGCCACCAATTCCGCCATGGCGCCCTGCGCGTAGGTGAGGTGGGTCTTGCCGATCTTCTCGGCGATGGTGATGACGATCCGCTTGTAACCCACGGTGGTGCCAATGCCCAGGGCCAGGGCGGTGCCGATCACCACCCACAGCGGCACGAACTCGATGCTGGTCTTGAAGGTCTTCACCAGGCCCTTCAGTTCCTTGGCGGCTTCGCCATCTGTGGCCAGCTTGGGGAGATCCTTGGTGGCCTTGAACAGCGCCACCCGAACCTTCCAGCGGTCTTCCGCCTCCAGTTCGCTGAAATTGTCGCGGTTCTCGGTGATCCCGCGGATCGTGGCCAGTTGCTCCGCCAGCTTCTCGGGAACTTTCAGCTCGTGTTTCTTGGCGATTTGCTCCACCTTGTCCACCGCCTGGTGGCATTGCGCAGCAAGGTCGCCGTTGGAGGTGTTCAGGGCGTAGGTGAACGGCATGAAGCCGATCAGCACCAGCAGGATCAGGCCCATGCCCTTCTGCCCGTCGTTGCTGCCGTGGGCGAAACTGACACCGCCGCAGGTGGCCAGCAGCACCGCGCGGATCCAACCGGGCGGGTGGTCATCGTGGTGGGGCGGTTGGTACAGGCGCTGATCCCGCACCAGCCATTTCATCAAAAGCAGCAGGCCGCCCGCCGCCAGGAACCCGAACAACGGCGAGACCAGAAGGGCCAGTCCCACTTCCATGGTTTTGGACCAGTTGATGCCGTTCAGACCCTGGCCACTGGCCAGGCTATTCGCCAGGCCCACGCCCAGGATCGAACCGATCAGTGTGTGGGAGCTGCTCACCGGCAATCCCAGATACCAGGTGCCCAGGTTCCAGATCACCCCGGCCACCAGCAGCGATAGCACCATCACCAAGGCCGCGTTGGACTCCCGGTCGTGCAGGAGTTCCACCGGCAGCAGGTTCACGATGCCGAAGGCGACAGCCGTGCCTCCCAGGATCACCCCCAGGAAGTTCATCACCCCGCTGTAGAGGACCGCCGGCACAGCCTTGAGGGTGCGGGTGTAGATGACGGTCGCCACCGCGTTGGCCGTGTCGTGGAAGCCGTTGATGAACTCAAAGGCGAAGGCGAAAAACAGGGAGATCAGCAGGCACAACATGGCTCCAGGAGAGAGCGCCTGCAACGAATCAAAAAAACTCATGCAAACCTCGGCAGGGCGTTGGACAGCCTCTGTCTTGGGGACACTGACCCACGAGGCGAATAGCCGCACGAATCGGTGGGAAGGTTGTCATCCTACGGCACCATTCGACACAAGGCAGCCCAAGGAGGCTTAAATTTAGCGGTGGAATTAAGTGTTTTTGATGAAGAATGCCTGTGGGGGGGAGGTGAAGCCTTGGAATGTAGTCCAGATGATATGTTTTATATTGTTTATATTATATAATGATTGGTATTAATATACTGGAAGCCATGGGCCTGTCGGGTTTGACCGAATCTTTTGGGAAGCTTGCGGGCATCGAATAAGATAGTTTTTTGATCGCAAGGCCGGTTCCAATCCAATTCCGGCCCAATGAATCTCCAGGTTGGTGAATGGAATGTCGCGCATCGCCTGGACGATTTTGGGATGGGTATTTCTGATTTGCGCACCAACCCGGGCGGCAGGGCCCAACATCATCTGGATCATGGCCGATGATCTGGGCTACGGCGAATTGGGTTGCTACGGCCAAAAGGTGATCACCACCCCCCGTATCGATGCCATGGCTGCCGGGGGAATCCGTTTCACGCATTTCTACGCGGGCGCCACCGTTTGCGCTCCTTCGCGCAGTGTGCTGATGACCGGGTTGCACCATGGTCACACCCGGGTGCGTGGCAACGCCGGCCAATCCAACCCGTTGGCGCAGGCCCTCCGGCCGGGTGATACGACCGTGGCGGACCTGCTGAAGGCTGCCGGTTATAAGACGGCGCTGGTCGGCAAATGGGGCCTTGGCGATTTGGGTGCCGCCGAATGCGGTCTGCCTCGCAAGCATGGCTTCGATTCTTTTTTCGGCTACCTGAACCAGAACCACGCCCACAACCATTTTCCCGATTTCCTCTGGCGCGACGAGCAGAAGGTTCCGCTGCCCAACAAGATCGTGCCGGTGGGCAAAAACGGCGCGGGCTACGCCACGGAGGCGAAGGTCTTCGCCGATGATCTGTTCGCTGATGAGGCGGTCCGGTTTGTGAGGGAGAACAAGGGCGGACCATTCTTCCTCTACTGGAGCATGGTCATTCCCCACGCCAACAACGAGCGTCGCGCGGCGCTTAAGAACGGCGCCCATGTGCCGGATTTCGGCCCCTTCGCCGGCAACGACTGGCCCGAAACCGATAAAGGCCACGCCGCCATGATCCACCGCATGGACGGTTATGTGGGCCGGATGCTGGACACACTGCGGGAACTGGGCATCGAAAGGGATACCCTAGTGCTCTTCACCAGCGACAACGGGCCCCACAACGAAAGCAACCATAATCTGGCCCGTTTCAATCCCTCCGGTCCCTTCACTGGCATCAAGCGCAGCCTGACCGATGGCGGTATCCGCGTTCCGTTCATCGCCTGGTGGCCGGGCACCGTGCCCGCAGGTGTGGCCAGCAACCATGTGGGTTACTCGGGTGATTTCATGGCCACAGCGTCTGAGCTTGCCGGTGCCAAGGCGCCCGCCGGCCTCGATTCGATCAGTCTGGTTCCAACACTCAAGGGCAATGGCTCGGGCCAGAAAAACCACACCTTTCTTTATTGGGAATTCCACGAGGGCGGATTTCGTCAGGCTGCCTTGTACGAGGGCCGCTGGAAGGGGATCCGCTCCGGGGCGGCCGACGCGCCGGTTCGCCTGTTCGACACCGATGCCGACCCGGCT
>Ga0255154_1000525_pt1 | contig 11123 bp, 28 predicted proteins | sample Atl_Atl_RepB_8h_FD_188419 | JGI IMG/M metagenome (GOLD analysis project Ga0255154, IMG submission 188419) | Freshwater microbial communities from Altamaha River, Georgia, United States - Atl_Atl_RepB_8h | ecosystem: Environmental > Aquatic > Freshwater > River | place: USA: Georgia | collected...
TAGAACGATAACATTGGACTAGCATATTGAGTATATATCCAAAAGACCCCGCTGCGCTGTCTAGGGTGCTAAGGCGGTTTTGATATGTGTATAAGGGAAAGGCCCCGCTGCGGCAGAGTGGGAGTAACCATTTTAACTATGCCCATTTTGACCTACCATGAAGAATTCTAGAAACCTATGCCGACACCATGAGAACCTTGAACCTGAGTCAATATCTAGAATCCGTCACACTTTATCACACAATTCAACACTTTTCTGCACTTTTCCTAATCCGGGCCTTGCGTATAGACATCTACAGTGAAGGTGCCGTGATCTATTTCACACTTTAGTCTATTTTACTTGCACTCTGTCACACGGTTCTTATTCTACTAACTTAATTGAGAAGCTCGAACCGTTAAATATTGTATGCCTATCACAGCTAACAGCATGGTACCACTAGCGCATATAGAAGTGCGTGACAGTAACTATGCAGTCTATATCAGTATGTGTACAGTCACTCGGCAGATGCACATATTCAAATACAATGATCGCCATTGTAGTTATGAAGTATTCTGTGAAGAAGGGGAGGCCTGTCGTTGGTTAGAGATTCCCCTAGGACCACCACCAAAGCCATATAGTTAATACTATCGTGTTAAGGCGGTTTTGGGCGGGGCAAATCCAGGAAAAAGGGCCAGCCCAATGCCAAACCAAAGTAGTAATAACCACTTTGTCAACCAGGTTGTTGTATTTTCGCAACGGTAAGTTGGCGCTTACTTACCAAAAAGGTTCCGCGCACCCTCGCCGTCCATCCCCAGCAAGTCTGTTCGAACCCTCAGCGGTCTACCCGTTTTCTTATTATGTCATTATTATAGCACCAAAAGTCCATTTTGTCAAACGGGTCTTTGGGTCTTGTTGTATTAAAACAACAGGCGAGTGCGGTTGACACTTTGGGCAGGCTCTGTTACAATAAGACAATGAAGGAGCGAACTATGAAGAGAACTGCCCGTAAGGACTCAAATTATGTAATTTATGAAGCTGTCTCAGAGACAGGCGAGAACTACATTGGGCTCACCCGTAAGGGCTCTACTACAGTCAACCGGGCTGTCAAAGAGCGTTGGCGTAAGCATCTAAGCCGTGCCCGTAACGAAAATCGTCTTTGGGCACTCTATGTCTACTTGAAGACAGGCGGTTTGGACATGACTTGGGAGCATAAGATCATCGCTGTCATACGCGGCAGAGCTGAAGCTTATGACTTTGAGCGTGGGCTTGTCAAAGAGCTGCGCCCCTCATTAAATGATCAGTACCTATAACCCAGCGGTTGACTGGGTTACTTTTTGGTGCTATACTATAGGCTACAGTAAACGAACAAGGAGCGAAACTTGAAATTACTTTCCACAGCAAATCCCAAGATCCAAAAGGGTACGAAGCTTGGCTATTTGAGCTTTATTCTGCACCTTGCTCCTGCTGATGTGTCAGGGCGCGAAGTATGCCCTAAGCGCACCGCAGGCTGCACGGCTGCATGTCTTAACACCGCAGGGCGTGGTGGCATGTTCCGCAAGGGCGAGACTACCAATGTGATCCAGGAAGCCCGTAAACGCAAGACTCGCTACTTTTTTGAAGCCCGCGACTATTTTATGATGGACCTTTACAATGACATTCAAAAGGGCATCAAGCAGGCTAAGAAGTTGGGTTTGACGCCCGTGTTCCGCTTGAATGGTACATCGGACTTGAGCTGGGAGAAGTACACTATCAACGACAAGAACCTTTTTGAATTGTTCCCTGATGTACAGTTCTACGACTACACTAAGGTGCTTGGTCGTAAGGTTGCCCGTTACAAGAACTACCACTTGACCTTTAGTGCTGCTGACGGCAATGGCTTGGATGTTCAGAGAGCTATGGCCGCTGGTATGAACGTGGCAATGGTGTTTGATCGAGTGCCTGAGACTTACATGGGCAGAACTGTAATTAATGCAGACGACACTGACCTGCGCTTTTTGGACCCTAAGAACGTGATTGCTGGGCTTAAGGCTAAGGGCCGTGCCAAAAAGGACACTTCGGGCTTCGTACGCCGTGTGATTGACATCCAGGCAGTTTGAGCTTATAATACAAATACTGAAACAAAGGAGCGACTATGAACATTCAGGCTATCAACACCGCAATCGTTACAGGCAATTTCAATATTGCAGACTTGGACAGTATCAATGACGCTGTCAAGTTCGCTAGGGCTAGACTGGCTACCCAAGCCAAGTTCACCCTAGGCAAGGGCTCTAAGGTAACTGTCAATCATGACAAGGTACGTGGCATCGTGGGCACGGTGCTGAAGATTAAGATTAAAAAGGCAGATGTGGACTTCAACGGCAAGATTTTCCAAGTGCCCTTGAGCATGTGCCAAGCCGTTTAAGGAGAACTCATGTATACTGTAATCATCTACAAGGCAGACCGGCGTACCAAGTCAGGCGAGCGTCAAGTCCATTATGCGGATTATGATACCACAGACAAGGCCACCCTTGAGCATACTGTCAAGCATACGTGGCGCAAGGCTCATGGATTCCGCTATGAGATCCACCAAACCATGGTAGAGCGCACCAACATGATGGGTGGTGCCAAGTACATGGAGCGGTTTGATACGCCCAACTATTGTTCACCTTCTTGCGAATCTTATTGGAGCATGTGATATGAAAACTGTACAAGAACTCTTTCCTGGCATCGCTATCTACGACACTGAGCCTGTAGAAGTCCGCAACCCATTCAGTGGGGAGAGTGCGGTACTATCGCCCGAAGAGGTAGCTGTCTATGACTACTTGAAGGGCTGCGAGCTTATGGGTGACTACAAGGGCCTACGCAAAGGGCTTGAGTGGTTTATGAAGAACAATGCAGAAGCCTACATGACTCTGCTGGACTAATCGCTCCACCTGAGGAGGGCCAGGTTCATTGCCCTCCAATTTCATTTTGTCAATCTCTAGAACCGACGCCCACCCTCCACGTCCACCCCCCTTTGTTCGACATTGTTAGTATAACAAAACCCACCCAAAATGTCAACCAATCTTGGAATACCCTACCTTTTTACTCGGGTATTATTGCAAAACGGTTGACATTTTGGACCCTCTGCGCTATAATACAAACACTTAAACAAAGGAGCGATAGATGGAAACTGTGCTTAACACTTGTGGCGACGGCTACTGGAGCAATGTTGCTAAGGCTGTGCGTATTACAGACATACAGCTGGGTTACTGTAACGAAGAGAGAGACTTTGGCGAGCTGTTAGTTTACTTTAACACAGAGGACTGGGACGTTGAGAAGGACGGACTAATTTACACAGACAGCGCATTTTTAGACGACCTGCGTGACTTTTTAATTACGCACGAACTAAGCGACGACGTGGAGTATAGCGAGCAGGGTATGCAGGGCGACAACTACGTGAGCTTAGACGTTAGCGAAGCATTTATTAAGGCATGGGACGCTAAGTTTAACCTTTTTGCTTAAAGGGTTATTAGCACAGCTAGTTGACATTTTGGACTAGCTGTGCTATACTATGTTTTTAGTTAGTAGGAGCGAACATGAAAAGAGATTTTGTAAAATTAATTAAACTTGTAGACTTAACATACGAGGGCGAAAGCGTTGCGGACAATGTTAAGTGGCGTAGTAATGTGCTTAACAGCGGAGTAAGCGATGGTTACTGTTTAGCAGACGAGGGTGGGGACGTTATTAGAAAAGCGTTTAGTACAGACGAGATTGAGTTTGCTAACATTGAGTGCTATAACTTTATGGGTAGTGCTACTGAACAAGAACGCTTTTACAGCGCAGACTGGATTTGCGTAATGGAAAAAGCAACAGGCGACTACTACGCATACGAGACACAAGAACTTTTTGAAGGAGCGTTTTAATGTATAACGACAAGCAAAACAAATTAATGCTAGAGGTTGTAGACTTGCTACACAAGGCAGACGTGTTGCTACAGCAGGCAATGGGTGCTAGCGACGAGTGCTATTACATACACACACAAATTGAAAACGCGGCTGACGATGTGTTGGACGCTATTAGAGAGAACAACCCTGAGGACATTGATGCTGAATAATATACTACAGTGGGCGGGCACAACTGCCCTCCTGTGTATGTACATCCTAATGTCTTTCTACCCACACCTGCATCCTTGGAACATTGTGTGTGGAGTACTAGGCGGACTGCTGTATTTGGCATGGTGTATACGTGTACGTAACAGCCCGCAACTAGTTGTCAACCTTGTAGCAATAGCCATAGGGCTTGCAGGGTTATTCAAGGCATGGGGTTGACATTTTGGCTAGAGATGTTATACTATAGGCTAAGTTAAACAAAAGGAGCGAGCGATGGGATTCTTTACAGACACACAATTTGACAGCCCTCTGGATATGCTGGATGCTATCAACGAGGTGGTAGAGCGCAACATACACGAGTGCTTTGAGCGCACAAACGGCAATGATGTGGGTTTGGATATGCGTGTTGGTACGCTATACATTAACACACAAGACCGCGTTATCGCAAGCAACAACCAACGCAGTTTGGAATACTACGGCGGGTTTGAATACATTGACAAAGAGATGGTCACTACTGTAGGCGACTGGACCTTTTACCAGGGCGACCGTGTTGATGATTGCATTGACACTTATGAGAACAAAGAGGAAGTGGAGGACGCAGAGTGATTACAGACTACAAGATTAAAAAGTGTATGTTCCTCACTCTGGACCAACTTCAGAGTGCGCTCAACTTCATGTATCCCGAAGACAAGATCAAAGAGCATAGGTTCCTGGGCATTACTAATGCCAAACAGTTTTGCTATGAGGTCAAGTACTTTGATGAGCACTTGGGTGAGGACGCATTCACTAAGGTGTTTGTGGACTTGGATTTTAACGATGTGCCCTACGCAGAATACTAATAACCATTCGGTTGACAGGGTTATTGTTTAATGCTATAATAGAGGCATAGTAAGAAAAGAAGGCGACCCCCAAATAGGGCACAGGCGGAAACGCAAGGAGGTGTCACAAGGGGTACGAAGCGGGTTTGTGAGACCCGGCCTAACTGTAACTTAACTAGGAGCGAAAAATGTTTGCAACAGTAGATGGAAAGCAGGTCAAGGTTGGGGATGTAGTTTGCTTCAAAAGCGACTATGAGCAATCAGGTAAAATTGTAGCAATCAAGCCCAGCAATTGGGGTAATGGTAAAGTGCTAGTCCTGGAAAACCCTAATGGGTTTGGGGGCGAGTACCTCCGCTATGCTACCCGCACAGAAGAGCTGGCCAGTGACTGCTGGATTGATTGACAACTTGAGCTTTTGGCTATACAATACACACATCAACAGTTAATTAAGGAGCGACTCAAATGGCTACACGTTCAACTATTGCACTGGAATTCGCAGACGGCACAGTGGGCAAGGTCTACTGTCACTGGGACGGTTACTTGGACAATAACGGCAAGCTCTTGCTGAACAACTACTCCGACCCGTTCAAACTGCGTGACTTGATTGACTTGGGCGACATTAGCTCGTTGGGTCCTAACATTGGCGACAAGCACGACTTTGACAGCCCGTTCAAATACGGCACTCCTGAATACGAAGCAGACATGGATGCTCGTCGTCAAATCACTACCTTCTACGGACGCGACAGAGGCGAAACAGGCACTGAGGCTGTCTATTACAAGGACTACGCTGACTATCGTGCCAACGCACAGTTTGAGGAATACAACTACATCCTCCGCAAAGACGGCAACTGGTATGTTGAGTTCTACGGCGACTTTGACGGCTTGCTCAAAGAAGCAATTGAGCGTGAAGAAGCACGGGAGGCAGCATGACAGGCTTCCAAAGCAAAAGGGCTTCGGCCCTTGACAAGCTCAACACAGAGTGGATTGACCTGTGCGATCGAGTGCTAGAACAGATCATTAAGGATGTCAAGGACGGTGATGTAACTGCTATCCAAGAGCTCCTTGTCTATTGTGATGAAGAGGCAATGCGCCAATACCTTCCGGAGGAGGGTCTATGAAAACAGTAAGAGTAGAAACGCTACTGGTGCAGGAACTTGAGGTTCCTGATGACTGGGAACGAGAGCACGTCTTTGACTTCCTGGGCGAGTTCCAATCCTTTAGGACTGCCTTCCAGGGTGTAAGCAACGAAGATCAAACGGCTAGGATTGTAGACCTTATGGTCCTAGAGGAAAAGGTAACCGAAATGGGCGAGGAGGCCTACGATGAGTAAGATGGCAGAACTAGATATGTTTCAATATGATATTGAACAGCTCTACATTGAAGGCATGACTGAAAAGAACATTGCCAAGACCCTAAACATTCCTGTAGAGTATGTCTACGCCTGGATGGAAATGAACGGCATTACTGATGCCTTCAGCACTATCAACTCCTAAGGATTAACATGGTTGAAATTACTCTCAACGGCTTGAACAAGCGCCAAAAGGTCCTAGCAGACATTCTGTGGAGTTTCGAGGAATGGACTGACGTAGAGAAGTTCATCAATGCTCTACCCAAACGCGAACAAGCAGAAGCCCAGGGCATCGTGGAAATGATGCGTATGGAAACAGTTGAAGCATACCGCCGTGAAATGGGCATTTCCGATACCCCTGAAGCTGACCAGGTTATTGCCAAACTGCGGTTGACTGGCCGGTAATTTGGTGCTATACTATAGGCTAAGTTAAACAAAAGGAGCGACATATGAACATTGCAACACTTGAACAGTATGTAGAGCAGAAGAATTCCTGGGGTAAACTGTTTGGTAGCAAACCTCTTAGCCTGCTCAACGCAGAAGACCGTCAGAAGATTGCAGACAGCATCGACGGCGACCTCAGCCCAGAGAACTTGACCTGTGATGGCGAACTGCCTCGCAGCCAAGTGCAACAGCGTTACCGCTACTTGGTCCGCTGTGCAGAAGAACTTCGCAGCATTGACCCTGCTGTGACATTTTATGAATTTTCTTAAATAACATAGGAGCGAAAACTATGCCAAATTGGTGCAACAACACGGTGTCCATTGCACACCAAGACCCTGAGAAACTCCGTGCCCTAGTGGATGCGGTAAACGAGGGTAAGTTCTGTAATCATGTAATCCCTACTCCCAAACAGCTCTTAGAGACTGTAGCCGGACATTGTGGCGATGGTTACGAACAAGAACTGAACCAGTTCAAGATTCAATTGAATGAGAAATACTTTGGTGCCAGCGATTGGTATAGTTTTCAGACCAGCAACTGGGGCACCAAGTGGGATGTAGAGGCCTACGACAAAGTAGAGTTCGATCCTGCGGGTGTAACCTTTGGCTTCGACTCTGCGTGGAGCCCACCTATTGGTGTTTACGAGGCACTGGTTGAGCAAGGCTTCTCCGTCACTGCTTACTACTATGAGCCTGGTATGGCCTACTGCGGCAAGTATGAAGATGGGTCAGATGATTATTACGAAATTGGTAGCATGAACAGCCAAGAGGTTCGAGACTCTATCCCAGAAGATCTGGACGAGTGTATGTGCATCTCTGAGAACATGGAGATGTGGGAAGAAGAAGAAAAGGATGACGTCCAAGTATGGTATGAGGACGGAGTAGAAAAGAAAGGATTGGAATCACATGACACCAAATAAGGAAGCCATGGACCGACTAGAAGCAGTAATAAGGTCCTGGATTAAGGACCGTGAGTAAGTTAGAATACTTCTGCCGCCCGCTAGTAGCCTTTGATCCTCACAACAAGGATCATAGGCGCTGGTATTATGAGTTCGTTGATTATGGCGGTTGGGGACGCTGTCCAGTCCGTTTTATCTGCCCAGATGACACAGGATTCGATTTGACTATCATGATTCGTAACCAATTGGTTGAATACTATATCAAAAAGGAGTTCGAAAAAAGCACTCAAAAGGTTGTCCAAAATAGAAAGAAAACGGTTGACAGAACGAACAAAAGGTAATATAATAGAGACATGCTAAGGAAACTGGCATATAACTTAAACCACACAGAAAGAGGTACACACAATGGCTACAGATAAACTTTTCAACATCGTTGGCGTTTCGAAGCACCCTGAATTGGGTTACAAGGTTCGTTTCGCAACTGATATCCTCCGCATCAAGAACTTGGCTAAGTCAGGCCACGAAGACATTCGTCTCGCTGAGCTAGACAAGGCTGTCTCCAAGTATGAAGCTGTGAAGCAGATTCAGACTATGGCAGAGTTCCAAGATGCTGCTGCTCAGTCAGCAATCATGGAATACCTTGAAGACAAGGCTCCTAAGGCCAAAGCTGCTCCTAAGGCTAAGGCTCCTGCAAAGGCTGCTCCTAAGGCTAAGGCTACCAAAGCTAAGGTTGAAGCAGATCTCGAAGACGCTCCTTTCTAAGCAATGCGGTACGGGTGCTCGATAAGTGACGACTACACACCTAACCGTGTGGTGATACGTGACTTCAAGAGCACCCCGCAAGGCCGCGTTCTTTGCATCATAGCAAGAGATAATCTTCACGAAGCAAACCAAATAGCACAGAACATCTGTGATCTACTAAACACACAATACCAAAATGAGCTGGACTCAGTATGAAGTATGGGCCGAAATGGACGGCCATCAAGAACTCATCGAAACCACACACAGTAAGAAAGAAGCACTACAACTCGCTGAACGAACATTCAACGATGGAGTAGACTACGTCAAGGTATTTGAAGAAACCAATGACGGCGACTATACCCTAATCAAAGAACTGGTTAGGTAACTATCGGGCCTCTAGCTCATGTTGGTTAGAGCAGCGGACTCATAATCCGTTGGTGCCGTGTTCGACTCACGGGGGGCCCACCAATCTGGGGGTGTTGTATTTTTACAACACTCCCTTTCTTTTTGGTTGACAGTTTGGGCAGGTTTTGCTATACTATAGGCATACTAAAGGAGCGACACATGATTACACTTGAAACCCGTAACAACTACGATACCCGCCACGGTGGAGCCTTTGATCGTGGATCAGCTGACAGCTACTACGGCCGTCCACGAATTCCTCACATGTACGCAGGCTCCACTGGAAGCAGCCCACGCATTGAACAGGGCGAAATGACCCCTGAAGAAGTCCAAGCATACCTCGCAGGTTATCAGTGGAATGAGCAGTTCGGCGACAAGAAGTGTTGGGACTAAACGGTTGACAGCCTGAGCCCAAACTGCTATACTATAGGCATACTAAAGGAGCGAACACTATGATGCTAGTAATCGACACGCAATACATGGAAAACTACGGTGCCCACGATTGGGACGGAGTTGGCGAGTGCCCACAGTATTGGAAGGCCAAAGGCGGCAGTGAATACAAGGTTACTGGCGTTCCACAGAATGTTGATGTGGACCTCGTGATCCGTATGCTGGGCCAAGAGGTTCAGTGGTCAGACAACGGTAGCAGCAGCACCGTGCTTGGCACCCACTTTGAGTCAGATGACTACCTCAGCTGGTTTGAGCGTAGCCAGATGGAATACGATGGTGAGATAGTGTTCGCTGAGCCCACTATCAGCTACACAGACCTCTGCATCCTAGAAGCGGCACGGGTGCAAGAGTACGCAGACATTGCCGCAGATCTTGATGCAGCCTACTATGGAGCCTAATATGGATTGGAACGATTTGAACCGCGAGCAGAAGATCAACGAAGTGATCACCTGCGTGGCCTTTGTGGCTTTCATCGTACTCCTGTGCTTTATGCCAGACTTGACACGCTGAGCCCAAGACAGTATACTATAGGCTAAGTTAAACAACAGCAAGGAGCGAACCATGCAAGACTACACCAAAGAACAAGTTGCCCAAATCGTTAAGGAAGCCCGTCAAGCGGCCTACGAAGCGGCCATGAAGTTCTTCTACGACAAGCTCAATGGCAAGGACCAGTACGCCTGTGGCTTTGCTTGGGTTAACATATACGGCATCAAAGGTTCTACGAAGGTTGGTAAGGCCTTGATTGAGAACGATGTGCGTAAGAGCTATAGCGGTGGCCTCCAACTTTGGAACCCCAGCGGCATGCACGTTCAGAACGTAGACACACTAGAAGCGGGTGCAGAAGCTGCGGCGGCTGTGTTTAAGAACTATGGCTTTGAAGCCTACGCTGGCTCTAGACTGGACTAAACTATGAACCTCTACGAAGTTACTGTAACGGTTGGTGACGGCAGTGAGGTTCGCTGGGTCACCACCCAAGTCACAGCAGGCACATATCAGCAGGCGCGAGCCATGGTAGAAGCACAGTATGGATCGAACTGTACGGTGCATTCAGTATACCAAAAGAGCTGACAAACTGGCGACAAGACAGTATAATTAATGTTTTAAACAAGGAGCGATGAATGGCAAGAGTAATGACACTGAGCGCAATGGCAAAAGCAGATCGTAAGAGTACCAAAGGCACTCAAGCTAGCCTTGAGATGGAACCTATTGAGAAAGTACTTACAGAGTCAGATGAAGAGATCATGACTCGTTTGGGCCAACGTTTTGGTATTCTAGAAGACATGACCCGTGCTGTTAAGCGGGGTGATGTACGTGCTATGATTGTCACAGGCCCTCCCGGCGTTGGTAAGAGCTTTGGTGTTGAAAAGGTCCTGGGCAAGCATGATGTGTTTGCTGATGTAGCCAATGATTCAAAGCTGAAGAAGTACGAAGTAGTCAAGGGCGCGATGAGTGCCATTGGCTTGTACAAGAAGCTGTATGAGTTCAGCGATCGCAAATGCATATTGGTATTTGATGACTGCGACTCAGTACTGTTGGATGACTTGAGCCTGAACATTCTAAAGGCTGCGCTAGACTCAGGCAAGAAGCGTACCATTCACTGGAACACTGACAGCAGACTCTTGCGCCAAGAAGGTGTGCCCAACAGCTTTGAGTTCAAAGGCGGTGCTATCTTTATCAGTAATATTAAGTTCGATCACGTTAAGAGCAAGAAGCTGCGTGATCATTTGGAAGCATTGGAAAGCCGTTGCCACTACTTGGACTTGACTATTGATACTACACGTGAGAAGATGCTGCGTATACGTCAAGTAGTCAACGACTGTGGCATGTTGGATGACTATGGCTTTGACGATGCTGGCAAAGCTGAAGTGGTAGAGTTCATTGAGAGTAATAAGAATAAGATGCGTGAGCTGAGCTTGCGTATGGTGCTTAAGGTAGCGGACCTGCGTAAGAGCATGCCTGCTAACTGGCAAAGCGT
>Ga0255154_1000526_pt1 | contig 11109 bp, 12 predicted proteins | sample Atl_Atl_RepB_8h_FD_188419 | JGI IMG/M metagenome (GOLD analysis project Ga0255154, IMG submission 188419) | Freshwater microbial communities from Altamaha River, Georgia, United States - Atl_Atl_RepB_8h | ecosystem: Environmental > Aquatic > Freshwater > River | place: USA: Georgia | collected...
GGAAGTCCACCCAGGAACTTATCGGTGACGTCTTTACCGAGGCCAGCTTTGCGGAACAACGAGCCCGGCATGCGCAGGGTTTCGGAGCGCAAAATTTTGGCGGAGGCGGCGGCGTCGCGACCGTCTTTCCAAGTGAGACGCCACTCGACTTCGGGCGCGTCATGAATTTTTCCGAGGTTATGACCGATGCGTTCGACCTCGAGCCAATTGCCTTCAGGATCGACCATCCGCCACCAGGCGAGATTATCGACCGCCGTACCCCACAACACGGCTTTTTTACCGCCTGCGTTCATGGCGATATTGCCGCCGATGCAGGAGGCATCGATGGACGTGGGGTCGACGGCAAAGACGAAGCCCGCGCGCTCGGCTGCATCGGCAACACGCTTCGTCACCACACCCGCTTCCGAAAACACGGTGGGGATTCGGCGCTCCTCGCCGGGTTCGCCGAGACCGGGTAATGCGACGTGTTCCACTTCGGAAACACGCTCGAGTTTTTCGGTGTTGATGACGGCCGAGAGGGGCGTGAGCGGCACGACGCCACCGGTATAACCCGTTCCGCCTCCGCGCGGGATCACGCTGAGACCGAGCTCGATGCAGGCCTTCACGAGGCCGGGGATTTCATCTTCGGCGTCTGGGCAAACAACCACGAAGGGATATTCGACGCGCCAATCGGTCGCATCCGTGACGTGCGAGACACGCGCGAAGGCATCGAAGCGAATGGCATCCGCGCGAGTATGTTTGCCCAACAATCGTCGGGACCGCGCGCGAAGTTTGCTGGTGACTTTGAACGACTCGGCAAAGGCGTCGACCGCGCGTTCGGCCGCCTCGAGTAAGAGGCCGACCTTGCGATCGCGCTCGCGATCGACGGTCGTGCCGCCGGATTCTCGACGTTTATCGATTTCGCCGAGTCGATGCTCGAGTGCATCGACGAGCATTCGCCGACGACGCGGATTATCGAGCAGGTCGTCTTCGAGATAGGGGTTACGTTGCACGGCCCATATATCGCCGAGCACTTCGTACAACATGCGTGCCGATCGACCAGTGCGACGCTCGCCCCGCAGTTCGTCGAGAAGATCCCAGCACTCGGCCCCGAGCAAACGGATGACGATCTCGCGGTCGGAGAACGACGTGTAGTTGTAGGGGATCTCGCGGATGCGCGGCGTCGCGCTCTCGGGCTGAGCGAACAAAGGCAGTTCGGCGACGACGGCATTCATGTTGATGTTCCGACCATCCTTGTCGGGGCCCTTATTCTCCCATTGTTGGCCTATCATTTGGGGGTTTATGACGAACTCATCCCAACAAAATCCCCAAGCGGCCCAAATGGCCGACGAGTCCATGCTGCGAACCCTTCGGCACCAGATCGAAGCGTTGTGGCCTCAGGAGTCGAAGCTCTTTTCACGCTATGCACTACCACGGGGCGCTCGAATCCTCGATCTGGGCTGTGGGACCGGCGAGGCAACTTTGCGTCTGGCTGCAATGTTTCCAGGTGCCGAGTCGGTCATCGGGGTGGACTTGATGCCCGAACTGCTTTCGGTGGCGCGCCAACGAGTGACCGAGGGGGCCGGGGCGGTGACTTTCGAGCAGGGTGACGGGTTCGCTCTGCGTTTTCCTGATGAATATTTCGATCTCGTAGTCTGCCGTCACGTTACGCAGATGGTGCCTGAGCCCGAACGGATGCTATCGGAGATTCATCGCGTGTTGCGTCGCGGAGCGTGGGCGCACGTCTTGAGCGAGGATTACGGGATGTTGCACTTCCCCGAGCGCGACGGGGTCGATCCTGATCGCTTGTGGCACCGGGCGGTGGTGCCGTTCACCAAGGGGACGGGTACCGACGCACGAGTCGGGAGGCGCACCTTGCCCATGATGCGTGCCTTGGGGTTCACCCATCTTGGCATTCAATATTTGACCTTGGACACCGAGCGCGTCCCGCGTGACGAGTTTGCGGGCATTCTGATCGCATGGCGTGACGGATACACCGAGCCGCTCGCTGCGCACTCCGGCATTCCACTCGTTGAAGTGCGCGCGATGTTCGATTCGATCATCGCGACCCTCCAAGATCCCGACGGCTACGGCGTTTGGCAGGTGCCGGTGGTGGCGGGGCGGCGTGCATGAGTGCGAAGCGCGTGAGCGTCGAACTTTGCGCTCATCCTGCCTGCGGAGAATGGGCTGCAGTCGGCGCTGTGACGGTTCATGTGACCGCGACGCCCAAAGTGCTACGACTCTGCTACGACCTGCGTTCGCGTATGGCGATCCACATCCCTGGTTTGCGTGCCGAGCGAGCGAGTCGCTGTAACGAACTCTGGCTGCACACCTGCTGCGAGTTGTTTACTCGAGATCCTGGGCAGGTAAGCCCGTATCAGGAGTTCAACTTCTCACCCTCCGGCGATTGGTCTGCCTACGCCTTCGACGGCGTACTTCGAGGCATGCGTTCCGTACCTTGGCCGGACTCGATCGAGCCTCCGACGGTCAAGTCGACGATGGCGCAGGTCGAAAGCGATCCATTTCCTCATCGTCTCGTCGTCGACCTCGCGATCCCTCGTTCGGTGCTGAGGTCGCAATCGCAACTCTTTCCGACTGTGGTGCTGGAGACGATGGGCGGAACCTCCTTTTGGGCGATCTGGCATCCCACGGATCGACCGAACTTCCATCATCCAGACAATTTCTTGAGAGCGCTGGAGATCCCATGATTCGCTTCGGAATCGATCGACTCATTGACGAGCCCGCACTACGCGCCCCACTCGAGGGTCGGCGCATCGGCATGCTTGCGCACCCGGCGTCCATGACGGCCGATTTTCGTCACAGCCTCGATGCGCTGGCGTCACTACCGGGAATGAAAATCACCGCGGCCTTCGGTCCCCAGCATGGCCTGCGCGGCGATAAGCAGGACAACATGATCGAGTCGTCCGATTTCATTGATCCAGTTCTCGGCATACCGGTTTTCAGTCTTTATGGTGAGGTACGCAGACCCACCGACGCCATGCTCGAGCACTGCGATGTAGTGTTGATCGATTTGCAGGACCTTGGCTGCCGCATCTACACCTTCATCACGACGCTGCGCTACGTGCTCGAGGCGGCGGCCCGACTCGGTAAGGCGGTCTGGGTGCTCGATCGTCCCAATCCTGCGGGTCGGCCTATCGAGGGCCTCTCATTGCGAACGGGTTGGGAGAGTTTCGTCGGCGCCGGCGAGATGCCGATGCGTCACGGGCTCACGCTAGGTGAGCTCGCTCATTGGTTCGTGAAGCGTGCTGGGCTAGAGCTCGAACTTCAGGTCATCGGTATGCAGGGTTGGCATCCGGAACAAGCGCCGGGTTGGGGCTGGCCGATCGGCGAGCGCAGCTGGGTCAATCCGAGTCCCAACGCGCCCAACCTGTCGATGGCGAGAGCCTATGCCGGAACCGTGATGGTCGAAGGCACGACGCTGTCCGAAGGGCGAGGCACGACCCGGCCGCTAGAGGTGTTCGGCGCGCCCGATATTCAGGCGGATAAGCTGCTCGAGGCGATGTACCAGATTGCCCCGCAGTGGCTGGCGGGTTGTCGATTGCGACCGTGCTGGTTCGAACCGACTTTTCACAAGCATGCGGGCAAGTTATGCAATGGGCTGCAGGTCCACGTAGATGACCCCGCGTACGACCATCACGCGTTTCGTCCGTGGCGCCTGCAGGCCCTCGCATTCAAGGCGATTCGCACGCTTTGGCCCGAGTATCCGCTGTGGCGCGATTTTCCGTACGAATATGAGTACGAGCGCCTCGCGATCGACGTGATTAACGGAGGTCCGCAGTTACGCGAGTGGGTCGATGACCCGAACGCGCAGCCGGCAGATCTCGAGGCGTTGGCGGCTGCCGACGAGCGAGCATGGCGAGCAGTGCAGGAAACTCTGGTTGGAGGCTGACATGATCGATGCAGGTGCCGAATACATCGCCGAGGCCGTTCGCGCGGCGCGTCAGAGACTCGATGAGCTCGAAGATCAAGTGAAAGACAAGACTCATGATGCGGCTCGTTCGACGGAATATTTCGTGCGAAAACACCCTTGGCAATCGGTGGGGCTCGCAGCCGGAATCGGACTCATTGTCGGTGTGCTGATCAGTCGACGCTGATCTTTTCATTCGGGGGCAGGGATATGTTCGACTCGATTCGACGTCTTCTCGCGCAGCTGCTTACGCTGATTCAGGTTCGACTCGAACTGCTGTCGGCGGAGGTGGGCTCAGAATTTCGGCGGATCCTGCGGGTCGTTCTCTGGGCGCTTGCCGCTCTTCTTTTTGCAGCGCTCGGGTTGTTGATGGCGGCGCTTACGCTCGTGATCGCGCTCTGGGAGCACGATCGACTTCTCGTGAGTCTTTGGGTGATGGGCGGCTTTCTCGCTCTCGGCGCCGTCGCCGCGTTTATGGTGTGGCGTACCCTTAATCAATCGCCCAAGTTGTTCGCGAGAAGCATCGAGGAGCTGCGTCTTGATCACGAGGCCCTCGTTAAACGGCGCAGCCGAGACCCGCTCTAGGAAACCGTTGACCCTAAAAACCGAGAGGGCCCTTCACTCAACGTGAGGGCCCTCTCGGTGTTCAAGAGTCTTGAGACGGGCTATTAACCGCGACGCTTGGAAACCTTGAGACGTCGGCCGCGGTTGCTGCTCGGCAGGCGCAGCGACAGCCTCATGGCGAAAGCCTTGAAGGTGATGGCGGCAACGGAGCGACCCAGAAGCTTAGCCAGCTTGGAGGTCGGCATCTTGCCGGCGAACTTGCGCAGCTTCGCTTCATCGGCCGCCGTCCAGGGGGCGACGTTGCGACGGGCTTTCTTTTTGACGGGACGAGCAGTTTTCTTGGCCATAAAAATAATCTACGAGTGATCAAAGAAGTCGCGAATTCTAAGGGTAAGACTATCGTCTGCCTACAGAATTTCCGTGCGATGCCGCCCTAAAAGGGTGCACATTACGAAGATTTCATTGAGCCGAAGACCCCGCAGCGGTGGTCGGGGCGAATCCACGCTTGCGCATTAGTGCTTCGATCTGCGGATCACGACCGCGGAAAGACTTATATCCATCCGCTGGATCAATCGTGTTGCCCACCGAAAAGACATGGTCGCGAAGACGCTTGGCGATGTCGCGATCCCAAGCGCCTTTGCCTTCGGTGAACGCTTCCCAAGCGTCGGCGGTGAGCGTGTCGGCCCAGAGATAGCTGTAATACCCGGCCGAGTAACCGTCTCCTGAGAATATGTGACCGAATTGCGGCGTGCGATGACGCATCACGATCTCCGAGGGCATTCCCAACTTGGCGAGCGTCTCGCGCTCGAACGCATCGGGATCGATACGCGAATCGGGTTTTGCCGCAAGGTGAAGCTTCATGTCGACAAGGGCTGCCGAGAGATATTCGACGGTCGCAAATCCTTGATTGAAGGTCTTCGCACGTTCGACTTTAGCGACGAGCTCGGCGGGTATCGGCTTGCCGGTCTTATAGTGAACGGCGAATCGGTCGAGGATCTCTTTGACCGGTAGCCAGTGCTCGAGCAGTTGCGAAGGAAACTCGACGTAGTCGCGCGCGACGTTGGTGCCCGACACGCTCGGATAGTTTACGTTGCTCGATAGGCCATGTAGCGCATGGCCGAACTCATGAAAGAGGGTGACCGCATCGTCCCAACTAATGAGAACCGGCTCTCCGGGGTTGCCCTTCACGAAGTTCGAATTGTTCGACACGATGGTTTTTACCTCACCATCGAACCGCTCCTGATTTCGATAAGCGTTCATCCACGCGCCCGACTGTTTACCGACTCGAGCGTAGGGGTCGAAGTACCAAAGGCCGATGAGTTTTCCGGCCTTGTCGTCGACACGCCAGACCCGAACATCGGGGTGATAGACCGGAACGCTGCCTGCAGGCAACGCGGTGAAGGTCATTCCGAAAAGTTCGCCCGCGACATAGAACATGCCCTCGCGCAGCTTCTCGAGTTGCAGATAAGGCTTGAGCTCGTTGGTGTCGAGATCGAATTTGGCTTTGCGAACTTTCTCGGCGTAGTGACGGTAGTCCCAAGGCTCGATCTTGATTCGAGAGCCTTCTTTATCGGCGATAGCTTGCATATCCGCGACTTCCTCGCGGACGCGTGCGACTGCCGGAGTCCAGACTGCTTCCATCAACTGCATCGCGCGCTCGGGTGTGCGAGCCATGGAGTTCTCTAAGCGCCAATGTGCATGCGTCTCGAAACCCAGGAGCCGGGCGCGCTCGGCGCGTAACTGGAGGATCTGGCCGATGATGGCGTTGTTGTCACGGGCATCACCGTTGTCGCCGCGATTGACGAACACACGCCAGACTTTTTCACGTAGATCTCGACGGGTCGAGTAGGTGAGGAAAGGCTCGACTGAAGAGCGTGTGTTGGCCACGATCCATTTGCCGCTCTTGCCTCGGCGTTCCGCGTCGGCCGCGAAGCCCGCCCGTAACGAGGCCGGCAGCCCTGCGAGATCGGCGTCGCTTTCGAGGACGGTGTAGCGCTCGCTTTCGTCGGCGAGCAAGTTTTGACTAAATTGAGTAAACAGACCCGCGAGCGATTGGTTGATTTCCGCGAGACGTTTCTTTGAGGGGCCATCGAGTTTGGCGCCCGCTCGAACGAAGTTGGTGTACGTGAGCCAAGTCAAACGCTGTTCTTCGGCAGTGAGGCCGGAGGTCGTGCGGGCCTCGTAGACCGCCGCAATGCGTCGAAAGAGTTTTTCGTTCTGGGTGATGGAGTCGCGAAAGGCGGCCATCTTGGGTTCGATGTCGCGCTCGACTTGCTGAACGGCTTCATCACTCAGAGTTGAACCGAAGATGTAATAGACCGTCGAGGCGCGATCGAGCGCACGGCCCGAACGTTCCATGGCCGCGATGGTGTTGGCGAAAGTCGCTGGCGCCGGGTTATTGGCAATACGCTCGAGCTCGACGAGATGTTCAGCCATACCGGCTTCGAGAGCGGGCGCGAGTAGCGCAGGTGAGGCTCGATCGAACGGGGGCACGCCACCGTAAGGGCCCGACCAGGGCTCGATCAGGGCATTGGGGGCAGCGGCGGCAGCCGAGACGAGGACAGTGCTCATAAGCAGAGGAAGCAGTTTGCGCATGGGTAGGACCTGATCATGATGGACTGAAAAGTTCAGACTGCCGGAGCGCGTAGCGGTTCCGGATCGTGATAACCGGTGTGCTGATCTAACTTGGAATGCAACGAAAACATTCGCTCTTCTAGAAGTCGACGGATCGACTCGTATCCGTCTTCGTCGAGCTTCGCGGGAACCTCGATCGGCTGACCGATCCGCACCGTCACGGTCGCGCCCGGCTTCGGTATGAGCGTGCGATCCCAGGCGGCGTTCCAGCGCCAGCAGGGCGAGGCGGAGGCGGCGACCGGCAATAACACGCTGCCGGTTTTCTGAGCGAGCGTGATCGTGCCGAGTTGAGCGATACCGCGAGGGCCACGAGATCCGTCGATGGCGAGACAAGAGTTGAGCCCCCGATCGTCACGTTGGGCCTTGATCATTTCGACGAGAGCCCTCGCGCCACCTTTGCCTGATGAGCCGCGCGCCACTCGAAAACCGAGGCCTTCCTCGATGCGTGCCATGGCTTCGCCATCACGGCTTTGCGAGCACATGAGAATCCATCGACCTTGGGCGGGCAGACTGAAGTAATGCAGCAGCGCGAACGTACGTGAGTGATAGAAGGCGCCGACTGCGGGCTGTCGGGCCGCAACAAGATCGCGAAGGATCGACACGTCCTGTTCGTCGTAGGTCCAGGATCGACCGAGCGCTCGGTACATACGCCACCCGAAAGGTGGCAGCACTTTATGCAGAAAAAAACGGCGCAGCGGCTTGCGGGGACGTGCAGATCCATTCGCCGTACTCAAAGATTTAGGATTCGACTCGGTCAAGGTATTTAGGTGTCGCCGGTTCCGCGGCCTTTGCGGCCACCCGAAGCATGAGCATTGGCGAATGCGCCGCTCGCCATCGCGCCGATGAGCGAAAGCTCACCCGCGAGAGCGACCACGGCGCAGATTTCCGCAAACTTCGCTGCGGTGCCCGTGCCGGTGCAGCCGAGCATGGCGAGACATTCGCGGGCTGTCGGAAGGAAGGTCCCGCCGCCGACGGTTCCGACGATGAGATTCGGTAGGGTGACGGAGGCATATAGGTCGCCAGTGGCCGTGACTTCGAAACGTGTGATCGAGGTGGTGGCTTCGGAGACGCATGCGACGTCTTGACCGCAGGCGATGAAGAGCGCGGCGAGACCGTTCGCCACGTTGCCTTGCAGACCGACTGCTCCGGTTTGTGCTGCGCCTGCAATGGCTTGATCCCAGCATCGAGCCATCGCAGCCGGGTCGGCGCGCCAGTAACGGCTGACGGTACGCGCCGGAATGATGATCTCGGCCGAAGCGTTGCGACCGCGAGCGCCGAGGAACGCTTGAGCAGAGGAGCGCTTGTCGCCCGACAGCGCCGATTCGAGCAGCCAACTCACCGGTTGTGCGGGCATGCTCGGCAGTAATTTTTGGCAGACCGCCTGAGTGGCGAGCGTCACCATATTTTGACCGGCGGCATCACCGGTCGAATATTCGAGCATCAAATAAACGGTGTTACCGAGAACCGATATTTTTTGACCCTGCAGTCTGCAAAACCGCGAGGTCGAGGACGCGGCCTGCTGCATGAGTGCGAATTGCGCCGGCAGCCAATCGGCGACGCGCATCGCGGTCGGCAGATCGGCGAATTCGAAGCAGGGCGCGCGTCCGACGAGTTGCCGACTACACGCCGCATTAGCGCCCCCGCACCGATTGATGACGTTGAACGCGTGCTGAAACGAGGCGACGAGCGTGCCCTCGGTGGTGGCGAGGGGCACCATGAAATCGCCCGAGGCATGGAGTCCTTTGATATGTATCGGGCCAGCGACGCCGAGCGGCATTTGGGCGTACCCGATGAAACCTTCGATGCTACCGGCGAGCTTTTCGGGTTCGAGCTCGGGAGCCGAACCACACAGGGCGTCGATTTCGAGACCCTGCTCTCGAAGGCGAGATCGTCGTTCGTCTCGCGCTTCGCGCGAGGCATCCGTCGTGGCGGGAAGTCGGCGTGGGCCGCTGCGGGTCTCCTCGGTCATCTCGACATTTTGAGCGCCAGTGCACGTGGCAGCAAGCAGGATCGTCTGCGCGCCGACCTGACCTGCGGGATAATGTCCGGGCGTCGTTTTCGAGTATCGATTTGGAGGTCGCATGCACCCTTTTCCGCACATCTACACGGTCAGTGCCTCAGCGGGCGTCTCTGGTGCCGTCAGTCTTGATTCGCCGGGGCTGTCCACTCTGCCGAGCGAGCCGCCTGTCGAGTTCGGTGGCCCCGGGGACAAGTGGTCGCCCGAGACCCTGCTTACGGCGGCACTCGTCGATTGTCTGGTGCTGAGTTTCAGGGCCGTAGCCGCTGCGTCACGCTTCGAATGGTCGCGTTTGGAGTGCAAGGTCGAAGGCAAGCTCGACCGGGTGGAGCGGGTCAGTCAATTCACCGAGTTCACCGTTCATGCGACGCTCACGATACCGGTCGGAGCCGATCACGACCGCGCACGCACCTTGCTCGCGAAGGCTGAGCAGGTGTGCCTGATCTCGAGTTCTCTCAAGGCGAGCAAGCACCTCGAGATCACCCTCATCAACGGCTGAGTCGTTCTTCGCCCCGCATCAGGGCGCCGATACGCTCGGGTGCGACGAGATGACAGTAGTGATTGCCGCGGAAGCTCTTCGGCATGATTTTCCATCGCCAGTCTTCCCACTCGGCGAAGAGTGCCGAGGCGCGCAGATGCAGTTTGCCGTCGCTGCCGACGGACGCGTCGGCGGGTGAGCCGATCCAGCCTGATCCCGTGTAACTCAGGGTGTCGGCATCCAGCATGACCTGGTGAGGCGCAAACGCCGAGGACGCGCGCGTCTGCTCGTCGAAGGTGGCCCAAAGCTGCACCACCATCTCGCGATGGATGTCGCGGCAACTTCGAGGCGGCAGCGCCGGATCTCGCGCGGCCGAAACGCCGTGCTCGGCTCGAAGGTGATCCGCGCTCTTGGTTTTGCACGAGATGCCGAGCAGACGTCCACCGGCGTCGGTCTCAGAAAATTGCTGAGTCTCGATGGGCTTCGCGCGGGCTTTCGACTCGGTGAACGCCTCTTTGGTCGTATGAATTTTATTGGTGAGCGGCAAGGCGGTGTCGACCAGTTTGCGCTGCACGAGGGCGCAGAAGTCGCGGTGACTCGTGGTGAGCGACGCGGGCGCAGTGTTGGGGGCGGCCCAAAGATTACTTCCCGGCACCGATGTGAGTATGGCGAGAGCGACGATCGAGATGGTGTGCGCCGCGCGGGTCACAGTGTTCATGGAAGCCTCCCCGGATACCTGCCACTACGCCCGGAGTTTATCATCGGGGTATGAGAAAGCCGTTGTTATCCCGGGTGATGACGCTCGATGCCGCCACTATCGATGAGTTGTATGGCCTCGAGCCCGTGTTCGAGCCCGGGGATCACGCGGCTGCGACCTCGGAGCTTGGGGTATTCGTCGAGCTGCAATGCCCGTGGTGCGGAGAGCCCTACGGCTCGATGCTCGACCTCACCGATTCCTCGCGAAGCTACATCGAAGATTGTCAGGTGTGCTGCAGACCGATCGAGGTGAGGCTCGAGGTCAGCGAGCGCGGCGAGCTCGAGCAGGTTTCGACGAGCCGGGTCGATTGAGCGACGCCTTCCGCGTCAGACCCGACGAAACATCTTCGTCGCCACCTGAATTGCGCGATGAAAAAAGCTCGGTCCGTGCCGCCTCCGTGATGATGGCGACCGCCGGATGCTTGATTCGACGCTCGGTCGAGATGGCGTAGAACTTGGCCTTCGGCTCGTCGAGTCGACCGAAGCTCACCACTCCGTACTGTCTGAGAATTTCGTCCTCGATTGCGAGCGGCGCAGCAAATGCGCCGACTCCGTGCTGCGCGAAGGTTTTGACGAGAGCGCTGTCGTCGAGTTCGCCGACGATGCGCGGCGTGACACCGTGTCGCTCGAACCACGCCTCGAGCACGCGTCGATTGGCGCTGCGATCGGTGGGTAATAGCAAGGGCGCGTCGTTCAGGCTACGCGGAAAATCGGACTGCAGTGTGGCAGCCAAAGATTGTGTGGCGAAGAAAC
>Ga0255154_1000542_pt1 | contig 10908 bp, 6 predicted proteins | sample Atl_Atl_RepB_8h_FD_188419 | JGI IMG/M metagenome (GOLD analysis project Ga0255154, IMG submission 188419) | Freshwater microbial communities from Altamaha River, Georgia, United States - Atl_Atl_RepB_8h | ecosystem: Environmental > Aquatic > Freshwater > River | place: USA: Georgia | collected...
TAATCAATCACTTACAACCGCGCAGCGCTTACACACGTGCGCCGAGCTATCGCGCGATGTCCTTAAACGCCTCTCGATAGAAACTCCAGTGGCGATCGCCCATGGTTTGAAGCAGGCTCATGGGATCATGACCTACGCCTTGGATCACGATCCAATCGTGCGGGATGTCGAGATCCGCTAAATATTCGTGAAATGTGAGATTGTTATCAAACGTATTGTCACGTGATCCGATAACGACCCGCACAAGCGAGTCGCGGGCAATGAGGGCTGCATTTTCGGCGGCATAGCGTCGCGGGCTGACCGCTAGAAAGTAATCCTGATCCCCACCGTAGACTTCTTGCATCAATTCGTCGACTTGCTTACGACTCGCGCGTGGCGTGCGAGTCAGTGTTTCTTGTAATGGGCCACCCCCCATAATCGAGACCGCCCCAAAAAGCTCTGGATATTTAAATCCGAGTCGCGCAGCGCCGTAGCCACCCATACTGAAGCCATCGAGCAGACGACCTTTGCGATTCGGGATCGTACGATAGGAAGCGTCGATATGAGGGATCAGATCTTTGATGATGACCGATTCAATAGGTGCTGATCCGTTCTTCCAGTCGACGTACATCCCGAGTCGCAAGCCGTTGACGAATACGACGAGAGCCGGCGGAACCTGACCGGCGTCGATTGCAGCGTCAACATACTTACTCAATAACGAGATGCCTTGAACGCCGCCTCCGGATCCGTGCAGCCAGTACACGACCGGGAAGCGACGTTGTGGATCTTCCGCGTACACCTTAGGCGTGTATAAGTGATAGCTAACCTCGGCGTCGGCAGATTCACTGCTAAACGTGTGATATGAAATTCGCGGTCCTTCTACGACTGGTGTTCGCCACTGAGGTGGCTCGGCTGCATTTACCGGCAACAGGCTCAGCAGCACTACGAGGAAGATAATTCGTATCATCACCGGAAGCATAGATATTCCCAGACGCCGCTTGTATCAAAGTGTGGTTTCCCTTGGTTGTCGAGCGGTGTTGAAGTATCAACCACTGTTATGCCGTGATTTTTTAATGATGTGCTAAGTGCGGTGCTCGCGGGATTAGGCGGTAAACTCGTGCGTAACTGCTGTGATCCAGAGTAGGGCGCCGCGCTATTGTCCACGAGCACGGGTCCACCCGAGGGCGTACGAAGGCCGAGACTCGTCCAGTGTGCAAAGGCGTGCGAGTTCGGTACGAGTGAGTCGTTGTCGGAGCCGAAACCGAATTGCCGATCGGCCGGCGTCACGTTACTTCTGGTACTGGTCCAGTTCGCCGGTCGATCAGTCGTCTCATTCCAATCTTCTGGCGCCGAGAAATAGCACGCGCGCGATAGCGCAACACGCTTGACGAGAACTCCCGCATGGCCGCCTCCCTGCGAATGCCCTGATATTACGACGGTGCTCCAGTTCACTGAGTTATCGGAGAGCAAAAATTGGCCCCAGCCTTCGGCGGGATGATTATTTCTAAGCCATACGAGTGCCTTATTCAGACGGTTAAGAATTGAATCCGCCGATGAGGTTGCGACCTGACCAGCCACTGGAGTGCCACCACCGAAGATTACGACGTTACGAGCATTCCAGTAGCAGTCTGGATCCGGGCTCTGCTGACACAAGGCGCCCATCGCGACTTGGTTTTGATAGTTGAGTCCTAATGCGTGAAAACCTCGTGTTGCGGCAGCGCGTAAAATGAAGGTGTACTGCGCGGGACGACCTTGAGTGCCAGGCAGAAAGACGAACAGCTTGCCGCGGGGATTGATCGTTGGTGATGGATTGATCGAGATATGTGGTGCTTCACCGGCGCTCGGTATCGCCGTAACCGCACTGTCAGTGGTCGTTGCATTGAATGTTCGTTCGGTAGATGTGGTGACGGCGTTCGTCAGGCGCTCCTTGAAGAACTCCCACGCCACTTCCGCAAACTCGATATCGCGGCTTTGAATTCCGGTTGTCGTGTTGGGTTCGACGAGTACCGTTCGGCTTGCCACGGTGTGGCCCGCGCCATCGAGGCGCCACCATCGCAGCGGAACGGCACCTGTGTAATCGAATCGATTTGCAGGGCCACCATCGTTGCTATCGAGATTCACGACCTGCTGGGTCGGCGTGGTGCCCGTCAGGCCATTGGCTTGTAGCCAACGATTACGTGTGGCCTCAGCAGAGATTACGCGACCTCGTGTGCAATTACCGCCGAGGTTGGCTACACAACCGCCCTCATAGGGCATCTGCGTGTCAGCTGTCCCGTGTGCGAGAAGGATCGGTTTGGGGGTCGTCGGCCCTGTGGCACACGATCCCGCCTGCGGGTTGAGTGCGAGACTACCGCCGGAGCTTGCGACTGCCGCGATTAGATCCGGTCGGACGATCGCGAACGCTTGCGTCATCATTGCGCCATTGGACCCGCCTGCCATGAATACCCGTGTTGTCGACAGGTTGTACTGTCCCCTTACGCGCTCAATCAGCGCCGCTAGAAAGCCGATATCATCGGCGCCGCTCGACACACCGTTATCGCCACGACAGTCGACCCAACCTTCCTGTCCGTCTGACGCAGGCAATCCACCCGGATAGACGACAACAAATCCCTCGCGATCAGCGACCGATCTGAACACCGACAAGGGATGAGCGCCCGTGTTGGCCACGTTTAGGCCAGTGCCACCGCCACCATGAAGAACAAATACCAGCGCCTTGGGAGGGCCGTTGAGAGAGGCGGGTACATGTACACGAAACTGACGCGTAATGCCGTTGACGACCAGTGACTGATCGCTGAGACCGACGGGATAGGGCACGCTTGCGACGGCTGCGGTCGGTGTAACAAAGACTGACGTTGATGCAGGTCCGGTTCCGATGGCGTTTGTCGCCCTAACGGAGCAGCCGTATAAGGTGTTATTGGTAAGCCCTGAGACCACGATGGGGCTGTTACTGCCGCTGCCCGATCTAGAGGTGCCCGGAATGGTGCAAGTCGCGGTATAACCCGTGATGACGGATCCGCCGTCCGAGGTTGGTGCTGCGAAGGCGATCGAAGCCTGTCCGTCACCGGGAGTCACCGTCGTAATCGTCGGCGCTCCGGGTGCCGTTGCCGTTGATGGATTCGGTGTCGGTACCGATCCACCACCTCCACCGCCGCCGCAGGCAGTGAGTAGGGCGGAAAAAATCAAAATCAGAATAGTTGGTGACATTCCTCAACGCTAAAAGAATTATTCAAAATTCCACAACTACCGAAGTGCTGATTACGTGTAGATTTTTGTAAAGATTTGTCAGTTAAAAAAGGCTAATCTGACTCCGTATTTCGAGTGGTCCGTAGTTTTTAAGTTTCTCTAAGGTATTAAACATACGACGTTAGAGGCATTCCAAGTTGTCGTTTAAACGACATTCGTGATGATCCACGCAGCGAGTGCGCAGATTCGTCAATGCTCGTTTTTGACGGCTCTTCGATTACTCAAAGAAAAAGTGCTTTTCTGATATCGAGGAGTAGGTAATCTGCTATTCGAAGTAGAGGTGAAAAGCATCAGACACCCCTGCAAAACTCGTCAAAAACACGATAGTTACATACACATTCTCTTACACACGGAATCTAGGAATGCGTAAGTGATTGATGGCCAATGGTATTGAGTGAGTCCTGTCTTCTCATAATCCCTTGGTCCGCAGGTGTGAATCCAAGCGGGCCCAGTCATACAAATCAATGAGTTAGCGTGTCACAAATTCTGATCTGACACGTCAGAAACGATCTAGTCCCTTTCAGTTCGATTCGCCGTAAGGGAAATCAGTGAGTTAGAAGAGCAGGGTGCTTCTCGACCGGATTCACTCTACATGATGGAGCGAATTCATTTTCGTGTTTGAGCGCTCGATGATAATGATCTAATTACCGATCCGTGTTAGCTCGGTAGCCTTTGACCGCATGGGCGAGCTGCTCTGCTGAAGCATTCGGGAGATAGAGATATTGCCCATCCAGCCAGTCGGCAAGGCTTTTCCCTGGGCCATGACTGATAAAGCTTCGCTGTGTATCGATGACGAGTGATCGAACGCCCGATTCGCCAAGCCTCCGACCGAGCGCTTTCAACTCACTCTCGATAAGCGTCCGATCACCTTGCAGGCCGACGTTAGCTCGCCCGTCGGTCAGCATCACTAGACATACATTTTTAAATCCCTTTCGGCGCGATTGTTCAGCAATTTCGAGGGTCTTAAGAAGCGTCGCTGCGATGGGCGTAGCGCCACCTGTCGGGATCTGATCGACTGCTCGTCGCAGTAGCTCCACACTGTTTGAGGGTGGTAAGAGGATCGTGGCGGCATCGCTCCTGAAACTGATGAGCGCCACCTTATCTCGATGGACATATGCTTGGGCCAGAAGGGCATGAACGGCCCCTTTTGCCTGACGCATACGGTTGAGAGCCATACTACCGCTTGCGTCGACCGCAAAAACGAAGAGCGAACCAGCCTTTGAGCGGAACCGCTTCACTCGAAAATCATCGGCCTTGACGCAAACCCGCGAGCGTCCTTTCGGGCGTAGTCGTTGCCATCTCGAGGCGGCGCGCAGCGTAGCAATTACATCTAGACGGCGATACCGAATGCTGCCGGCGATACTTCCGATATGACGCCCGCGAGACCCCTCAATTGCGCCACGAGATCCTGCGCGACCGGATCGCTGGTGCGCGAACGGGAGGCTTTCGAGAACGGCGGGTAACTCCATCGTAATGGCGTCGAGCACCTCGTCGACTGGCTCGGGGGGTGTATCTTCTTTGTGAGTGCTCTGAGGCTCCTGACTTTTATCATCCCCTGAAAGTGGTGGAGGTTCGTCAGCGGGTGCTTGCGGGGGTGGCGCGGTTTGCGGCAACTGAGTGGCGCGAGGCATCAGCACGAGACGGATCGCGAGGTCAGCGTCTTCCTCAGTAACTTCAGTTCGTAGGCCGAGCGCTGCGCTTGCGCACGCGACGAGTCGGGCGAAGTGATCGGCGCGATGCCCTTCAACGCCCATCGCTATCGCCACTTCGATCAGTTGGCTTGCAATGCGTGAACTCACCGTCACTTCGGGAACGAGTTGTCGGGCGCTATAGATAACGCTCCTCATGAGTTCCAGTTCTTCGCTCCACTCTTCGTCGTGCGGGGTTAGATGTCGTCTCAAAATCTCGGCACGCGCATCATGCGCGGAGACCACCGGCAGCGTGACGATCATGCCAAGTCGATCGAGCAGATGGGCGCGGGGCACGCCCTCGGCAGGATCGAAACTCGTGAGTAGACAAAAACGCGTATCGAGGCGCCGACTGATTCCGTCCCGCTCGATCCGGACGCAGCCCTCATCGAGTGCACCTAGCAGTAGATTGACCGTTTGATCCGGCAGTAGGTTGCAAGCCTCTGCGATGAGAGCGCTACCGTTCGACTGTGCGAGTAACCCATCGCGAAAAATCTTTGTCCCAATGCGAAGCGTTGCCTCGATATCGAGTCCTCCTAGCAGGGCTTCCGTATCGCTACTTAGCGGTAGATCGATCGAATGAATATCCGGGACAAGCGTACTGAAGCCTTTCAACAAGGCGCTTTTCCCACTGCCAACCGGTGCAGAGAAAGCAATTCCACGGAGTCGCGGTTCAACGGCTAGTAAAGACAGTGCTAGTCGCGGCGTATCAAACGCAACGAGTGCCGGAAGTGGAAGCATCAGGGAGACTCAGTTCAGCGCTTCGCCGATCGCCCGTCGGACTCTCTCATCGTCCGCAGCGGGCTCCAGAGGATCTTTTCGCAGTCGGTGGGCGAGTGCGAGCGGCGCAACGCGACTGACATGTGAAGGCAAGGCGATTTTTTGATTTTCGAGTGCCGCGAGCGCCATAGCAGAGCGAGTGATAGCGAGTTCACCGCGATGGCCGTCGATAGCTAGTTTGTCGCAAAGCGAGGCAGCTAACGAAAGCGCTTCAGACGATACCTGGATGGATGAGCGAAGTTTCATTGCTCTAGAGAGCTTCGAACGAAGTTTTTTCTCCTCATATGAGAAACGGAGTACGAACGCTTCGGGGTCTGCTTCGAAATCAAGTCGCCTACGAACGACTTCCATGCGCTGTTCAATGTTGGTGAGAGTACGGATACGAGCTTGCAGGCCGAAGCGATCGAGCAACTGCGGTCTAAGATCGCCTTCCTCAGGATTGCCGGAGCCCACGAGCACGAATCGCGCAGGATGGCGGACGCTCAAGCCTTCGCGTTCGACGACGTTAACGCCACTTGCTGCGACATCAAGGAGTAGGTCGACAAGATGATCCTCAAGTAGATTCACTTCGTCGATGTAGAGAAAGCCGCGATGCGCAGCGGCAAGCAACCCTGCGGAAAAGGCTTGCACACCATCGACCAAGGCGCGCTCGATATCGACCGACCCGACGACGCGGTCTTCGGTGGCGCCGAGCGGTAAATCGACGACCGGGACTGATCGGTTGACCACCTTCGGTGAGGATGTCTGGAGACGATCGCAATGGGGGCAGCCCGGTGCGAGCTCGGCGGGGTCGCAGTTGAACGGGCAGCCGGCGACGAACTTGATCGGCGGCAGCAATCCCGCGAGTGCCCGGACTGCAGTGCTTTTCGCGGTACCGCGATGCCCAGTAACCAGAACTCCACCGATCGTGGGATCGACGACCGTGAGGAGGATCGCCTGCTTCAGCTCCTCCTGACCGACGATCGCTGAGAAAGGAAAATTATGTTGCACACAAACCCCAGGGTGGCGGTAGGAGATATCAAAGTGTCAACATAGCAAGACATATCGAGGTGTCAATCGGAAGGACGTACGAGATGCAAATCATCACCTTCATCGTCGGGATTGAGCGATTTAATGCCGGTATCTGGAGCGACGTCGGTCGAAGTCTCGCTGCAGCGGGTGCCGAGGTTCGTATCCGACAGTTTCATGACGCGCATGTCGATGCCGCCGACACGGATCTCGCGGAGGCGATACGAGATTCCGATGTCGTATTCATAAGTCTCATTAATATGCGCTCACAAGCAGATTGGCTTGCTTCGCAACTTGAGCACTCACGCGCTACAGCGGTCTTTGCCTACGAGAGTATGCCGGAGGTGATGTCTCTGACTCGGGTTGGAGATCATCGTTTCAAGGAGAAAAAAGGAGAGGCGCCAAGAGCAGTCAAGTTCTTAATGAGACTGATTACGCGCGGACGCGACGAAGACACGCTGTACGCTTATACGAAACTCGTCAAGATCGCATCGAAAATGCTGCCGCTCATTCCGCAGAAACTCGCAGGGTTTCGAACATGGCTAGCGGTGAATCTCTATTGGAATCAGCCGGACGTCCGAAATATCACCGAAATGGTGAAGCTGATTCTTCGCGACTGCTTCGGCGTCGCTCTGAATGTCGCGCCGGTGGCGATTATCCCGACAATGGGGTGCTGGGATCCCGAATCCGGCGCGCTCTTCGACGATGTCGAGACTTACCTCAAATGGGCAAAAAAGCAGGGTCGTTATCGCAAGGGACAGCCGCTCGTTGCCGTACTCGGCATGCGTAAACATGTTGTGCAGCGTTTCGCCTATCTTCGAGAACTCGTTGCCGGTATCGAAGCACGAGGGTATGCCGCGCTACCGATTTTTGTATCCGGTATCGAGGCTCATGTAGCTGTCCGAGAGTGGTTGATCGGCCAGCCTGTAGATGTGTTCGTTTCGACAATGGGGTTTTCAATCGTCGGTGGGCCTGCGTCATCGACTAAGCCAGGACAGCATCACGAGACAGCATCAGACTTATTAGCGTCACTCGATGTTCCGTACCTCGTCATTCAGCCCTTGCTTATGCAGAGCGAGGGCGAGTGGAAAGAGAGAGGTGTGGCGTCGATGCAATCGGTCGTGATGTACGACCTTCCCGAGATGGATGGCGTGTCGAGTACGATTGCGCTCGGTGCGATCAAGGACGGTGAATTGGTGGTGGTTCCCGATCGCCTGGAGCGAGCGCTTGAGCAGATCGAGGGCTGGATTCGGCTTCGTCGCAAAGCTGCTTCAGAAAGGCGTGTTGCAATTGTTCTGTACAACTTTCCGCCAGGGCTCGGTAAGGCGGGCACGGCAGCGTTACTTGATGTTCCGGCGTCGGTATCCGGACTGCTACAACGACTCGCATCCGAGGGCTACGACATCGGATGCGCAGCGACAGAGCCCGACACCTTCGGTGAGCAGCTGAGCTCGCTCGCTGAGGGCACGAAATCCTTGGCGCTATCCTTAGCTGATTTCCGCAAATTGGTTGCAGACTCGATACGAGATCGAGTGGATCAATTTTGGGGTAGTGCTCCCGGCGATATTGCACCAGCAGGGCGCGATGCGATGCGTCTTGACGTACAGACTTTTGGAAATATTGCTATCGGTCTTCAGCCGCCCATGGGCGTTCCAGGCGATCCAATGAGGCTACTATTTGATCGGCGCTTCACCCCACACCACCAGTTTGTTGCGTTCTACGCATGGCTGAAGAAGGCGTGGAAAGCCGACGCCATCATTCACGTCGGAATGCACGGTACTGCAGAGTGGATGCCGGGACTGCAAGCCGCCCTCACCGCGAATTGTTGGTCTGATCAACTACTCGGTGGTGTTCCCCACCTTTATCTTTATCCGCTAAATAACCCGTCTGAGGCTGCTGTAGCCCGTCGCCGCGGATACGCCACGGTAATCAGTCATGCAATACCGCCATACGCGAGGGCGGGCACTTACAAGCAACTCGCTGAGGCGCGTCGTCGGATCGACGATCAAGCGGATACGCTCGAGTCGCTACTTCCGGAACTGACTCGTGACTCTAATGAGACCGTGGATAGCTACCGAAACAGAGCTACGCAATGGATTTCGATGATTGAAGAGCGACTGATCTTGGAAGGTCTGCATGTCTTCGGACGCTCACCCGACCCGGTCAGAGTCACTGCGTTGATCGAGGCAAGTTTGGAGGTTCCACGGTTCGGAAAGGCAGGATTTAGCGCCTTCTGCGCAACGCACGGACTACCGTCAGAAAAGATTTCTGATTTTCGTCAGACACTAATTTCTCAATCAGTCTTCGGTCAGGAGAGCGCGAGCAAGCTCTGGCGTTCGTTTGGGGGTGGAGAGTTGCCTCCAACGCTCATCGACTTCGTTACCGAGTCGCGCAGTATCCTGTCAGGCATTGCGCAGTGCTCTGGCGAACTGGACTCTGTCATCCATGCGTTGAACGGCGGGTTCGTTCGACCCGCTTACGGTGCGGACCCCGTCCGAATGGGAGCAGGCGCTTTGCCATCGGGACGCAACATTCACGGTATTGACCCATGGCGTCTTCCCACCGACGCGGCGCTCGAGCGCGGTCAAAAAATGGCCGAGCTTTTATTAGAGCGACATCGGAAGCAACACGGGGAATGGCCGCGAACTGTAGGTCAAACCCTGTGGGCAATGGACACTATCAAAAGCGAAGGCGAGACGTTAGGAGTTGTTCTTGGTCTCGTAGGGGCCGAACCTGAGCGCGACGGTCAGGGAAAGATCTTCAAATTTCGACTGATCCCTACCGAGACGCTTGGTAGACCCCGCATCGACGTCTTACTGGATGTCTCATCAGTTTTCCGGGATACCTTCCAGATGTCTCTCGATCTGTTTGACGAGTTATTCCGAGAGGCATGCCTCGCCGATGAAGCGCCAGAAAATAACTATCTTCGTGCCCACATGCTCGAGATGATCGGACAGGGGCGATCAACCGAGGAGGCAACCGCGCGCATCTTTTCGCAAGCGCCGGGCCAGTACGGTAATGGAGTTGACGCGGTCATCGATGAGAGTCAATGGGAAGGTAAGGAGCAGCTCGCCGACCTCTACCAACAGCGAACGAGCTATCTTGCGGGAGGTAAGAGGGCAGGTCAGGCTGCGCCTGAGCTGCTTCGTAATCTCCTTGGGCGAGTCGACCATGTTTTTCAGGCCATTGATTCGGTCGAGTATGGTCTGACGGATATGACACATTACTACGGACATAGCGGCGCTTTGCGCCTCGCGGCAACAGGCGCTCGGACCTCGTCCGTACCGCTGACCTATGCTGAGAGCTTCACGGGCGAGGTTCGACTCAACGATAGTGATGAACTACTCAGAATTGAGGCGCGGGCAAAAATCCTAAATCCCAAGTGGTTTGAGGCGTTACTGGATCACGGTCACTCGGGCGCGGCCGAAATAAGTAATCGGTTTACTCATCTTTTAGGTTGGGGCGCTCTCGGGGGTGTGGATCAATGGGTGTTTGACGGTGCTGTTCAGACTTATCTATTCGATGAATCAGTACGAAAGCGCCTCGAGGAATCGAATCCTGAAGCGATGCGTAATGCAGTGAGTCGCCTGATCGAAGCAAATGGGAGAGGCTTATGGAAGGCCGACCAAGAAACCCTCGATAGATTGCAAACGCTCTACAGTGATATTGAGGATCGCCTTGAAGGGATCACCGCCGCCGCATGATTTGGAATCCCAGAGCCTAGGAGAAACGATATGTTTACCTTTGATACTTTTGGATCGTTTTTGTTACGAATCTTGATTGCTTTCGTTTTCGTGGTGATGGCAATCGAAAAGCTCTCGGTAGAGCTATTCCCCATTCATGCATTTGAGGGTGTTGGTATCGGAGATTGGATTCTTTTGATCGTAGGCATCTTTGAGCTAATCGGGGCGATAGGCTTGGTATTTACAAGGGCGTCTTTTTGGTCTGCTACATTTCTTGCGTTCATAACGGCTGGTGCAATCTTAATAAATTTCTCAATGGCGACTGGTAGCCTTTTAACTGAGATTGCGTTGCTACTCGCTTTGATCGCCGTCATTGTGGATAAACGAATTGAGACAGCGCGGGCGACAAAACTCATAGCTAGCTGAATACGGATAAAAAATTACTTTCTATGCTTTGAATTGCGGATAGCTCCAGCTCGTGACTTTAAGCATTAAACACGTCAAATCTTTAGCCGCCAGCCTCCTTG
>Ga0255154_1000545_pt1 | contig 10886 bp, 8 predicted proteins | sample Atl_Atl_RepB_8h_FD_188419 | JGI IMG/M metagenome (GOLD analysis project Ga0255154, IMG submission 188419) | Freshwater microbial communities from Altamaha River, Georgia, United States - Atl_Atl_RepB_8h | ecosystem: Environmental > Aquatic > Freshwater > River | place: USA: Georgia | collected...
GGAATCGGCATCGAAAAGATCACCAAGGTGACTAGTGCAAGTGCCGTACCAATCACGATGAACGGTGCGGGAATACCGAACGGTTCGACGAGAAACGCCGAGATCACCGGCCCGGCGGCGAAACCACCCACCTCACACGAGAGCACTCGACCGAGGTTGCGACCAAGGTGTTCGGGGTCGCTCACGATGATGACACGGCGCATCGCCGGAAGGGCGCAACCGAGGCCCAAGCCTGACAAGAAGCGTGAGCCCAACAACTGCGGCAGCGTGTCAGAAAATGCCATTGCAAAGTTGCCAATGATGGCGAGTGCGAGACCAATGAAGATCAGCTGACGTGAACGACCTCGATCAGCGAGCGGGGCAATCGTGAGCTGGGCAAAGAACGAGGTGAAGAAGCCGATGGCAATAACCAGCCCAAGTGCGCCCTCGTTGATGCCAAACTGCTCGCGATAGTCGTCGAGCATCGTGAACATCACGCCGTATGCCGACGATTTGACGGCGATTGCAACGAACAATGCGAGCAACAACCGTCGGCGTACCACGCAGCGAGGCTACTTGTCGTATCTGCGACAATGGAGGGCGTGACGACAATCGACATCAAGAATCCCTACGACGGCTCGCTCGTGGGTCGGGTGCCGCGTGCCGATATTGCCGACTGTCTGGCGGCTGTCGATCGCGCCGATACAACGTTTGCGTCATGGCGAGCCACCGCACCGCGTGTGCGCGCTGAAGTGTTGCGCAAGGCGTGGGAACTGATGATTGCTGATCACGAGTCGCTGGCCCGCACCATCGTGCAAGAAAACGGCAAAGTGCTCGCTGATGCGAAAGCCGAAGTCACCTACGCCGCTGAATTCTTCCGCTGGTTCAGCGAAGAAGCCGTGCGCATCGACGGTGACTACCGCCGTGCTCCGTCGGGTGCGAACTGGTTGCTCGTCTCGCGTCAGCCGGTTGGTGTTTCGTTGCTCGCGACGCCGTGGAACTTTCCGGCGGCGATGGCAACCCGCAAGATTGGTCCGGCTCTCGCCGCTGGTTGCACGGTGGTGTTAAAACCCGCGAGCAACACACCGCTCACCGCAATCGCCATCTGTGAGATCCTGCGTCGGGCTGGCGTGCCCGACGGTGTGGTCAACGTGGTGGTGCCCGAACCGGCTGGTCCCGCGGTGTCGGCGATGCTCTCGTCGGGCAAAGTGCGCAAGCTGAGTTTCACCGGCTCGACCGCTGTTGGTTCGCTGCTCTTGGCGCAGGCAGCCGAGCGCATCATCAACTGTTCGATGGAACTCGGCGGCAATGCACCACTTGTGATCTTCGACGACGCCGACCTTGACGTTGCTGTCGAAGGATCATTGCTTGCCAAGATGCGCAATGGTGGTGCTGCATGCACGGCGGCCAACCGATTCTTCGTGCATGAGAAGATTCACGACAGGTTTGTTGACGCTTTCACCAAGCGCATGTCGTCACTCGTGTTGGGTGACGGGCTTGACCCCAAAACGCATGTCGGCGCGCTCGTATCGAGAAAAGAACAAGACCATGTTGCAGCGCTCGTCGATGGTGCGGTGGCAGAAGGCGCCACCGTGGCCTGCGGTGGCAAGCGGGCGAGTGACAAGTCATTCGGATATCACCCGACGGTGCTCACGGACGTGAAGTTCGGTGCATCAATCTTGCAAGAAGAGATTTTTGGGCCGGTTGCGCCGATCGTGCGTTTCACCGATGCCGATGACATTCTCGCCCATTGCAATGCCGTCGATCACGGGTTGGTGTCGTATGTCTTCACACGCGACGTTGGTCGCGGACTCAAGTTTGCCGAGGCACTTGAGACCGGCATGATCGGCCTCAATCGTGGTCTCGTTTCAGACCCCGCTGCACCGTTCGGCGGTGTCAAGGCATCGGGCCTTGGTCGCGAGGGCGGCCATGACGGTTTGCTTGCGTTTCTCGAAACCAAGTACGTCGCCGGCAACTGGTAGCAGCCGCAACACGTTGCTACGCCGGTCGCGCAGTGCGCTTGGCGAGCGCCACCGCCCACCAGATAAGAGGTATCTGCAGCGGCAGTCGACCATAGGCGACGAGACGTTCACTCAACTCGCGGTCGCGCCAATCCCACGCCATGTAGAGATTCGCCGGATACACCGCAAGAAAGAGTGCCGCTGCCGACCACAAGGCCAACCTTCGCGTGCGCGCCACCACGATGCCGAGACCAACGAGAATCTCGGCGACGCCGCTGGCATACGTCGCGAAACGTGCCGAGCCCGGTGCCCAGGGTGGCACGATCGGGTCAAAGAACTCGGGGTTCAAGAAATGCGAAACGCCAGCGACAACGAGCACGGCAGCGAGTAGTTTCTCAGAGCGAGTCATGCGCGAAGACTAGGTCGCGCGCGACCTGCACCACACCCATGACCGACCACATCGACACCCGCACCAACTGGCTCGACCCACAGCAGCTGGACGCCGTGCGCGGCCAGGTGCCGCTCGTCTACGTCGATGCCGTGCCGGTGCGCATCGACGACATGGGGGTCGTCACCCATGTGGGCATGTTGCTGCGCCAAGCCCCCGACGGCACCATCTCGCGCACCGTCGTGTCGGGCCGCGTGCTGCTCAACGAACGAATTCGTGAAGCACTGTTGCGGCACCTAGAAAAAGATCTCGGCCCGCTCGCCCTGCCGAAGATTCCACCCGAGCCAGCACCTTTCACCGTGGTGGAATACTTCCCCGACCCAAGCATCTCGGGGTTTCATGACCCACGTCAACACGCGGTGAGCCTGGCGTTCGTGGTGCCGGTGTCAGGCGACTGTCAGCCGACGCAAGCCGCACTCGACCTCGCGTGGTACACCCCCACCCAGGCGGTCAGCGAAGGAGTGCGTCGCGACATGACGAGCGGTCACGACCGACTCATTCGATTGGCGCTCGCCTCAGTCGGCGTGCTGCCGTAAGCCGTTCGGCCAGCCCGACGAGCGGGTGTAGCGCCTAGGCCTCTTGCCCGTCGCTGCGTCGGCGACGCCGATACGCCCGAGCTCGCCGTCGCCCAGGCGGCGGGGCAAACACGTCAAGGGTTTCGCCGTCAGGTTGTTCGAGCGTGAGCGAGATCCCTTTTTCGATATCTTCAGGTTCACTCGAGGCTTCGATCACTACCGCAGGTTCTTCTTTTGGCTTGCGGCCGAGTAATCGGTCGAACGCGACCATGCCGCCGGCCAACATCGCGCCAACCGTGCCATAGCGCTGGGCGGCACGACGCACCATGCGAGCATCGTCGGGCAACTGCGGTTCAGGTTGAACCGGTTCGTCATCTTTTGGTGCGCCAGGTTCGACTGATCGGTCGTCAGATGGCGTGTTGGTCACGCCCAACAACCTATTGCGAAGTACTCTTTTCGCCATGCCAGAGGGCGACACGATCTATCGTGCAGCCGCCGCGTTACGCACGGCACTCATCGGCAAGAAGATGACAAGATTTGAAGCCCCAAGAATCACCAGCGTGCTGCCGCGCGTCGGTCAAACGATCGAGGAAGTACGCAGTCGGGGGAAGCACCTCGAAATTGTGTGGGATGACGGCATCGTGCTGCACACCCACATGCGGATGACCGGTTCATGGCACGTGTATAGACCAGGTGAACGCTGGCGCAAGCCGCCGCGTCGCGCGCGCGTGGTGATCGGCACCGCCGACTGGGAGGCCGTCTGTTTTTCTGCGCCGATTGTCGAGACGTATCGCGACTTCGACCCACGCCGGCATCCGATCCTCGGCTCACTTGGGCCCGACCTGTGTCAGCCCGACGTTGACTTCGACGAGTGCGTGCGGCGCATGATGTCGTATGACCCCGCGGAGACGAGCGTTGCCGAAGTCTTGCTCGACCAACGTGTGATGTGCGGCGTGGGCAACGTGTATCGCTGCGAACTGTTGTGGGCCACCGAGCTGCACCCGTGGGCGAAGGTGGGTGACTTGTCGCGCGATGAGTGTCGTGATCTCGTCGACCTGGCGCACGAAATGTTGCGTGCCAACGTGTCACGAACTGCACGTATCACCGCACCAAGCGTTGACGGAGGCCTCGCCGTCTACGGTCGGCAAGGAAAAAAGTGTGCACGTTGCGGCGAACTCGTGCGGGTGACCCATCATGGCGAAGCCAACCGTGTGCTGTATTGGTGCAGCGGATGCCAAACCGTGCACACTCCATCAGTGACGGCACCACGACGTCTCATTGATGACACGCCGACCGATCAGCACCCCGCCGCACGGGTGTTTGCTGAGCCGCTCGACGACGCGTCGTAACCGTTAAGTGGTGCTGATCGCCTCGACGACGTTTACCTTCGTGGCGCGCCACGCCGGATAGATCGCGGCGACCACACCAAGGATGAACGAAATCACCACGATCACGAGCGTGCCCGTTACCGGCAAGCGGAAGGTAATGCCGTCACCGTCGTCGGCGAGTGCCGCCACCACCACAACACCCATCACGATGCCTAGCACCACGCCGGTGACCGCACCGAGCAGCGAGGTGATGACACTTTCCCAACGCACAGTGGTGCGCACTTGTGCGCGAGTCATGCCGACGGCGCGCAAGAGACCAATCTCTCGTCGTCGTTCGAACACCGACAACAGCAGTGTGATGACGATACCGACGATGGCGATGATGATTGATAGCCCAAGCAGACCGTAAATCAATCCGAGTACCTGATTGATCTGCGCCGCTTGTGCGTCGATGAAGCCTTCTTTGCTTTGCAGAGTACCGATGCCGGCATCGCTACTGATGGCAGCAATACGGGCTTCCACTTCATCGAGCGCCGCACCTTGTGCCGCCTTGATGTAGACGAACGAATCAAAGATTGGGGTGGGCGCATCAGCGAACATCTCGCGGCTGGCGACGTAGTTGGCAAAGCTCGTCTCACCTGAGACAAGCCCGCGCACTTCGGCATCGATAACCGCACCGTCGATGCGAATCACCTGCAGGCGCGTGCCGACTTGCCAGCCGCGTTCGGTGGCGCGGCCCGCGTCGACGAAGAGTCCGTCGCGGCCGAGCGACGAGAGGTCGCCCTCGGTGACGCCGAGGTCGAAGAGACCGACGATGGTGGCGGGGTTGATGGTCTGCACGAAGTTGCCACGCATCATCGACGCCGGGTCGACGGTGGTGTCGTTGGGGTCAACGATGCGCACGCTGGTGAAGCCGACCCCCGTGGCCTGCGCGACGCCATCAAGGCCGGCAATCTGATCGGTGACCGATAGCGGAATCCCGCCGAAACCTTGTGAGTCGACGGTGAGTGCGAAGTCACCGCTGAACGCAGCACCGAAGGTGTCGCGAATCTCTGAACGAATACTGGCGGCGAGTGCAGTGAAGGCCGTGACGAGTGCAACGCCGAGCAACACGGGTGCGGCAGTGCGAGACGTGCGCTTTGGATTACGGGCAGCGTTCTGTCGGGCCATGGTGCCACTAACTCCGCGCAGCGCGGCGACGGGCTTGCCGAGAGCAAGTGCCACCGGTCGGGCAATCGCTGGCCCTAGCACCAGAATGCCGGCAAACACTCCGAGCACGCCGAGGCCGAGCACTTGAATTGGTGCGTCGTTGCTGGCTGCGATGAGCCCCACCACGCCGAGTGCAATCAACACCAGACCGATGATCACACGGCGCTTCAGGTTGCCGGCCGTATCGAGCGCAGTATCGCGCAATGCCGCAAGCGGCGGCACGCGACCGGCTCTACGTGCCGGCAACCACGCGGCAAAGACGGTCACGCTCACACCCGCAATCATCGTGTTGACGAGCGAGCCAGGTTTGATTGCCAACCCTGCGGTTGGCACTTCGAAGCCAGTCGCCTTCAGCAGTGCATTCAGCAACTGCGACAGTCCGATGCCGACTGCAAAGCCGAGTAATGAACCCACCACCCCCATGAGTGTGCCCTCGACGAGCAGCGCGCGCGACACTTGGCGACGGCTTGCGCCGATGGCCCGCAGCAATGCATTCTCGCGCTGTCGCTGTGCGGCGGTGATGGAGAACACGTTGTAGATGACAAATGAGCCGATGCCAAGAGCGATGTAGGAAAACACGATGAGGAAGGTGGAGAAGATGTTCAGTACGTCTTTGATCTGGCCCTGCACTTCGGCAGTGATCTCGGCACCGGTGAGCGTTTCGAGTTTCAACTCGTCGGCGAGTGCGGCATCGATGCGTTGGGCGAGCACTTCGTCGCTGACCGAATCGTCACCTTCGATGAGGAATGCATCGACGAAGCCAGGCTCGAGCAAGAACTCCGACGCTGTCGGCTGGTCGAAGAGAGCGAACGTGGCGCCACCCGGTGACGAAATGTCGCCGTACGACGCGATACCGACCAGTGTGAACTCGCGTGCGCCACGCGCAGCTATCACCCTTACGGTGTCACCAATGATGAATTCGCCATTGTCAGCGGTGGCGCGGTCGAGCATCACATCATTGGGGCCGTTGGGCAGACGACCTTCAACGACGCTCCACAGACCTGCAGAATCGTCGGAAGCGATGCTGCCGAAAGTCGGTGGACCGCCGCCCTCGCTGCCAAGGGGTTTACCGTCTTTGCCGATGACTCGAGCGAACCCTTGAATGTCGCCAGTCGCTGAAACAACGCCTTCGACATTTCGAACCGTCTCGAGAGCAGAGATCGGTGTGCCGGCGCGTTGCTCGCCGCCGAAGTCGAGTTCAATGAAGGCAGTCGAGCGCACGTAGGCGTCTACGTCGCGGAAGACGTCGGAGAACAATCGGTCGAACGTTTGGTTGATGGTGTCGCGGAACACGAACGTGCCCGACAAAAACCCGGTGCCAAGAATGATCGCAAGCGAGGTGAGCACCAGGCGACCCTTGCGGGCCCAGGTCATCTTGAGGGCGAGTCGCAACATAGGCGACTTATTCGCCGAGGTGCTTCAGATAGTCGAGCACCTTCTGCGCGGTCGGCGAGAACATCTCGCCAGCCACCTTGCCGTCCGCCAAAAACACGATTCGGTCGGCATAGCTAGCAGCCGTGGCGTCGTGGGTCACCATCACGATGGTTTGGCCGAGGTCGGTAACAGCGCGGCGCATGAACGTGAGCACTTCGGTGCCCGTCTTTGAGTCGAGGTTGCCCGTTGGCTCGTCGGCGAAGATGATGTCGGGTTGGCTGGCGAGCGCACGGGCGATTGCAACGCGCTGTTGCTGGCCGCCGGAAAGTTCACTCGGTCGGTGCTCGAGGCGGTCGCGCAGACTGATGGTGTCGATCACTCGGTTGATCCACGTCTCATCGCCCTTCTTCTTGCCAAGGGTCAACGGCAACACGATGTTCTCGTACGCCGTGAGAGTGGGTATCAAGTTGAACGCCTGAAATATGAATCCGACCTTGTCGCGGCGCAGTTGCGTGAGTGCCTTGTCGCTCAGTTTCGAGAGATCGGTGTCGCCGATGGACACCGATCCGCTCGTGAGTGAGTCGAGCCCGGCGATGCAGTGCATGAGGGTGGACTTTCCTGACCCGCTCGGGCCCATGATTGCGGTGAACTTGCCACGCTGAAAGGCAACGTCGACGTCATCGAGGGCGCGCACCTCGCTGTCACCAGTGCCGTAGATCTTGGTGGCACCTTTCGCGTGGGCTGCGTGAGTCGCGTTGGTGGCCGTTGGTGGGGGGAGTGAAGTCACATCGTCAGGCTAGTTGTGAAGCACTTACGAATGCGGTGAGTTTCTTACTTCGGTTGTGGCAAGACGCGCAGATACGACTTCACTGTCTTCCAGCCTTGGGGAAACAGCTGCTTCGCTTCGTCGTCGCTGACGGCTGAACCAATGATCACATCGTCACCATGCTTCCAATTCGCTGGCGTCGCCACTTTGTGCTTTGCGGTGAGCTGCAACGAGTCGATGACGCGCAAGATTTCGTCGAAGTTACGACCAGTTGACGCGGGATACGTGATGGAAAGTTTCACCTTTTTGTCGGGCCCTACCACGAACACACTGCGCACCGTGAGCGTGTCATTTGCGTTCGGGTGAATCATGCCGTAGAGATCGCTCACCTTGCGATCAGAGTCACCAATCATCGGGAAGTTCACCGGCGTGCCTTGGGTTTCGGCAATGTCGGCCTCCCACTTCTCATGCGAGTCGACGGGGTCGACCGACAAACCAATCACCTTCACGTTACGTTTGTCGAATTCGGGCTTGATTCGTGCGACGTAGCCGAGCTCCGTGGTGCACACTGGGGTGAAATCTTTCGGGTGGCTAAAGAGCACGCCCCACGATTCGCCGAGCCACTGGTGAAACGAGATTCGACCCTGGGTCGTGTCGGCAGTGAAGTCGGGAGCGATGTCGCCAAGTCGGATGGTCATTGGAGGGCCTCTCGTTGTGCGGTTGCGAACTGCATGGTGGTATCAACCCACAGTCAATCAAATGTTGACCCGTTTTGTCAACTTTGAGATGTGGCCACTCAGTGGGTTAGGTCAGTGCGGTCGCCCAGGGTGGCCGGTCACGTACGAGCTCAGCCCTTCGGGCGAATATCGAGACCGAACCGTTGCTCGAACTCGTCGTAGTACGCATTGTCATCATCGTGTTGACCGAGCGCCACCCATTCTTCATCGGTCATTGATTCGCGCGCACGAATGAGTTCATCTGCGCCCCACGAACAGCGCCAACGCAGACGCGGCTCGTGCGTCGTGATGGCTTCGAGGATTGTCGCTGCGGCTTCTTCGGCGGGCGTCGCCTTGGCGATTCCCTCTGCGTAGAAGGCGAACAATCTGCGATAGTGCGCGTCATAGGCGCCAGATTGGTTTGGCGCATCGATGTTCTTGGCAAAGATCGAACTGCGCGTAACACCAGGCTCGATGATTGCAACACGAATACCGAATGGCGCAAGTTCTTGGGCGAGACCTTCGCTCATGCCTTCGACTGCCCACTTCGACACGTAATACGGCGACTGGGCAATAGCGGTGATTTTGCCGACCACCGACGACACGTTCACGATGGTGCCACTGCGCCGTGCGCGCATGCCGGGCAGTACGGCCTGAATACAGCGCACCGAGCCGTTGTGATTGATGTTGAAGACTTCGTTGTACGTCTCGATCGGGCATTCTTCGGTCACTGCATTTCCGCCAACACCGGCGTTATTGACCAGCACGTCGACGTGGTCGGTGGAGGTGAAGATCTCGGCAAAGCCGCGGTTGACCGACGCCGAGTCGGCGACGTCCATTTCGATGAGGGTGATGAGGTCATTCACCCCCTCGGTGGTGGCCTTGGCGAGCAGCTTGTCGGCCTTGGCCAGCCCCCGCACGGTGGCATAAATGTGGTACCCGGCCTTGGCCAGGGTGATCGCGGTGGCCCGACCGATGCCCGAATTGGCGCCAGTTACCACCGCACTTGGGGTGTTGGGCTGCAGCGACTGAGGGGTGTTCGGGTGCGGCGACTCTGGGGTGTCGGGCATCACCACCACAGGGTAGGCGCAGGTCAAAAAGATGTCACAATCAGGGGGTACCCTGCCGTTAGATAGTCGTGCGAATCCCTTGGCGCTTGCCACTCATCGTCGCCCTCGGGCTCGTTGGTGCGGTGATGCCGGTTGCGCCGACTGCTGCGGCGATGCCCGGTGCCGTTGTGGTACCGAGCAATACGAGCCCGACCAAGGACTACGTGGTGATTCTCACCGAGAACGCCAGTGTTGCCTCGAAAGTCAACAAAGAAGAGTCGCTCGGCAACGACGTCAACGACGTGTTCTCCAGCAAGGTGAAAGGTTTCGTCGCCGAACTTGATGCGAGCGATGTGCGTCGCTTGAAGAAAGATCCGCAGGTGTTGGTGGTCGAACCCGACGCCACGTTCTCGGTGGGCGTGACGGATGAGTCGACGACGAGTACGACAACGTCGACGGCGGCTTCGCCGAGCACGACGGCTGGCCCGACGACGTCAACGTCATCAACAACGTCGAGCACGTCAACATCGACATCAACTTCAACATCAACCTCAACATCGACATCAACATCGAGCACCACCTCCACCACCGTGGTGCCAAGTGTCGATGACCTGAACATCGGTGACCACATTCCCTTTGAATACATCGTCACGTTGCGCAGCGGAGTTGGTGCTGCTGCGTTTGCCAGCGCGCAGGCCGACAACGGCATCACGATTCTTGGCACCTTCACTGAAGTGCTCAACGGCTTTGGCGCGCGACTGTCAAAGAGCGAGTTGTCGTTGCTCGCCACTGATTCGAATGTGCTCGCGATTGAGGAGAACAGAGTTGTTGGTCTCGAAGCCGATCAAGCGAGCCCACCGTGGGGTCTTGACCGCATCGACCAACGCTCTCGCACACTTGACTCGAACTACTCCTACAACTTCACCGGCTCAGGTGTGCGCGCCTATGTGATTGACACTGGTGTGCGCAGTGACCATCGTGAGTTTGGTGGACGCGTGGTGGCGGGCCACACACGCATCAACGATGGCCGCGGCTCAGAAGACTGCAATGGTCACGGCACGCACGTGGCTGGCACCATAGGCGGTCAGACCTATGGTGTCGCTAAGGCAGTCACGATCGTGCCGGTGCGCGTGCTGTCGTGCGCAGGTCGCGGCAGTTTCTTTGACGTCATCGCTGGTGTCAACTGGGTGACAGCTGATCACGCAGTCGGCGTGCCTGCGGTGGCGAACATGAGCCTCGGTGGCGGGTTCTCCACGGCGGTTAACACGGCGGTTCGTCAAGCCGTGAATGACGGCGTGGTGATGGTGGTGGCCGCTGGCAACAACAATCGTGTGGCATCGAGTTACTCACCCGCATCAGAGCCACTTGCCATCACGGTTGGCGCCACTTCGTCAACCGATGCGCGTGCCTCGTTCTCCAACTTCGGTTCGGTACTCGACATTTTCGCGCCAGGTGTGAGCGTGTTGTCGGCCTACCACTCGTCGTCTTCTGCAACACGAATGTTGTCGGGCACGTCGATGGCTGCGCCGCACGTGGCCGGA
>Ga0255154_1000549_pt1 | contig 10828 bp, 7 predicted proteins | sample Atl_Atl_RepB_8h_FD_188419 | JGI IMG/M metagenome (GOLD analysis project Ga0255154, IMG submission 188419) | Freshwater microbial communities from Altamaha River, Georgia, United States - Atl_Atl_RepB_8h | ecosystem: Environmental > Aquatic > Freshwater > River | place: USA: Georgia | collected...
GCGACGGGTGGGGTCGAGCCGCAAGGTGAGCACGGGGGCCGCCGCTAGACTCCGCCCAGCGTGCGCGTTCGTGACCAGATGCAGGCCGAGCGGCCGCCACCCCGCCACCGGGTCGTCGTGCATCAACTGGAGGGCGCGCGCCGCCGGACTCGGGATGAAGCCAAGCCGTGCGCCTCCGACCTCAAGCACCGTACCCGCTCCAACCTGCGCCAGCAGCACCACGTGCAGCACGCCGCCCCCCCCGCCGCGTAGCGGCCGGCCCCATTCGGCACGCGCAGGCAATTCGAGACCGGGCACGCCATCACGAAGGACCAGGGGATGCAGCTTACCCTCTGCGGCCCGCGCGAGATCCTCCCGGTGCCAGCGTGACTCGGGCGTCCGCGCCAGCCGCGGGAGCTCAAAGGCGATCGCGCGCGCTTCGCCCAGCAGAGCTGGGACGAGCGCGCAAAAGAGGAGGCGCAGGTTCATGGTTGGTGAACGGTCTCGTCCGGTTCCCCCGGTACGGCGAGGTTGCGGGCGGGATCGAATTCCAGGTTCCGGTCGCCCGCGACGGGGTTGAAATGCACGGTCAGCCCGAGTTCCCCCCGCGCATCAAACTGGAGGCCGGCGTTCAGCTTCACGTGATGCCACGCAACGATCGCGCCGGAGGCATCCCGGACCGGACGCACCCGCAGGAAATACCCGCGCGCAGGCTCCCGCAGATCTTCCCCGCAGCGCTCGCCGGTCCGGCACTCCCACGTCCAGACCGGCGTGTAGCCCTGCTCCGGCGCGAGGTGAGGGAGCCGGAGCCCGCTGGAGGCGAGGTGTTCCGTGCTCACCTCCAATAGTCCACCACCGGGCTCGGGCACCGTGAGTTCGAAGCGCGCCCGCCAGCGGCCGTGCAGGAAGCGCGCCTCCGCCTCGCCCAGCGCGAAGCCCCCCTGCGGCGCCCGCAACTCCGCCATCACGGTGGGCGGGAACTTCCAGCCGAGGAATTGGCGCTCGATGCGAACACGAACGTCCGCGCGCCGGCCTTTTCCCCTCGGCGGCAGCGGTTCACCGCGCTCCAGATCCAAGTCGTAGGTCTCCTCCTCCACTGTCCCTAGCGGCGGCGGTTCTCTTTCCCCCCATTCCACCCGGAAGCGTCGGACGTGGAGGGCGATGGGACGTCTGACCTCCCGCAGGACGAAGCGGCGTTCCCTGGGTTCGTCCGCCGGCGGCAGCTCCGCCGAGATCGGGTAGAACCCGGACGCCTCCGCGCGGATCAGCACGCGGCCGATCGCGGTGCCCCGGGCGACAAAGACCCCATCTGGATCCGTCGTTCCGGCGCGGACCTGTTCAGCGCCGTGCTCGGGCGTCGTGAAGAGAATCGTCACGCGGGCACCCGCGAGGCCCCGGCCGGCGGCATCGGCCAGCAGCAGTCGGATTTCGCCTCCGGAGAGGCCGGCGGAGGACGCAAGAAGAAGCAGGAGCAGGCGGGTCATCAGGGAAGGAGGCGGGCGTGGATGAGGATCTGCCGGTAGAGGGGTGTGACGTAAGGCAAGGCCACCGCGCGGAAGTCGCTGTGCAGCCAGCGGGCGCGGTTGGCGTGGTCGAATCCCCGCGTTTCCTCAGGCCAGACGCCCGGCACGCGACCGATCTGCTCCAGATTCAGGTTCCGGCCCGCGCCGAGGGGATCGAGCGGCTGGAGCGCGGCACCGAACGAGAGGGCGGGGATCCCCCGCGCGAGGACATCGTACTGCACGAGGCGGCGGCTCGCGGCGGCCGAGGCGCGCAGGGGATCGCGGTGGTGGAGATCCGTCTCGAGGAACGGCGCGAAGTAAGGCTCGAACCGCAGGTCGGGAGAGGGGGTGAAGCCCGGCCAGTAGGTCACGCTCGGACCCCAGCCAGCCTGCAGGCGGCTGAACACCAGCGCGGCCAGCGAGTCGCCCAAGCTGGCTCCCTTGGCGAACTCCTGCATCGCCCAAGAGCCGCGCGTGACGGCGAACCCCTGCCGCGCGACGAGCGCCACCAGCGAGGCGTTGCCGGATTCCGGGGCGGCGAGGATCTCCTCGCCCGGCGAATAGAAGTTCACGGCCGCGGGCAACGCCCGCGCGAGCCGGCCCCGCCACGTCAGTGCCGCCCGCGCGTCGCCGCCCGCCCCGGTGAAGAGCTCGTGCCAGCGGGAAGCGTACGTCACGGCAGGCAGGGAGCGCCACGTGTCGTGGATCATCGGCGCGGTCTGGCCCTTCAGCCCACCTTCCGGGTTCGCGTCGTAGGCCTCCGCGGGGACCGCCGCGTTGAGCATCAGGTAGCGGCTGACCGACAATCCGCCGGCCGCGATCGCCTGACTCGCCACCAGATTGCCGAGACTGTGCGCGAGTACCGCCACATCGCCACCGATGCCGCCCGCCGCCAACGCCGGGGCCAGGGCATCCCCGGCCTGAAAGGCGTGGAAGACCGACTGATGGTAATCCAGCCCGGTGTCCCCGGGCCAGAGCACGGCGACGAAACGCGCGCGGCTGCCCATCCGGTGAAGCCGTTTGAAAGTCTCGGTCGCCCAGCCCCTCGCCTCCTCGCCGTCGATCGAGAAGCCGTGGATCCACAGGAGATACCGCCCGTGGGTCAGGGCGTCCGGCCACGGGTCGCCAGGGTCCGCCAGCGCCGTGCCCGGACCAAGCAGCGAAGGCAGGTGTGGGCTCCCGTTCGCGTTGCGCGCGGTGCTGCGGAGATTCAGCACGCGGTACATCCGCTCGACCGGCCCGACCCGCAGCGGCGCCTCCAGCGTCGCCACCCCCTCGCCCCTGCCGTCACGGACGGTGAGCCGCAACGGCGCCCGGGTTTCGCGGCGACCTTCGACCAGCAGGACCGCGCCACCCAGACGACCGGCCAACTCGACGAACGCCCGGCTGAGCGCAATTCCCTCGGCGCTCACCACGCGCGTCACGGCCTCGCCCGGCGGCCGCGTGAAGTCATCGCCGAATCCGGTCGTGAGCACCCGTTCCTGGCAGAGCTCGGCCTGCTCGGAGGCGAGGTTGGTGTACGCGAAACTCAGCGCCCCGTCCGCCTGGCTCAACCGATAGGAAAAGCCGGCGGCCGGCGGGTACACCGCCACGAGCTCGCGGAGCAGCAGGCTGACCGGGAAGAAATCGACCAGATCCCGATTGCCGTCCACGCGCCCCGGAAAGGGACCTGTGTCCGCGTGATCGGCCGCGCCCTGACCCGGGATATCCTTGCCTCCGGCGTCGCCGGAGTCGTCGTCGTCGTTGATCCAGATTCGCTCCGGGACGCGCACGGCCCCGGCCGGGGCAGGCGCGACGTCGAGGGTGCACCAGACAGTGGTCGCGTCATCCAGGCGCAGCCCGAGCTGAAAGCGCCCCGTGGCGTTGAGGCCCAGTTCCAAAGTGCCGCCCGCACCGAGGCCGCCGGCGATCCGGGTGAGCCCGTCCCACACCTCCCAGACGACCCGGGGGCCCAGCTGCAGCAACCCACCGACCGCATCGGAGAGGTCGATCCGCAAGCCGCCGCCCGCGCCCAACACGACGGGCAAAATGCCTCCGCCCCCGCGGCTGGATCCCAAAGTCGTCGTGAGCCCGCGCCATCCCGCGGTGGCCAACGGTCGCCCGAGGCGTACGAGATGCGGGGGGAACGCGTGCAAGGCCGCGGCCGGGAAGAATTCCGCCGCCAACATCTCGGCGGCGACGGTCTCCGCCGAAGGCCCGGGCGCCGTGAATTCCGCGGCCGGAAAGAACGGGATCCACCGCGGAACCGCCCTGCCCGGCGGGGCGCCTACCTGCCAGCCCACCGTGTAGTCGTAACCCGGGCGGGCGAGGAAATGGAACCCCGGCCGGATCAGATGCACCTCGTGGACCTGCTCGTCCGGCAACAACTGCCAGCCCCCGCCGATGTACAGGCTCCATCCCTCGGCCCACGAAAGCCCCATCTCCGGCACGCGCGCCCACGTCCACTCGGTGTAGCGAACCCAGTCCTCGTGGGCCTCGGCAGCGAACCAGCCGAACTCCGGCCCGGGTGGGATCAACTCGTCGCGAATGCCGTCGCCGTTCACGTCGACCCAGACCGGACCGGTGCCAGGAGCCGGATCGACCGCGGGCAGCGCCACACTGAAGCCCCCCGCGAGCCAGCCGCTCACGTTGCCTGCCGCATCCCGCGCCCGCACCCGCACGTGATGCGTCGAGCCCGGCGCCAGGCCGTTGAAGGAAACCGACGGGACGGCCGTCGTGACGCGCCGGCCCCCGAGATCGAGTTCCACCTCGTAGGCGATGCCGTGCGCGGGCCGGCCCCCGGAGGCCCCGGCCGCGTCCGCGAACGGCGCCCACGCCAAGGCGAAGCCCGTGCTCCCGACCGCGTTCGCTTGGAAACCGGCCGCCAAGGGCGGTTGCGGCGGCGTGCGATCCGGCACCGAAAAAGACACTGTGCGCGACGCGGGCTCGTAGTCGGCGTCGCCGGCATAGTGCGCCGTGACGCGGATCTCGCCGGTCAACGCCGTGAGGGTCACGGGCAAATCCGCGGGCACGGCCAGCGGCACCGGGGCACCACCGCCGGGAGGGATTCTTTCCGCGGTATAGGTGAGGCGCCCGGTGGGCGGGGTTAGGCCGGCGGCCGGGGCTTCGAGCCGGGCAGCGAGCGCCGTGTTCCAATCCGGACGCAACGCGCCCGATTCGGGGCCTTCCATCCCTTGCCAGACCAGCACCGGCGGGTAGCGGGGGACGACGGTCACGGTGAGCCAGCGGCCGGCCGCCCCCGCGGCGTTCCGGGCGGTGACCCAGACACGGTAGGTGCCGGCCGTGGTCGGGATGCCGCTCAGTTCGCCGGTCCGCGCGTCGAGGCGGAGCCCAGCGGGGAGGCCGTTGGGCTCGCCGGGGCGCGCCGCGGAGAACTCGATCGGGGCCGCGCCAGTGGCGGCGACCGCCGGCACCGCCAGGGGAACGTTCACGCGGGCGCTCAGCGCCTCGGTGCCCGCCAGGCGGGGGGCGAGGGCGTAGGGAAACAGTTCCGCCACCGCCGCGAAGTCCGTCTCGTGGTCCGCCGTCAGCAGGAGCGCGTAACTGCCCGCGGTGACCGGGCACTCGAGTCCGCTGCTGCCGGAGCGGAGGGGCGCCCCCGCACCGTCGTGGAGATTGAGCAGCATTTCGCCGCCGGAGGCCGCGGTGGCCCGCACGCGCAGGACACCGGGTGCCGGCACGGCGAACCCGTGGCGCACCACCGCCAGTTCCGCGGACCAGTCCCCGAGGGCGTCGTCCCAGACGGGCTCGCCGGCGATCACTCCGGCGACCTGCAGGACTTCCTGCGGGCCGTCCGTGATGGTCACCGTCACCTCCCGGGCGGGTCCGGCGCTCACGAGCCGGAGGGAAGCGTCGTAACGCCGCCACTGGAGGGTCACCGGATAGGTCCCGGGCGGAGGCAGGTTGGTGAGCGGCTGGCCGTGATTGTTGAACCCGGGCGAGGTTTCCCACTCTTGCCCCAGCGCGTTGCGGAAGGTCGCGAGCAGCCGGTACGGGGCGCCCGCGAAATTCTCGGTCGAGGTGATCCGCGGCGGCTGGCTGGCGTGGAACCACTGGCTCGCCAGCGAGACGGCGCCGGCGACGGTGAGGGCGGTCCGGCGCTCCGGCCCGATCTCGAGCACGGCGCCCGTGAACCCGTGGTAACGCACCCAATAGAGGACGCATTCGGGGTATACCCCGGGCGGCGGCGGATTGTCGAGGGGTTCGCCGTTGCGGTTCCAGAGGTTGGCCGCGTGCCAGCCCCAGCGGGAGCCGTCGATCACCTTGGCGCGGAGGCGGTAAGGCGCGGCGGAAGTCACCGCATCCGTCGTGCTGAGGCGGGCCGGCGCGAGCGCGTCAAAGGTCGTCGCGGATAACTGCATCCCGAGGTACGGCGGCCGGGGCTGCACCGCGAAAGTGACCCGCCGCGGTTCCCCAAACCAACCGACGTGCTGTTCCAGCGCCTGAACGAGGACCGGGTGCGCCGGACCCACGGGCGGGGCCGGGAAACGCAGGGTGCGCCGGGCGCGCTGCCCGGGCTCGACCCCAGCCAGATCGGCAGCCGCGAGGGTCTGGCCGGCCACATCCCGGACGATCAGGAAGTGAGCCTCGCCCCAGGGGTCCACCCCGGCATTGGCGAGGTCGGCCACGATTTCAGCCACGCCGCCCGCGGTGACGCCCGCGGGCGGAACCAGCCCGTGCCAGACCAGCTCGCTGGCGGGCAGCGGCCGCGGCAGCAAAACGGCGAGGCAGAGCACCCCGGCGGCCCGGGCCGCCGGCAAGAGGGTAAAGAGACGCTTCACGGCAGGATCGGGCGACCGATGCCCGCGAGGAGGGCCGGGATGTCACTGAGGCGGCCGTAGCCCGAGACGCGCTGGCGCTCATCGAGGACGACAGCGTAGGGGAGCTGATTGAGGCGCAGCGCGGCGACCACCGGACTGCGCCAGCCGGCGGGCTCGAGGCACAACACGCCCTCGGGCCGCGGGCGAACCCGGGCGCCCTTCGCGACAGCAGCGGGCCGGCCCAGCGCCACGTAAATCCAACCCACCCGCGCCGGCGGCCGCTCCGCAAGCGCGTGCAGCCCGGGCGGGCCCAGTGGCTGACGTTCGGCGTCGTAGAAGCAGAGCACCGCGCGCTGCGGGGCGAGGCGCTCGAGCGCGGTGGGACGGCCCTCGGCGGGCGTGAGCGTCAGCGTGAGCGGCTGGTGGACCAAAGCATAACGTTCGAGCACCTGGCGGGCGGCGGTCCGCAGGGCCGGCGGAGCACTCGGGGCCTGGTATACCCGCTGGGCGGCCTCGCGGCCGGCGTCGCAGGACGTGCCCTCGGCCAGCGTGAGGCCCGCTCGCCAAAGCTCCGGGCGCTCCCCGAATTCGCCGCGCAGGCGGTCCAGCATCCCCTCGGCCAGCACCGGCTGGGCGTGCCACGATCGGCCGAGCGTGCGGCGGCTGATCTCGCGCTGCTCGAGGGCCAGGGCGACCTCGGCCCGGGCGGCGGGCGGATGGCGGGGGTTGCGCCGGAAGGCCTCGGCCGCGGAGCGCGCGTCGGCGGCGTGGCGGGGATCGCGGGGCAGGATGCCCTCGAGGTCGGCCAGGATCGCGACCTTGGCCGCGTCGGCGGCACGGGGGTCGGCGCCGCGGCGGGAGGCGAATTCTCGGGCCGCGCGGGCGACCTCGCGGAAGCGGCGGGCGCCCTCCTCCTGCTCGCGGCGACGGCGGTCGGCCTCGGCGCGATCGGCGGGGACCGGGTCGACGGGCCGCGGCCGGGTAGTCCGTCCCGCCTCGCGGCGGAGACGGGCCACGTCGTCCCACTCCCGCTCCGCCTCATCTTTGGCGGCTACCGGCAGGGCGAGGAGCAGACTGAGGCAGGCCCGGCGCCAGCGGCGGACGGGACGGGCGGAGAGAGGGCGGATGGATGGGTGCGAAGGCATACGGCGGAGGACGCCGGCGCCGCGGGCACCCACCCCGGCGTCGACGAACGCACCCTCGTCCCGCCTCGTCGCGCGGCCAAGCGCGGCGAGGCCCGGAAACGCGGGTCAAACCCGCCCCCCCTTAAACCGCAGCGCTAGCGCCGGGGCGCGCGTCCCTTGGCGGCCTTCTTCGGGGCCGCCGCTTTCCTGACCGCCTTTTTGGCGGCCGGCTTGGCGGCCTTGCCCTTGGCGGCGGGCCGTTTGGCGGGCGCGGCCTTCGCCTTGCGCGCGGGCTTCGCCGGGGCGAGGCCCAGCAGCGGGGCGAGCGGCACCTCGACCGCGTCGCGCCAGAGGCGTTCGAGCGCGTAGCGCTCGCGCACGGGCGCGAGGAACAGGTGGAACATCACGTCGAACGCGTCCACCACGAGCCAGCCGCTGGCCTGCACGCGCTCGGAGCCCACGATGCGCACGCCGGCGGCATCGAGGACCTTCTCGAGCTCGATGCCCAGGGCGCGCAGGTGCGGCTCGGACGTCGCGGAGGCGACCACCAGGAAGTCGGTGATCGAGGATTGGCCTGACACGTCGAGCACGGCGAGATCGCCGGCCTTCTTGTCGTCCAGGGCGCGGCAGCACGCCTTCACCACCTCAAGGGCCGGGGATTGCTTCAGGGTCATTTGGATTCGCGATAGAGGTCGTGTTCCCGAATATACACAATCGCCTTGTGCGGCACGAAGTAATCCAGGGAGAGGCCGCGGCGGATCCGGTCGCGCAGCTCCGTCGAGCTGATGGCGAGCAGGTGGCCGTCGCAGCGGTGGAGGCGGAGGCCGGGAATGGCGGGGGCGGCCTTGACCGGGTAACCGGGCCGCTCGAGGAAGATGAACTCGACGATCCGGGCGAGCTGCTCGATGTCGCGCCAGAGGTGGAGGTTGGGCAGCTGGTCGCCGCCGATGATCCAAAACAGGCGGTCGTTGGGGTAGAGCGCGCGGAAATGGCGGGCGGAGTCGATGGTGTAGCTGACGCCGCCACGCTGGAGCTCGAAGTCGGAGATCTCGAAGCGGCGGTCCCACTCGATCGCGGCCCGCAGCATCGCGAGGCGGTCGGTGGCGGGGGACTGCACGTCGTTGAGCTTCAGGGGGGCGCGCGCGGCGGGCACGAGGACCAGCCGGTCGAGGCCGTGCTGCTCGAAGGCGTCCTGCGCCGCGAGCAGATGGCCGAAGTGGACCGGGTCGAAACTCCCCCCGAGGAAACCGATTTTCACCGCGCGGACCGTGGGCGGGGGGTCCGAACCCGGCAAGGCCCAATTGCCGCGCCGCGTCCCCTCGCGGGATAGGGCTGGCGCCCCCGGCGGGGCCCGGCTTGGCTCCGCCCGCGCCCGGGTGGTGGAATGGCAGACACTGGGGACTTAAAATCCCCTGGCCGCGAGGCCGTGCGGGTTCGACCCCCGCCCCGGGTACCAGTAAGGTCACGCGCGCGGCGCGGCGGCTTGCGTCACGGCGGCGCGTCGGGCACCACGGGGAAGATGAAGATCATCCGCCACCTCACGCCGGCGGGCCCGGCCTGGGCCGCCCTGCAGCCCGACGGTTCCGCGCGCGCCCTCGAGGGTGAGGTGCCGGGCGACTTCCGCCTCACCGGCCGCCCCGTCACCCCGGGCCGGCTGCTGGCCCCGGTGACGCCGACGAACCTGCTCTGCATCGGGCTGAACTACCGCCGGCACGCGGCCGAGTCGAACGCGCCGCTCCCGCCCCACCCGGTGCTGTTCATGAAGAACACGGCCGCGGTGCAGCACCCCGGCGGGCCGATCCAACTGCCGCGCCACCTCCCCAGCACTAAGGTGGATTACGAGTGCGAGCTCGCCGTGGTGATCGGCCGCGCCTGCCGCAACGCGACCCGCGAGAACGCCCTCGACCACGTGCTCGGCTACACCTGCGCCAACGACGTCTCGGCCCGCGACTGGCAGCGGGACGGCGGCGGCGGCCAGTGGTGCCAGGGTAAGAGCTTCGACACCTTCTGCCCGCTCGGCCCCGTGCTCGTCACCCCCGACGAACTCCCCCGCCCGAACGCCCTCCGCATCCGCACCGTCCTCAACGGGCAGGTGATGCAGGACTGGAGCACCGACGACATGATCTTCGACGTGCCGGCCATCATCGCCTTCCTCAGCGCCAGCAAGACCCTGCTGCCCGGCACGGTCATCCTCACCGGCACCCCCCACGGCGTCGGCTTCGCCCGCAACCCGCCCGTCTGGCTCGAGCCAGGCGACGAGGTCTCGGTCAACATCGAGGGCATCGGCACCCTCACCAACCCGGTGGTTGAGGAGCCGCTCTGAGCGGGGCCCCGCGGGGATGCCGTCCCCCCCTCACCGCGCGCCCCCCGCCCTGGCCCCCCTCGGCTCTCAACCACGCCGCGCCACCGCCACGCACTCGATCTCGTAGCGCAGCGTGGGCGGCAGGCAGTTCGTGATCGTCGTCCGCGCGGGGAACGGCGCGGCGAAATACTCGCGGTAAAGCCGGTTGTAGAGCGGCAGGTCCTCCGCGTCGCGGACGTAATTGCGCGTCTGCACCACGTGCGCGAGATCGCTGCCCGCCGCGGCCAGCACCTTCCGCAGGTTCTCCACCGACCGGCGGAACTCGCCCTCGAAGGTGTCCGGGACGATCGCGCCCGCCGCATCCACCGACGCCTGACCGGAGACGAGGATGAGGTCGCCCACGCGCACCGCCGGGCTGAACGGCAGGTGCGAGGTCGGCGTGTCGGGATCGCGGGGATAGGAGACGGTCGGGTTCATCGCGTTTCAGTCAGGATCGCAGCGGAAGGCCGCGTCGGCGTCGAGCGGCCACACGGGCCGCCTCAGGCGCCGCCACGGGAAACCGGCCAGGTCGCTCGCGCACGGCCCCGGCGTGGCGACGTAATGCGACGCCCGCGCGATCGGATCGTAGGCCCGCTTGTGCGCCACCGCCGCCTTCACCCCGATCACCGCGAATTCCCGCGGCTCGATCCCCTGGCTCCGCAGCTGCCCGAGGTCGAAGGGCGGCGTCTTCCGGCTCGTCAGCAGCAGCGTCGTCCCGCCGCTCCGCACCGTCGCGCACGGCCCCATCTCGAAACGCGTGCCGGTCATCGAGGCCAGATGGCTCTGCCGGTCCTCAAGGTCAAAGGCCCCGTCGCTCCGCGCCAGCACCGTCACCGCGAGCCGCACCGGCCCCGCGTCGCCCGCCCATCCCCGGCCACCGACCGCGATCGTCCGCTCGCCACCGACCGGCGTGCCGGCTAGGGCCGCCACCGCCGCCGGGTCGTTGATCACCACCAGGGCCCGCGCGACCTTGTGCGCCAGCAGCGCCCGGAGCACCCCCGTGCCATCCCCCGGCGCGCCGGCGCCGATGTTGTCCGCCGGCTCCACCAGCAGCACCGGCCCGGCCGCTGGCGGCTCCGCGGCCAGCCGCGCCACCACGTCCTCCACGGGCGCGTAACGGAT
>Ga0255154_1000551_pt1 | contig 10769 bp, 8 predicted proteins | sample Atl_Atl_RepB_8h_FD_188419 | JGI IMG/M metagenome (GOLD analysis project Ga0255154, IMG submission 188419) | Freshwater microbial communities from Altamaha River, Georgia, United States - Atl_Atl_RepB_8h | ecosystem: Environmental > Aquatic > Freshwater > River | place: USA: Georgia | collected...
ACACAAACCCGAGACACTCGAATGAATGACCGAGCGTCGCAACGCCACGGCATCGAACCAGCCACAACGCCGCCGGCGCCCGGTGACCGCACCGAACTCTTGTCCGACGCGCTGCAGATGCTCACCCGTCTCATCGAAAAGTTCGGTGGGGAAAGGCCCAGCACCCACTCGAGTGGTGTAGGCCTTCACGATACCGAGCACGTAGTCAAAATTGCGAGGCCCGAGACCCGTGCCCGTACCCGCGAAGCCCGCCGTGGTGTTCGAGGACGTGACGAAGGGATAGGTGCCGAGATCAACATCGAGCATGGCGCCCTGCGCGCCCTCGAACATGACGTTCGCGCCCTCATCACGGAGTTTTTGTAATTCGTTGGTCACGTCGCAAACGAGCGGCTTGACCCGCTCGGCCATCGACAGGTGACTGTCGAGCGTCGCCTGAAAATCGACCGGCGGCAGCTTGAAGTAGTGCTGCAGCACGAAATTATGAAAGTCGAGGATCTCGCCGAGCTTCGAGGCGAAGCGCTCGCGTTGAAAAAGATCGGCCACCCTCAGCGCTCGCCGCGCGACTTTGTCTTCGTAGGCTGGGCCGATTCCGCGCCCCGTCGTGCCAATGGCATTGACGCCGCGAGCTTGCTCGCGAGCGCGATCGAGCGATACGTGCGACGGCAAAATGAGTGGGCAGTTAGGTGCGATACGAAGTCGTTCAAAAACCGGTACACCCTTGGCACCGAGCATGTCGGCTTCGCGCAGCAGCGCCTCGAGCGACAAGACCACACCGTTACCAATGAAACAGGTGACGTTCGCACGCAAGACGCCGGACGGAATGAGCGAAAGAACGGTTTTCTCGCCGCCGACGATGAGCGTATGACCTGCGTTGTGGCCGCCCTGAAAACGAGCGACGGCCGATGCGCGCTCGGTCAGAAGATCGACGATCTTGCCCTTCCCTTCGTCACCCCACTGAGTGCCGATGACGACAACGAAACGACCGGCGGCCATGTTGTCGCGCGAGCTCAGCGAGAGCCGGCGTTCGGATTACGCATGTACTTGAAGAAGTCGCTGTCGGGCGAGACGACCATGATGTCGCCCTCCTTACCGAGCGAATTCTTGTAGGCCTGTATGCTTCGATAGAACGCGTAAAACTCGGGATTCCGACCATACGCCGACGCGTATGTCGCTGCGGCTTTCGAATCGGCGTCACCGCGGATCTTGAGCGCATCGCGAGCGGCGATAGACAGAATTTCGGTACGCTTACGATCTGCCTCGGCGCGAATACGCAGTGCTTCTTTTTCGCCTTCGCCGCGCAACTGTCGGGCGAGTCGGCTAAAACTCTGCTGCATGCTCGCGTACACACGCGACTCGACGTCGGGCGGCAAACCGATTTTTTGAACCCGTGTGTCGATCAGCTCAAGACCGAGACTCTCGGCGCTTTTGCTCGCGCGATCAAACATATCGCCGGTGAATGCCGTGCGCTCGGCCGAAACGATTTCTTGCAAGGTTCGCTGGGCCACGGCGTTCTTGATACCGTCTTTGACGATATCAGAGAGGCGCTGACCGGCCGCACCCGGATCGTTGCCGAAGGACTGCGCGTAGCGGCCCGCGTCTTTGATGCGCCACTTGACGTAGTAGTCGACGATCAGACCGCGGTTCTCGCTGGTCAGGAAGGTTTCACCCTCGAAGCTCTGCGAAACGATACGACGCTCGAACTTGCGCACGGTATCGATGGGCAACTTGAAGTGCAGCCCGGGCGCATAGTCAGTGCCGACGATCTCTCGGAACTGACTGCGAACGGCGAGCTCGTTCTCGGACACGGTGAACGTGCAAAGGCTGATGAGCAAGCCCACCGCAGCGATCACACCAAAAATTCTTTGAATCGACTGAGGCATGTCAGCGCTCCACTCTCGCCCGCGGGTCGGCAGGCGCTTCTTCGGCAGCCCCTGCGCTCTGACGCGGCGCGGTGACGGAAATCTCGGTTTCGTTGTTTCGTCTCTGCTGCTCGATCAGCTTGTCGAGGGGCAGATAGAGCATTTGGTTGTTGCCCTTGGTGTCGACGACAACCTTTTGTGAGCGGGACAGCACGGATTCGACCGCCTCGATGTATAGACGCTCACGCGTGACACGAGGCGCTTTCTCGTACTGCGAGACCAGCTGACGGAAGCGATCAGCTTCACCTTCGGAGATGGCGATCACCTGCGCACGGTACGCCTCGGCCTCCTGCATCTGACGCGACGCGCTACCTTCGGCCACCGGCAGAATGCCGCTGGCATAGGCTTCGGCCTCCTTGACGAGCCGTTCTTTGTCGGCGATCGCCTTGTTGGCGTCTTCTTGCGACGGACGGACATCGGTCGGCACCTGGATATCGGTGAGGTTGACGCTCGTGATGAATATGCCGGCACCGTATTGATCGAGCGTACGCTGAATCAATTCTTTGGTGCGCGAGGTGGCCTGCTCACGCTTCGAGATCAGGATTTCCTCGAGGGTGCTGCGACCGACGATTTCACGAATCGCCATCTCACCCACTTCGCGCAAGGTCTGCTCGGGGTCTTTGACCTGAAAGAGAAACTTAACGGGGTCTCTCAGCTGGTACTGCACCGCAAGCGACATGTCGATGAGATTGATATCCTGCGTCAGTACCTTGGCGGTGTAGTTGACGCTGCTCACCTGTTGCGTGTTGACCTTAGTGAGAGACTCAATGGGCCAAAAGTGGAAACCCAAACCGGGATCACGGATCGAGACGAACTGACCAAAGCGCTGCACTACCCCGCGCTCGGCTTGATCGATCGTGAAGAAACTTTGATAGGCCCAAACGAGCACGACGAGCCCGGCAATGAGGCCGAGCTGAAACTTGCCCTCGCCGGCGACTTGATCGGGACCCTCGCCCTCTGGACCGCCACCCCCGGGGCCTGAACCCTTCAGGATGTTGTCCAGCTTGCGCTGAAACTTGCGAAACGCGTCGTCGCCGCCCGGTTTTCCGGAGCGCTTGCCCCAAGGATTTTTCGGGCTGCCGCCTGGTTCATTCCATGCCATAGGTTTTTTTCAGTTGCGCCGGGTGGGTCAATGGGGGCGCGCAGAACGAGTGGATTGTAAGTACCCCCCCTCAACCGCACAAGTTTGCGAGGACTCGGGATCGAACAATTCGACGCCGGGCGTGCGGGCGAGTTCCCGCGCCTCAAGATCGGGCAAATTGGCGGTCAGCTCCAGGCTGCCATCGTCCAGAACGCGCTCCCCCTGAACGACCCCCGAGGCAAATAATTTGGCCCGCAAGGCGCCGGCATGTCGGGCATCGACCCTCACCGTTCGCGGCTTGGCGAAACGCGAAAGACGCTCGGCGACCGACCCCATGAGCTCGGACAAGCCGAGACGTCCGGCTGCCGAAATCCAAACGCTCTGAACTTCGCCGGCCTCGTTGCGTTCGACTCGCGGTGAGATCTCGAGACGATCTATTTTGTTGAACACCCTGATCTGCGGCAGTTCGCCTGCGCCGACTTCTTGAAGGACAGCATTGACCTGCTCGATGCGTTCATCACGCCGCGGATCGCTCGCGTCGATGACGTGCAGCAGCAGCGTCGCCTCGCGAGCTTCGGTCAGCGTAGATTGGAAGGCCGCGACCAGCTCATGCGGTAGCTCGCGAATGAATCCCACGGTATCGGCGATGACGATGGGTGATCCGCCCGGAAGATTGACGCGACGCACTAGGGGGTCGAGTGTGGCGAAAAGCTGGTCGGCGACGTAGGCGTCAGCCCCCGTCAGCGCCCGGAACAAGGTCGACTTGCCGGCGTTCGTGTAGCCGACGAGGGCCACGGACGGAATTGGGATCTCGACGCGACGCTGTCGTCCTGTCTCGCGCTGCTGTTTGAGCTTCTCGAGCCGACGACTCAGTACTCGCACGCGCTCACCCAGCAATCGACGATCGGTTTCGAGCTGTGTTTCACCGGGCCCGCGCAAGCCGATACCGCCCTTTTGACGCTCGAGGTGGGTCCATCCGCGAACGAGACGGCTCGACAAATGACGTAACTGCGCGAGCTCGACTTCAAGTTTGCCCTCGTGGCTACGCGCACGCTGCGCAAAGATATCGAGGATGAGCGCGTTGCGATCGAGCACCCTGAGACCGATCAATTTTTCGAGATTGCGCTCCTGACTCGGCGATAGCGCATGGTCGACCAACACGACTTCAGCGCAACTGTCGACCGCAGCCTGACGAATCTCTTCTGCTTTGCCGCTGCCGACGAAGAATCGGGGGTCGGGCCGCTCGCGACGACCCGTGACAGTGACCGCCACACTGACTCCAGCCGACTCCGCCAGCTGCGCAAATTCTTCGAGATCTTCAGTTTCGACGGGTCCGTCGAGACCAATACGAACGAGGACGGCACGCTCGCCGCCGCGGGGACGCTCAAACACGTGCGTTAAGGATCACTCGACGAGAGGGGCATCCGCGTCGCCCTCGGCCTCACCGGGGAGGGGGACACGAACATTTCGCGCGGGGACGATCGTCGAGATGGCGTGTTTGTACACCATCTGATTAACGGTATTTTTGAGCAGCACGACGAACTGATCGAAGGAATCGATCTGACCCTGCAGTTTGATGCCGTTGACCAGGTAAATGGACACCGGCACGCGCTCCTTACGAAGCTGGTTGAGGAAGGGATCCTGCAGGGATTGGCCCTTGGCCATGATGTAACTCCTCGTCTTTTTATTGCTTCACCCCGGGTTATCCCCGGAATGTCTCCCCCCTTATAGTCAAATCTATCATGGGAGAGGTTCCTCATTCCGCCGTCTGACACACAAAAGCGGCCTCGACCACCCAGCGTTCGCAGGCTGCGGGATCGAACGGCTCCCAGATGCGCCAACCGGCATCGGACCGAATCCAGGTCATTTGCCGCTTCGCCAGTTGCCGCGACGCGGCGATACCTCGTCGGATCGCCTCGTCGAGGCCGTACTCCCCGGCCAAGTGTGCCGAGAGCTGCCGATAGCCCACCGCTCGCATAGCGGTCTTACAGCTCTCGATGTCGGGGCGGGACCGTAGGTTTTCAACCTCCCCGAGAAAACCGTCAGACATCATTTTCAAAAATCGCTGCTCGATCCGCTCATGCAGACGGACCCGGTCGGTCGGCACCAGGGCGTCACGTCGAAACCGGAGTGACTGTGCGGGCGACGTGTCGCGCTGCCACGCACTGATCGGTCGACCGCTCAACTCAAAAACCTCGAGGGCACGCTGTATCCGCTGCGGGTCGTTGGGATGGATACGCAGGGCGGCCTCGGGGTCGACTCTGGCGAGCTCGGCATGGAGCGCAGGCCATCCGATCACCCTCGCCCGCTCGTCGATGCGCTGACGGACGAGCGGGTCCGCAACCGGCAAGGCCGCAATGCCGTTCACCAACGCGTTGAAATACAACATCGTGCCGCCCACGAGCACCGGCATCCGCCCGCGCGAGCGGATATCGTGAATCGCCGCAATCGCATCGGCGACGAACTCACCGGCACTGTAGGGTTCGGAGGGATCGCGGATATCGATGAGATGATGGGGCACCCTTGCGCGAGTCGAGGCATCGGGTTTTGCCGAGCCCATATCGAAACCCCGATACACCTGTGACGAGTCGACGCTCACGATTTCGATGGGCGCACGCTTGGCGAGCGCTAGCGCGAGGTCTGACTTGCCGCTCGCCGTGGGTCCGGCAAGCAGGATGGCATCGAACTCACTCATCGACCACGCAAAAACAATTGATCGAGCTGCTCGAGACTGAGCACGGTCCAAGTTGGTCGCCCATGGTTGCACTGCCCGGCACGCTCGGTGTGCTCCATGTCGCGCAACAGGGCGTTCATTTCGGGTAAGGTCAGCTTGCGATTTGCTCTGATCGCGCTACGGCAGGCAATGTTGCCTAGCAAGACGTGCGCCGCAGCCTCCAAGTGGTGGCTACCGCGATCGTCGCGTAAATCTTTGAGCACTTCGCACACCAACGGAGCCGGATCCACCTGCGCCAGCAACGCCGGCACGGCGCGCACGGCCAAGCGTCCCGGCCCGATGACGTCGATTTCGAATCCAGCGCGAGCGAAATCCTCGGCATGCGCGTCAAAACTCTCGCTCTCGTGCGCCGCCACGTCGACCACACGCGGCTCGAGTAGGTGCTGAACGGCCGGTGAGTCTCCGAAATCGCGCTTCATACGCTCGTAGAGCACCCGCTCGTGCGCCGCATGAGCATCGACCAAGATCAAGCCCGTCTCGCTTTGCGCCAGGATGTATGTGCCGTGAAGTTGCGCGAGCGCCGTACCGAGCGAACCGGGCGCTGTCGATGACATGACCGACGGGCGGACTGGCGTGGGCTCTGCGACGGAGACCGACATCGCGCTGATCGAATCGCCCGAACGCGCCGGAAGATCAAAACCGGACTGCAGCGGGTTGCCCTGTAGACCCTCTACCCCGAGCGTTGCGGTGCGCGCTGTCGGTGCCGCGACACCCGCTCCGACACCGAGCGCATCGTGAACCGTGCGAAACACGAAATCGTGAATCTGGCGTACATCGCGGAAACGGACTTCTAGTTTTTGAGGATGCGCATTGACGTCGACCCACTGCGGATCGAGCTCGAGATACACGAGATAGGCCGGCTGCCGACCATGGTAGAGCACATCGCGATAGCCGAGGCGCACCGCACCGGCGAGCATGCGATCGCGGACTGCGCGTCCGTTCACGTAGGCAAATTGTTGATCGCTACTGGCTCTCGACGCGTGTGGCTGACCGAGCCAACCCCAGAACGTGACGGATCCCGACTGGCGCTCGAAAGGTAAGGCCTCAGCGATGAACGGCTCACCCATGATCGAAGCGATACGCGTCCGCTGGGCCTCGGGCGTCGTCGCAAGCGGCGCATCGAGCAGCAAGCGCCCTTCGTGTCGCAACCTGAACGCTACGTCGAAACGTGCGAGCGCGAAGCGCTCGACGAGTCTTGCGATATGCCCAAGCTCCGTACTCTCGGTACGCAAAAACTTGCGACGTGCCGGCACGTTGTAGAAGAGATCGCGAACCTCGACGAGCGTGCCACGCGGCTGCGGCGACGGTGCGAGAGGCGAAATGTCGCCGCCCTCGACACGAACCTCAGCCCCCTGCGACGAGCCCACCGCGCGCGTGGCGATCCGAAGCCGCGCGACGGAGCCAATCGAGGGAAGCGCCTCACCCCGAAAACCCAAAGTGCGGATGGCCGCGAGATCGTCCAGGTTACCGATCTTGCTCGTCGCGTGTCTTTGCACGGCAAGCGGCAGCTCCTCAGCAGGAATACCGTGACCATCGTCGAGGATACGAACGAGGCGCGCCCCACCCGCCTCGATATCGATATCGATCGAACGTGCTCCGGCATCCAGCGCGTTCTCGACAAGTTCTTTGACGAGCGAAGCCGGACGCTCGACCACCTCGCCCGCAGCGATCTGGTCGACGAGCGCGCTCGGCAACAGGCGAATCGGCACGACGATGACTTAAAGCTTGCCCGAACGGGTGGGCGCGCTGTCGGTCGCTGTCGCGACCACCGTACGCCCCGCTTCCCGCGCTTGGGCAAAGCGCGACCCATCGGGCGGATGATCGAGGAAAAACTGCTTCACGCCATCGAATATCGCATCCGCGAGGTCTTTTCGGCGTTCCGGCTGATTGAGAAGTCGCTCATCCGTCGGGCTCGAAATGAAGGCCGTCTCCACCAGCATCGAGGGAATATCTGGACTTTTGAGCACAACGAACCCGGCCTGCTGAACCAGCGGCTTGCGCACTTCGTTGACTCGCGACAGTGATCGCAGCACACGCTCGGCCGCCACCATGCTTTGACTGATTTGCGCCGACTGCGCGAGATCGACCAACACCGAGGCGATCACCGGATCTTTGTCATCCAATGACACGCCACCTGCGAGATCGGCCGCGTTTTCACGATCGGCGAGTAGCCTCGCCTGCTCATCGGTCGCTCCCTTCAGTGACAAGACGTAGACCGAGGAGCCCGACACCGAAGGATCACGCACCGCATCGGCGTGAACCGACACAAAAAGCTCCGCTCCGGCATCGCGGGCGCGTCGAATTCTTTGGCGTAAGGTGAGGAAGTAATCACCGTCGCGAGTCAGGATAGCGCGCATCCCCGGCTCGCGATTGATGCGTTCGGCAAGCTCTCGGGAAATCGACAAAACGACGTCCTTCTCGCGTGTACCGGCGCGACCGATCGCGCCGGGATCCTGCCCGCCGTGCCCAGCATCCACGGCGACGATGACATCACGCCCCCCGACGGGCGAGTGCTCCGCCTTGATCGGCTTGATCGAAGGCGCCGTCGAATTCGCTGAGGCAGACGCCGACGGCGCGCTCGTAATCGCTCCGGTCGCTATCACTGGCGTGGCGGCGACGACGGGCGCGTCCGAACTCGTCGGCGGATTAGAGGTCGCCGACGTATTCGCGACAGTTGCCACCGACCCGCCGGTCACCTCCAACGTGAATTTGCGAGCGGCCTTCGTGCCACCGCTCCAACGGACGCTCGCGCCGGAAGCCAGATCGAGTACGAGCCGCAGCGATCCGTCTGCCTGAGGACCTGCGCGCACGGCGCGTACGGCACCTTGGGCGGCGGGGAATCGAATCGAGGGGGTCGAGCGAGTCGCTGGAAAGTCGACCACCGCCCGCAAGGGCCGTTCGAGAACAAAGAATTTGGGCACCGTGTCCGCTTCGACTTCGATCACCACGCGGAGTGGGTCGGTCGCCGCGACCGGAGCCTCGAAACGAAGATCTCGAAGAGTTTTTCCTGAAGCATCTGCGGTGTCGGCACTGACGAGCGCGACCCCCGCGAGCAGGATCAACCAAACCACAGAGCGTAGAGCGCGGGTTTCAGACCACCCGAAAAGACGTGCCATGAGGAGAAAGACTACGCGGAAATAGGCCAATATTTCAACAAAAATCAACGCTCTGCAGGCGAAAACTCAGGTTCGACCGAGGCCTTTTCGAGCCACTGCTCACCGAGCTGGGTTCGCGCTTCGAGCCGAATGCGATGCCCGCTCGCCGCACCCTCCAACGCCACCTCAAGATCGGCCTGAGGCAACACACCCTCGCCGCGCTCGGGCCACTCGATCAGCCAGAGCGAGCCCTCGTGATCGTGATCAGAGAGCCCGAGAGCGATGAGGTCGCGCGGCTCTGCGAGCCGATAAAGATCGAGATGAACGACGTGCCAGAGATCACGCTCATAGGTTTCGAGCAGACTGTAGGTCGGACTTTTGATGGTTCGCGTCTCACCAAGCGCCTGCAGCAGGCCTCTGACGAGCGTGGTTTTACCCGCGCCCAAATCACCCTTCAAAAATACGCGTAAGGATCGAGCGGGCGACGCAGGCAAGGTGCGCGCGAGAGCGGCGCCGACACCACGAGTACAACCGTCATCCCTAGAGAGGATCGTCGTCATGACGTCAGTACCCCGGGCAGACACCGTGAGACGTCACTCGCGAGTACGCCGCGATCGAGGCCGGCTGCAGCCGCCTCGCCCGCCAAGGCGTGCCAGAGCACGCCCAGTCTTGCGGCCTCTACGATCGATAAGCCTTGACCCAGTAAGGCTGCAATCACACCCGTCAGAACATCGCCCATCCCGGGCGCAGCCATCGCTGGCGTACCGCGATCGCAAATGAACGGAATGTCATCGGACACCAAACTGCCCGCCCCCTTCAGCACGATCGTCGCCGCATATCGATCTTGCATTTCTTTGAGCGATCGCAATCGGTCACGTTGAACGTCAGACGTCGACCATCCAAGCAAGCGCGCAGCCTCGCCGGGGTGCGGCGTCAGCACACATCGAGTAGGCAATTTCAGTTGTGGCTGCTCGGCGAGCAAGTTGAGTGCGTCCGCATCGAGCACGATCGGTAACTCATGCGCTCGTGCCGCGACTAGGGCATTCGCAAAAATCGCTCGACTCCATTCGCTACGCCCCAAGCCCGGCCCGACAACGAGCACATCGACCGATTCCAGAGGGGCGGACGAAACTGCTGTCGTACCGAGGCCGCGCACCATGAGCTCGGGACACCCTGCGGCCACGGCGCTGGCGGATTCGGGCGCCACCCAAGCCGTCACACGCCCTGCACCCGCCCGCAGCGCCGCCTCACCGGCCAGTCGAGCAGCGCCGGGCATTCCCTCACCACCGCCCATCACGAGCACGTGCCCGAAGCGACCTTTGTGTGAATCGCGCGCACGCCGCGGCAGATGGGACGCAAGATCCGAGCGGTTCATGAGACGAAGCGTCGGTTTGGCGTTCGTCGCTCGAATGCCGAGATCGGCGAGTACCACCTCGCCAGCATGATCGGGCCCGACGCCCAACCATAACCCTGTCTTTCGGGTGATGAACGTCACCGTCATAGCAGCGTGTACCGCGACCCCCCGCTCCTCACCGGTGTCGGCGCAAAGACCCGAAGGCACATCGAGCGCCAGCACGGGGCGGTTCACTTCATTCACAGCGCGAATGATCTCGGCGAGGTCGGCGCGCACATCGGACTGTAGACCTATTCCGAGTAATGCATCGACGATGACATCGGCGCCCGCCAACCGCTCGACGCTAGCGCTCTCGACGCTCAGGCTTTCAATCGGCGTGCCGGCCTTCACACATTCCGTCGCAGCACGCGCCGCATCGCCTTTGAGTCGATCGATGGGCACGGTCGCGAGCACGCGCGGCGCGAGACCCGCTTCGCGAGCGAGTCTCGCCAGGACGTAGCCGTCGCCGCCGTTATTTCCTCCGCCGCACAATACGAGCAGGTCACGTGCGACCGGCCATCGCGCTCTCAGCGCGTGAAGGGCGGCT
>Ga0255154_1000558_pt1 | contig 10694 bp, 10 predicted proteins | sample Atl_Atl_RepB_8h_FD_188419 | JGI IMG/M metagenome (GOLD analysis project Ga0255154, IMG submission 188419) | Freshwater microbial communities from Altamaha River, Georgia, United States - Atl_Atl_RepB_8h | ecosystem: Environmental > Aquatic > Freshwater > River | place: USA: Georgia | collected...
ATTCGACTACTACTGGCTAAGCGCTTGGTATGCGAAGTCGAATGAAGAGCCTCTTCAAGCAATTGAATTATTCGAACAGGCAGAAAAGATAGCGCATCAGGGGAAGGATGGTAGCCGAGAGATTGGAGCGATCTATGGACTGATGTCTGCTCAGTTTGCATCGGGAGACTGGCCCAATGCGTTAATGTCATTTCATAGGGCAGTACGAGCGCTAGAACGCAGCTCAATTTCGGAGGGCGAGCGTATAAGGCGCTCTCTTGAATTGCACGGCGCTCTTTTCGAAGCGGGCGCTTACGACGCTGGATGGTCAACGCTAAAAGCGCTGATTGGTAGGGTAGAGGAGAATTTCGGCGGAGTCTCTGTAGTTAGTGAGCGTCTATATGTGTTAGCAGCGAACTGGGCCATCCGAGTTGGCGAGTTGCGCACCGCACGAGAGTTTCTCAACCGACTGCGGGAATACCAAAGCACCACCCGACCAAGAAGCGGAAAGTACTTTGAGTGGGACCTAGCGTTGATTGAGGCAAGACTCGCGCTTGCATCTGGAGACTATCCGACGACAACAACCATTGCTCGTCGTAATTTCAGTGATGCAACTGAAAAGAATCATAGGTTTTCGATGGCTCTATTGTTAGCCGAGGCGCTCATAAGAGAGGGAGATCCGATCGGGGCGCTTAAGATACTTGCTAGTGACGATTGGAGCTCTTTAGCGCTTAAGTCGGAGAGTGAGTCCTCCGAAGACCAGATTTTCCTGCTTTGGGTTCGCGGAGTGGCGCTTGAAAAGATAGGAGACAGTAATGGAGCGATCGAAGCCCTGAGGGAAGCTAAAAGATTATCGCTTTACAAATTTAAGTATTGGCATCCCATAACCGCAACGGTAACTAATGCACTAATCCTGAGCGAGTTAAGATCTTCGCGGAAGATTGTTGCTCGAGAGGCGTTATTAAAGGATGCCGAACGGGCGACAAGTGTTTTGAAGAGGGCTTATCCGCATGGTCATTCGACGCTTGAAGCCGCGTCGGTGATTCTCTCAATGCTCGGGACGAGCGAATCGGATATCGATAAAGAAACTTTAGTTAGATTAAGCAAGGAAGCGCCGTTTCTGTAGAAACTAGGGAGAAATAGATATCATTTAGTTATCGGATTTTCGCCTAGTGTTCGCATCGGTGTGGAAAACGTCATTTACTCCGGAGGCGGATATGCATCTAGAAAGATCAAAAGTTAGCGTAAAAGTAGCGCTGGTTATTCTCTCTGCTCTCATGACAGCAATGTCGGTTAAGCCTGCCGTCGCGGGATCATTTATCGAGATTGAGGGGCGCTTTATCATCATTATGGGAAGAGCATTTTGTTTGTTTAATTGCGACGAATTAAAATCACCACCAATGATAGTTCGTCAGCCGGCGATCCTGCCTCCAAAGCCGCGTTGATTCAGTTGCGTATAGACTATCCTTCACCCGTATCAGCGGGTGGAGGATTTTCTGATGACTTCAGGCCCAACGGAAGTAGAGCGGAACCCGACGATCGATAAGATCCTCAATCGGAGTTCAACCAAGAAATTCGCTGATACACCGGTTTCTCGGGAGCAGTTGGAGTTAGTGCTGACGGCCGCTGTTCGCGCGCCTGATCATGGACTTCTCGCGCCTTGGCGGTTCACGGTGTTGGAAGGTGAGCGACGAGCTCTACTCGGAAATGCGATGGCTGCGGCACTTCGCGAGAAGTCACCTGATGCGGATCGTGAGGCACTCGATCGCGAGGCTTCGAAGGCCATGAGATCGCCGACGTTATTAGTGGTTTCGGCGGTCGCTCAGTCTCACCCGAAGGTGCCTGAGATAGAACAGTGGGTCGCTGTGGGCGCAGCCATTCAGAATCTGTGGATCGCTGCAGAGTCTTTGGGTTTAGGGGTAGCTTGGAAAACCGGCTCGCATGCTTACAGCTCGTTGGTCAAACACGCTTTGGGCCTCTCTTCCGACGAGCGCATCATCGGGTTTATCCACTTGGGTGCGCCGATGAGCAAAGGGCCTGTACGTCCTGCGGACGTTACCAGTCGAACCCGCTGGCTTTAGCGCGAGAGCTATTCGATTGGCGTGGCGCTCAAAATCACGCCATTCTCGTCGGCATAGAGCCAGTCGCCGGGCGAGATAGTCACCCCGGCGAACGATACGATCACATCGCGCTCGCCAGTGCCGTCTTTGCGAGGAGGAACAGGGCAGACTGCAAGAGCGCGAACTGCCAGGGGCATGGTCTTGAGAAATTCCACGTCTCTTACCGCGCCGTTGATGAGAATTCCTGCCCAGCCATTTTTGATGAGGATGGAACCCAAATTGTCCCCGAATAGCGCGCGTTCGAGTGAGCCGCCGCCATCCACCACCATGACCCGGCCGGCGCCTGGAGTCCCCAGTGTGGTTTTGAGAAGAGTGTTGTCCTCTCGGCAGTGGATGGTCGTGACCTGTCCGTGGAACTTCGTGATCATTCCGAAATCACGAAACACGGGCTGGATCACCCGAATCTGGGCGCCGTGGTCGTCTGCGAGATCACAAATGCTTCGGGGCATACTGGTTACCGTGGGTTCGTAAATGTTTCCTTAACGCATTATGCCCGACAAAAATCGCTCTCAAACGTCACCGACTGGCGACACCGATAATCACCAAGCCGATATGGGGCTGGTGCTTCGTGCAGCGCGTTTCGCTGCATGGAAGCACCGGGATCAGCGCCGCAAAGGGCGTGGAGCCTTGCCTTATATCAACCACCCGCTCGATCTGGCGCACGCTCTGTGGTTTGAGGGCGGCGTGACAGACCCAGTGATCTTGGCGGCAGCGCTCTTACACGACACTCTCGAAGACACTCAGACGACCGTACAAGAGCTCCAAGGGGAGTTCGGAGAGCGGGTAGCTGCGATCGTCATGGAGGTGACTGACGAACCCACCATCGCATGGCGTGCGAGAAAAAAACTCCAGATCTCGAGAGCGAGACTGGCTTCGATCGAGGCGAAGCAAGTAAAGCTTGCCGACAAAATCTGCAATCTGCGCAGCATGATATCGAGCCCGCCCAACGGCTGGACGGTTGAGCGCCAGCGCGCCTACTTCGATTGGTCGAAAGAGGTGATTGATCAGCTAAGAGGCGTTAACCCCGAACTCGAGCAACGCTTTGACCAGATATGGAAACGCCGACCCTGAGGCCGGCGTTTCTGATGACACACGAATAGTGAACTGATCAGGCGGCGTAGCGCTTGGCCATGTCCTCGAGCGGTACGATTTTGATCTTCGAGGCTTTACCTGCGCATCCGAAGGCCTCGTAACGCGCCACGCAGATCTCGCGTGCTGCAAGCATCGCTTCTTTCATGTATTTGCGCGGGTCGAATTCCGCAGGATCTTTATTCATTGCGCGACGAATGGCGCCTGTCATCGCCAGCCGGATATCGGTATCGATATTGATTTTGCGCACGCCGTGTTTGATGCCTTCGAGAATTTCTTCGACGGGCACGCCGTAGGTTTCGCGGAGTTTGCCGCCGTTTTCACGGATGATTTGCAGCCACTCTTGCGGGACGGAAGAAGAGCCGTGCATCACGAGGTGCGTGTTCGGAATCTTGGCGTTGATCTCGCGGATACGCTGGATGGCGAGAATATCGCCAGTGGGTTTGCGCGAGAACTTGTACGCACCGTGCGACGTGCCGATGGCGATAGCCAGGGCATCGACCCCTGTCTTAGCTACGAAATCCGCGGCCTGATCGGGGTCGGTCAGTAGTTGGTCGTGCGAGAGATGGCCCTCGGCGCCATGACCATCTTCTTCGCCAGCTTTGCCAGATTCGAGGGAACCGAGACAGCCGAGCTCACCCTCGACCGACACACCCACCGCGTGCGCGATGCGCACGACATGACGCGTGACATCGACGTTGTAGTCGTACGGTGCAGGGGTCTTGCCATCTTCTTTGAGAGAGCCGTCCATCATGACACTCGAGAACCCTGAGCGGATGGACTGCACGCAGACCGACGGACTCGCGCCGTGATCTTGGTGCATCACGATCGGGATGTGGGGATAGCTTTCGATGGCCGCTTCGATGAGGTGCCGCAAGAACGGCTCGCCTGCGTACTTACGGGCGCCGGCCGACGCCTGCATGATCACAGGACTGTCGGTCTTGTCGGCGGCCTGCATGATCGCCTGAACCTGCTCGAGGTTATTGACGTTGAAAGCTGGAACTCCGTAGTGGTGTTCGGCAGCGTGGTCGAGCAACTGTCGCATCGAGATCAGGGCCATGTGGCGATCCTCTTAACGAATTTATTGATATCCGTAGTCTATCAGTCCTCGATCAAGAAGCTTCGCAGCTGCTCTGATCGGCTGGGATGACGTAGCTTGCGGAGTGCTTTAGCTTCGATCTGACGAATGCGCTCACGTGTGACATCGAACTGTTTGCCGACTTCCTCGAGGGTATGGTCGGTGTTGAGGTCAATTCCGAAGCGCATGCGCAGCACCTTCGCCTCGCGCGGCGTGAGCTGCGAGAGAACGGCGTGAGTCGTTTCTCGCAGGGACTCGGCCGTCGCTTGGTCGATCGGCGAGGCGACCGAGGTGTCTTCAATGAAATCGCCAAGATGTGAATCTTCGTCGTCGCCGATCGGCGTCTCCATGGAGATCGGTTCTTTGGCGATTTTGAGCACCTTGCGAACCTTGTCTTCGGGCATCTCCATTCGCACGGCAAGCTCTTCAGGTGTGGGCTCGCGACCCATCTCCTGAAGCATTTGTCGCGAAATGCGGTTGAGCTTGTTGATCGTCTCGATCATGTGGACCGGAATGCGGATCGTTCGTGCCTGGTCGGCGATCGAGCGCGTGATGGCCTGGCGGATCCACCACGTTGCATAGGTCGAGAACTTGTAACCGCGACGGTATTCGAACTTATCGACAGCCTTCATGAGGCCGATGTTGCCTTCTTGAATGAGGTCGAGGAACTGAAGTCCGCGGTTCGTATATTTCTTGGCGATAGAAATCACGAGGCGCAGGTTCGCCTCCACCATCTCTTTTTTGGCTCGACGAGCCTTGGCTTCGCCGATCGAGACTTCGCGATTGATTTCCTTGATCTCGATGATCGAAAGATGGCGGATCTTCTCGATCTCTCGAAGCACGCTTTGTTTGGCGCGAATATCGTCGGCGAAGCGACCAAGGGGCGCAGACCACTTCTTGCCAGCTTTGATGTGCTTGGCAGCCCAGCGATCATTGGTCTCGTTACGCGGGAAGGTCGCGATGAATTCTTTACGCGGCATTCCGGCATCGCGAACGGCGATGACCATGATTTCTTTTTCGAGCTGACGAATTTCGTTGATATTGGAGCGCAGGTTGTCGATCAGCGCATCGAACATGCGCGGCGACAGCTTGAGTTCCATGAACTCGCTCGCAAGCTTCTTGCGGATTTTCTGAGTCTTGGGATCTTCGACGCCTACCTTGGCCATCGAATTGAGCATCTGCGTGTGCAGCTTGATCATCGAGGCGAAACGATTTGCGGTCTCGACCGGATCGGGTCCGGTATCGACGGCTTCTTCACTATCGTCACCGTCCTCGGATTCCGATTCTTCTTCGGCGGGTGCAGAGGCGTCGACCTTCGTCGGATTCTGAGGTTGCGCGATGACATCAGGCGCATTGGGATCGATAAAGCCCACGAGGATGTCTGCGAGACGTCCTGTACCACCCTTTACGTTTTCATAAACCTTGAAGAGGAAGTCGAAGGTCGGCGGATACGTTGCGAGCTGTCCGCGGACCGAATTCAGACCCTCTTCGATGCGCTTGGCGATGCTGATCTCGCCTTCGCGAGTCAGCAGTTCGACGGTGCCCATCTCGCGCATGTACATGCGCACGGGGTCGGTGGTGCGACCCAGTTCTGCATCGAGCGCCGCGAGCGCGGCAGCAGCTTCTTCGATTGCTTCTTCGTCGGAGGGCGCCGTGGTCTCCGGTGCCAACAACGATTCACTCTCCGGTGCCTTTTCGTAGACCGGAATGCCCATATCGTTGATGGTGTTGACGATCTCTTCGATCTGTTCGGGATCAACGATTTCGGAAGGCAGGTAGTCGTTCACCTGAGAGTAGGTGAGATAGCTCTGCTCCTTACCGAGTGCGATAAGTTGCTTGAGTTGCGACTGACGCTCTTCTGGCAGCGCGAGCGGACGACGCTCGGGGAGCGCCAAGATTTTGCTGCCTTCGTTCGCGGCAGCCTTTGCCGCCTTCGACGAGCTCTTCGGTTTGCTCTCGGCGACTTTCGATTCTGCGGCTGGCGCAGTCGGCTTAACGGCGCCCTTCGCGTTGGCGGCGGGCTTGGCAGCGGCGGGCGCTTTCGCCACGGCGGCGGCCTTTTCAGGCGGGGCTACTTTCGCAGGCGCAGCCGCCTTTGCAGGGGCGGTTGCCTTTGGCGCAGCGACCGACTTCGCGGCCGGCGCGCCTTTTCCTTTGGCGGCAGGCTTTTGGGCGGGAGCCGCGGATGCGGCCTTGATCGCAGATTTGGGAGCGGGTTTCGCGGCCACACTCGCCTTCGGAGCGGGCTTGGCAGCTTTCGGCGTCGACTTGGCGGTTTTGGCCGCTGATTTCACTGCCGGTTTGGCAGCAGCCGGGCGCACGGGTTTCTTGCCAGGGGAAGCCTTGGGTTTCTTGCTCATTTGGATGCCTGCCGGGTCGGGGCCCGGGCCGTGGAAGCGAACCAGAAACTATACGGGAAATAAGGGCTTTTAGCCAGATTGCAGGGCTCGAAAAGACGGTAAATGCGGGCTTGCCTAACCCCGGTTTCGACCCGTCATCAATTGCTGCAGTTCCGTACGTTCGGTCGGAGACAAACCGGCAGATTTTTCGCGCTCGAGCAGGGCATCCAGCCGGCGGCGCCACTGCTCGTCCCGCATTCTGGAAAGCGCATTACGCACCTCTTGCAGGGCCGCTTCGTCGGTCGGCATCAGTGATTCGGCGACCGCGAGTCGGGAGAGGCGCTCAGCTTCGGGGCGATCGCGCCACCTCTCGAGCAGTTGGCCCGTATTCGCGCAGGGGTTTTCGCGAAGATCAGACACCAACTCTCGAAGAATGTCTGAGCCCGGCTCATCGAGGCTCGAGAGGATGTCGAGATCTGGCTCGCTCAACCGAGTGGCGACCTTCGGGTGGTGGACAAGAGTGAGCACGGCCTGCCGCATCAGCCCTCCGCGGCCGGCGCTGCGTGACGAGGCTCGCGAACTCGACGGATCTCGATCGGTTAAGCGGCGGTTTCCGGTGAAGCCGGTTTCACCGCCCCCCGCGCTGCCACCCGCCCACAACTCGCGAAGTCGAGCCGAGGGCAGGCGGATCGCCTCGGCGAGCCGCTCCACCAGCAATTCTCGGTAGACGCCTTCGGGGACCTTGGTGACGAGTGGGCGAGCGATTTCAGCGAAACGTGCCCGGCCGTCGGCATGGGCGAGATCGACCTGGGATGACAACTCCTGGACGAGATACTCCGAGAGCGGCAGGGCCTGGTCGAGACGCGCTTCGAAGGCCTCACGACCTTCTTCGCCCACCAGGGTGTCGGGATCGTGCCCGTCCGGAAGGAACAAGAATTTGAGCTGTCGCCCCTCTCGTACCTCAGGCAACGCATTGTTCAACGCGCGCCACGCGGCGGCACGCCCAGCTCGATCGCCGTCGAACGCAAACACCACTTCACTCACGAGTCTGAACAGGCGCTTCAAATGTTCGGGTGTGGTGGCCGTGCCGAGGGTTGCAACGGCGTAATGGATGCCGGCCTGATGAAGTCGGACCACATCCATATAGCCTTCGACCACCATCAGGCGATGAAGGGGCGCTCGCGTTTGGCGAACTTCGTACAGACCGTAGAGTTCGCGGCCCTTGTGAAAAAGGACCGTCTCCGGTGAGTTCAGATATTTGGGCTCGCCCTGATCGATGATTCGTCCGCCGAAAGCGATCACGCGGCCGCGCGCATCGCGGATCGGGAACATGATGCGATCGCGGAATCGATCGTAATACCGTTCGCCGTCTCGGCCAGAGCCGCCGTCACGCTCGATAATAAGACCACATGCGACGAGCGCTTCACGTCCTTTTGTATCTTTAGAGAAACGATCAAGGACTTCATTCCAGGAATTGGCCGAATATCCGATACCAAATCGTTGAATGATCTCGGCGCTGAGTCCTCGATTCGAGAGGTATTTGGAGGCGCGTGAATCGGCTTTGAGTTTGGTCGCCCAATGTTTGGCAACCTCAGCCATGAGGCCGGCGAGGTCGGCCTGATCGCGACTTCGATCGTCGTTCGAGCGGGCTTCGCGGGGGATCTCTGCGCCGAGTCGCGAGGCCAATTCCTCGACGGCTTCGACAAAGCCGAGCCGGTCGTAATTCATCAGAAAACCCAATACCGTGCCGTGCGCTCCGCAGCCAAAGCAGTGGTAGAACTGTTTATCTGGGCTTACCCAGAACGAGGGGGTTTTCTCATCGTGGAAGGGGCAGCAGGCTCGAAACTCTTTGCCGGCTTTCTTGAGTGGCACGCGCGCGCCGATGAGCTCGACGATGTCGGTACGCCCGACAATGTCGTCGATGAAACTCTGGGGAATTAGCCCGCCGCTGCGCCCGCTCATGGGCAAATAGTAAGCGGTCGGTTCAGCCGGCGCTGAGCTTTGCCTTGATGAGGGCGCTGACGGCGCCCATGTCCGCCTGACCTGCGGCGCGGGTTTTGACGAGCCCCATCACTTTGCCCATGTCTTTGACAGTGGCAGCGCCGGTCTCGGCGATGGCCGCCGCGACGAGTGCTTCGATTTCGGACTGGGAGAGCTGGGCCGGCAAGTAGGCCGAAAGCTGTTTGGCTTCTGCGGCTTCTTTTTCAGCGAGATCGGCGCGACCGCCCGCTTCGAACTGGGCGATGGCCTCTTTGCGCTGCTTGATCATTTTCTCGATGACCGACAGCACTTGGGCGTCATCGAGCGTGATCCGCTCGTCGACTTCACGCTGCTTGATGGCAGCCTGAAGCATACGAATGACACCGAGGCGCTCCTTTTCTGCGGAGCGCATGGCGTCTTTCATATCTTGAGTGATGCGCTCCTTGAGCGACATCGGCGGTTATCGCGCGCGAGAAACGCTGGTTCGCGGCGAAGAGCGCTTCTGATGGCGCTTCACGGCGGCAGCTTTCTTGCGCTTACGCTCCTGGGTCGGCTTCTCGTAAAATTCGCGACGGCGAAGCTCGGTGAGAACACCGGCCTTCTCGCAGGCGCGCTTGAAGCGACGCAGGGCAGCGTCGAAATACTCATTTTCTCGAACACGAACGCTCGGCATCTCGACTCAACCCCTTGATTAATAAGGAATTCCTAAAGCGCCCTGCGGAAACAGGGGCGGGGATTCTAATGATCCCCGGAGCAAAAGGCAAAATCCTCGGTAGTCCATGCGCATCCTCGCCATCGAATCCTCCTGTGACGAATCCGCTGCTGCCGTGTTTGACGGAGACTGCGGCTTGCTCGCGCACGAGGTGTTTTCGCAGATCGATTTGCATCAAATTTACGGGGGCGTGGTGCCAGAACTCGCCTCTCGCGACCATGTTCAGCGCCTGCTGCCCATGGTGGATCGGGTTCTCGCGCGGGGTCGCGAGGATGGCAAACCCATTGAGGGCGTCGCGTACACGGCCGGCCCGGGTCTGATCGGTGCATTGCTGACTGGCGCCGCGTTGGCGCGCTCTTTGGCGCACGCTTGGTCGATACCCTCGCTTGGCGTTCATCACCTTGAGGGGCATTTGCTCGCGCCGCTGCTCGAGCCCGATCCGCCGTCGTATCCCCACGTGGCGTTGCTCGTGTCGGGCGGTCACACGATGTTGATCGAATGTGCGGGCGTGGGGCGCTATCTGCTGCTCGGCGAGACGCGGGATGACGCTGCAGGCGAGGCCTTCGATAAAAGTGCAAAGCTGCTCGGGCTGCCTTATCCCGGAGGCCCGCATTTGGCTCGCCTTGCCGAGACGGGTCGACCTTCGCGTTATGTATTTCCTCGGCCGATGCTCGATCGGCCGGGACTCGAGTTCAGTTTCTCGGGGTTGAAGACCGCCGTTCTGCATGCGGTGCGTGCGCTGCCCGACGCCAGCCAACAAGATCGCGCGGATATCGCGATCGCACTGCAGGATGCCGTCGTCGACACGTTGGTCGCTAAAAGCCTACGGGCCGTCGCGCAGACCGGGCTCGATACGCTCGTCGTCTCGGGTGGGGTCAGCGCAAATCGTTGTTTGCGCGCGCGCCTGGAGTCTGCTGCCGCGAAACAAGGTGTGCGCGTGTACTATCCGCGCCTCGAGTTTTGCACCGATAACGCTGCAATGATTGCAGTTGCCGGGCACGCGCGGCTCGTTGCGGGCGAGCGCGACCCCGCTGGAATTCGTGCGAGGGCTCAATGGCCGCTCGACAGTTTGAATCCGCCCGGAAATCTTTGAGGAGTAACCGACATCGTGACGACTCGTGCTGCCGATAAAATATTTTTGAGAGGTCTTGAGGTCGAATGCATCATCGGCTTCATCGATTGGGAGCGCCGCGTGAAGCAGCGGATCCAGATCGATCTCGAGTTGCCGGTCGACTGTACGCGTGCGGCGCGCTCCGACGATGTGGTCGATACCCTTGACTACAAGAGCGTTGCGAAGCGTGTGATTGCATTCGTCGAGGCTTCGGAGTTCATGCTGGTCGAGACGATGGCACATCGAATGGCGATGATGATTCTTGAGGAGTTCGGCATCGAGTGGA
>Ga0255154_1000559_pt1 | contig 10685 bp, 11 predicted proteins | sample Atl_Atl_RepB_8h_FD_188419 | JGI IMG/M metagenome (GOLD analysis project Ga0255154, IMG submission 188419) | Freshwater microbial communities from Altamaha River, Georgia, United States - Atl_Atl_RepB_8h | ecosystem: Environmental > Aquatic > Freshwater > River | place: USA: Georgia | collected...
AAATCGAAAAATGAGAGCCCTCAACTACCACCACCTTCGTTATTTCCGCACGATCGCCCATGAGCGCAGCCTCACTCGGGCAGCAGCGCGCCTGCATATTTCGGCATCGGCGCTGTCGATACAGCTGCGTCAGCTCGAGGAGCGACTCGGCCATCCATTATTCGAGCGGAAGAATCGAGCCATCGAACTCACCGAGGCGGGTCGGGTCGCCCTCGAATACGCAGACTCGATCTTTCGCACTGGCGATGAGTTGGTCAGTTCGCTCAAAGGCGTCGCCAAGTCGGGCAGGGCAGTGTTACGGATTGGGGCGGTCGCCACGCTCTCACGAAATTTCCAACTTGGTTGGTTGCGTCCCTTACTGAAGCGAGACGACATCGAGCTCGTCCTGCGTTCTGGATCACTCCGGGAGTTGCTGCCGCAGCTGGCTACTCACGCTCTCGATGTAGTCCTCACCAACAGCGCCGTGCCTCGCGACAAAGCGATGCCTTGGCGAATCTTCAAGATCGGCGAGCAGGATGCGAGCCTCGTCGGGCGTCCGCTACGATCACGAAAAAAATTCGTTTTCCCTGATGATTTGAGTCGAATTCCGATCGTGCTACCCGGGCCAGAAAGTAGTTTGCGCGAGTCCTTCGACGCCTTGATGGAGCGGGCCGGTATCCGTCCGTTGATTGCAGCGGAGGTCGATGACATGGCGATGCTTCGTCTTGTCGCTCGCGAAAGCCCGGGTGTCGCGCTCGTTCCTCCGGTCGTGGTCAAGGAAGAGCTGGAGCGGCGAGTCTTGGTGGAGCATGCCCGCGTTACGGGACTGCGCGAAACCTTCTACGCAGCGACGATGTCCCGACGTTTCGCGAATCCGCTACTCCGTGAATTGCTATCAGGCGAGTCGTTTGCGCTCCGTTAGTCTCGCGCGCGGTCTTCCTCACGCTCGTTTCGGCCCCCGTGCTCGGTGCCGTCGCGGTGACATCGCACGCAGTTGTCGAGTCGCGTGATGCCTTCCTCGGCATGTTCTCGAGATAGTCGTTCGAGCGAATGCTCATGGCAGCCCGTGCAGGTGTACTGACTGAAGTTGTTCGCGGTGTGACAGGTCTTGCATGCGACGTCATGGGGCGGTTCGAGCGGAAAAAGTGCGTGATGATCATACGTGGCCGGTTTCCACGCGTCCGTCGTGTGACAGGCTGCACAACGGTTGGTTTCGGTAGGATGTAACGGGTCGGTCGGTGCTCGATGACAATTCGAGCACGCCGCTCGCGTGGCTGCGCTCAGCATCACGTGATCGAAACGTGGCGTGGCGGTGGTAACTTCCCGGGTCAGATGACTCGTGTGGCAGTGGTTGCAGTTCTGACGAGCGACCTCTCGATGCATTGCGAGTAGCGGGGAGCCCGGACGGATCTTCCCGTTAGCCTCCACAGTCGTCGCACGATCGAAGGCGTGACAGACGGTGCAGCGTTCGGCGGGCGTGCCAAAAAAAGGTTTGTGGCACGCGAAGCAGTCTTGAGCGATCGCCCGATGGCCGGGCGTCGAGTGCCCGGGTGCCACCCAGAGCTCTGCTGCGTAAAACGTCGATCCACCGATGATCGCGAGCGCCAAGAGAACGGCGATCAATGTTCGACGACTCATTTCCAGTTCCAGAAGAGCAGGATGCTCGCGATATGACCCAGCGCCGTGATTGCAAAGGTCAGGAAGATCGGGATATGAACCATTCGCCAGCGGTTCATGATGCGCATCGTGGCGAGATCGCTGAAGAGTCGATCTTCGATCTCCGCCGCGCCGACTCCGGCGGCCTCGAGTGTCCGTCGGCGTTCCGTAATATCTTCTCGAGTGCTCGCGAGTAAAAACTTACCCGTTAAGCCGCTCAAGACGTTGACCCCCATCGCCGCCGTCGCCATCCAGGGAAGCACGGCTTCGAAATGGACGCCTGCATGGACGAGAATGAGAGAGGCACCGACCCAGGCCACCCACTCATGGAATTTGAGTAGCCCACGTGGTGTGCCCAGGGAGATCTTCCCTCGCTTTCGGAGCGAGTAGCTCAGAGAAATCAAAATGAGAAGTGTTCCTGGGATGCCAAGATAGCGTCCGACGCTCGTTAATCCCGCGGTGTGTAGCGCAGCGTCGAGCGCGATGGTGGCAATGGCGAAGCCAAGACACAGTCCAGCGAACGGAAGGATTCGCTTGAGCAGGAGCCGAAAAGACATCGGTCCATTCTTTCAAGGGGAGGTGGTCGGTTCTCTACGGATTTTCCGAGGGTTTGATATCCCTCAGTACATCCACCGCGTGATCCGCAGCGTCCTGGAAGGGCTCGATGACCCAATCGGCGCCCGCCTCGAGCATGGCGGGGACTTCATTCGGGTGATGTGAGGTGACCGCAATCTTTCCCTTGAATCCGGCCATTCGAGCAATCTGGATCAAGGTCGTTCGGGTATCTTCGTGACTCAACCCGGTGTGGTGTACGGAGACCGTCGAGACGAGCCACTCCGCCTGACTCAGCGGCAACTCTGAAATGAACTCAGGATCAGTGACATCGCCGAATTCGGCATCGAGGCCGAGTTCGCGCCAGCGATTCACGGCCGCCGGATCGAAATCGATACCTAGAACTTCGATACCGTGTTGGTGAAGTCGTCGACCGATCGCCGTCCCGAAGCGTCCGAGTCCAAAGAGGATGATCGGATGGCTCGTCTGGTGGGGTGTCGTCGTGTCATGCGGTTCCCGAGGGGTTCCCGCGCGCTCGAATCTGCCGAGCAAAGGCTCACAGAGTAAGTAAAGCTGATGCGAGTAGGTGATCAAGTAGGTCGACGCTGCAATCGTCACGAGACCGACCACGGTGACCAGCCCTAGCGCCTTTTGATCGACATGACCCAGGCTTACGCCCATCGCGACAAAAATGAGTGAGAACTCGCTGATCTGCGCCAGAGTGAGGCCGGAGAGAAATCCCGTTCGTTTCCGATACCCCATCGCACCCATTACGATGAGTACGACCAGCGGCTTCCCAATTAGGACGAACAGCGACAACATCACGGCGTACGCGGCATTACCGCCGAGTGTCGAAACATCGATCGTCGCCCCGAGAGCGATGAAGAAAAATAACAGCAGAAAGTCTCGTAAGGGCGCGAGTCGCGCGGAGATGGTTTCACGATAGGGCGTCGAGGCGAGAGCGACTCCGGCAAGCAGCCCGCCGACCTCTTTTCCGAGTCCTGTGCCATCGCCCACCGCGGCAAAGATTGCAGCGAGTGCAATGGCAAACACTACGAGTAACTCTGGGGCGAAAGCGAGCTTTTCGGTAATTGGGGTCGCGAGGTAACGCACGAAGCCAACGACGAAGATGATGAGTACGATGCTCGAGATCAGCAGTGATTGAACCGTAGCCGCGCCGTGTTCGCTGGCTCCTGCGCTGATGCCGACCGCGGAGAGACTGATCATGGCAATTACCACGATCAGATCTTGAACGATCAATATGCCGAGGGAGATCTTTCCGTGCAGCGAGTCGATTTCTCGCTTGTCGGAAAGAAGCTTGACGATGATGATGGTCGAGGAAAACGCCAAAGCGGTAGCGATGTAAAAATTGGTCATCGAGTCGAGATCGAGCGCGAGACTGATTGCAAAGCCGATCAACCCGGTGAACGCCACCTGTCCGAGTCCTGTGAGTAATGACACCATCCCGAGCGATCGAATGAGCGCAAGATCGAGCTTGATGCCGACCAGAAACAGCAGCATGACGATTCCGAGCTCAGAGAGGAGGGTGATCTCGGCGTCTGAGCGCACGAGATCGAGTGCGGACGGCCCGGCGATCAGTCCGACGATGATGAAGCTCACGATCAGGGGTTGCCGCAGCATGAGGCCAACAAAACCCGTCGCAGCCGCGAGGGCGAGAAGAGCGGCGATTTCGCCGAAGGTCGAGCTGACAGCGGCTTCCATGGGCGTACCGTGAAAAGGTCAGCCTATGGTAGGGTCCATTCCGCGCTTTGCAATGCGGATTGGCCGCAATAATGGCCTATGGACTATCTCTATTTTTTGTTGATCCCCTTTGGAATTTTTTGGCTAGTACTGGCCGCAAGCCCGCACGATCGACTAGTCTGGATCGCCGAAAATGCGTTCACCGCGATCGCCATCGCGCTGGTGCTTTGGTCTCACCGTGCGTGGCCGCTCGGTGATCTCTCCTACACCTTAATTATCGGATTTCTTGCTCTGCACAGCATCGGCGGGCACTACACCTACGTCAGGGTGCCCTATGACGAGGCGGCACGAGCCATTTTCGGCGTGCATCTCTCTAAGGTGTTTGGTTGGGTACGCAACAACTACGATCGCGTCGTACATTTCGCTTACGGATTGCTTCTGGCGTATCCCTTCTACGAGTTGCTAGAGCTCTATGCTCGGCCTCGCGGGATGTGGAGCCTGGTGTTATCGCCCGCTCTGATCATGGCGACCAGCATGATCTTCGAGGTTATCGAGTGGTGGATCACGGTGCTGCTGGGTGGCGGAAAAGGGGCGGCGTATATCGGTGCTCAAGGCGACGAGTGGGATGCCCAGAAAGACATGGGGCTCGCTGCCCTAGGGTCGATCATCGCGATGATCGCGACGACCATCTGGGCGTAAAAATCGCAATTAACCGTCCGTGCGCTGCGTGACGACCGCAACGCACGGACGGTTCGATCGACTACGACTGATTACTGAGCGATCGCCTCAATGGCAATGTCAATGCGAACATCATCTCCGACGAAGGGCGCATACTTTCCTGCGCCGAACTCCGAGCGCTTGATCACCGTAAAGGCATTGGCGCCAATCGCAGGCCTCTTCACCATCGGATGCTCCATAGCGATGAAGGACGTGATCGTCAGCGTGACCGGTTTGGTGATGCCCTTGATGGTCAGAAGGCCTTCGATGCTCGAGGGTTTATCGCCTTCGAACAACACGCGAGTGGACTTGAAGTTTGCCGTCGGATGTTTCGCAGTGTCGAAAAAGTCCTCCGCACGCAGGTGCTCATCGAAATCTGCGAGTCCGGTATTCACCGTCGTCATGTCGATCGTGATGTCCGCTTGACCCGTCTTCGCCTTGGCATCGAAGGTCACGGTGCCTGTAGTTTTTCGGAAGCTACTGAGCTGATTTGACAGTCCAAAGTGTGAATATGAAAACCGCGGATACGTATGGGACGGATCCACCTGATAGGTCACTGGAGCCGCCGTTGCCTGAGTGATGACGCTGACGAGTAGCGCCGTGGCCAGTGAGAACAATTTCAGATGCTTCATGTTGACTCCTTGAGGGTAAATGAAAGATTGACGGTGACATCGTTCGCGACGACATCAAATTTCGACCACATGCCCTCGCCGATGGCGTAATCAGCCCGGCGAATGATGAAACCTCCGGTGAGAACGCCGCGCGGAGAGAGCTTGAGCGGTGCTTTGATCTCTCGAGAGCGACCTTTCAGTGTCAGTTTTCCCGCCGCCTCAAATTGACCGGGCCCGGTCTGCTTGAGGCTTTCGAGTACGAATAGGGCGGTTGGGTGTGCCGCGACGTTGAACCAAGACTTGCCGATCACTTCGGCATCGGCTTCAGAAGAGCCCGTGTCGACACTCGCGAGATCGATGAGGACGCGCGCTTGGGTATCTTGGGGCTTGGCTGGATCGAGTCGGACCTCGGCAGAGAAATTTCTGAAGCGGCCGTCCATCGCAACGCCCATCTGCGAGTAACGAAAAGTCACCGAGCTCGTCGCGGGGATGATGCGGGTGTAGGGCTGGGCCTCCGCGCGCGTCGAAACGAGTAGTGTTAATGCGAGCAAAGAAATCAGATATTTCATGAGAGTTCAGCTCCGATCGCTTACGGTCATTCGTTTGAGGGTGTCGTCCTTCAGGACGAAGTGGTGCCAGAGCGCCGCGACGACATGTCCGCCCAAGGTGAGTATGAGCGCAGCGTTCAGGCCCTCATGAATCTCTTCGAGTAGATCGCCGAGCTCTTTATCGCGAGGCAAAACGTCGGGGATCGGCAGCACGCCAAACCAAACAGTCTGAAATCCTTTCGCCGAACTCATGAGCCAGCCACTCAGCGGAATGAGCACCATCAATGCGTACAAGAGAACGTGGGCCGCGCGTGCAATGTTCTTTAATAGAGGTGAGAGCCCTGCGGGCGGCGGTGGTGCAGGGTGAGCCATTCGCCAGGCGAGTCGCAGCCACACGAGCATGAACACGGTCACGCCGAACCATTTATGCCAAGAATATAGCTCTAGTTTTTTAGGTGAGAGCGGCAGCTCGTGCATGTAGAGACCGAGTGCGAGCAGCCCGATGATCAAGATGCTCATAAGCCAGTGCAGCGTTTTGGCAACGGGGTGGTAGTGGGCGCTCATAGGCATTCTCCGGATCGAAAGACGTAACCATCCATGGCGAGTACAAATTCGCTGAGCCCGCGATGGAAGGCGGTGACCTCGGCATCCGGACCTGCGGCTCCGAGCGCGGTGAACAAGGGCAACAGATGTTCGTCGCGTGGATGGGCGCGGGAGCCATCGGACTGCACTCGTCGATAGTCGAGCAGGTCACCGACGGCATGCCCCTCGAGGCGACTCTCGATCCAATCGGAAAATCGCTTCGCGTAGCCTGCATCGATGCCACCCCGTTGTTTGGCCGTATGCCAATCACGCAGGTTGTGCGTGATGTTACCGGAGCCGACAATCAAGAATCCTCGTCGAAGTAAGGGGTGCAGTGCCCGTCCGATGGCGTAGGCGAACGCCGGCCCTTCGTGGTGTTGGATGGACAGAGGTACGACAGGAATATCGGCGTCCGGAAACATATGACGCAACGGCACCCACGCCCCATGGTCGAGTCCGCGGGCCTCATCGACGGCGACTGAAAGTCCTGCCGTGCGCAGCGCTTCGGCGAGCTCCAGTGCGGCGGCCGGACACCCTGTCGCCGGGTAATTGATATCGAAGAGACGGCGATCGAAGCCACTGAAGTCGTGAAGCGTCGGCAAAAAGGTCGCCGCGCCAACCGTCGGCATCGGGGTTTCCCAGTGCGGGCTCACAATCACGATGACTCGCGGTCGCGTCAGTTTGCCCGCGAGGGTGCGAAGGGCGGCGCCGGCCGCACCGGGGTTCAGCGCAAACATCGGCGAGCCGTGAGGAACGAACAGGGCGGGTTGAGCGCTCATGGGCGCCAACCTTAAGACTTCGAGAAGCGCAGAAAAATACCCAAAGGCACACTAAGTTGTTGCATTATTAGCAACAATGAACAAGCTTAAAGCCATGCAGATGTTCATCCGAGTCGCCGAAACAGGCAGTTTTTCGGCGGTTGCCGAGCAACTGCAGCTGGCGCGATCGGTCGTCACCCGGCAGATCGCCGCGCTCGAGAAAGAGCTCGGCGTTAAGTTGATCACGCGTAGTACACGCCGTCTTGCGCTCACGACGGCGGGCGCTGCCTACCTCGAAAAGTGTCGCGTGATCCTCAATCTCGTCGATGCTGCCGAGGCAGGCATCGCGGAGGAGAAAGCCGATCTCCGAGGTTTGATTCGACTTGGACTGCCGCTGAGTTTCGGCTTGCAGGTACTCGGGCCCGCGTTACTCGATTTTGCCGAACAACATCCGCAGGTCGAGTTGGTACTCGATCTTTCTGATGAGCGATCGAATCTCATCGAAGAGGGGCTCGATTTATCCGTTCGAGTGACCTCTTCCTTGCAGCCGGGTGATGTCGTTCGTCAGCTCGGCACTTGCCGATTGATGACGCTCGCATCGCCCGACTACTTGGCTCAGCACGGCGTTCCGCGTCACCCCTCAGAATTGCGGCACCACCAATGTTTGATCTACGCCAGTGATCCAACGCCGGCGAGCTGGATTTATCTGGAGGGAAATCGTGAACACCGGGTGCCTGTACGCGGTCATATCATCGCCAACAACGGCGTGCTGCTCGCAGAGGCTTGCGTGCGGGGCATGGGAATAGCGCGACAACCCGACTTCATCGCGGCACCCTATCTCGAACGAGGCGTACTGCGCGAGGTGCTCGAAGATTTCGAGATCACTCCGCTCGGTGTTTATGCCGTGCTCCCGGGTAACCGATACGTCTCACATCGAGTGAGAGTGTTGATCGAGCACCTTGCCGCGTCGTTGGTGACGCAACGCTCAACGGTGAGCCGTAGTTCAACGACGACCCGTGGACGGCAGCGTAAAGTCGAACATCACCGCAAGCGCTCGCAAACCGGTCGTCGTCAGCGCGCAGGCCGTCATCGCCCACCATGAGGGGACATCGAGACTCGCAAAGACCGTATAGCTGAGACCCCCTATCGCCGCGCAGATGGCATAGGGTCGATGATCGCGAAAGAGCGCAGGAATCTCGTTACACACCAGGTCTCGAAGAACGCCTCCGAAGGTGCCCGTGATGACGCCCATCATGATCGCGACGATCGGGGGTTGTCTCATGATCCAGGACAAGTGAGTTCCCGTCGCACAGAAGAGACCGAGTCCGATCGCATCAGGAATTTGTAGCCAGCGTTGTCCGTGTTCTAGACGCTGCAAGCTCACGAGTGCCGCGCAGCCGATACTGATCGCGAGAACGCCGAACAGCACGATCTGGTGGTCTACCCAAAAAAATGGACGGCGGTCGAGCAGGACATCGCGCAGCGTTCCGCCTCCGAAGGCGGCAAGGAATCCGCAGGCGCATATGCCGACGATATCCATGCGCTTGCGCAGCGCGCTCAGCACGCCAGAAATCGCAAAGGCGATCGTCGCGATGAACTCTAGGGTGAAAATCGAGCTCTGACTAAGGGCGGCGAGGAGTTCCATGGAGTTTTTGTGGTGTGGATGTTGCGGCGATTACTCGAGGAGCGATTTGTTCACCCACCCAGGGTGATGGGGGAGAGACCCGCCCAAATACGCTCGAAAAACCAGTAAGCGGCAATGATTCCACCGGCGTATGACATCGCAGTTCTGAGTTTACCCTCATGCGCGGCGATCGCGAGGCGGGGGTCTCCACCAGGTAGCATCATGACCGCTCGCGTGATCACCATTCCCGTCAGCACGGCCAGGCTGATGAATGTGATCTGACCCACCTCGACACCGATGTTGAACATCAACAGTGCGGAAATCTCCTCGTCTTTTGGCAGACCCACCTCCCGAAGATAGCCGGCAAAGCCAAAGCCGTGGAGCAGACCGAACAGAGTGGATACGGCGACCGGGCGACGAAGGGTTAGAGTCTCGCGCCGACTGCTCAAAGATTCGGCTGCAACCAACACGATACTCAGCGCGATCATCGACTCGACGAATGGAGCTGAGGGAGTCGCGACGCCTGTGGTGGACAGCGCCAAGGTGATCGAATGGCCTAGCGTGAAACCGGTTAGGGCGCGAATCAATGTCCACCCGGTGCCCGTGATGAGCCATAACAGCGTCAAGAAAATCAGATGGTCGAACCCACGAAGGATATGGTCGAAGCCGATTAGTGCGTACGATCGTGCGCGGAGTGCTTCGGGTTGAGGAGCTGAAATGCTGATCGAGTGGCTTCCCGGCGACCCGGTCATTCTCACGACGGTTCCGTTGGCCCGGCTGACGGTGAGTAGTGTGGGCAGAGACGGATTGTCATTGGGATAAGTCAGTTCGATGCTCAGCTGTGAGCGCGGATCTGAGCAAAGGTAGCTGGCGTTGTGAATTCCACGTCCCGATCGTTCGCCGAGATCTTTTTTGCAGCCGGCGCCTGTTAGTTCGACGAGCGGTTGATCCGCGACCGTCAGAGTCGGCGACGGCTGCCAGCTGACGACGTATCGTCCCTCGGACTCTTCACTGACTTTGACGAGCAGAGGGCGGTAGTCGTGTGCGTGCGCGAAGGTGGGGCTTAGGCCAAGACCAAGTCCGAGGAAATATGCAGTGATCCGAAGGAGTCTCACTGCAGCGTCGACTCCACACGGTACTGGCCGATGAGTGATTTGATGCGTCGCTCGAGCCGTTCCTCGACTTTAGCGTTCCTCAGATCGTTAGCGACAACCTCTCTAACCGACTCCAAATTCGGCGTTGAGGGAGAGGATCGACGAGTGACCTGAATCAGATGAAAGCCGCTACGTGATCGATAAGGCCCTTGCCATTCGGAGTTCACAGGTTTCAAGAATGCAGCGTCGGCAACCTCTGGGCCCAGATGGCTCTCGATCAGCGGTCGCGGTTCGTCCGCATAGTCTTGAAAGTAGGGGAATCGATCGCTGCGTGTGAGGGCGGCTTCGAAATCGATGGCGTTCGATCGAAGGGCTGTGAGCGTGGAGCGCGCCCGTTTCTCCGCCCCGACTTCACCGCTTGAAGCATCGAAAAACACGTGCCGAAGAGTGGCCCGTGCAGGGTTCTGATATCGCTGTACGTTATTGAGGAAAAATTGCCTCAACTCTTCATAGGAGGGTGCGGAGAGATCTTCTTCAGGAGAATCTCGCAATACATATTCCATGGTCTGTGCGAGGCGTCGACGAATGACGTAATCGGTGGAGTCCAAGCCCATCGCGAGTGCTTCACGGTGAAGAACCTCTTCCCGAATATATTCATCGACTAGATTGGCTTTCTGCGCTGGTGTCATCGAGCGCAGCATTTCCTCGAGTCGATCCCGTGCGGAGTCAGAGAAGGTCTGATTCCTGTATTGCATGAATTCGAGAAGGCGCTCTTGAGTGATGACGATCCGCCGGGACTCCTCCTCGCTCTCTGGCGTGAACCACGTGAACAACGCAAACAGCGCGGCTCCGATCACGATGAA
>Ga0255154_1000566_pt1 | contig 10597 bp, 11 predicted proteins | sample Atl_Atl_RepB_8h_FD_188419 | JGI IMG/M metagenome (GOLD analysis project Ga0255154, IMG submission 188419) | Freshwater microbial communities from Altamaha River, Georgia, United States - Atl_Atl_RepB_8h | ecosystem: Environmental > Aquatic > Freshwater > River | place: USA: Georgia | collected...
CTGGTATCACAGCGCCGCCAAGATAGGCCGCCAATACTTTGCATAAACCGTGTCAGCGTCGTACTCAAGTGCGAACTCACGCGCCTTGGGTGACCTGCCGTGACCGCGTTGGTAGGCGTTCTCAAGTGCCTCAATGATTGAAGGAATACCAGGGGTGACCCACCAGGCTTTTTGTGCTGCGTCCCATACAGGCTGACCTTCGACTAGCCAGCCATCGCCGACGAGCTCAGGCTGTGCCGTTGCATTGGAGACAATGACAGGCGTGCCACAGGACTGCGCCTCGACTGCCGGAATCCCAAAGCCTTCACCAAGTGAGGCTTGCAGCAGCACATCCATGCCTGTGTAAATCGCAGCCATGGCCTGATTGGGGATGCCCAGGCGGTGCATGTATTGATCCACAAACACAATGCGCTTGGGGTCAATGCCGCAAGCCTTGGCAAGGTAGTGCAAGTCAATGCCGCCCATTGCGCCCTTGGCTTCAGTGTGGACGTACAGCACAGCGTCCGTGCGCTGTTGGCTCCACATGGCGAAGGCCAAAAACATTTCGGGCAGCGCCTTGCGGTTCAGTCCGTGCTGTCCACCTTTGTTCGCTGAGTTGATGCCGACCACAAATGCGTCATTGGGAACGCCCATAAACTCACGCGCCTCAACCATGCCGCTGGCGAGTTCGATCTTGTCGGTTGCCTGGAACAGGTTGGTGTCAATGGCGTGCGGCGCGTAGTAGCACTGAACGCCGACATCCTGCAACATCTTCTCACCAAAGCGAGACATGGCGATTGGCGTCACGTTGTCACGCTTGCACCATTCCACAACGTCAGGCGGTGCAGGCTGGTGGTCAATGGGGACCCATGATGCGATGTTGTCCACCATGTCCCACTGCTTGCCCTTGAATACCCATACGTCAAACAGGGTGATGAGCAGTGGATCAAGGTCTGGGTGCTCATGCTGCCAGGCAGCCATGTGCGCTGGCGTTACATCGTTGGAGTAAAGATCAAAGCCGCGCGGAAAATGTTTCATGCCCTGGAACTCTTGGACAGTTCCTTCTAGGCCATAGTTGCTGGCAAGGGCTAGGGCATGACCGTCAGCCTTCATGCGTGACGTAACTTGCGCCGTCTGTGTGCCGTAACCAGTAGTCGCCCATGGGCTATTGCTTGCCCACAGGACTGCCTTAGGTTTGCCAGCACTTGCGCGTCGTGCAGGGTTGCCAGATCGCTTGGCGTTTTTCATGTCGCAGGCTTTCGGTCGCAGGGTTTGGAGACCTGAGAAGGGGCCGCGTCCTGCGCGCCGCGACCCCTCCTCAGGGGTTAGATCATCGGACTAGGAAGCGTTACCGATGAAGTACTTCACATGGCTGGACTGCGGCAAGCCACCGTCCACACGGAAGGTCGCACGGAACGTCACGAGATCGCTTGAGAAAGCGAAGTCATCGGAACGATCCAGGCGGATGCCACCGACCTGACGCACCATGTACGACGGGAGGTGACCAGCAATGAGCGACTTGGCAGAAGTTGCCGGATCAGCCATTGCAGGGTTCTCGATCAACGGGAAGCCCAGCACGCGGTCAGGCGTTCCCTCTGCAAGTGCAGGCTGGAACACATAGTCTCCACCAGGGCTGGTGAGCTTGCGGAGATTTGCAATGGCCTTTCCATTACCCATCACAGCGAAGCCAGGCAGACGACGAGCAGCAGCGTCAGCCGAGTAGATCAGGTCCACCACGTTGTCGTAGGTGAACGCACCGGAGACACCAGTGCCGCCAGTGACACCCGAGCCAGCCGAGTTCACAATGCCGTTGGGCTGAACCGTGCCAGTGCCCGTGGTCAGCGCAGCGTTCACCGCGTAGCCGAGAGCCTGACCAACGTTGGTTCCGAGGTAGCCCAAGATGTCCACGCCAGCGTCTTCGATCATTTCACGAGAAACCTGGGTCAGGAACGAATACTTGAACGCACCCAAGGTGAGGAACGCTTGGAAGCTGGGATCGCTCTCACCAATAGCCGAAGCCTCAGAGGTGACGCTACCAACCGAGTAGGCCGACGTCCGCGGGATTTGCAGGGACTCTCCACCAGCGGTGTTGATAACCGTTGCAACTTCCAGCATGGGGCCGGTGTAGCGAGCAAGCTCCATGATGCGGTCGTAGAACGAAGTCGGCACAGGAGCGCCAGTGCTGCTGGTGCTGACATCGCGCTTCTCAAAGTTGAGCGAGCGAACTTCACCACGAGCAAGCGAACGAAGCATTTCCGCATCGGTCTGCACGGGAGCAACAGTGGAAACCGCACGCGCTTCAGCGTGGGCAGCAGTAGCCTCAGCCACTTCACGCTCACGCATTTCAAGCGAGCGCATGTCATCAATGATCGCCTTGCGGCGGTCCATGTCTGCAAACGCGCGGTCTACTGACTCACGCTCAGCAGCGTCGAGTGAACGGCCCTCAGCAGCAGCGCGGTCAAGGATTTCCTTAGCCGCCTCATATGCCTTGGCGCGTTCCTCAATCTGGGTCTTGACGTAATCCGTCATTAGTTCTCCTAGATATTGGAAGGTTGTACGCAGGGGGACAATGGGATGCGGCTCCGCAATCCCGACCGTCAGCGCGGCTCCGCTACTGACGAAACTTTTTAGATGGCCTTAGCCAGCAACTCCAACTTGTCACGCAGCACGTTGATTAGTTCTGCGTTGTCTTGCTGCGGCTCATCGGCCTTGACGCGCTGACGCTCAACCACATCAACCAGCAGCGATGCTTGGTCATCGTTGAGCTCATTGCCAGACTCAAGCGCAGTAAGCGCATCAGCCAAGGCATCAGCGTCAGTCTGTGTGCGCTGGGCAAGGATCTGCGCCTTGCGGATGGTCGCGCTGGTTGCCTCGTACGCAGGGAAGCCAGTGACCACTGACACCTCGTGCAGGCGGATCTCATTGAGGAAACGTCGCTGACCGTCTTGGCTCCACTCGTCGCCGCCGCGCGGAACAGAGAAACCAAAGGACATTGAATCCACCACGCCCGAACGCAGCAACACAGCGAGGTCACGCGCGTAGGTGGTGTCAGGCAAGTCAGCCTCAGCGCGCAGGCCGCGTCCATCTTCCGACAGGCGCAGCGTGCCTGAGCGAGTAGAAGCAAGCACCATGGTGTCGTCGTGGTTCACAAACATCTTCACGTTGTTACGCGCGCCAAGTGTGCGCTGGAAAGCACCAGGGCGGATCTGCTCAACAAAGGGCAGCGGCTCAGAGTCGGAATTGAACACAGCCGCATAGCCTGAGAACACAGCGCCGTTGCCAGCCTCGCGCACTTCCAGGTCTTGCACCTGCATTTCGCGGATTTCAACCTTGGTCATTTCTTTCCTTTCGCCGCCAGGCTCCATGCCTTCAGCAATAGAGACCGCAACCATCTGGTCAATGGCGGCCTGCTTGGTTGTATGACAGCCGATGACTTCACCGTCATCTTTGATCGTCGCCCAGCCATCGCAACCTGTTGCTGAGTCTGTGATGAAGTAAGGCACTAGATCCCTTTCAAGGAATACCAGCCTTGGTCCCAAAGCTGCAAAAGTCTGTGGAAATATCGCTCATACTTTGGAGCAGTGGCTTCAAGGCTGTAAGTGTTGAGCGCCCGTTGCCTGATGTAGTTTCGGTCAAGTGTTGGTGCTGCTTCTACTGCCTCAACAAACTCACCAAAAGTCCGGCAGCGGAAACCTGTCTTGCCGTCCTCAACCGTCTCAGTAAATGCGCCCCAGTCAGTTGTGATTACTGGAGTGCCTGTCATTTGTGCTTCAACATTTACTGTGCCGTATGGCTCCACATAAGTGGTTGGTACAAACACGGCAGATGCTTCTCCAAACCATTGAGCGCGGTCAAGACCAATCGGTCCGATGTATTCGCCATAGGCAGGTGGTGTCCCAACGCCAGCAACTACCAGTCGCTTGCCTAGATGCTCGGCAACATCGGCTGCAATCTTGTAGCCCTTGCGCTCGATTAGGCGACCGATAAAGAACAGGTAGTCACCTTGGCCTGTGCCTAGTGGAAACTCGCTGGCGTCCACATAGCCAGGAATTACTGCGTCATACCATTTGCCGTCAAGGTCCGCCGGATTGCTTGTTGTTGTGCCATACACAGCGTGCATCCACGCGTAGGACTCAAACACTCGGAAGTTGGCGAACGTTCCAGGATAGCCGATCCCAAACTCAACCGTCATAAGCTCGGGCAGCATTTGTGCAATGGGTTGATGGCAAGTTCCACCGATCACGCAAATAAAGTCTTTTTGCTGCGCTCTTTTGCTGATCTCCGCAGCCACTCGCAGATTGAAGTTGCGCCATTGTGGAAGGCTCAAATCAAACTTGCCAATTGTGTAATGATTTCCTTGCAAAATGTCCAATCGTTCTTGTTCACTTATGCAAGAAATATGCTCATAACATGGCGCGGTGTTCTGTTCTCCGCTGTAAAGAAAAACAGTGTGGCCTGCGGCTTTCATCATTTGCGAGAACTTGCGCACTTTCATGGTAAAGGCACAGGCTGGGAAATCATCAGTGGTGTGCGTGAATGGCAAGCCAACCACATGAAAGCGCACGGCTATCCGATGCCTCGCGTAAAGACAGTCAAAAGCCAGGTGTCAGTTCCATACTTGAAGAGCACGCCAGAAGAGAATTGACCATTCAATACTTTGAGCGAGCTTTGAGCATTGACAGTCACGCCTGATGCTCCGGCGATTGTTACAGCGCCAGTATTGATATTGGCAACATAGACAATTGTGCCAATCGGAAATGCCACGGTTGCGTTAGTGGGCACAGTAATTGTCCTTGCAGCACTGTTGCTCATTGTGATGAGTTCACCAGCATCAGCCAAAACCAATGTGTAGTTAGCAGTCTTGGCATTGACGGCTGGCAGTGCTACTGGTCCGGTTGCACCTGTGGCTCCGGTCGGTCCGGTTGCACCGACACTTCCTGTCGCACCACTCGGTCCAGTGGGACCAGTCGCACCAGTTGGTCCTGTTGCACCAGTTGAGCCAGTAGCACCCGTTGGACCTGTTGCGCCTGTTGCGCCTTGTGTTCCTTGAGGACCCGTTGCGCCCGTAGCACCCTGAGGTCCAGTTGGCCCTGTGGGTCCGGTTACACCTGTTGCGCCAACACTTCCTGTTGCACCACTTGGTCCAGTGGGACCTGTCGCACCTTGTGGGCCTGTTGCACCTGTTGAGCCAGTAGCACCCGTTGGACCTGTTGCGCCTGTTGCGCCTTGTGTTCCTTGAGGACCCGTTGCGCCCGTAGCACCCTGAGGTCCAGTTGGCCCTGTGGGTCCGGTTACACCAGTTGCGCCTGTCGGGCCAGTGGGTCCCGTTGCGCCAGTCAATCCTGTGTCGCCCTGAGGTCCCGTCGGTCCGGTAGCGCCAATTGCACCAGTTGGACCAGTTGGGCCTATGTCACCAGTTGCGCCTGTCGGGCCAATAGCACCTGTCTCGCCCTGTGCGCCAGTTGGTCCAGTTGGGCCAATCTCTCCTTGTGGTCCAGTTGCGCCCGTGGGTCCAACTTCGCCTGTTGCACCAGTAGGTCCAGTAGGACCTGTTGCGCCAGTGTCGCCTTGTATGCCTTGCGGTCCAGTTGGTCCTGTGGGGCCTGTCTCGCCCTGAGGGCCAGTTGCGCCAGTTTCTCCGGTAGCACCTGTGGGACCTGTTGCGCCAACTGCACCAGTTTCACCCTGGGGTCCGGTCGCGCCAGTAGGACCGATGTCGCCTTGGTTGCCTTGAGGACCAGTTGGTCCAGTGGCTCCCGTTGGTCCAGTTGCACCAGCTTCGCCTGTTGCACCCGTGGGTCCAGTTGGGCCGACTTCACCTTGAGCTCCAGTTGGGCCAGTAGGGCCGACTTCACCTTGGGGACCAGTAGCCCCTGTCAGGCCAGTTTCACCTTGCGGTCCAGTGGGTCCGATTTCACCTTGCGGTCCAATCGGGCCAGTCGGGCCGATTGCGCCTTGCTCACCCTGGGGACCTGTGGGACCCGTAGCGCCCTGTGCGCCAGAAGGTCCCGTTTCACCAGTCGGACCCGTAGCACCAACAACACCCTGTTCACCCTGAGGGCCAGTTGGGCCTGTTGCACCTTGAGGTCCCGTGGGACCTGTCGCACCCTGAGGTCCCGTCGCTCCGACTGCACCTTGCGGTCCTGTCGGTCCTGTCGCTCCGACAGGCCCACTTGGACCAGTAGCGCCAGCAGGGCCAACCTCACCCTGTGGACCTTGAGCAGCGGCAGATGAGACAACAATGCGGTCACCGTCATCTTGCACGGTAACTTTGGTCTGCTCTGGGTAATTGATAGCAATACCCATCAGCGCGTCACCTCAGGTGTGACAATCAGCGTTCCCTCAATAAGTCGAGTCACTTCATTGGAAGCACTAACCAATTCAAGGTCGTAGACATATTGCGCTGCTGGAATGTTCGCCGTTGTTCCGGCAGGAACACTTATGGTTACTTCACCTGTCGTGCCGCCAAGTATGATTCCCGACCCATCTGCAATGTCAAGAACGGCATTTGCAGCATCGTAACTTGTGCGCGCTTGCATACGCGCGTCATAGTTTGTCAAGTCAATAGGCTGACCTTCAGCGTTTTGATAGGTCATTGACACGTTCCAGGTGGCGCCCTGGCTCAACGTCAAGTTCAGAATCCCAGGCGCAACACTCATCGTGACTCCAAGTTTTCGTCAAGATTGCGCACAGGGTAAGCAGCAGTCGGGTCCATGGCATCAAAGTTGCTGGCGGCTTGCAGCTGCACAGTGGGCAAGCCAGTGTGCTCAATCTCCGGCAGGCCAACGATGCCCAGCACATCCTCAGGCTTGAAGCCAACCTGGATCAACCGCACTGCGTTCATCACGCGCTTATCAACCTCAACCAAGTTGGCAGCGGTAACGTTCACGTTAGCCAGCGGCACACGGTGTTCATCGCCACCATCAACAGGGGCCAAGTCCTCAAGGCGTCGCACATCATTGATGCTGAACGCGCCCATTTGGACGGCGGTGCTGTAACCGCCCATGCGCGTCTGGAAGTCGCCACGCAGCAAGCCGTCAAGGTTGATGCGGTAGAAAGCGTCGCCAGGCAGCAGCGATGTCAGTGCAGTCTCAATCTTGGAGATGTAAGGCCGCAGCGTGTATTGGCTGAACTGGATAGCGTTCTGCTCAACTGATGCGTAGGACATCGCGCCAGGGGTAGTCACCTGGAGCATGTGCGGTGGAATACGGAAGATGCGCGCCACTTCCTCAACCGCAAATTGGCGAGACTCAAGCATTTGAGCCTCATCAGGATTCACACCAGTCTTGACAAACTTAGAACCGCCACCGAGCACGCCGACGCGGTGCGACTTGTCCACGCCTCGATGCGTTGCCTCAAACGTGGTCTTGAGTTCAAGAGCCTGCTCACGACCGATCATGGCTGGCGTTTCAATGATGCCGCTAGTGACAGAGCCTTGACCAAAGAACCGCGCGGCAAACTCAGTCAAAGCTTGCGCCATGCCAAGCGTGTCTTTCAGTTCCTCAATGCGGCTGATGCCACGCAGCGAGCCAGGCTTCTTCAGCTCTGTGATGTGCAGCATGTCTTGGCGGTCAATGATCGTGCGGTTGTTGTGCAAGTATTCAATGAAGCCTTCGCGGTTGCGGCGCACTTCCACCATCGTGGGATCAAGAACCACAAGCGCGGTCGGCAAGCCGCTATTGGGGCCGGACGTTGCGCGATAGACGCGCACAAAGGCATTGCCGTCGAGCAGCAAAGACACCATGATCTGCTGCAAGAACTCGTCTTTGCTGGTTCCAATGTCAGGCTGGTAGACCCACTCAGGGCGAGGACGATAGGGGACGCGCTGACCATCAATACGCACAAACGTGTCCACAGGCAGGGTGCTGATGGTGTCTGACAGCAACCGCACAGCGGCATACACCGCCGACACCTTAAGCGCCTTGGTCTGATCCATCGGCACACCACTAGGTGTCAGGTATGACCAGTCAGCGCCAGAGGCAAACAGCGATTGATACGAGACTGCGCGTGCCTCGGACCCAAGACCCAACAAACGACCAAGCATCAGCGGCCCTTCCCGACTGACTCAACAGCCAGACCCAGCACCGTCAGCGCGATACCGCCCACGATGAAACCTGCCGCAGGTGCAATGAGGGCGGCTCCGGTGACAACACACACCAGGCCGAAAACTTGCAGCAAGCCGCCCATGGAAACTCCTAAGCAATAAAGAATGGTTCAGCCTGTGTCGGCTGTTCTTGGTAATTCATGGCGCGCTCTAATGCCATGATGGAAGCCACGGCAGCATCAATCTTGCGTGGACTGGATTTGGTTTCTTTGTAGATCCGCACGCCTCGTGCATCAGACTTGAGCACGGCATTACTAACGTGCCGCGTTAGTACCGCATCACTGCTGTGCGACATTTGACGCTCAAGCACCATGGTGGTGAAGCGCTGCGTGGCGGGTGTCATGCGCGCTGCTGACTGAGGGAACTCTGTGACAGGCAAACCCTCGGCAGCCAGGATCTCCAATGACCTAGCCCACAGGTGAGGGTCAGCGGTGATCTCGACAACCTGCCAACGTAGGCACGCTGTCCTAATGGCTTCCTCAACGTCAAGAATTGGCACGGTCCACTCAGTGTCACCAGGTGGACGCTCCCACGCGCCAGCGATCTGCAAGTGTGGAAAGTGCTCAACCGATACAGCCGCAATCACTGTTGAGTCACGAGAGTATGAACCGTCAAGGGCCAGGACTACGCGCGTGCCGTCAGGTATCTCACGAGACTGCGCGCACTCATCCCATGCCAACTGCGGCAACCATTGACCCTGAATAGATACAGGGCGGTTGAACCAGTAGCGCTCCCACTCGGCAGGCGAGGTCTGTGGATCGTCGTAGGAATCGGCAATCGCAGCAAGGTCAAGCCAGTCTGACGCTGGGCCATACACCTCTTGCAAGCCTGCAACGCGGTCACGCTTCTTGGTTGCGTCCCACTTAGGTGAAGCCTGGCGATGATCGAACAAAAGGCCAGCGTCAGCGGTCCGGCCCTCAATGACTGCCTTGGCGTATTCGTGCGTTCCCTCGGCAACAGAGCCTTCGCCAGGCGCGTACATCGTCGTGGTTTCTAGCGCCCAGCCGGATGCGATCTTGCGCTTGAGCAAGTTACGCAGCACGACTTGGTGCAGACGCTTCAGCCGTGGCAGCACCCACAGGTGGGTTTCATCGAACACCACAAACGTGGACTTGCCACCGTCCTTGGAGGAATCAGCAGCAGACTCAGGCGTGATCTGGCCGCCTTGCGGCAAGATGATGCGCGTCAAGCCAACGTCAATGCCAGGGTAATCAGCGCGCAACTTCTCTGAGCTTGAACAGATGAACCGCACCGCGTCGTAGGTGTTGCCTGCTTGCCCGTACTCGGTAGCAAAGCACAGCACCTCAGGGCGCGTGACAGGCTTGCCGACAGGCTCACCCTCGTCATAGGCGTAGCCCCAGGCAGACACTTCACCAGCCTTGGCGAAGTGCGAGAACCGAACAGGGCCGATTGCCTCAGCCACAGCAAGGAACGCAGCGAGCTCAGACTTTGCCCGACCCTTAGGCCGCGAGATCACAGCCCTGCGGATAGCGCGCTTGCCGTCAGCATCAACCTCATAACAGCGCAGAATGAATGAAGCAAACTCATCATCGAGTGCAATCGCTTGGCCCTCAATGTCACCAGGGCCATGGATTAGATAAGTCTCAATCCAGTCCAGCAGCGCGAAGCCAAGACTACGCATTGACCACAGCCACCAGGCGCGCCTTGCGATCTGCGCTGACCTTGGGCTGCGTGGGAGCCTCTTGCACCTCGGACTCAATATCAATCTTCAAGCGCAAGCGATCCTCAGGCGATGCGCCGAACTTGGCGACACGCAACCGCAACTCAGCAGCCACGCCAGGATTGCCAGCCCACAACTCATTGTGAAGCAGCGCAGTGTCAAGCAGAAAGTCCCAGTCGGTTGCAGTGAACGTCTGCGAGATTGGCGAAGTTCGCCAGGTATGCCACCAGGCTGCCGTGCGCTCATGCCACGCTGGACCCTCAGGAAGATCAGGGCCACGCACCTGCCCGTCATCGGACACCTTGACAAACTCGGCATCACGGCGCGCAGTATCATTAGGGCGCGAGCGCTCACGCTTAGGGGCAGGGCCACGACCAGGCATTACCAATTGCTCACAAACATGGACACTCCAACGGCGCAGGGTTACAGTGGAAACATGGGGGTATTCGGTAGAAGCAAGACAGCGAGCACCGCGCGCATCCTCAAAACAGGCAGCGCGGTCAATGTGGTGGACGTAGATCCAGGCTTCCTTGAATGGGTACGCACACGACCAGCCAAGGGCAAGAGCCACACCGCCACAGTGCGCCTAGACCTTGAAGGCGGCGACATCCTTGTGCGCGCAGGTGACGGCAGCGTGGTTGGACGCATGACGCCTGATCGAGTCAAGCACTATTTGGGGGAATTTGAGCAGTTGCGCAAGCGTGGGGAATACGGGGTTGCCGAGATTGAAGTGAGCAGGGCTGACCTCAAGCCACGTTGTCAATTACTCATCAACGCTGACGCGGCTTGCCGCGATGGCGGTATCCTATGACTTGCACGCGCAAAACTTAGGG
>Ga0255154_1000577_pt1 | contig 10438 bp, 8 predicted proteins | sample Atl_Atl_RepB_8h_FD_188419 | JGI IMG/M metagenome (GOLD analysis project Ga0255154, IMG submission 188419) | Freshwater microbial communities from Altamaha River, Georgia, United States - Atl_Atl_RepB_8h | ecosystem: Environmental > Aquatic > Freshwater > River | place: USA: Georgia | collected...
CGCCTTAACACCCGGAGCAGGACGCATCTCAAAACGCGTGACTACAGGTCCGGGCAGCACTGCCACAACCTCGACTTCAACACCGAAATCTTTGAGCTTGAGTTCGACGAGCCGAGACATAGCCTCGAGCGCTTCGGCTGAATAAGTTGCCTCACGAGGCGGCGGATCATCGAGCAATTGCAGCGGTGGCAACTCGCCGGCCTTCGACGTGAAAAGCGGCACCTGCCGCTCTTTGTTGACTCGCTCGCTCTTTTCGGGCTGCGGCGCAGGCGCCTCGATGCGAGGCTTGGGGCGTGCTGCGGCTTTCTTGGTCTCGACCTCGAGGGTCTCCTTCCGAGCCGCTTTGCGCTCTTCACCCTCAGCCACGTCACGCTGCTGAATTCGACGCGCTCGGATCCAATCGACGGCGCCCCAGAAACCGGAGCCGAGGCGATCGATCACGACGAGCCAGGAGACACCAAAGGCCAACGAGACGCCGGCCATTGCCACGGCGAGTGCGAGCAAGGTGCCTCCGACGAAGTTGAAGTTACCGAGCATCCAGCCACCGACCATGCTGCCGACGACACCGCCCGCGCTCTGACGAAGAACCCCTGGCGAGAAATGCAGCGTCGCGAGTCCGCACGTGGCGGCGAGCAGCAGCACGAAACCCCCGAGCCGAACGAAGGTGTTCAGACGCGAAGTGGGTTCGACGTTGCCGCGATCGCGGAACATCAGCCAGCACGATGCGCCGAGCATGATCGGAAAGAGATACGCGGGCCCGCCGAAAAGGAAGAACAGCGTATCGGCGAGCCAGGCGCCCTGACGCCCGATTAGGTTGCCGATCTCACCCTGCGGGCCCTCGCCCGTGAAGGAAAACCCGGGGTCGGAGGGCTGATAGGTCACGAGTGATGCAAAAAGCATCAGCGCCAGAACGCCCGTGAGGATGACCGCCCCCTCGCGCAAAGCGCGCTTGACGGTCTCGGTGAAGCGGTCCGACACGCTGGTGTCCGCGGCGTTTTCGGGCAAGGTGTGACCTGCGCAGTGTTCTCTAATGGCTTGATTCTACGGGAATCGCCGAGATCGCGACAGTTGCTCGGCGAGGATACGACGTGCATCCCGGAACGCTTGCCCCTAACATCTCGCCATGGCTTCTCAACACCGCAAACTCATCATCCTCGGCTCGGGGCCTGCGGGCTACTCCGCCGCCGTTTACGCTGCTCGTGCCAATCGATCGCCCATGCTGATTTCAGGTCTGCAAGAAGGCGGTCAGCTCATGACGACCACCGAAGTCGACAACTGGCCGGGCGACGCGCACGGCTTGCTGGGCCCAGCGCTCATGGAGCGAATGAAAGCGCACGCTTCGCGCTTCGGCACCGAACTCGTGAGCGATCACATTCACACCGCCCTGCTCACCGAGCGACCCTTTCGCTTGATCGGTGATGTCGGCGAGTACACCTGCGATGCACTCATCATCGCCACCGGCGCCTCGGCCAAGTATCTCGGCCTGCCCTCCGAAGATGCCTTCAAGGGCAAGGGTGTGTCGGCCTGCGCCACCTGCGATGGCTTTTTCTTTCGCGGTCAGCAAGTCGCCGTGGTGGGCGGCGGTAATACGGCTGTCGAGGAGGCGCTCTATCTCTCGAACATCGCCTCGCACGTCACGCTCGTGCATCGACGCGATCGACTGCGGGCCGAGAAGATCATGCAAGATCGCCTTTTCGAGCGTGAAAAAGAAGGCAAGGTTCGTATTCTTTGGAATCATGGCGTCGACAAAGTGCTCGGCGACGACTCGGGCGTCACGGGACTTCGCGTCCGCCCGACCGACCGGGACGGTAAAACGCGCGGCGACTCGGCAGCCGTCGATCTCGGCGTGACCGGCGTCTTCATCGCGATCGGACACTCGCCGAACACGGAGATCTTCGCAGGCCAGCTCGCGATGCAAGACGGATACATCAAAGTTCAGAGCGGCACTTCCGGCATGGCGACCGCGACCAGCATTCCGGGCGTGTTCGCTGCCGGGGATGTCGCCGATCACATTTACCGCCAAGCCATCACCTCGGCGGGCTCGGGCTGCATGTCCGCACTCGATGCCGATCGCTGGCTCGAGCGATTCGATCACGGCGGATGACACGATCGGCGCGCGTCGTCGAACGAGTGGCAGCACTCACTGCCGCCGATTGGAATGCGCTCGATCACGAGGGGTCCCCGTTCACACGGCACGAGTTTCTTTCGGCGCTCGAGACCACCGGCTGCATCGGCGAAAACACGGGTTGGCGCCCGTGGATCGTGACGCTACACGATGAATACGGGCTCGCAGCCGCCGCCCCCGCGTGGCTTAAAGACGACTCCTACGGTGAGTTCGTGTTCGATTTCGCTTGGGCTCAGGCCTATGCGCGTCACGGCCTGAAGTACTACCCGAAGCTCGTCGTCGCCGCGCCGTTCACCCCGGCGACGGGCCCTCGCCTGCTCGTGCGAGGCGATCTCGCCGCAGACCCTGCAGAGCGACTGACCTGGCGTCGCGCGTTACAGCAGGAACTACTCGCAGCGGCCGAACGCGAGGCGCTATCGTCAGTGCATGTGTTGTTCCCGAGCGAGCCAGAGCTCGAGTCGCTCGGTGCAGAGTGGCTGCCTCGCATAGACTGCCAATTTCATTGGCAGAACCGAGGCTACGAAAATTTTGACGACTTCCTCGCAACCTTCACGGCCGACAAGCGTAAGAAAGCGAAGCGGGAGCGCCGGCGAGTGGCGGAGTCCGGCATCCGTTTCGAATCTCGACTCGGCAGCGAAGCCTCGCTCAATGAAATCCTCATCGCCTGGCAACTGCATCGCACAACCTTTCTGCGTCGTGGCAACGAGCCTTATCTCGGGCCTGAGACCTTCGTACAGATCGCCAAGACGATGGGTGACGCCTTGCTCTTCAAGTTTGCGATGCAGAACGACGAGATCGTCGCCGTCGCCGTGTTCTTCATCGGCCGCGATACGCTCTATGGCCGTTATTGGGGGTCAGCCGAGGACTATCACAGCCTGCACTTCGAGACCTGTTATCACCAGGGAATCGAGTTCTGCATCGAACGCGGGCTCGCGCGTTTCGAGCCTGGTACGCAAGGTGAGCACAAGGTCAGTCGAGGCTTCGTGCCGACGCGAACACACTCGGCTCACTTCGTCGCAGAGCCGCGCTTTCGTGCGGCGATCGCCGATTATCTCGATCGTGAGCGCGAAGCCATCGACCGTTACGCCGCGGGCATCGCCGAGCACGTTCCCTACAAGCAGTCGCTGGCGCTGCCGTGACGCGCCGACCTCAACGCGGACTCGTATGGCTCGAACCCGGCGGCGATCCGCAGGCCTTTCCTGAGGCCGAGCATGCGCTCGATGAGCCGGCGGGTCTGCTCGCAGCCGGCGGTGACCTACGCCCCGAGCGATTGCTCGCCGCCTATCCGCGCGGCATCTTTCCGTGGTACTCGCCCGGACAACCCATTCTTTGGTGGTGTCCCGATCCGCGTGAGGTGCTTTTCCCCGCGGAGTTTCGTCGCAGCCGCAGCCTTGCCAAACGCGAGCGCAACGCAGGGTTCGAAGTGCGCTACGACACAGCGTTCGGCGAGGTCATCGACGCCTGCGCAGCACCTCGGCACATCGACGGGGGCGGCACCTGGATCACCACCGAAATGCGTGAGGCGTATACGGCGTTACACGCCCTGGGGTATGCACACAGCATCGAAACCTGGCACGCCGACCAATTGGTCGGCGGGTTTTACGGACTTTGGCTCGGCGACGTCTTCTTCGGCGAGTCGATGTTCAGTCGCGAACCGGATGCCTCCAAGGTGGCGCTTTCGGCGTTGGTGCGCCGCAGTACCGCACTCGGATTGCAGCTCATCGACTGCCAAATGCCCTCGAGGCACCTCTCTTCGCTTGGCAGCAGAGCGATCCCGAGAAGCGAATTTCTCCGTTTGATTGATTCGGCGGGGGCATTTCGGCAGAATCCCCGCTCCTTTTAGCCACGATGCGCAGGACCTGATGTCGAAAGAAGACGCGATTCAGATGGACGGAGAAGTGGTCGACACCCTCCCCAACACCACGTTTCGCGTGAAATTGAGCAACGGTCACATCGTGACGGCTCATATTTCCGGAAAGATGCGCAAGAACTATATCCGCATCCTCACCGGCGACACGGTCACCGTCGAGCTCACACCTTACGACCTCACCAAAGGCCGCATCGTCTACCGCGGTCGCTGAGCACGATCGCGCTCGTCACTCGACGAGCGCCGGCTCCTCGTTCGGGATGCACTCGAGATCGAGTCCCGAGCCGTCTTTTTTCACACTCGCCCGCACCGTACCGCCTCCGACGAGTTTGCCGAACAGCAACTCTTCGGCGAGCGGACGCTTGATGTGTTCCTGAATGACTCGTGCCATGGGCCGTGCACCCATCTTCGGGTCGTAGCCGGTTTTTGCGATCCAACGTCGCGCCTCGTCGTCGAGCTGCAGCGACACGCGCTTACCCTCGAGCTGAGTTTCGATCTCGACGAGCAGCTTCTCGACCACACGCTCGATGGTCGCCTCGTCGAGTCCGCCGAACTGAATGACGGCATCGAGACGATTGCGGAACTCGGGCGAGAACATTTTTTTGATCGCCTCCATACCATCGCTCGCGTTGTCGGAGAGCGTGAAGCCGATGGACGAACGAGCCATGTCTGCCGCACCGGCGTTGGTCGTCATGACGATGATGACGTGACGGAAATCGGCCTTGCGACCGTTGTTATCGGTCAAGGTGCCGTGATCCATCACCTGCAACAGCAAATTGAACACATCCGGATGGGCCTTCTCGATTTCATCGAGCAGCAACACGGCATGCGGATGCTTCGCGACGGCCTCGGTGAGCAAACCACCCTGATCGAAGCCGACATAGCCCGGCGGTGCACCAATGAGACGCGAGACGGTGTGACGCTCCATGTACTCGGACATGTCGAAGCGGATGAATTCGATACCGAGCGCGATCGCGAGTTGTCGCGTCACTTCGGTCTTGCCGACGCCCGTGGGTCCGGCGAACAGGAAACTACCGACGGGTTTACGCGAATCACCGAGACCCGACCGCGCCATCTTGATGGCCGAGGATAGCGTCTCGACGGCTTTGTCCTGACCGAAAATGACGAGCTTGAGATTACGCTCGAGATTACGAAGGACTTCTTTGTCGTTACTCGAGACGGTCTTGGGCGGAATACGTGCGATCCGTGCGACCACCTCTTCGATGTGATGAACATCGACCTCCGTCTCACGCTCGGCTTCGGGCTTCAAGCGTAGACGGGCACCGGCTTCGTCGATCACATCGATCGCTTTATCTGGCAGGTGGCGTTCGTTGATATGCCGCGCGGAGAGCTCGGCGGCCGACTTGAGGGCGGCATCGGTGTACTTGACCTGGTGATGCTCCTCGAAGCGACTGCGCAGGCCTTTCAGAATTTCGATGGTCTCGGGCACCGTCGGCTCGACCACGTCGATCTTCTGGAAGCGACGCGCCAGCGCATGGTCTTTCTCGAAGATGCCGCGATACTCGGAATAAGTCGTCGAGCCGATGCAGCGCAATTCACCGTTGGAGAGCACGGGCTTGATGAGGTTCGAGGCATCCATGACGCCGCCCGAGGCTGCACCGGCGCCGATGACGGTATGAATCTCGTCGATGAACAGCACGGCACCCGGTTGCTTTCTGAGATCTGCGAGCACTGCTTTGAGTCGCTTCTCGAAGTCGCCGCGATATTTCGTGCCCGCAATCAGCGAGCCCATATCGAGCGAATAAATGACGCAGTCGGCGAGCACCTCCGGCACCTGCCCCTCGACGATGCGCCGAGCCAAGCCTTCGGCGATGGCTGTCTTGCCCACACCGGCTTCACCCACATAGAGCGGATTGTTCTTACGTCGGCGGCAAAGAATTTCGATGGTGCGCTCGACTTCCATCTGACGACCGATGAGCGGATCGATGCGACCCTCTTCGGCGAGCTTGTTGAGATTGGACGCGTACTTCTCGAGCGCTCCGCCGCCGTCCGCTTCAGCCGTCGACTGCGAGGCCGCCGGTTCGTCTTTGGTCTCAGCGCGCTCATCGGCGATCTTGGACATCCCATGAGAGATGTAGTTGACGACATCGAGTCGCGCGACATCCTGCCGATTGAGCAGAAACACCGCGTGACTCTGCTTTTCGCTAAAGATGGCGACGAGCACGTTGGCGACGCCCACTTCTTTTCGACCACTCGACTGCACGTGGAACACGGCACGCTGCAGCACTCGCTGGAAACCGAGGGTCGGCTGCACCTCGCGCTCGTCGCCGTCGGGCAAACGAGGCGTACTCTGCTCGATGTGCTCACGAAGCTCGGCAGCGAGGCGCGGGACGTCACCGCCGCAGGCCTTCAACACTTCTTTGACTCGAGGCGTATCGAGGATCGCGAGCAACAAGTGCTCGACGGTCAAAAATTCGTGCTTGCCTTCACGCGCAACCTGGAAGGCACTATTCAGACACGTTTCAAGTTCGTTGGATAACACGATCAGGCACTCCGTTGCGGCTCTCGCCTTGGTCTCACGTCTCTTCGAGGGTGCACATCAGAGGGTGCTGGTGATCCCGCGAATAACGGGTCACGAGCGCCACCTTGGTCTCGGCGATCTGGTGGGTGAATACCCCACAAACGCCTTTGCCGTGCATGTGCACCTCAAGCATCACCTGCGTCGCCTTCGTGCGACCCATGCCGAAGAATCGCTCCAGCACATCGACCACGAACTCCATGGGCGTGTAATCGTCGTTGAGCAGGACAACCTGAAACAACGGCGGTTGCTTGACCTCGGGCGTGGCCTCGGCGACCGAGGTATCCGAAGTCGGGCGACTCTCTTCAGCAGACATGACACGGTTATAGGGGTGGACCGAAGCGAACTCAAGTGTGGCCCGACAGGCGGCTAGGTATGATTCGGTCCATGCGTCGCTTTCCGCTCGGTCCGGCCCAACTCATCACCCCTCTGCTGGCGACGGCCATCGGTTTGCAGTTGGCCTGGATGATCACCGGCGCCTTCGGTGCCCGCGATGCGGGCGGCAGCCTATCCGACCCCTTACCCCAAACGGGAAGCCCCTTTGAGACCATCAAGTCCGCAAAACTTTTCGGAGCGCTAGAGGGGGTTTCATCCGGCGCCACGGGTGTCGCCCCCATCAGCACTCAAGGCCTCGTGTTGGTTGGGGTGCTCGCCTCGACTCACCCGCAAGGCGGTCGCGCCATCATTGGTGAGTCCGCCGGGGCCGCGCGGGTCTACGCGGTCGGTGAAACGCTGCCGGGCGGTTCGAGGCTCGCCGAGGTCTACCCCGATCGGGTCATGCTCGACCGCGGCGGCAGTCTCGAAACCCTACCCTTACCGCGACAAGGCGGTACACCGTCTGCCGTCAATCTGGGGGCGATGGCGAACGGGGGCGTCGCGCCCTCGACGAGTGGATCGACGGGAGATGAGCTCGCCAATGCCATTCGATGGCAGGCCGTGATGCGATCCGACAAACCCTCGGGTGTTCGGGTCTACCCCGGCAGTGACGCACAACGATTCACGAGTCTCGGTCTGCAATCGGGCGATCTGATTCTCGCGATCAACGACTCGCCCCTCGCCGATCAAGCCAATGGAGAGCAGTTTCTGAAAACCCTCGCTGGCGCGCCGCAAGCTCGTCTCACCCTCGAGCGCAACGGTCGGACCGAGACTTTGACGGTCGATCTGACCGCTCTCGCACCCGGATCGGGCGAGCGTTCACGCCCGTGACACACCGATCCGATATATTCGGGGCCTCGATGCTGTCGCCCGCCCGCTCATTGCCGATCAAACACCCCGTGGTGGCGTTAATGCTCGCCGCGTTAATGGCCTTTGGGATCGCCCCGCTTGCCGCCCAGGGCTCGGGGTCGGCATCGGCTCGCATCACGCCCAATTTTAAGGACGCCGAAATCACGCAAGTGATCGAAGCGGTCGCCGCCTCGACCGGGCGCAGCATCATCGTCGACCCTCGCGTCCGCGCGCAGGTGACCATGCTCTCGTCGACACCGATGACCCCTGCGGCTTTCTACGAAGCCTTCCTGGCACTGCTGCAGGTTCACGGTTTCGTGGCCGTGCCCTCAGGGAACGTGATCAAGATCATTCCCGATGCCAACTCGCGCACCATGCCGGGCAACGATCTGCCTGATCGGGTGAGTGACTCTTCGGACGAACTCGTGACGCAGGTGGTGGCGGTCAATAACGTGAGCGCGGCACAGCTCGTGGCGATTTTACGCCCTCTGATGCCGCAGAACGCCCACCTGGCTGCTTACCCCTCGTCGAATACTTTGATTCTCGCCGACCGGGCGAGCAACGTGAACCGTATGGTCCGCATCATCAAGCGCATCGATCAGGCGAGCGATGCCGATGTCGAGGTGGTCGCGATGCAAAATGCCTCGGCTGCCGAGGTCGTGCGCACGATGACTGCACTCAACCCGGCTCAGGCACAAGCCGAGGGCGGCATGGCGCCGCTGCGAGTCGTGGCGGACGAACGTTCGAACAGCATTCTGCTCGCCGGCGATAAAACCCAGCGACTACGCGCGCGTACGCTAATCGCCTACCTCGATACGCCGCTCGCCTCGGGCGGGGATACGCGCGTGCGGTATCTGCGTTATGCCGATGCCGAGAAAATCGCGACAAAACTCAAGGAACAAGTGACCGGCACAACGGGAGCTGCGGGAGCGACAGCCGGCTCTGCCTCGGCGGTGGGTGGCGCCACCACGATTTGGGCGGAACCCGAAACCAACGCGCTCGTCATCACGGCGCCTGCCAAAACGATGAATTCTTTGATGACGGTGATCGACAAGCTCGACATCCGTCGCGCACAGGTCATCGTCGAAGCCATCATAGTCGAGGTGTCGGCCGATAAGTCGGCGGAGCTCGGCGTCAACTGGCTCATTGACGGCTCGAACTCCGATCAGGCGGTCGGCGGATTCATCGAGCCTGTTGGCGGCACCAGCATCTTTGATCTCGTGCGAGCGGCCCGTGATCCGTCATCGATCACCGGAGCCCCTCGCGGCACTACGGTGGGCGTCGGTCGATTGGCCGACACCGGCGTCAACTTCGCCGCGGTGCTGCGCGCGCTGCGCGGCGACTCGACGACGAACATCATTGCAACGCCTTCGATCGTGACCATGGACAACCAGGCCGCCGAGATCAAGGTGGCGCAAGAAGTACCCTTCGTCACGGGACAGTTCACGAATGCAGGCGGCAACGCGGGTAACACGTTGAACCCTTTCCAGACGATCCAACGTCAGGAAGTGGGCACCATCTTGAAGATCACGCCGCAGATCAACGAAGGCGATGCCGTAATGCTCAAGATCGAGCAAGAGAGTTCGAGCATCGCCGCAAGCAGCAGCGGCGCCGTCGATCTCATCACCAACAAACGAACGATCAGCACTAACGTGCTCATTGAAGACGGCGGTACCGTCGTGCTCGGCGGACTCATCCAAGATGCGCAGACGGGTGGCGAGCAGCGAGTGCCCTTCCTCGGGCGCATCCCCGTGATCGGCGAGGCTTTCCGCACGCGCAGCGCAAAGAAAACCAAAACCAACCTGATGGTGTTCATCCAGCCACGTATTCTTCGCGACGGCACCGATGCCACCTTCGAGACCAATCAAAAATACAACTACATGCGTGATCAGCAGCGCGCTCTCGGACCACAGCGCGAAGCGCTGCCGCTGTTGCCTGGCGAACGTCGAGCAATCCTGCCGGAGATCCCGGCTGCGCCGGTGAAGGGGCCGACGCCCTCCGAAGGCGTCGCGGAGCCCCCCAAATGAACGCTCAGTCGGGCGCGATCGCCGCCCCGACGCCTCTGCTGCCACTCGCTTTCTGTCGCCGACATGGCGTGCTGTTGCGCAGCCTCGAGGGCGGTCAACTTCAACTCGTCCTGCATCCCGATGCGACTCCGCTCGCGATCGCCGAGGCGCGTCGGCACGTCGGTCGGCCCGTGGCACTCGATCGTGTTGACGCTGAGCGTTTCGAAGAACTGCTGCGTGAGGCCTATGCCGCCGGCAGTGATGCCCAGACGGCTGCAGGGGGGCTCGAAGACACGACGGACCTGAGTTTTCTGGCGCAGGATCTTCCCGAGCAGGCCGATCTGCTCGAGAGTGAGGACGACGCGCCGATCATCCGCCTCATCAACGCCCTACTCACCCAGGCGATCAAAGATAACGCCTCGGATATCCATATCGAGCCCTATGAAAATCGCCTCGTCGTACGACTGCGTGTCGACGGCGTGTTGCGCGAAGTGCTACAGACCCGTCGTGCCGTCGCTGGCGCCGTGGTCTCGCGAATCAAGGTCATGTCCAAGCTCGACATCGCCGAAAAGAGACTTCCACAAGATGGGCGTATCAGTCTGCGAGTCGGTGGTCGCGCCGTCGATGTACGCGTATCGACGATTCCGTCGGGCCACGGCGAGCGCGTCGTGCTGCGC
>Ga0255154_1000580_pt1 | contig 10406 bp, 10 predicted proteins | sample Atl_Atl_RepB_8h_FD_188419 | JGI IMG/M metagenome (GOLD analysis project Ga0255154, IMG submission 188419) | Freshwater microbial communities from Altamaha River, Georgia, United States - Atl_Atl_RepB_8h | ecosystem: Environmental > Aquatic > Freshwater > River | place: USA: Georgia | collected...
CGCATCGTCGCGGTGCTGTTTGGGGCTTTCGCGGCGATGCGGTTCTATCTGGTGACCTGGCTCGGCGAACGCGTCGTCGCCGACGTACGCGAAGCGGTCTATCGCAACGTGATCCGTATGGATCCTCAATTCTTTGAAGTGACGAGAACGGGCGAGGTCCTCTCGCGCCTCACCACCGACACGACCCTCGTGCAGTCGATCTCGGGCGTCGGCATTTCGATCGCCCTGCGCTCGACCATCAATCTTGTCGGCGCCATCGTCATGATGGCCATCACGAGCATCAAGTTACTCGGGCTCATGCTCATCGCCATGCCGGCCGTCATCGTTCCCGTGATTTCTCTCGGCCGTAAGTTGCGCAAGCTGTCGCGTTCCTCGCAGGATCGTATCGCCGATACCAGCGGTCTCGCCGGCGAGACTCTCAATGCGATCCAGACTGTGCAGGCCTTCACCCTCGAGGCACTCAACACGCGTCGCTACGATGAGGCGGTCGAAGAAAGCTTCAAGGTGGCCGTCGTTCGTACGCGTGTTCGTGCATGGTTGACGGCACTGTCGACTACGCTCGTCGTCGCGGCGATCACGATCGTACTTTGGTTCGGCGCTCACCAAGTGCTCTCCAAAGAAATGACGGGCGGCGAGCTTGTTCAGTTTCTGCTATTTGCCGTGTATGCCGGCGTTGCCGCGGCATCTCTTAGCGAGATGTGGAGCGAGGTGCAGCGCGCAGCGGGCGCCATGGAACGCCTCGTCGAATTACAACAAGCGACGCCGGCGATCGTCGCGCCGCCCAACCCACGCCCAATGCCGCTCTTGCAGTCGGGCGTGAAAGCCGGACACGTTCGCTTCGAGGCCGTTCGCTTCAACTATCCGTCGCGGCCCGAGACCCCCGCGCTCGATGGATTTTCGATCGACATCGTACCGGGCGAAACCGTGGCCTTTGTCGGCCCCTCCGGAGCCGGCAAGAGCACTACGTTCCAGTTGTTGCTGAGGTTTTACGACCCGCAGTCAGGCCGCGTATTACTCGATGGAGTCAACATCGCCGAAGCCGACCCGCTCGTCGTCCGGCAGCGCATCGGTCTCGTGCCCCAAGACACGGTGCTGTTCGGCACGAGCGCACGCGAGAACATTCGATACGGCCGCCCCGATGCCACCGACGAGGAGGTCGAGGCGGCGGCTCGCGCGGCCGCAGCGGACGAGTTCATTCGTGCGTTACCGCAAGGCTACGAGACTTTCCTCGGCGAACGTGGCACCCGCCTCTCGGGAGGACAGCGTCAACGCATCGCGATCGCACGAGCGATTTTGAAGAACCCACCGTTGCTACTACTCGATGAGGCCACGAGCGCTCTCGATGCCGAGAGCGAGCGCGTGGTTCAGCAAGCACTCGAACAGCTCATGGCCACGCGCACGACCATCATCATCGCGCATCGTCTGGCCACGGTACTGAAGGCCAATCGCATCGTCGTGATGGATCAAGGCCGCATCATCGCTACGGGTAGTCACGAAGAGCTGATCGCCTCCAATCCACTTTATGCGCGGCTCGCTGCGCTGCAATTTACGTCTTGAACCCGCAGACCCCATGAGTCCGCAGGCGATTCTTTTCGACTTCGACGGCACCCTGATCGATTCCGCACGCAGCATTCTCTCGGGATTCGAACTTGCGCTCGCCCGTGAGGGCTTGCGCCCTGCAGTGCCGCTCGCGCCCAGCCTCATCGGCCCGCCGCTACCGAAGACGCTCGCGACGCTTGCGGGAACGGAGGATCCGACCGTCATCGCAAAGCTCGCTGCAGCCTACCGCGAGGCCTACGACGGCGGAGGTTATCGTGAGACTGAGGTGTATCCGGGTGTCACGAGCATGCTCGAGGCCCTCGCCGAAGAGCAGATCTCTCTGCACATCGTCACCAATAAGCGCATCGCACCGACGAGATTGATCCTCGATCATCTCGGCTGGACGCGATGGTTCACGGGAATCTACGCCCTCGATGCGCTCGAGCCGGCGGCCGCGCACAAGACGGCACTCGTACGCGAAGTACTGCAGCGCGAGTCGCTGATCGCCACTCGAACCTGGATGGTCGGTGATTCGGCCGAGGACCGTCGTGCCGCCGAAGGCAATGGCCTGCGATTTTTTTCGGCCACCTGGGGCTACGGAGCCGCAGGCCCCGATGGACTGCGCGCGCCCGATGAACTGCTGCAACTCGCTCGGGGTGCCTGAAGACACCCCGAGCGGCTGAATCAGATTCTCATACCGCCGTCGACATCGACGCAGCGGCCCGTGAAGAAATCGTTTTCGACGATGAAGATCGCCGCGTGCGCAATCTCGCTGGCCTCGCCGAGTCGACGCAGCGGCACCTGCGCCGTGAGTTTGTCGAGAATCTCCGGCCGCATGGCCGCGAGGATGTCGGTACGCGTGTATCCAGGGGCGATCGAGCCCGTACGAATTCCGTAACGCGCTAATTCTTTGGCCCAAACCTCGGCCATGGCTGCCACGCCCGCTTTGGTGGCGGAGTAATTCGTCTGACCCGGGTTACCGTGACGAGAGACGCTCGAGATGTTGATGATCACGCCGCCCTGTCCACGCTTGACCATGCGCTCGGCCGCTTCGCGACCGCAAAGAAAAACACCGGTGAGGTTGATGTCGATGACCGCCTGCCACTGGTCGAGGGTCATCTTGCCCGTCACCGCGCCATCCTTCGACTTGATGAGCAGCCCATCCTTCACGATACCGGCGTTGTTGACGAGCACGTCGATACCGCCGAAATCCGCGGCGACCGCATCCATACCCGCTGCGACAGCCGCTTCTTGCGTCACGTTGACGATATAGCCGCGCGCCTTGACGCCGTGCGCTGCACAGAGGCGCGCCGTCTCGTCGAGATCGGCTTGGTTGAGATCGAAGAGCGCGAGATTCGCGCCACGCTCGGCAAAGCTCTTGGCCATTTCGCGACCGATGCCGCGACCGCCGCCCGTGATGATGACCGTCTTGCCCTTGATCTGCATGTCGAACTCCCTAAAGTGCCTCGTGCGAGAATATCGGAGTATACCGGAGGCCTTATGCTCACTCTTCGATCGGCGCGACGGGAAGACTCCAACACCCTGCTAAATCTCATCCGAGAGCTTGCCGACTACGAAAAGCTGCTCGACCAAGTGGATGCGACCGCGACCTCGCTGGAGGGCGCTCTGTTCGGACCACGCGCCGAGGGCTTCGCACCTGCGGCGGTCTTCGCACCAAAGGTGTTCGCGGACGTCGCCGAATGGACGGAAGGCGGCACCACCTCGGTGGTCGGGTTCGCTCTTTGGTTCTACAACTTCTCGACCTTCCGTGGTCGGCACGGCCTTTATCTCGAAGATCTTTATGTGCGCCCCGAGATGCGCGGTCGCGGGATCGGCAAGGCGCTACTCGTCAACCTCGCACGTCGCTGCGTCGATGAACATCTCGCGCGTCTCGAATGGGCCGTACTCGACTGGAACACGCCGGCTCGAAAATTCTATGAATCACTCGGTGCGCAGGGACTCACCGAGTGGGTGCCACATCGCGTCACGGGCGACGCTTTGAAACACCTCGCCGCTCAAGCGACTCACGCATCGCCAAAGCCGCCTCGATCGTAAATTCGTCACGATCGAGCGCCGACTCGACCTCGGCGGTCGTCAGACACAAAAATTCACTGACCTCGCCATCACGTCCAGACGGCTCGAACTGCTGGGGCAAGTCGAGGTCCGCCACAATGACGAGCTCGTCGTGAACACCAAAAGTGGTTTCACGCACGCTGCGGATCACCATGCCCGGAAAATCGACCCGCCGCGCAAGACTTGCGGGAACCCCCGCCTCTTCCCAAGCCTCGCGTAGCGCCGTGCGTCGGGGAGATTCGCCTGCCGACACGCCACCGGCCGCCAGATTGTCGAGTTTTCCCGGGTCGGCACGCTTGAGACTGCTACGCCTCGCGACCCAAACACGACCATCGGCACGATAGCCGTTCACGTGGACGGCGCGATTTTGCATACCGAGCGACCGAAACGCGCCGCGTTCGCAGCGCGCGATCTCCTCACCCGACTCATCGAGCAGCGACGACAATTCGTTACGCCAATCGGCGATGAGCCCGAGCTTACGCAACTGCAGAGCGAGTGACTGCAATGCACGACTGCGCGCGGCTTTTGATACGCCGCGCTCGCGAAGCTTCAACCCGATCTCGGCGGACTCGATACCGTCGAAGTCAGTGAGAGCGTGCGCCACATCGCGTCGGAGCCGACCCCGTATGGCACCGCCGATCCAGAGCGGCAGATACGAACTCGTGAGATCGTCGCTCACGCGGCGCTCAGTCGCGCAGGAAGTCGACAACCGCCGACGTGAACTCGGCAGCTTGCTCGACATTGGAGAGATGCGCGGAATCGAGCACGATCAAGTCCGCCCCCGTGATGCCCTCGGCAAGCTCCTCGGATCTCTCGATCGGCGTAGCGACATCCTGAGTACTACCGATAACGAGTGTCGGCGCTTGCACCTCGACGAGACGCTCTCGCAGATCGACTTCTCGTAATGCACCGCATGCTTCGATGTAGCCCTCCACCTGCGTATCAGTGAAGAGTCCAATGATGCGCTCGATCTCAGCAGGCTCACGTTCGCGAAACCCTGCCGTGAACCAGCGCTCCGGAATCGCAGCGAACAACGGCGCGAGACCTCGCGATCGGGCGGTCTCGATTCGCTCCTCCCACATCGAGGCGGGCGGGAAACTTGCCGCCGTGTTGGCGAGCACGAGTCGGATGACGCGTCGCGGCGCGATCACCGCGACTTGCAATGCGATCGCTCCACCGATCGACAACCCGCACCAATGAGCCCGCTCGACTCCGAGGGCATCGAGCACGCCCAACGCATCGTGCGCGAGATCTTCCATGCGACACGCACGTGACTCACCAGGCTCGAGACGCGAACCGCCATGCCCGCGCAAGTCGATGCGAATCACCCGAAAAAAACGTTCGAACTCGGCGAGCTGCGCCTGCCAGCTTCCGCTGTGGACCCCAAGTGGATGCAACAGCACGAGTGCCGGAGCGTGATTACGCCCCGACACGACGTAATGGATTCCGCCGACGGTCTTGTTCTCGATGCTCAAACAGTCTTTAGACGATCAGTCTGTCTTGAAGGCGATCAGTCGGCCTTGTACTTGTCGTGGCAGGCCTTGCAGCTGGCACCGGTGGCGCCGAAAGCAGGTTTGATCGCCTCGAGGTCACCGCCTTTGGCGATCGTGGCGAGCGTTGCGGCCTTCGATTGCATATCGCGCATCAAGCGCTGAAATTCCGCCGTCTGCTGCCACAACTCGGCCTTGGCCTTGCTGCTCGGCGTGATCGAACCGGCCGGGAAAAGCTCGGGGACATAATTGGCCATCAAGGCCGCGCGCTCGGCGGCGGCTCGAAACGCATTGGCGTCGTACGGAGCCCGACCCGAGGCCATGGCTCCCATGAGCCCCATCTGCGCGCCGAGCACGGTGTAGGCCGACTGACGAAGCTTCACTTGCTGCGCCGCTCGGGCGTCCTGAGCCGAGGCGATGCCGGAGCCGGCGAGCGTCATGGCGACGAACACGGCGAGGTAACGCGCGAGCCTCTTTCGAACCTGGATCATGAAGTACTCCTGAAAAACGTCGATTGAGCGGACGGACGACGACCAGATTCTACGCCGAAGACACCTGACGGTCGCAACCACACCGTGGCTCTGGTACGCTCCGCGGCCTTTTACTTGCCGCGGCCCGCCCACCTTATATGTCTACCGCCCGCCCGATCCGCAATATCGCGATCATCGCCCACGTTGACCACGGCAAGACCACCCTCGTCGACTGTCTCCTCAAACAATCGGGCACCTTCGCCGCACACGAACGCGTGGGCGAGCGCGTCATGGATTCAAACGATCTCGAGCGAGAGCGCGGTATCACGATCCTCGCCAAGAACTGCGCGATCGAATATCGCGGCACGCGCATCAACATCGTCGACACCCCGGGGCACGCCGACTTCGGCGGCGAGGTCGAGCGCGTGCTCTCGATGGTCGATGCCGTGTTGCTGCTCGTCGACGCCGTCGAAGGGCCGATGCCGCAAACGCGATTCGTCACCCGCAAGGCTCTTGCCCTCGGACACAAGGCCATCGTCGTCATCAACAAGGTCGATCGTCCGGGCGCGCGCGCCAACTGGGTCATCGATCGCACCTTCGAGCTCTTCGACAAATTGGGCGCGAGCGACGCGCAGCTCGACTTCCCGATCATCTACGCCTCGGCGCTGCAAGGCTGGGCGACGGCAGACCTCGAGAAACCTGCGACCGACATGACGGCGCTCTACGAAGCCATCCTCGCCCATGCGCCGGCGCCGCCGACGGAGGTGGACGCGCCTCTGCAGCTGCAAATTTCGCAGCTCGACTACAACCCTTATGTCGGACGCATCGGCATCGGTCGCATTCGACGCGGCACGATCAAATCGGGTCGCAACGTGGCCTTGCGCTGGGGAGACGAAGAGCGCGGCACGGGCAAGATCGGTCAGATCCTGAGCTTTCGCGGCCTCGAACGCGTCCCGGTCAACGAAGCATCGGCGGGCGATATCGTCGCCGTCACGGGCATTGACGAGGTGAACATCGGCATCACGCTATGCGATGTCGAAAACGCCGAGGGTCTACCGCCCATCAAGGTGGACGAACCCACGCTCTCCATGACTTTCCAGGTGAACACTTCCCCGCTTGCGGGTCGTGAGGGCAAGTTCGTCACGAGTCGTCAGATTCGCGATCGACTCCATCGCGAACTCCAAAGTAACGTGGCACTACGCGTCGAAGATACGACCGAAGCCGACGTCTTCCGCGTCTCGGGGCGCGGCGAACTGCACCTGACCATCCTCATCGAAAACATGCGGCGCGAAGGCTATGAGCTCGCCGTGGGCAAGCCTCAGGTTTTGAAGCGTGTGATCGACGGTGTCGCACAAGAGCCTTTCGAAGCCCTGACCATCGATATCGACGAAGGCTATCAGGGCGGCGTCATGTCCGAGCTCGGCACGCGGCGCGGCGAATTGCTCGATATGACCGTCGAGGGGGACCCGACCGGTCGCGGCCAAGGGCGAGTACGTCTCGAATATCGTATTCCGGCGCGCGGACTGATCGGCTTTCAAGGCGAGTTCATGACCATGACTCGCGGCACGGGGCTGATGAGCCACATCTTCGACGGCTACGACGTCGTCAAGGGCGACATTCCCGAGCGTCACAACGGCGTGTTGATCAGTAACGAGGAAGGTACGGCCGTCGCCTACGCACTCTTCACGCTGCAGGAGCGCGGCCGACTGTTCGTCGAACACGGTTCGAAGGTCTACGAGGGCATGATCATCGGTATACACAGCCGAGATAACGACCTCGTCGTGAATCCGATCAAAGAAAAGAAACTCACGAACGTGCGCGCCGCGGGCAAAGACGATGCGCTGCTGCTCACGCCGCCGATTCCGCTATCGCTCGAATACGCCGTCGAATTCATCAACGAAGACGAACTCGTCGAAGTGACGCCCGAGTCGATCCGCCTACGCAAACGCTTCCTAAAAGAGCACGAGCGTAAGCGAGCGTCGCGCGACGCCGAGGGTTAACCTCTCGCGGCTCAAGAAGCGCCCTCATCACTCACGAGGGCGCCACGGCGTTTAGTTTTTTCGCGGCCCCGGAATGAACGCGTTCGTGCGGCGGATATATTCCGCATAGGCGGGACGGCGCTCACCGATATCTTTCTCGAGTAACGCCACGCCCGACACGCGCAGCAGCAGCACCGTCATGAGGACGGGGCCGAGCACGCTCCACCATGCACCCCCTGCGACGGCGATCAGATAAAAACCCCACCACTGCGCGCAGTCGCCGAAATAATTAGGGTGACGCGTATAGCGCCAAAAGCCCCGGTCCATCACCTGCCCTGCATTGGCCGGGTTGCGCTTGAAGCGCGACAACTGCCAATCGCCTCCCGCTTCGAACAGGAAACCGATGATCCAGAGGGCGAGCCCGAGGTAGTCGAGTACACCGAGCGGAGTGTCGCTGCCCACGGCCCCGTGCAAGGGCATCGAGATCACCCAAGCGAGCACGGCTTGAAACGCGAATACTCGATAGACGCTGCTCAAGGCGAAGTTCGGCTGGTTGCGCGCACGGATCGCCTGGTAGCGACGATCTTCTTCGTGACCCCAATTGCGTGCCGTGATGAAGATCGACAAGCGCAGCGCCCAGATCGCTACGAGCACGAAGAGTAGCCGACCGCGCACGGTCTCGGCGGGGAAACCTGCGTAGACGAAGATGGCTACGAGGAACATCAGCGACCAGAGAGAGTCGACGACATCGACGTTGCGACGCGGCAGCGAAATGAGCCAACCGATGACTGCGAGCCCCAACATATAGGGCAGCGCCGACACATAGCCAAAGAAATCGAACATGTCCCTCTCCTTTTGATCGCCTCGTTGCCACGCCGGCAGGTTCTTGCCGCGCAACCGCTCGATTGCTCCAGTTTGAACCTACCTGCAGCCCTCGACAACCCGGGCGACTCTACTATCGACTTCTATGATTGCGCTGCTCGGTTCGATCGTCGTGGTGCTCTCCGTGGTCATCGGGTTCCTGATGGCGGGCGGCAACCTGCTGTTGCTCTGGCACCCCTCCGAAATCGTGGTGATTTTGGGTGCGGCCCTCGGCGCGTTCATCACCAGCAACTCCCTCAAAACCTGCAAGGCCGCCTTCGCCGGAGCCGTTGGCCTCATCAAGCCCATGCGTTATTCGCGCGAGGTCTACGTGGAGCTGCTGAAGCTCGTGTTCGATCTGCTCGTCAAATCACGCAAAGAGGGCTTACTCGCCATCGAAAACGACATCTCAGATCCGGCCAAGAGTCCGGTGTTTTCGAAGTACCCCAAGATCCTCGAAGACGAACACATGATCGAGTTCATCACCGACTGCATGCGACTCATGGTCGGAGGCAATCTCGATCCCAACGAACTCGAGGCACTGCTCGACTACGAACTCGAGACCCATCACAAAGAGGCGCACGAACCCTCACATGCCGTACAGCAGGTCGCAGACGCCCTGCCCGGCTTCGGCATCGTGGCGGCTGTGCTCGGCATCGTGAACACCATGGCGGCGGTCGCCGACTCGACGAGCGCCGAACTCGGCGCCAAAGTCGGCGCCGCACTCGTCGGCACCTTCCTCGGCATTCTCGTCGCCTACGGATTCGTCGGGCCGATCTCTTCGGCGATGAAGGGCCGCGCCGAAGAAGAAGGCAAAGCCTTCGAGGTGGTGAAGATGGCGCTCGTCGCGAGCGTACGCGGCTATCCGCCGCAGGTCGCCGTCGAATTCGCGCGCAAACTACTCTTCAGCGACGTCCGCCCGAGCTTCTCGGATCTCGAAGATTCGCTGAAGAACAAACCGAAAGCCGCAGAACCGCCCAAGACCTGAGATCACGCGGCTCATGGCAAAGAAAGGCAAAGGCCCAGACGAAAAACGACCGATCATCATCCGACGCAAGAAGGTGATCGCCGGGGGCCATCACGGCGGCGCTTGGAAAGTCGCCTACGCCGATTTCGTCACTGCACTCATGGCCTTCTTCTTAGTGATGTGGCTCGTAGCATCGGCCAACGATCAACAGAAATCTGCAATCTTTGACTACTTCAAGAATCCGAGCATGGAGCGGGGTCAGGCGCCGATTCAGGCACCAGGACAAAACGGCCCCGGAGGCGCGAGCACGAGCCCCATCGAATTACGCGGAGGGCTCACGGCCTCGGCGCCCGCGCCCATCGCCGAATCGGGTGCAGGGACACCCGCCTCTCCCGGACCTCGCGACGAGTTAAGAAGCCCTCGGGCGCTGACGGGCGAAACCAGCGAGACCAAGCGCTTCCAGGAAATCCGCAAGGACATACTCGCAGCCATCGAGAAAAACGAGACGCTACAAAAATATCGCGACCAGCTGCTCATCGACATCACGAGCGAAGGTCTGCGCATCCAGATCGTCGATGCGCAAAATCGCCCGATGTTCGACTTGAGCGGTACGACCATCAAACCCTACGCGCGAGAACTGCTCCTCGAGGTCGGAAAATCCCTCGAAGGCGTACCGAATCGCCTCAGCATCTCGGGTCACACGGACGACACCCCATTCGTCGGCAGTGCCCGCTCGCGATACGGCAATTGGGAACTCTCGGCCGACCGCGCCAACGCCGCGCGCCGTGTGCTCGTCGAGGGAGGCGTCGCCGAGGACAAGGTCTCTCGCGTCGTCGGCATGTCCTCGTACGTTCGGCTCGATCGAGAAAACCCGAGTAATCCCATCAATCGACGAATCAGTATCGTGGTGCTCAACAAGGCCACCGAAGAAGCCCTGAACCGCTCGGACACCTTCACGCCCAACACGCCGACCCGCGACCCGATAGCGCAGCGCGCACCCTGACAGTTACCATAGCGGCCTATGGGT
>Ga0255154_1000591_pt1 | contig 10290 bp, 14 predicted proteins | sample Atl_Atl_RepB_8h_FD_188419 | JGI IMG/M metagenome (GOLD analysis project Ga0255154, IMG submission 188419) | Freshwater microbial communities from Altamaha River, Georgia, United States - Atl_Atl_RepB_8h | ecosystem: Environmental > Aquatic > Freshwater > River | place: USA: Georgia | collected...
AGTGGGCGCAAGGCTCCTCGGAGATGATGTAGTGGCTCACCGATCCGTCGAACTCCTTGACGAAGATGTGGACGACCCGAATCTTCGGAAGACGGGAGCCGACGAAGAGGTCGTTGTTCTTGACCTCGGCCATGAGCTTCTCCCAATCCTGGTAGGTCGGCTCGTTGTTGGTGGCCTTCTGGATCGCCATGCGAACGGCATCGGGGTCCCATCCGTTCGCCTGAGCCGTCTCGGGGTCGGCGATCTTGCGGAACAGCTCGGCGATGCCATACTGCTCCTCGGCGGTGACGACCTCTTGCCGCGACTCGGTGGCGGCGACTTGACGGGGGAAGAAGAACTGGCCTTGACCGGCCGCACGGAAGCGCCAGTCGATGTCATCCTGCCAGTGGGCGATCCCGAGACCTTCCCAGACGTGCTTATGGACGAGCAGATCGGCCTCGTAGGGGAACTCGTCGCTCTCGCGGATCGTGGCGGAAATCTCCTCGCCCATGATCGCCTCCCAGTCGGGACGTTCGTCCTCGGGGCCGAAGAGGGTCGGCACATCGACGAGGGTCTCGCCGGAGTTCAGGAGCCGGTAGTAGGGAGCCTTGGCCCGTTCGAGCTTCTGCTCGGCTCCTTGGAAGTTGAGGTTGGTGGTGTCCGGTTGGTTGGCGTCGTCGAGTTCCGACTGGTCGTAGGGCGGCTCGCCGTCGAGGAGGGCTTGGAACAGGGCGCGGTTGTGGGCGTTGACCCTGTCGTCATCCCGCAGACGGACGTGGATGTCGCGGGCTTTCGCCGGAGAGGTGAGGCGCTCCTGCGGGGGTGGACCCGACTCGCCGGGCTTGGCAAGGTCGAGTTCGTCAAATTCTTTGGAGAGGTCGTAGGACATCACTTTTTCGGGGTGAAGGGGCGGACGTAGGCGGGATCGGCATCGCCGAATGCGTCGCACGCTACCCCGAGGTTGCGCATCTCCCAAGCCAAATAGTTGCGCCAGTGGTGGGAGGGCGGGACGAAGTCGAGCAATTTCGACTTGGTCGCGAAGTCCTTGGCGAGCACCACCGGGCCGATCGGGGCGGGCGGTCCCGGCTCCTCCGGGGCGAACTTGGCGAAGACCGTGGGTGCGCCCTTCAGGAAGTAGTCGGACTGAAGCTCGTCGAGCCACCGTGCCCGCATCGGACGCCACGTCACGTCGAAGTAGGTCATCGGCGGGTTGGGCATCTCGTTGCCCTCGATCTTGTAGTTCAGGTGGAACTTGACCGCTTCCTTGAACATCCGGTTCGACGTTTCAAGCAGCGTCTCGTCGAGGTCCGGGATGACGGCGAGGAAGTGCCGATGGAACGAGGTGGCGAAGCTGTGGGCGAACGCGTATGCCTCCTCCTCGTGCTCGCGCCGCGAGATGACGACGATCGAGTGCCCTGGGTTGGTGCCCTTCTTGCGCAGGCTCACCGAAAAGTCGGTGTAATCCGACGGCATGGCCGGGTGGTAGGGGATGGCAAGGAGCATGAGTTGGTGGAGTGTTGTAAAATTGTCGCGGATGTCAACCCTTCTTGAGGTTCTTCCGGTTGCTGATGCGACGGGCACGCTCCTTGAGCTGCCGCCACACGGAGCTGCCGTGGGACGCCGCGACGACCGCATCCGGGTCGCCGGTCACGTCGTGGCGCAGGCCGAGCCGCTGCTTGCACAGCTCGACGAGGCCGAGGAAACTGTCCGACTCGTCGGGGGACTTGCCCTCGCGGTCGCGGTAGGCCCGCTTGTTCTCGACCTTGAGCGTGCGGGCGTCGCCACCTTGGGTCTGGCCGGAGCCGATCTTGCTGTGCTGGCGGCTGCAAAGCTCCTTGGCGAGGTCCTCGCTGACGCCGAAAATCTGCCTCGATCGAAACAGCGGGTGGGCTCCGTACCACAGCTCGGTCGCCCGGTTGGAGAACCGCTCGCAGGCGAGGACGGGCTTCTTGGTGCCGGGATGAAACTCACCGGGGAGCTTGGTCTTGGACGCGGGACCGGCCGAGTTGACGCCAAGCACCTGCGGAGACCAGAGCGATTGGACGATGTGGCCGAAGGGTTGCCCGCCGCCGGTTGCGTCGTAGCCCGCGTGCTCGGGTCGGACGCCGCGCTCCTCGCAGAGCTTCTTCCACTGGCGCACCGTCTGGTAGCTCGCCGGGACATGGGTGTCGCTGATGTTGATCTTGAGGGTCACGCCCTCGGTGATGAGCAGCACGGTGCGTCCGTGGACATCCACCCCGACCTTGCCGAAGGTGGCGTAGGCGCGGTCGCCGCCCGCCGAGAACGACGGGTCGAGGAAGCTGCACGGCGTCGGGGCCTTGACGCCCCACACGACCTCGGTGCCGCGTGCCCCGGACAGCTCGATGTCCGCGGGCGAGTAGATGCCGGAGCTTGAGCCGGTGAGGCACCATGTCCCGAGGACCATCCGGTGAAAGAACAGGGAGTCGCGGCCGTATTTCTCCTCCATCGCCCGGATGTCCTCCTCGCGGAGCATCCACGAATACCGCTCGTTCTTCTCGGCGATGCGCGGGTTCTCCTCACCGTTGAAGCGGATGCACAGGCCCCCCGTCTCGGTCTCCCACTCGGTTTCGCGAAGCAGGTCCACCTTGTCCCAGCCGCCCTTGGGCTTGCAGAACTGGCCGAAGGAGTCGTAGGGCAGGTTCGGGTTGCCGAGGCCGATGATCTGGAAGTGACCGACGTTGCCCGGTTTGAGGTTGGTGTTGACCGCGTTGAGTAGGGACTCGACCATGCCCGTCATCTCGTCGATGATGAGGATCAGCTTGCCGATCCGATCCTGCGAGAAAGCGTCGAGGCGCGGCACCAGATCGCGCAGCGTCTCTTCGTCGAAGTGGGCGCGGAGGTCGGCATACTCCGGCTTGGCCATGAGTCCCTCGAAGGACTCGTCGGGGAAACCGGTTCGGGGTGCCTTGATCCCGATGAGCTTGTCGAGCGCCGACTTCTCGTTGGACTGCTCGGAGGCGAGGAGATACATCCCCGAGGACTCGCCGTAGCCGGTGCCGGAGTAGTTGAGACCCTTGATCTCGTTGGACGCCCACAGCGCCTTTCCGGGCATCCCTGGGATGGACTCCCAGTATTCGCGGAGGGTCTTCCAGATGCGCTTCTTGGCTCCGGCGATCGTCGTTGACATGACGAGCACGAGCGTGTGCGTCGGGTCGGTCATGTAGCTCACAACGCCGTAGAGGGCTGCGGGATCACTCTTGCCCGCGCTCGTAGGACCCGCGATTCCCAGCTCCCGCTCCTCACACATCTTGCGGAACATGCGATTCGCCCATGCGTTCCACACGCATCGCTTCTGGCTCCCCGAGTCGGGGTTGTTCCACGTCAGGTCAACGATCTGCTTGAAGTGACCGAAGCGACCGAGACCGCCCTCGTGCTCCGCGTGGGCGATGCGGAACGCGATGGTCTCGATGGCGAGCTGGTCCTTGGTTCTGTTGCCCGACAAGGGGACCGCCGTCTCGTCGAACCCAAGACGCTTGAGACCGTACCAGACGAGGTCCGGTTCGGGGTCTGGCGTGATCGGTTTGCGTTTGACGGAGGCCATGGGTCAGGAGTCGGGGGCAGTGAACCCTTGGTCCCCCGGCAGGATGATGCGCGGACCTGCGGTCTCCTTGACCTCGCCGAAGACCCGCTCGTCATCGACGAACACGGGGCCGTTGGGCTCGGTGGCGAGGGGGCGAAGCATCTCGTCGGCGACGACTTGGCGTGCCTCCTGGACCGAGCATTGACGCCGGGTCTTCTCGAACAGGACGAGCTTGGAGAGGGAGTAGACGAACCGGTCGCCTGCGGGGAGGCCGACGGTGGCTCCGAGGAGACAGGAGTCGTAGTGCTCGGAGAGCTTGATGGCGGCGGTGTCTTGGGGCGTGTCGTTCATACTTCGAAGTCGTCGGGGGTGTCGGTGGCATCCGCAGTGTGGATGTCACCCTTCTTGCGCTTGGTGTCGGCGGGCCACGGGGCCGTGCGGATCTTGTAGTAGGCGGCGCGGATGCTGCGGATGGCAACGTCGGGCGGATGCAGGTTGGCCCGTTCGACAACGGCTCTCACGGCGTCCACGACGCCATGGCCGTTCTCCACGAGGCCGCGGACCACCCATGCGTAAGGCACCCACTGACCGTGGGCTGCACGGAACTTGGGGGGTCCCATGCCCTTGTTGATCTCCTTGATGGCTGCGTCGAGCTTCACGCCGGTAGAGTTGTCGCCTTGTAGCACGCTGTCAATCTACAAAATGAAGCCCCGCCGCCCGAGGTAGGCAGCGGGGCTTTGTTGACCAACACGCCAATGCAGCAACGAGGCGAACCTACTGGGTGTCGGGGGCGGCGTCAACCATCAATCACGCGATGCGCCACACGCCGTAGACGGCGGTGCCCTTCTTGTTGCCGTCCCGCAGCTTGCGGACGGTGAACTGGCGAGTGGTGGCGATGTTGACTTGGCGGCACATGCTGTACAGCCCTTGGACCCTCTTGACCGGGTGCTCGATCTCGAAGCTTTGGCCGATGTAGAGATGCTCGATGACGAGTCGGAGTGAGGACTTCTGGCGACCGCGAGGAGTCTTGGAACTCTTCGGCGGGATCGGGACGTTGTCACGGATTTCGATGTTCATGGGTCGGTGTCTTTCTGTTTGTTGTGGTTGGAGATGGCGGTGTAGAGGCGGCGCATGGCGGGGTCGAACCTGTCGCGACCCTCGGTGTTGAACGGCGGCTCGCACGTCTCAAGGAGCGTTTCGAGGTCTTCGAGGTTGACGTTGATCGTCCCGGCGGCGGGGTAGCGGTCGATGAGGAGCTTGTTGAGGGTGTAGCTGTCGCCGTTGAAAACGAAAACCTCGTAGGGCCACAGCCACGTCTTGACGTAGAGGTGAGTGTCAATCGAGGCGTCCTCGAACTCCTCGGTCTGGTTGATCGGGGGTCCGTCGGCGCGTGGGACTGGCACCCGCCATTGCTGGATAGCGGAGTCAATCTCGACCCGTTTCCCGTCGAGGACGCCTCCGATGAACAGGTAGCTCTTCATGGTTCGCGGTGGTAGGGGTGCTCGGGCTTCGGGCCGTCGATGTTGCCGAGGTAGAACACCTGGCCCGTGTGACCCTTGGAGTAGCGGACGCTGACGAGCAGGCCCTTGGTCTGGTGGTGCCGGACCTCGACCTCGTAGGAGATGATGAGGCCCTTGCCAATCTCGCGGTCGATGTGCTCGCGGGTGACGGGTGACGTGATGAACTCGGCGACCCGTTGCAGGGCTTGGTCGAGGGTGGTGACTGGGGTGTGTTGGTTCATGGGAGAGGGGGCAGTTCGATCTCGTGGCAGGCGATTCGGCCTTCAGTTGCGAAGTCATCCGCGTCTTGTCTTGTCGCATGGGATTTGAACACGGAGTTTCCGTCTTCAAGGTATTCGTTGATCCACACCTTGCGCGGCTTGGGGGCGATGCGGTAGAGTGGCGCTGGCTCTCTGAAACTCGGCGAAACAACAGCGAGCCAATCGTCGCCATCCTTGATTTGCACATCCTCCCCGTTCGCAAACGCGGTGATGACCGGCAGCAGTTCCTTCCAGTGCTCGCGGTTCATGCCGCACCTCCCCTCTTCTCGATCTCGGCGATTACGGCGTCCACGATCCTGAGAGCGTGCTCGGCGACCACCTCGTAATGGCTCGGGTCGCGACTGTCCGGCCAGATGTCGTTGGACGCGGCGAACCCGGAGCAGAAGCCCTGCACGGCAGCGACGAGGAGCTTGGTGTTGAGACCGCCGGGCTCAAAGCGTGGCGGGGGCCATGTTAGGGTCTGATCCGGCGCGTCCGCGATCAGCTCGACGAGGTCGAGGGGGTGATCCTCACCGAGGCGATTGATGTCGAACCTGCCGTCAGGGGACCAACCGTGACCGTAGGAGCGGATGGGGTAGGTCCAACCACCTTCCTCCACGATGTAAATGATCGTGTGACTGCTGCCGTCCCGTGCCCGCCAGACCTGGCCGACGCGGAACTGAGGCTTGGGCTTCTCGGCGACGGGGTCCGCCACGTCCTCGATCAGTTCGACGAGGTCGAGGGGGTGCGGGATGATGTGCCTCGATGGATACTGCCCGTCCGTGGACCAAGCGTATTCGTGGGAACGGACGGGGAAGTCCCAATTGCCGCCCTCTTCGATAAACAGGATCGTGTGACTGCTGCCGTCCCGTGCCCGCCAGACCTGGCCGACCTTGAATTTGCAAGTGTTGTTGCTCATAGCGCCCGAGGAATACGGGCGGGTTGGACTCGTGTCAAGCCTACAAAGCTACAAAACTTCTGGTAGTGGTGAAAAATGCAAGGGCAGCCCCGTGAAGAGCTGCCCTGCGCCCGGTTCGCGGAGCTTGCCGGGGTGGTGAGAGGTGGCTGGTGGTTGCGGTAGAGCGAGTCGAACGCTCGTTGCCGGAATATGAGCCCGGAGTCCTGCCACTAGACGATACCGCGATTGAAGTGGCCCCGGTCCCATCACCGCCGCAAAGACGGGAGAGGGGGCTCCGGGGCATGGAAGGAAAAATACCCGCCAAAGTATGCATCGTTGAGAGGCATGGCGGATCTACTGGGGCGACGATGCACGTCGGGCGGTGCCGTGTCAAACCTCAAAGTCGTCGAGGTCAACGGGGGTGGCGTCGGTAGTGGCGACGGCGTCGATGGTGGCTGGCGCGACCTCGATGGTTCGCCTGCTCACCGTCCGCATGTTCGGGACGAACCCTTGGGGCACGACGCCTTGGTCCTTGTGCTTGTCCAGACCCTCGGCCTCGCGGAACAGCTTGTGCATCGCCGCGACCTCCTTGATGTTCTTCGGCCGGGGCATGGTCTTGAGCCCCTCGATGAGGGCGACGCGATACGCCCGGCCCGTGACCTTCTGGAACTCCTCGGGGCTGAGGTCGAGGGCTTGCTCGATCAGCTCGACCTCGGATGGGGGGAGCACCGGCTCCATCATCTCGTCGAGCAGCTCGGCAAGCTCGTTGGCATCCGGCACGTTTCGTTTGCGGGGCATGGGGTGGATAGTAGGCGATCTGTCAAGCCTGGGGTTCCTTTTTCTCGTCGAGGAACCAACCGGTCATGCCATACAGGTGCTTGTGGTTCTTCGGGCCGAGGTTCCTGATCGCGCCCGGCCCGGTTCCCGGCCACGGGAGGATACCCTTCAGCCACCGGATCATGATGGGCTGGTACACGTCGAAGTGGGCGGCGGCTTGGTTGACCGACGGGAACTGCAACCGCTCTCCATGGAACATGATGACGCAAGGCTTGGAGCTGGGATGCTGTTTGCGCGGCTTGGTCCTCTTGGTCGGGAACTTCCGCACTCCAAAGGGTTCCCGTCGCCACAGGGTGCGCAGGTGACGTTGGCGGACGAACCCGGAGCATGGATCGGTGTTCAGGCAGGACCTCTTACCAAAGTGCTTGTCCAGCGCCCACTGCTCGTGGAGCAGCAGACGGCGGACGTGGTCCCGATCCGTGTCGATCGCTTTGCGGGGCACCTCTTCGAGCACCACCGGGTCCACCGCTCCATTTGACCGGTCGAACGCGGCCTGGAGCTTCTCGTTGGGGTGGACCCCCATCTGGAGGTCGGCGCGGTGTTCCTCGATACACTTCTCCATTTCGGGGGAGGAGACGATGATGAACGGCCCTCCGTGGCCCCCGACACGGACCTTGAAAACGGCTGCGGTAGTTCGGCTCACAGACGAAAACTGCCTCGGTTGAGACCTTGAGTCAACCTTGGAAGTAAGCGTGGCGTGAGGTGGTTGGGTTTGGGGTAGCTACATTGCTACAGGGCTCGTGGTGAGGTGGAATTGGTGGCTCAGGGGTGGTTTGGAGGTGGTTCGGGGGTCGTTGCTACATTGCTACATGGTTCGTGGTGGGGGTAGCTACATTGCTACATGGTTCGTGGTGGGGGTTTTTGGTAGGCGTGGGCCGCGCAAAATTCTGCCCGTGGCGTGGGGCTCCCCGCTCCCCCGGGTGGTGCCTACCCGTTGACGCTCAACACCGCAACCCGCAACAATTGATCCCATGATGCCGCGTTTCATGCGTAAGTCACTGATATTCAATGGCGATCGACTCCTGATTATACCCGTTGTAACAAGTTGCAACATGAAACGCCCCTTTTCAAGCAAGAAAGTGAGGAAATGCACTGGGGCGAAAAGGTGAATCACGATGCATGAATCGCGATGCATGAAACGATTTTCACCTATTCGATCGTGAGGATCGAGGCGGTGAAACGCTGGAAACGCTGGAATCACGGGCCGTGGCGCGGCTTTCCAGGGGCAAGCGTGCATCTCCGAATACCTGAAACGCTTTTCATGTATTCCCGTTCGCCCGTTCCATCCCGCCCTTGCATTCCATCCCCCGAACACCTGAAACGCTTTTCATGTATTCCCGTTCACCCCCGCCACGATTGATCGACCGCAACCTGATTCCCCGCCTCGCCGGGCCGGGATTCAATCCTTAGCGGCGAACTAAGGATTCCCGCGTTTAACCTTAGCGGCGAACTAAGGATTCCCGCGTTTAACCTTAGCGGCGAACTAAGGATTCCCGCGGGCCATCCTCCGCCCGTTCCATCCTCCGCCCTCGACCATCGCCGCCCTCGACCATCGCAGCGCCTCGACCATCGCAGCGCCTCGACCATCGCCGCCCTCGACCATCGCCGCCCTCGACCATCGCAGCGCCTCGACCATTTTTGCACTGGTTATCCTAACTTGGCAACCCCCATTTCCATAACTGGTTACCCCCCGGAGTTAAGTGGTTACCCCCCACCACGCCGGAGGGGTAACCAGTGCAATTTTCTCCAATTTTTGCTTGCGCTCCACCCGACCCTTTCCCGCTCAATACTTTTTCACCACTTTTGCACTGGCTACCCCCCACCATGGTAGGGGGGTAACCACCCCCAAAAAAGGGGGGTAACCACCCCTTCAGAGGGGGGTAACCACTCAACTCCCCTTCCCATGCAGGGGGGTTGCCAAGTTGAGTCGAAACCCCTCAAAACCTTTATTTTACAAGGAAAACAACCCCTTTGTAGCACGCTACAAGATACATTTATATAACTGGTTACCCCTTTTTCTGCTTACACCTGCCGAATCCAAAAAAGAAACCCCCGAAAAATCCCTTTTTTCCTCCCGGTGGCGGTGAACCTTGGGGAGCTTGCCATTAGTTATGCTAAACCTGCTCCCCCGCAAAAATTTCTTGACGAAAAATGTTTTTCCGCTATCCGCGCCCGCCCGTCTCTGTAGAATTGAAGGAAAAGAAAATTTCTCGAAAAAATACTTGCGGGTTTCCTGCCGCCGTGCTTTGCTCTCCCCCGTCACCACGAAACACGCCATGCAATCCACCGCTTCACTTCCCGCCGTCGCAGAATACGGGTCCGCCGTTGCCTCCGTCAATCTTTCCGGCCCGCCCGTCATCCTGGCGGAAAAAATCGCCATGGTTTGCGGGAAACCCCGCCGTGTCACCCTGGAGCATATCCGCCCCGGATACGTTCCGGCGGGGTCCGCCATGCGCCTTCAATCGACCGACGGATTCGCCGTGCGATGGGATGACGGCCGCGCCATCCATGGTCAAATTTTCCGCACCATGGCGGAGGCGGAATCCCGCTTCGCTCAATACTAAGCAACCCCGCACCATTCCACGCCATGCAACCCACACCATTCATCCCCGCCTCCGCCCTTCGCTCTCTCCGCCCCCGCCGCAACCGTCGCAGGGGCGGCATCCTCCGCCGCGTTCTTCGCGCCCTGGTCGCCGCTTTCCTCGCCTGACTCAACCCCGAAACACTTGACACGATGAAACACCTTTACCGCCTGCTTGACTCCGCCACCGGGGAAACCGTCTGGCAAGGCCGCGCTTTTGACGCCCGCCATGCCGAAGAGAGAGCATTCTGGGATGAATCTCCCGGCAGCCTGGAGCGCTTCACCCTGCAAAAATGGGGCCGCGTGAAGCTGTCCCGGCAGCTCCACAGCGAGGGATGGGTGACGGTTTACCGTAACGCTTGCCTTGCTCCTGTCTAAGCCCCGCAACCGTCAACCCCTACCCATTCGAAACGATGAAAACCAACCCCGCCCCGCAAGAGTTGAATGCCGCGTTTCCGCCCGGTCGCTGGTATGCCGAATACCGGCGCGATGCTTCGGGAGATCCCGAAGGCCGTCTTGCGGTCTTCTACCCCGGCAACATGTCACCCGCGGAGGCCGGTGACATGATCCGCGCTTTCGGAGTCTTCGGCCCGTATTCCAGTCTCTCCGGCCCTTGCCTTGAATTCCCCGCCTAACCCTCCCCCCGTCTCAACCCCTACCAATTCGAATCATGAAAACGCCCGACACGCCCGCCC